>JAEEGF010122271.1_pt1 | contig 20882 bp, 20 predicted proteins | sample 9134171 | NCBI WGS metagenome assembly JAEEGF01 (sample SAMN16246542, study PRJNA631951) | gut metagenome | biome: gut microbiome; feature: rumen; material: AP-attached | host: Bos | place: Iran: Karaj | collected 2018-10
GCGGTAACACATTCACAGTTGGATCAACAAAGAGCGAGATTCACGTAGAAATTTGCTCAAAGTGCCATCCATTCTATACTGGCCAGCAGAAGGCTACAAGTGCTCGTGGACGTATTGACAGATTCAACAAGAAATACGGCATGAACAACCAGTAATCTATTTAGTAAAATAAAGAGGTTGAGGCAATTAGCCTCAGCCTCTTTTTTGCTACTAGACTAAACGAAACGGGGAACTAGCATGAAAAAACGTAAGATCAGACATTATTCGGGAATAGGCGGACAGGCTGTACTTGAAGGCGTTATGATGAAGAACAAGGATATGTACGCTGTTGCAGTCAGAAAGCCTAATGGGGAAATAGAGGTTGAAGTTGACGAGTACCATGGAATTGCTTATGGCAGTAAGCTTCTTAATATTCCATTTGTCAGAGGTATTTTCGTATTTATAGATTCTCTTATTTTGGGACTTAAGTCTCTTAATTATTCATCTTCATTCTATGAAGAGGGTAATGAGAAGCCTACCAAGCTTGACGAGGAGATTGATGCTGTTTCAGGTGGACATGAGGATACTTTCCTTATGATTGTTACTACAGCTATTTCATTCCTGTTTGCTATTGGATTATTCATGGTTTTACCATATGCGCTTTCAGAGATTCTGAGCAAATATATCAGAAATGCTTCTCTGATCGCTATTGTCGAGGGTGTACTCAGAATAGTTATTTTTATTCTGTACATTCTGCTGATTTCCTGTATGAAGGATATCAGACGCCTGTTCCAGTATCATGGTGCAGAGCATAAGTGTATTAACTGCATTGAGAAGGGAAGACCTCTTACTGTTGGCAATGTCAGAAAGAGCTCAAGACTTCACAAGAGATGTGGCAGTAGCTTTATTTTGTTTGTAATGCTCGTTAGTATTGTCCTGTTTTTCTTTATCAGAGTTGATTCATATGCTCTTAAGATCGTTCTCAGGATACTGCTTATTCCTGTTATTGCAGGCATTTCTTATGAGCTTATCTCACTTGCTGGAAGAACAGATTTCTTCCTTATTAAGCTTATTTCAGCTCCTGGTCTGTGGCTTCAGAGGCTCACAACCAAGGAACCAGATGACAGCATGATCGAGGTTGCCATTAAGTCAGTTGAGTCTGTTTTCGACTGGAAGGAATTCCTCAAGGATTCTTTTGGCTATGAGATCGATGACAGCTGGCTCAAGGATGACGAAGAAGAGTAAAAATGAGTAAATACGTTGATTTATTTACAACTGGATTAGAGACATTAGAAAGGGCCGGGATCACGGAAGCTAGGCTGGATTCCCGGCTCCTTTTAGAATACGTGTGTGGCACTGACCATAGCACTCTTTTGGCACATCCTGATATGGAAGTATCAGATGAGAATAAAGAGAAGTATCTGGCTATGATAGACAGAAGAGCTGCCCATGAGCCTGTTGCCTATATCCTGGGCAAGTGGAGCTTTATGGGGCTTGATTTTAATGTGAACAGTGATGTTCTGATTCCAGAGCAGGATACAGAGATTCTGGTGGAGGAAGCCCTCCGAAATCTGGAAGATACTATGAGGATCATGGATCTGTGCACAGGTTCAGGCTGTATTGCACTTAGTCTTCTTAATTATTCTAATGATACCAAGGCTGTATGCACAGATATTTCCAGCAAGGCGCTGGATGTTGCAAGGAGCAATGCTGCTGAGCTTGGTTTTTCTGACAGAGCTGAGTTTATTGAGACAGATCTTTTCCCAACTACAGAAGTTGGCAAGTTTGATATTATTGTTTCCAATCCGCCATATATTGCCAGCAGTGTGATAGAGACTCTGGCACCAGAGGTCAAGGACCACGAGCCAAGGCTGGCTCTTGATGGTTCTGAGGATGGACTTGTTTTTTATAATAGGATTATTGACAGAGCACCTGAGTTTCTGTATTCAAGCGGATATCTGCTTCTTGAGATTGGCTATGACCAGGCTGAGGCAGTAGTTCGTATGCTTGAGGATAAAAAGGTGTATCATGACATTCAGGTTGTTAAGGACCTTGGAGGTAATGACAGAGTGGTATCAGCATGTTTCTATTAGCAGGCGCGCAAATTGATAGTAATCAGTAACTACTAGCATAGGATCATATTTGCCAGAGAAACTGCGGATATGACCATAAATTCGCGAGGATAGAGAGATGTTTGATAGGATAGAAGACATTCTTCGTAAGTACGAAGATATTACAATGGAACTAAATGAACCTTCAGTTATAGCTGATCAGGAGAGATTTCGTAAGCTCATGAAAGAGCAAAAGAATCTTGAGCCACTTGTTGAATGCTATAACGAGTACAAGAAGTGTAAGGAGACTATAGAAGAGAGCTTATCTATGCTGGATGAGGAGTCTGACCCTGAGATGAAGGAGATGCTCAAGGAAGAGCTTCAGGCAGCCAAGGACAGGGTTCCTGAGCTTGAGAGCCAGCTCAAGATTTTACTTCTTCCCAAGGACCCTAATGACGACAAGAACGTTATCGTTGAGATAAGAGCTGGTGTTGGCGGCGACGAGGCAGCTCTTTTTGCAGCTGATATGTATAGAGTTTATACCAGATATGCTGAGAGACAGGGCTGGCGCGTAGAGACTATGAGCGTTGAAGATATCGGAATTGGTGGTATCAAGACGGTCAGCTTCATGATCAAGGGAAATGGTGCTTACTCAAGACTTAAATTTGAGAGCGGAGTACATAGAGTTCAGAGAATACCAGCAACTGAATCTGGCGGAAGAATCCATACATCAGCTATAACAGTGGCAATCATGCCTGAAGTTGAGGATGTAGAAGTTGAGATCGATATGAACGACTGTAAGTTTGACGTATTCAGAGCTTCCGGTAACGGTGGACAGTGCGTCAATACTACAGATTCAGCGGTCAGACTTACACATTTCCCAACTGGAATCGTTATTTCCTGTCAGGATGAGAAGAGCCAACAGCAGAACAAGGCCAAGGCGCTTAGAGTTCTGAGAGCCAAGTTATATGAGCTTGAGCAGGAGAGACAGCATAATAACGAGGCGGAGCTCAGACGTAGTCAGGTTGGAAGCGGTGACAGATCTGAGAAGATCAGAACCTACAACTTCCACCAGGGAAGAGTGACAGACCACAGAATAGGACTTACTCTGTACAAGATTGATCAGATAATGGACGGTGATATCGATGAGATAATTGATTCACTTATTGCAGCTGATCAGGCAGAGAAGCTCAGCAAGGTAGAAAATAACTGATAATTACGTATATCTTAAATTAAAATAAACTAAGATGTGTTAAGTTGAAGCCAGTTTGTAAAGGTTGTATAATCATCATATGGCGTATAATTTATACTTTTTTTCGTGAAAGGTATTCGGTGATATATGGACGCAGGATTCAAGGCTGAGCTAATTGAATGGGGTGTCGACTGGGACGAGATATTAGACAGGTTTATGGGCAATGAGGATCTCATTGCCAGATTTATGTTTAAGTTCCTCAAGGATCAGAGCATGAATGACCTGACCAAATATCTTGAGGAAGGAAATGTCTCGGAAGCATTTAAGGCTGTGCATACACTAAAGGGTGTAGGCGCCAACCTCGGACTTAAGGGATTTCTTACACCGGTCAAAGAGCTTACAGAGGTTTTAAGAGCTGGCTCCATGGAAGGATATGAAGATTATTACAATCAGATCAAACCTAAATATGATGAGCTGATTGTAATATTGGAAAAGTATCAGTCATAGTCTATTGTGGAAATATTAGATTTGCTTAGAAAGCTTGGGATGTATTCATCCCAGGCTTTTTCTATTGTCTTATCCATTGAGAAAATCTTAAATGTAGTTCCTGTTGTAATCTGTATGAATTCGCCGTTAAAGCGGATATTGATTCCGAGAAGAACATCCTCTGGCCTGATTCCGGCATCTGCTTCTGCTACAATAGCTTTTTTGACCTCTTCATCAGGATGAAAAACAAATTTAAAGCCAAGAGGAGTTCTTTTACCCTTGATAAGATCAAAGCAGAGGCTCCTGAGATCGCTCCATCTGGAGAAATCGCCTGTTTTATCAGTTTCTGTAGTTGTTTCATCGTTCTTGTAGAAGTCTTTATGAATATGTCCGTCAACATGGAAAGTGTTAAAGGTCTCTATCACAGCCTCTTCTACGTAGTAGCTATCGAACAGGTCTGTAGCAAGGAGTCTTCCCATGAAATCTTTTTTGTTAGATATTTTAACTGCAATCATTTTGTTTCCTATCTGATTTGGTGTGCTTTTTGTGCATTTTATGCAAAGAGTCCATAAGTTTTGCACCACTTGATTAGTATATCATGAAAAACTAATATTATTGCAACATTTCAATATGCTAATTTTTATAATAATTGTGAAGATAAATTCACAAAATTCGATAGATTAATTAGTATATTATTGATTAAATTTAGTTTATACTATTACTAGTTTATTTCTTGGAGAGGAAATCACGATGGCTAAGACAGTAAGACTTAAAGATATTGCAGATAGAATAGGCGTCAGTACAGTTACGGTTTCAAAGGCGCTTTCTGGTCAAAAAGGAATGAGCGAAGAGCTCAGAGAGAAGATTCATGCTCTTGCGGATGAGATGGGTTATGTTCCTTCAGTATCCAGAAAGCAGGATTTTACGAGCAAGAGTTATACCATTGGAGTTCTTATTTCTGAGAACTTTATGAGTGAATATAGTTCTTTTTATACCAGAATGCATCAGCAGGTATCGCAGATCGCCATGGATAAGGGCTGCTTTACAATGCTTGAGGTTATTTCTGTTGAAAATGAGAAAGCCAAGGCTACTCCAAGACTTGTAGAAGATAACAAGGTCGATGGTATCGTGGTCGTAGGAAGACTTGATCATGATTACCTCAAGGCTATCAAGGATGATAGTGGAGTTCCTATGGTTTATCTGGATTTCTGCAACCACTCAGGAGATGAGGATGCAGTTGTTTCAGATAGTTATAATGGAGCCTATTGCCTTACAAACTATCTTTTTGAGATGGGCCACAAGGATATTGCTTTTGTTGGAACTATCCTGGCTTCAGGTTCTATAACTGACAGGTACATGGGCTATTCTAAATCTCTTTTGGAGCATGGAGAGCCCTTTAGAGAAGACTGGATAATAAATGACAGAGACCTTGAAAATGGCATAATGGATGCTAATAAGTATTTTCAGCTTCCTAAGAATATGCCAACAGCGTTCTTTTGTAACTGCGATCTGGCAGCAAGCATGCTGATCAAGAAGCTCAATGAAAATGGCTACAGAGTTCCGGAAGATATTTCCGTTGTAGGATATGACAACTATCTGTTCCCAGGACTATGTGATATCAAGCTTACAACCTACGGCGTAGATAGTTATGAGATGGGCAGAAATGCAGTTCTTAACCTTATCCGTAAGATAAGCGGTGAAAGATACAGACAGGGAATTATGATCCTTGAAGGACATATGATAGAAGGCGAAAGCGTTAAAAAAATCAACTAACCCATGTGGCTAGTTGATTTTTATTTGTTAAATTATTTGATTTTTCAATCTTTGGCATAGTTTTTGATGATCTCTCTGGCCTCAGTGATCGCGTTCCTATAGGCAAAAGAGATGCTAAAGCTCTCTCCACAGTCCATAGTGACTTTGGCAAAACCAGTCTTTTTGATGTGATTGACATTTATAAGAGTATAGTCACTAATTGGGCAGATCTGCGGGAAAATAGCACACTGGTCGTAGAAATTATAGATTTCATCGATCAGGGTTATATCTCGGCCATCTGCTATATGAATGGTGAGTTCTGAACCATGTTTTTTGACATATACGATGTCATCATTCTTGGCGTAGAAGGTGCCATCCTTGCCACGAAGCTCCAGAGTCGGGATAGGATCACCCTTTATTTCCTTGATCTTATCCATCATGGCAGTCAATTCAGCAACTCTGAGGGGCTTGTCTATGAACATGAGATTGGGAATCTCAAGACCGGATTCCTCGTATTGCTTGCGGTAATCAATTGATGAGACACAGAGAATAATAGGTCTTACAACGCCTGCTTCTAACAGGAGCTTGACGATTTCAAAGCCTCTTGGCTCCTCCAATGTCATGTCTACAAAAAGGCCATCATACATCTGCGGATAGCGTAAAAAAGCTTCCACATTACCATAGGAGTCTATATAGAGCCTTTCTCCACATTCCTTAAAGAATCTATCTGACTGTCTGCCGAGCAGCCTTTCGGTCTGCTTCCTGTCAGCTATATTGTCATCACATACTGCTATATGCATTTCTTTTCCCTCAAAACAAATAAAGATACTTTTTCATACTTCCCCATTATTTTATATGAAGCTAAAAGAGATTGGAAGCCAAAATAGTACGGCTACAAGTAATATTTGAAGAACTAGAACAAGTGGCATACCAAGGGTGAAATACCAGTGTTTGGTCTTGTGGCGGAAGATGATCATGCCCAGGATAGAGCCGATGCTGCCTCCTACAAATGCCACAGAAAATAGGGTTGCCTCTGGAACACGGAAGGCGTTCTTACGCGCCCTCCGTTTGTCGATTCCCATCAAGGCAAACCCTATTATATTAGCTAAGATCAAATATCCTATTATAAGAACTAAAGAATTCATGTATTACTTATTGGATTCTACTTCCTGCATCTTCATAGCACGAACCTTGCATGAAAGACCAAAGAGGTTGATGAAGCCCTCTGCATCGTGGTGATCATAGAGGTCGCCAGTCTTGAAAGAAGCAATGCTCTCATTATAGAGAGAATAAGGTGACTTGGTGCCAGCCTTAATGATATTGCCCTTGTAAAGCTTGAATGTTACTTCGCCAGTTACATATTTCTGAGTTGACTGGATGAAAGCCTGCTCAGCCTCTCTAAGAGGAGTGAACCATTTCCCTTCATATACTATATCAGCAAACTTGTTGCCCATATCTTTCTTCATTGTATAGGTATCACGGTCTAAAATCAACTCTTCAAGCTGCTGATGTGCCTCGTAGAGGATGGTTCCGCCAGGTGTCTCATAAACGCCACGACTCTTCATGCCTACAACACGGTTCTCAACGATATCTACGATACCAATTCCGTTCTCGCCGCCGAGCTTATTGAGTGTGCGGATGATATCTGAAACCTTCATTTCCTTGCCATTAACAGACTTGGGAACGCCGCCCTCAAAAGTCATAGTAACAGTAGTAGGAGTGTCAGGTGCATCCTCAGGAGTTTTGCCGAGTACTAAGAGATGTTTGTAATTAGGTTCAAGTGAAGGATCCTCAAGCTCAAGACCTTCATGAGAAATATGCCAGAGATTACGATCGCGGCTGTAGCTTGAATCTGCTGAGAATGGAAGATTGATTCCATGAGCCTTGCAGTATTCAATTTCTGATTCACGGGAATCCATTGTCCACTTGTCATTTCTCCAGGCAGCAATGATCTTGATGTCTGGTGCAAGAGCCTTGATTCCGAGCTCGAATCTGATCTGGTCGTTACCCTTACCTGTAGCACCGTGGCAGATAGCAACAGCGCCTTCTTTTCTAGCTACTTCTACAAGCTTCTTGGCGATAAGAGGACGTGCCATTGATGTTCCAAGAAGGTACTTGTTCTCATATACTGCATGAGCCTGTACACAAGGAACGATATACTCGTCGCAGAACTCATCAACTACATCAAGGATATAGAGCTTGCTTGCTCCGCAGCTGATAGCTCTTTCCTCAAGACCGTCAAGCTCTTCCTCCTGACCACAGTCGATACATACGCATACAACTTCATAATCGAAGTTCTCCTTAAGCCATGGAATGATAGCTGTTGTATCAAGTCCACCAGAATATGCAAGAATAACTTTTTCTTTAGCCATTACCGTAACCTCATCTTTCTTTATATTATTTTTTCGATTATCATTAATTATGTACGCTACTTGATAAAAATTAATCACAAATAGCTGTTACTAGTTCAATATAAATCATCATTGCATAAAATGCAATATATTTTTGCATAAATATTTAAAAAATCCATTTTTAATGCATAAATATTAAAAAATATATTGCACAATTCATTTTTGAGTCGTATACTGAAAAAAGTTTAAACAAGCTATTTTGACAAGTTATTATTTTGATTTTCCTAATTATTTCTTATAAAGAGAGGATGCATAAAATGATCAAAGTCGGAATTATTGGCGCAACTGGTTATGCAGGCGCAGAGATAGCAAGAATTCTTTTGGGACACCCTGAGGCAGAGGTTGTCTGGTATGGCTCAAAGAGCTATGTTGGTGAAGAATTTGCAAGTATATTCGGAGGCTTTTTTAAGATAATAGAAGATAAGTGCCTTGATGATAACATGGAAGAGCTTGCTGATCAGGTTGATGTAGTATTCACTGCAACTCCTCAGGGACTGTGCGCTTCACTCATAAATGAAGATATTCTTAATAAGGTCAAGATTATAGACCTGTCTGCAGACTTCAGATTAAAAGATGTAGCTGAATATGAGAAATGGTACAAGATTGAACACAAGGCACCTTCTTATATAGAAGAAGCAGTGTACGGACTGTGCGAGATCAACAGGGACAAGATCAAGGATGCAAGACTTGTTGCTAACCCAGGATGTTATACAACCTGTTCAATCCTGACTGCTTATCCTCTTATTAAGGAAGGCATTATCGATCCTGACACTTTGATCGTAGATGCTCTTAGCGGTGTTACAGGAGCTGGAAGAGGAGCAAAGGTTGCAAATCTGTTCTGTGAAGTTAATGAGAGTGTTAAGCCTTACGGCGTAGCAACTCACAGACATACTCCTGAGATTGAAGAACAGCTTGGCTACGCAGCTGGCAAGAAGATGGTTATTAATTTTACACCTCACCTCGTTCCTATGAACAGAGGAATCCTTGCTACTGAGTATGCAACTTTGGTCAAAAATGATAGAAAGCTTCCAACAGAGCAGGAAGTAAGAGCTGTCTACGAGAAGTATTATGGTGGTGAGATATTTATCAGATTATTAAACAGTGGTGTTTATCCGGAGACAAGATTTGTCAACTCCAGTAATTTCGTAGATATTGGATTCAAGATCGATGAGAGAACTGGCAGGATCATCATGATGGGGGCATTAGATAACCTGGTTAAGGGAGCAGCTGGTCAGGCTGTACAGAATATGAATATCATGTTTGGGCTGGATGAGACAATGGGACTTAGGATTGTTCCAAGGTGCCCGTGAGGAGTTGGAAATGGTTCGTGTAATGACAATGGATGATTACGATGAGGTTTGGGAGCTTTGGAATTCAATTCATGGATTTGGGCTTCGCTCATTGGATGATTCAAGGGAAGGAATAGAGAGGTTTCTCAAGAGAAATCCTACCACAAGCGTAGTTGATATCGAGGATGGAAAAATAGTAGGTGCTATTTTATGCGGTCATGATGGAAGACGAGCTTGTCTGTATCATGTGTGTGTTAATGAGAAGTACAGAATGCATGGTATAGGCAAGAAGATGGTTGAGTTTTGTTGTGAGAAGCTTAAGGAAGAGCATATCAGTAAGGTGTGTCTGAACGCTTTTGTTACGAATGTTGTTGGAAACAAGTTCTGGCAGAAGATGAACTGGACTCGCAGAGATGACATGTACTATTACGATTTTGCTCTTAATGAAGATAACAAGACAGTTTTTGTTCCGTAAAAAGATTAGGAAGGATGGAGCTTGATATGAAGAAGATAGAAGGCGGCGTCACAGCTGCTAAGGGATTTAAGGCAGCTAGTTGCCAGGCAGGGATCAAGTATCAGGGCAGGACAGATATGGCTTTTGTATATTCAGAGCTTCCATGTGTCTGCGCTGGAACTTTTACCTCTAATGTAGTTAAGGCAGCCTGTGTTATGTGGGATAAAAGTATTGTTGAGTCAGGAAGTCCAATGCAGGCAGTTGTTGTTAATTCCGGAATAGCTAACGCCTGTACGGGAAAAGAGGGCTATGATGCCTGCGAAGCTACTGCTAAAGCGGTTGAGGAGAGCCTTGGCGTTCCTTACTCTTCTGTAGCTGTAGCATCAACAGGAGTTATTGGAATGCAGCTTCCAGTAGATAAGCTGGTGGCAGGTGTTAAGACCATGAGCACAACCTTGGACGGTAGTATCCAGGCTGGAACTGATGCATCCAAGGCTATCATGACTACAGATACTGTTAATAAGGAAGTCGCTGTTTCTTTTGAAGTATCAGGTAAGACTGTAACTCTTGGCGGAATGAGTAAGGGTTCAGGAATGATCCATCCTAACATGTGCACTATGCTTGCGTTTTTGACTACAGACCTTGCTATTGAGAAAGCTCTTTTGCAGGAAGCTGTCAGCGATGTGGTTAAGGATACCTTCAATATGATAACTGTTGATGGTGATACATCCACCAATGATACGCTTTTGTGCATGGCTAATGGTCTTGCAGAAAATGAGAAGATAACAGACAAGAACGCTAATTATGAAGCCTTCAAGGAAGCACTTAAGTTTGTCTGTGAGTTCCTTGCCAAGAAGATGGCTGCGGATGGAGAGGGTGCAAGTAAGCTCTTCGAGGCCAAGGTTGTCGGTGCCAAGGACAAGCAGGATGCAAGAATCCTGTCCCGTGCAATTGTTGGCTCTAACCTGTCCAAGGCTGCTATCTATGGATGCGATGCCAACTTTGGAAGATTCCTTTGCGCTATGGGATATTCCGGAGCAGACTTTGATCAGAATGATGTTGAGCTTTACTTTGAGAGTGTAAACGGTAAGCTTAAGGTGTTTGATAAGGGAACACCAATATTATTTGATGAAGACAAGGCGCTTGAGATTATGAAGGCAGACACAGTTACTGTATTTGTAAACATGAATGAAGGCGAAGCGCAGGCTACAGCCTGGGGCTGCGATCTGACATACGATTATGTCAAGATAAATGCGGACTACAGGAGCTAAAGGGGAGGAGAGTGGCATGGATAAGGATATGCAGGAAGTATTAAAAAAGGCAGAGGTGCTGGTAGAAGCACTTCCATATATTCAGAAGTTCAACAAGAAAGTAATTGTTGTTAAGTATGGTGGAAGTGCCATGAGTAATCCTGAACTTCAAAAGAGTGTAATAACAGATGTTACTCTTTTGAAGCTTGTAGGGTTTAAGCCTATTATCGTTCACGGTGGTGGTAAGGCTATCAGCAACTGGGTTGCCAAGGTTGGCAAAGAAGCTGAGTTTGTAAATGGCCTCAGAGTTACAGATGAAGAGACCATGGAAATTGCTGAGATGGTTCTGAGCAGAGTTAACAAGCAGCTTGTTACTATGGTTCAGGAGTTGGGAGTTAAATCAATTGGTATCAGTGGCAAGGATTCAGGACTTCTTCATGTTACCAAGAAGTATTCAGATGGTAAGGACATTGGTTTTGTTGGAGAGGTTGACAAGGTTGATCCTAAGGTCCTCTTTGACATGATAGATAATGACTATCTCCCAATTGTCGCTCCTATCGGTTTTGATGACAATTTTGATACCTACAATATCAATGCTGATGATGCAGCCTGCGCTATTGCCAAGGCAGTTGGAGCTGATAAGCTTGCGTTCCTGACTGATATTGAAGGTGTTTACAAGGATATCAAGGATCCTTCTACATTCATTTCACGTCTTACCTGTTCTGAGGCAGATGCACTTATTGCTGGTGGTAACATTGGCGGAGGAATGCTCCCTAAGCTTAATAACTGTACCAATGCGATCAGAGAGGGCGTTAAGAGAGTGCATATCCTCGATGGAAGAATTCCTCACTGCCTGCTGCTGGAGATATTTACTAATAAAGGTATTGGAACAATGTTTATGCCAGATGCGGATGACTTAGCTGCAGAAGCCTGAAGTACTATGGATTTCATAAATAACAGGAGATATTGTGATGAGTGAGACAATGAAGCAGTATATAGAGGAAGCTGAGAAAGCGCTTCTTCATACCTATAACAGATATCAGATTGTTCTCGATAAGGGGGAGGGGGTATATCTTTATGATCTTGATGGCAAGAAATATCTGGATTTTGTATCTGGTATAGCTGTTTTTGCCCTTGGTTATAATAATAAAGAGTATAACGATGCTCTTAAAGCTCAGATAGATAAGCTTTTGCACACTTCTAATTACTACTATAATGTTCCTGCCATAGAAGCTGCCAAGAAGATAAAAGAAGCTTCCGGTATGGACAGAGTATTTTTTACCAACAGTGGAGCTGAAGCTGTAGAGGGAGCACTTAAGGCTGCTAGAAAATATCATTATAATAAGACTGGCAAGGCAGATGGTGAGATTATAGCCATGAACCATTCCTTCCACGGCAGAACCTTTGGAGCGTTATCTGTTACTGGGAATCCTCACTATAGAGAAGCTTTTGAACCTATGATCGGCAATGTTAAATTTGCTGATATCAATGACTATGATAGCGTAGAAGCATGTGTTACAGACAAAACATGTGCTATTATATTGGAGACTGTTCAGGGTGAAGGCGGCATTTTCCCAGCTACTGAAGAGTTTCTTACAAAGGTAAGAAAGCTTTGTGATGAAAAGGACATTTTGCTGATACTGGATGAGATTCAGTGTGGTATGGGCAGAACCGGATATATGTATGCCTGGCAGAAATTTGGAATTAAGCCAGACATCATGACAACTGCAAAGGCCCTTGGCTGTGGAGTTCCCGTTGGAGCTTTCCTTATGACAGAAAAAGTTGGAGCAAATTCTCTTGTTGCCGGAGATCATGGTACTACCTACGGGGGCAACCCTTTTGCCTGTGCGGCGGTAGGCAAAGTACTTGATTTATTTAAACAGGACAATATAATAGAGAATGTGAAAGTAGTGGCTCCTTATTTAGAAAAGCGCTTAGATGAGCTTAAGGATGAGTACGACTTCATAATAGATAGAAGAGGTGCGGGATTGATGCAGGGGCTGGTATTTAACAGACCTGTTTCAGAGATAATAAACAAGGCTCTTGAAAAGGGCTTGATCTTAATTAATGCCGGGGCTGAGATAATCAGATTCGTTCCACCTCTCATTATAACCAAAGAGAATGTGGATGACATGATCGATATTTTAAGGTCATGCCTGGAGTCTGTATGAAATTAAAAGTAAGAATTTTTTCTATTATACTTATTGCATGTACCCTTGCGGGCACAATTGTGTATGCCCGCTCGGGACAGAGCATTTTTGAAAATCGTTCTTTATTTCCCAAGAGCAGAACAACAGTGAGATTGTGGTACACGGATGATTCCCTTACCAGTTATCTTCAGAGCAAGGCTGTTGCTTATTCTGAGAACAATCAGAATGTCAGAGTTGAGCCTGTGCTTGTGTCTGGTCTTGAGTATCTGGAAGCAATCAATAAGGCTTCTCTTACAAATGATAACTACCCGGATCTATTTATTATAACTAATGATTCATTGGAAAAGGCTTATCTGGCTGGACTTGCCATGGAGATCACTGATGGTGAGGATTATCTTTCACCTGAGATGTTCCCTGACGCTGCAATCAGTTCTGTTTCATATAATGGCAGATATATAGCCTATCCTATGTATTTCGAGACCAGTAGTCTTGTGTATAACAAGACCTACATGGAAGAGATGGCCGTTGCCAACATGCAGTCAGAAATAGATGCTGCTGAGGGTGAAGCTGCTCAGGCTGAGATAGATGCTTCTTCTGATGAGGCGTCTGAGGCTGATTCAAGCGAGGCTACATCGGATGTACCTACAGAGATTACTCAGGTCATGATTGAGGAGGAGATTGCACATAACCTTCCTCTTACAATATCTGATATCCTCAAGTTTGCAGAGAACTACAATGCTCCAGAGCAGGTTGAGGCCGTATTTAAATGGGATGTTACTGATATCTTCTATAATTACTTCTTTGTAGGTAATTATATGAATGTTGGTGGTAAGGCTGGTGACGATGTTAGTCTTATTGATATTTACAATACAGACACAATCAGCTGTATGAAGATTTATCAGCAGCTTAACCAGTTCTTTGCTATTGATGCAGATGACATCGACTACGACAAGATCGTCAGTGATTTCATAGATGGTAAGATTGTATTTACCGTAGCGACAACAGATATTCTTGGCAAGATCAAAGAGGCTCAGGATGCAGGTGAATGTTCTTACGAATTTGCTGTTGCTGATATGCCCGGGCTTACAGCTGATTTTGGTACCAGAACTATGTCAGTTACAAACTGCCTTGTAGTTAATGGATATACTGAGCACATTACAGAGGCTAATGCCGTAGCAAGATATCTTTGCAACGATAACTCTGGAGATATTTACGTCAATAGTGGCAAAGTGGCTGCTCATTATGGCGTTAAATATAATGACAGCAATATTAATACTTTTGTTGATGTATATAACGATTCAGTTCCTATGCCTAAGACTATTGAGACAAGTAATCTTTGGATGGAGCTTGAGATCGCATTTACCAAGATCTGGAATGGAGAGGATTGTAACGCTACTCTTAGAGCGGTATCTGAGAGTATTATGACTCAGATTACAGGAGAAGCTTACACTGAGGAATTTATTCCTGATCCTGACGATGAGGCTATTACAGCTGGACTTACAGAGGAAAGTGATTGATGATGTGCATGCCATAAATGGTATTGCGTTATCAAGTTAACTTTTATAAAATTAAAATGCATGGCGGGGTCCTCTCTAAGGGAGGAAACATGCGAAATATTATAGTATTAATAGTTACAATGATGTTACTTGTGGGCTGTCAGAGGGCAGATTCACAGGTGATGGTATTATCTTCTCAGGATGTAGAGCAGGAGCTGGTTCTGGAAGCAGACACAGCGGAGGAAACTCCGAAAGAGACTGCAGAAGCTATAGAGAAGGTAACCTGCGCAGTGTTTGTATGCGGCGCAGTGGTTAATCCTGGTGTTTATTATCTTGATAATGATCTCAGGATCGTGGATGCAGTTGATGCTGCAGGTGGCTTTACTGAGGATGCTGACAAAGCTTATGTCAATCTTGCGGCGCTGGTTCAGGATGGACAACGACTCAGGATTCCGACAGTAGCTGAAGTGGCAGAAGCGGAGAAAGTTTCTGATAAGAGTGCCAAGGCCGAGAGCTTTGACATTGGTGATACTTCAGGACAAGGTACTGGATTAGCGGACAGTAACAATGGACTTATTAATATCAACACAGCTTCAATAGAAGAGCTTAAGGTGCTTCCTGGGATTGGAGACGCGGTAGCTGGCAAGATAGTTAGTTATCGCACTGAGAATGGTAATTTTTCCTGTATCGAGGATATTATGAAGGTTTCAGGGATCAAGAATAAGCTCTTTTCCAAGATAAAAGATCAGATAACTGTGTAGAAATGGTGGTTTGTATGAGTAAAAAAGCACTTGTTGTTGATGATGAAAAAGTGATAGTTAAGGGCATTAAGTATAGCCTTGAACAGGATGACATAGTTGTTGACTGTGCTTATGATGGACAGGAAGCTCTTGATAAGGCCAAAGCCAATGAATACGATATTATTCTTTTGGATGTAATGCTGCCTATACTTACAGGCTTTGAAGTATGTCAGCAGATCAGAGAGTTTTCAAATGTTCCTATCATTATGCTCACAGCTAAGGGCGATGATATGGACAAAATCCTTGGTCTTGAGTATGGTGCTGATGACTATATCACCAAGCCATTTAATATTCTTGAAGTTAAGGCCAGAATCAAGGCAATTATGCGTAGAGCATCCAAGAATTCTGATAGTAAAGATGTTATCGCATATGGCGACCTCAAGCTTAATGAGGAGTATAGAAGAGTATTCGTCGGTAATAAGGAAATAAATGTTACCAGCCGTGAATATGAGCTCTTGGAGCTCCTTGCTTCTAACCCTGGCAAGGTTTATTCAAGAGAAGAACTGCTCACTACAATATGGGGAACTGAGTATCCTGGTGATGTCAGAACTGTTGACGTTCATATCAGAAGACTTAGAGAAAAGCTTGAGTCTAATCCTAGTGAACCCAGATATGTCAGAACAAAATGGGGCAGTGGCTACTATTTCCAGGCGTAAGTAGCATTCTAATATGAAAAAGTTTGTAGATGGAATTATAGAATCTTTTAAACAATTAAAAATCAGAGACCTTCTAAAAAGTCTTAGAGTACGTTTCTTTTTTGTCGTAGCTATTACAGGATTATTATCATGCCTTTCTGTGCATATGATGATTCTTGATAGCTATGAGGACCGTGCTGTCAGTGTCAAGTCTACTGAGGTGCAGACGCAGCTCAAGATTCTGGCTAATCACCTTATTACTTACAACTATTTACAGAACCAGTCATCAGATGTTATCAATGCTGAGCTGGATATGCTTGCCAATCTCTATGATGGACGAGTAATGGTTATCAATGATGATCTCAAGGTTGTCAAAGATACTTATAGTATCAGTCAGGGCAAGACAATTATTTCTGAGGAAGTTGTAAACTGCCTGAAGACAGGAACAAAGGGAACTATGTCCAGGTACGATCAGGCCAATGGATATATTGAGCTTTTGACACCTATTGTAGAGACACAGCTTATAGAAGAACAGGATGTATACGACAGCGACGATAAGAACGAGGTGGTTAGAGGAGTCCTTTTGACTAGTGTATCTACTGACACTATTGCTACCACAATGGAGATCCTTGATAGGCGTGCTACTACAATTGAGATATTGATTGCCATGGTGATTTTGGTATTTGCAGCACTTGTTGCATATGCGCTTCTTAAGCCATTTGATAGGATTACAGCCGCTATCAATGACATCAAGGAAGGCTATACAGATAAGCCTATTGTTGGCCCTAACTATATGGAGACAGAGCAGATCATCAAGGCTTTCAATGCTCTCCTCAGGCGAATGAAGGTTTTGGATGATTCCAGACAGGAATTTGTATCCAATGTCTCTCATGAGCTTAAGACTCCTATTACTTCCATCAAGATATTAGCTGATTCACTTCTGGCACAGGAAGATGTTCCTAATGAAGTGTACAGAGAGTTCATGACAGATATTGGTAATGAGATAGACAGAGAAGATAAGATCATCAATGACCTTCTTGCTCTGGTTAAGATGGACAAGACTTCGGCAGGTCTTTCTATTACTGAGGTTGATGTGGTTGCCCTCACAGAAAGCGTACTTAAGAGGATGAGGCCTATAGCCAGAAAGCATAATATTGAGCTCACCCTTGAGAGTAAGAGAGCAATAACAGCTGAAATCGATGAAGTTAAGATCTCGCTTCTCATCATGAACCTGGTTGAGAATGCTATTAAATACAACAAGGATAATGGCTGGGTAAGAGTAACTCTTGATGCCGACCATCAGTATTTCTATGCATCTGTGGCAGATTCTGGAATGGGTATTCCGGAAGCTTCACTGGATCATATTTACGAGAGATTTTACCGCGTAGACAAGTCACGTTCCAGAGAGATCGGAGGAACTGGTCTTGGCCTTTCTATAGCGAGAAACGTAGTAATCATGCACAGAGGCTCAATAGATGTTAAGAGTACTGTGGGAGAGGGCACAACCTTCACAGTTAAGATACCTCTTTCAAGTGTAGGAACAAAATGATGAAAACAGTTAACAGACATTCAAATTGCATACGAAATCTGGGCGTCCTTCTGGCTACAGTTATGCTTATGCCACTTCTGGCGGGTTGTGGCAAAGAGGAAGCTTCTCCTGAGCAGCAGATCAAGGTTTACTACGTAAATAGCAATGAGACCGGAATCATATCTCAGGACTATGAGCTTATTGCGCCTATAACAGATACTGACGCAGCTATCAAAGAGCTCATTGATGTATTGGGACAGATGCCTGACAGACTTCAGTACGAGGCACCGATATCAGGTGATATTCATTTGATTGGTTATTCACTTAATGATAAGCTTCTGACCATGAATTTCAGCCCTAATTACACTAACCTAGGCAGAACGATAGAAATTTTGGACAGAGCAGCCATAGTCAGAACTTTTACTCAGCTAGAGAATATTGATTATGTATCCTTCCAGATCGAGGGAACACCAATTACTGACCATTACGGAAATGTTATTGGTAATATGTCTGCAGATACCTTCATCTATAATGCTGGTAACGAGATCAATACCTATGAGAAGGTTGAGCTTAAGCTGTACTTTGCCAGTGAAGATGGCAAGAAGCTGATTCCCGTATACAGATCTGTTGTATATAACAGCAATATTTCAATGGAAAAGCTTGCAGTTGAGCAGGTTATCAATGGGCCTAACACAGATATTGCCTTTCCAACGGTATCCAAGGAAACCAAGGTCAGAAGTATAAATTCCAAGGATGGTGTCTGCTATATAGACTTTGACTCTGCGTTTTTATCTCAGACTGGTTCAGTTTCTGCAGAAGCTGTTATTTATTCAATAGTAAATACTGTTACAGAACTTCCAAATATCAACAAAGTAGTATTCTCTGTTAACGGAGAGTCTGCCTTTACATTTATGGATTATCTTATAAGCGGATCATATGAAAGGAATCTTGATCTGGTAGAATAACAAAAGGAATTACATTATGAAACGACCGTTATGCTTGGCAGCACTTATAATAACGGCGTTAGTCTATTTATATCTTGAATTATCTGGATCTGAAAATCTTGTAGATGTTTCTAATACAGGAGATGGGTGTTCACTTCAAATAGTTGGCATTGTAGACAGAAAAGAGTTTCGAGTCGACTATTTGGGTGAAGTATCTCCGGTAATCTATATTATTCCCATAGGAATCAATGACTTAGGAAATAATAAGTATATTCAATGTTATATGTCTAAAGAGGATTATAATGAGCCTGCTATTGGACAGTATGTCAAAGTGGCAGGAACACAAAAATCCTTTGACCCCGGGAGAAATCCGGGCGAATTTGACTCACGCCTTTATTATTCAACTTTGAAAATTGCATATAGAATAAAAAACGCAAATATACTGGCAGTTACCGGTAAAAAAGATACGATCAAAGAGGGCTTGTATCAGATAAAATATCAGCTGGAATCTGTGCTGGATAAGAGCCTATCATCAGAAGATGCTTCCATAATGAAGGCTATCATTCTGGGAGATAAGGCGTTTATGGATGAAGAAACCAAGAGCATTTATAAGGATGCTGGAATCATTCATATCATGGCAGTTAGTGGCCTCCATATTTCTATTCTTGGTATGGGCTTATATAAGCTCCTTAGAAGGCTTCGTATTCCACTGATACCGGCGACTATATTACCTATAGCATTCATGTTTGGCTATGGGCAGATGTGTGGAATGAGCGCCTCATCGGTAAGAGCAATTGTAATGTTTGGTGTAAGGCTCATGGCGCCTGTGCTTGGAAGAACCTATGACCTGTTATCAGCCCTTAGCCTTGTAGAGATAATGCTTCTTATAGAACAGCCTTTATATTTATATAACAGTGGATTTTTATTTTCCTTTGGTGCTGTGGTGGCTATTGGATTCGTTATGCCAGCTATTAAGAGTCTTATTCCTAATGCAGAGGCTGAGAAGATGAAGTTTTCTGATGATAAAGAGAGCGTTATTAAGACTCTGGTGTATAAATACATTGGATCAGCTCTTTTTGTGAGTATATCGATTCTACTGGTTGCGATACCTGTGTACATGAGCTTTTACTATGTATATCCTATTTACTCTATTATACTTAATCTTTTTATTTTGCCACTTATGCCGCCTCTGATGCTACTAGGAATAATATGCATGCTTTTTGGAAGCTTTCTGGGAATCTTAGGTTTGATACCAGGCGTTATGATACATGTCATTCTCAGAAGCTTTAGCCTTCTATGCAAGGTAGTAGGGACGTTACCAGGAGGAAAGTGGTATATGGGAAATGCCCCAAAATGGAAGATTGTTTTATATGTGGCAGCACTTATCATGTTTTCAGTGCTTACAATGAATCAGAAATTTAGTAAATATAAGGCTACCATTACGGCTTCCTATCTGTCAGTTCTTTTTCTTCTGATTATCAATCCCGTGCCAGATCTTAAGATTACGGCAATTGATGTAGGTCAGGGAGATGGGATACTGATTAGAACCAGGACAGAAGCTCTTCTGATCGATGGTGGCAGTACAGACAAAAATCAGGTAGGAAAATATACTATCATCCCATATCTTAAACATGAAGGAGTTGGACAACTTGACATGGCTATAGTGACGCATGAAGACGAAGACCATATATCCGGCATTTTTGAGATAATGGATGATATGGAAAAGGGAGGGATAACTATTAAGAATCTTATTCTTCCTGATGTGGGGAGCTCATCTAGAGGCTCTAACTACAGAATGCTTGAAGAAAGAGCTAGAGAGCTTCATATTCCTGTAAGTTATATCAGCTGTGGACAGGGATTAGCTTTTAATGATATGAAGCTGACCTGTCTTAATCCGGTTAAAGATATGACTACAGATGGGGCCAATGCCTATTCGACAGTTCTTTTTATGGAATATGAGAATTTCACAGCTCTATTTACGGGAGATGTTGAAGAAGAGGGACAGGCACATATCATGAAGGATGTGAGGGCTAATTCTGATAAGCTTTCTCATATAAATCTTCTAAAGGTGGCACATCATGGCTCAAGGTACACAAGCGATGAAGAATTCCTTAAGGCGCTACGTCCTGGCATTGCGCTTATAAGCTGCGGAGAAGGCAACTCCTATGGCCATCCTCACAGGGAACTTATAGAAAGGCTTGACGCTGTTGGCACCAGGATCTATCGCACGGATAAATCCGGAGCAATAACAGTAATTGTGAATAATAACAGGGTGTACGTTGATGAATTTTTGGCGCCTCTGTGATAACATATATGTTGGAGCGTGAAAATGGCAGCTAAAACAACAGATTTTCCAGTAAAACAAAGACAACTTAATGAAGATATTAAAAATGGCAACTTTCAGAGGTGCTATCTTGTATATGGAGAAGAAGCTTATTTGAGAAATCAGAACAGAGATAAACTTG
>JAEEGF010602589.1_pt1 | contig 20881 bp, 19 predicted proteins | sample 9134171 | NCBI WGS metagenome assembly JAEEGF01 (sample SAMN16246542, study PRJNA631951) | gut metagenome | biome: gut microbiome; feature: rumen; material: AP-attached | host: Bos | place: Iran: Karaj | collected 2018-10
CTTGGATTGGAGCGGTCCGGGATCAGGCATCGAAAGGCTGACGACCGTAGGGTACTCTGGCATTTGCCAGGGGACACTATTTGTTCTATCAGTATTTGTCGATGCTCCCTGCGCTTCGCGCCCTAGCCGGGTAAATGGTCGCATCCGACAAATACTGATACAAAGAGGCCTGATTCTGGTAGATTACTGTGGTTGAACAAATTAAGACGAACTGGTACCCCATCAGGGTGTTCTTCGGCAGGGCGGAAATGATCAAGACCGCACTGGACGAATCTGACGTCGAGTATTTCTACCCGACCCGCCTTGTCGAGAAACCGACACCCTCCGGCCTTAAGTTCGTTCCCGAGCCACTTGTCCGTTCACTCTTGTTCGTGAGGACCACCCTTGAGCGTCTTCATCTTATGCGCTCAAAGTTCGGAGGTTCCATCGCGCTTTACTATGACAAGTCGGAACATTCTCCGCTCGTAGTTCCAGACAGGCAGATGGACCAGTTCATCAAGCTCTGCGAGATGAGGGATTCCGGACTTGAATACCTGGGCGGCGACGATGCCAAGTATCATCAGGGAGACCGCGTGAGGGTGACTGAAGGAATATTCAAGGGCTTCGAGGGCCATATCAAGCGGATCCGTCACGACCGCAAGCTTATCGTTACGATCGAGGGTGTGGCGGCATTTGCGACAAGGTTCATTCCGCCATCCTGTCTTGAGAAGGTTGAAGAAAAGATAATATAAAACCAAATAACGATGTTAAAAACTTATTTCAAACTGCTGTTGCTCGTGGTACTTGCCGTGGGCGCGGCCTCTTGTGGTCGCAAGACTTACAAGAACATTGCTTACCTGCAGGATGTCGAGGAGGACATGAGCTTTCCGATGGCTGTAAACAGAGGAATCGTGATTCAGCCGCAGGACAAGATTATGATTGTTGTGTCGGCTAGGAACCCGGAACTGGCGGCGATGTTTAATCTGGCGCGGATTACACCAAATACTACTGGAGAAGGCGATGTTATCGGTGGTGGTAGTAATAATTTGATGGGATATGTGGTTGACAATAGTGGCAACATCAACATGGCTGGACTCGGCCAGATTCATGTTGCCGGTATGAACCGCTGGGAATTGTCAAATTTTGTCCGCCAGGAACTGATTGACCGCGACCTTCTGAAGGACCCGACTGTTACAGTAGAATTCATGAACTTCAAAGTATCGGTTTTGGGGGAGGTTGGAGCTCCCGGAACTTATAATATCGTCGGTGACAAGGTTACGATCCTGCAGGCACTTAGCCTTGCCGGTGACCTTACGATTATGGGCAAACGCGATAATATTACCGTCCTACGCGAGCAGGGGAAGGAAAGAGCTTTCTACCATCTGGACCTTCGTGATTCTGATATTTTCAATTCACCCGCATATTATCTCCAGCAGAGTGATGTTGTTTATGTCTATCCCAATAAGATCAGGGCTGGCCAGTCCAAGGTTAATGAGAATAATTTCAGGAGCGTGAATTTCTGGACGTCTATGACTTCAATGGTATTATCACTTGCTACTTCCGGCATGATGATTTGGGCTATGTATAACGGTGATTATTTTAAGAAATAATTATGGCAGAAGAACTTGACAAGCAAATCTGGAATTCCCAGGACGATTCTGACGAAAAGCTTTTTTCTATTCGTGATATCTGGGCCCTGTTCTGGGGACATAAATGGTGGTATCTCCTGTCATTGATACTGGCAGGATGTATTGCATATTTCTACCTTTACCGTACACCAAAACTTTTCCAAAGTACGGAAAAGATAATCATTGAGACAGACCAGAGTGCCGATGTGCTCAGTGACATGTCAGCATCGATGAGGAGGAGGTCGTATTATGGCCAGAACGTGGCCAACGAGATCGTGGCTTTCAAGTCCCCTGACCTTATGACAAAGGCGGTCGAAAGACTTGGTCTCGAAACGAATTATACAGACCTTATGGTGCTTCGGGAACGTGAGCTTTATAACAAGACTCCGTTCTTCATGTCGATTTTGGGCGATGACAACCGTGCTTCCTAGTTCTCGTTCATCGTAAGAAAGCGGGACAAGAGTTCGTTCATCCTGGATAGTTTCACGGTTGGTGGTGTTGAGATGGAGACTAAGCCCTTAGTAGGTTCTTTCGGCGATTCGCTCGTCACCCCAGTTGGCAGCATCCGCCTGACGGAATCCCAGTATTTCCACACATGGGCAGACGATATCCGTGTCTCATGGGCAAACGCGCGCAGCAGGGCGGCTGCTTATGCCGGACGAATGGGAGTTGCTGCTTCCAGGGACGAGTCGTCAGTCGTAACGCTCTCCATGACTGATTACTCCCCGGAACGTGCCAGAAACATATTAGCCACAATCCTGGACATTTATAATGAGCAGTGGATAGAGAATAAGAACAGGGCAGCTGCCAACACATCTGAGTTCATCGGTGAGAGGCTTGTTATCCTTCAGCAGGAACTTGGTGACATAGACAACGACATCAAGGAATACAAGCAGCAGAACAGGATTACGGATGTAGGGGCAGTCTCCGGTCAGTATCTGGCAGAGTCCTCTGCATATTCTGAGAAAGCCTTCGCCAACAGCAATCAGCTGGCTATTTCCCAGATGATCCGGGACAGGCTTACAGACCCTACCCGGAGCAGCACGCTCCTTCCGTCGAACTCCGGTTTGACGAATGCAACCATCGAGGGACAGATCAGCGAGTATAATGCAACTCTCATGAAGAGGGACAAGTACCTAAAGGAGAGTTCTGAATCTAACCCGATGGTTGCAGACCTCAATGCAAACTTGGATGCAATGAAGGCCAATATAACCCGCTCCATCGATAACAACATCTCCGCACTGCAGCTACAGCAGAACAAGATAATGGCTCAGGAAGGGGCGATTATGGGCAAACTTGCATCCACCTCAGGACAAGCGCTACAGCTCCAGTCAATGAGCCGCGACCAAAAGGTCAAGGAGTCCCTGTACATCTATCTGCTTCAGAAACGTGAGGAGAATGAACTGGCTACCCAGCTTAATGTTTCCAACAACAGGTTGATCCAGTCGGCGACCAATGGCGTGCCGATTTCACCGGTTGCCAAGAAAGTATATCTGATTGCATTGCTGCTGGGTCTAGGTATTCCTTTTGCCATCTTCTTCCTGCGCATACTTTTCAATACTACCGTCCGTACCAGGGCTGATGTTGCAAAACTTAAGGTTCCTTTCCTCGCAGAGATCCCTCAGATGGGGCTCGAGAAGAAGAGTTTCTTCAGTTTCCGCAAGCCGAACCGGTTTGACGAAAAGAACTGCAACATCGTTGTTCAGCAAGGTAAGCGTGATGTCATCAATGAGGCTTTCCGTGTCCTAAGAACCAACCTGGACATGATGACGGGGTACACTGATAACTGCCATGTTGTGATGGTGACCTCATTCAACCCCAATGCCGGAAAGACATTTTCGATCATGAACATGGCTGCATCTATGGCTATCAAGGGTGCTAAAGTGCTGTTGCTTGACCTTGACCTCAGAAAGGCTTCCCTTAGCAAGGCATTGGGTGTCAAGGGGTCAGGTGTCGCATCGTTCCTGAACGGCCGTGCAGAGGATTATCATCCGCATATCCAGGAGGTTTCTGAGAACTTAAACATCCTTCCCGTTGGTTCGTTGCCTCCGAACCCTGCTGAACTGCTGGTTTCTGAGAAGTTCAAGAAAATGATAGCAGACCTGAGGAATGAGTACCAATACATCTTCATGGATTGCCCTCCCGTTGATATAGTTGCCGATACCGCCATCATCTCCCGCAGTGCGGACATCACTGTATTCGTCATCCGTGCCGGTCTGTTCGACAAGCAGGCCCTTCCGGCCCTTGATGAACTCTATGCGAGTGGCAACTACAGCAGGATGGCCTTCATTCTCAATGGTGTCGAGAGGATGCAGGGTTCATATGGCCAGCATTATGGCAGCGGCAACTATGGCTACGGCTACGGCTCTTACGGCTATGGCAAGGGCCATGGCTATGGCTATGGTTACGGAAACTATGGCGAGCAGGATGACGAAGGCAAGAAGGATAAGAAAAAGAAGTCCAAGGATTGATGTTCGGATTCCTGAAACCTAAAAAGACAATTGAAGCCAGTGGCCTCCTTTGCGGGGCCACTGACAATCATTCCCATATCCTCTGGGGTCTTGACGATGGAGTCAAAACCCAGGATGATACGCTCGCCATACTGGATCTGTACGAGAGTCTTGGCCTGAAGACACTATGGCTCACTCCGCATACGATGGAGGATGTTCCCAACACGACTGAGGGGCTGGAGGCTCGTTTCGCTGAATTAAAAGAGATTTATCATGGCCCAATCGAGCTTCGGCTTGCATCCGAATACATGATAGACAATCTTTTCGAACAGCGGCTTGAAGAACGTGACCTGTTGACCCATGGTCGTGATACCGTCCTGGTCGAGACATCGACCTGGGCACCACCTATTGACCTGTGGGGGATCCTTGAGCGAATGATGAGTTACGGTTACCGCCCGATGATCGCCCATCCCGAGCGCTATCGCTACATGAACAAGAAGGATTATGAGCGGTTGCGTGACATGGGTGCAGTCCTTCAGTTGAATCTCCCATCCATTATAGGATCCTACGGTGAAGAAGTACGGCAGAAAGCACAGATGCTTTTGGACAAGGGGTTTTACAAGATGGCGGGATCTGATTGTCACCGTTCCCGTGCCATCAAGAAGCAATATTCCGATATCAAAATAAAGGAATCAACTCTAGAACAATTGAAAGAACTGATGCTTGTATGAGACGACTGATTATCTGCGTATTTGTTATCCTTATGCCTATTTTTTCTGCAATTGGCCAAGGTAATAAACCGGTACGATCGATCACTCTGGACCAGTTGCTAGGGAAGAAGAAACAGGATAAGGTTGAGCAGCCCGTTACAAAGCTTGCTTCAAATGCAACTAAAGGTGGTTATCGAGAACATATCGGTGCCATTGGTTCTGTTTTGGAGAGGGTTGAGTTGAAGGGAACATCACTGAGCCAGGATAAAATCAGCACTCCTTACAGAAGATATGTTGTCAAAGGGATAATGGATCTAGGCGGTAAGACCATATCTATGCCTGATGGGTGTATCCTTGATTTGGAGCAGGGGAGTCTCAAGAACGGGTCATTGAAGATGAATACGACTTTGGTAACGCCGATTTACGGCATTTCCAAAGAAAGGAACATAAGCAAGGTCAAGGTTTCCGGGGAATACTATGAAACCCTGGTCGATCTTTGGGGCGAGCAGACAGAACCGCTGTTCCCATGGGATACGACAGCTCCAAGGAAGGTTTACATAGTCGATCTTAAGAAGTTCGGTATCACTCCTGGTTATCAAAAGCGGGGAAATGACAACCACTACACTGATAAGCAGTACGACTTGATGTACAACAATGGCATCGGTTTTACCAAAGCCATACGTTGGGCCTATGACAACGGCTATGACGGAATACGCTTCCCTAAGAACGACTATTGCTTCACACCCAGGACTACCAAGAACGATAAGCCCCAGGAAGGTCCGATGGTTCTGGTTCAGGACTATGATAAGTACGATATTGATCTTGGCGGAGGCTCCTATTATCTGATTCTTGATAGCAAGAAGAAATCGAAGTATTTTGCACTAAATCACGAGAAGTTGTTTGCTCAAGGTGGAACTATGTTTTTTGTCGCAGCGTGTATCAATCTCCAAATCCATAACGGTAAGCTATTTGGGGATCGAACTCTAAGAAATTATGATGATGGAGCTGAAAAGAATATCGAGAATACATATGGGATTAATCTTTCGGGTTATTGCCAAAACATAAGGCTCCATCATCTTGAAATGTGTGATTTCATGGGCGATGGGATTAGTTGTACTCAGTCGGGAGTTATATGGCAAGATTATAATGGTGGCTTTCATAGTCTACAAAGATCTTACCCCGGGGTTTCTAAACCACTCAATAATAACAATTATTCTACCGTCTCTGGATTTTTATCATTAACGAATCTTTATAAGAATCCAGATGCAATTAGGATGGGTGTAATTCAAAGAATTGCTGCAAATAGAGTCTATTCTTTGAACAATAACTTGGGTTATACTCGACTTATCAACCCATTCCACAATTTAGAGATTTTAACATTCAGTGACATTAAACTGACAGAAAAACCATTAAGAATTATTAAAACTTCTTATTTAGAGTCATTTTTTCTTAATGATAATGAGACTTACGTCAAGGTTTGCTCTTCATTCGATGAAGGCGCTACAGAAGAAGGACTACAACATAGTGAGACCATTTCCGAATTAATTAGCAGTCACGTTATTATAGAGAATTGTACAATACAGAATAATCATCGAGGTGGAATTTCAGGAGGTTCTAATGATGTTACTATACGTAATTGTCGTTTTTTTAAGAATCATGAAGTAAGAAATATCTTTGGAAAAACGATTCCTTTGTTTCTGGTAGGTGGAACTAATTACCACATAAACTTCGAGGATAGTTATGCAAAGGATCTAAAAATATATGATTGCTCATTTCATCGGACATCAAATTCTATTGGTAAGCTCCTCTTTGGGGTTTATACTCTAGATTTTCATCATAATCAGTCTGATGCTCCTATGTCTATTTATAATAGTATTCACTCATATATACATAACAATTCTTTTTCTTCATCAGCACTATGGCTCAATGATTGGCGATTAACAAATTATGATGATGGACTTAAAAAACACGGTTTTAAATATCTAACAAGAATAGCATATGTCACTGATAATGAGATTAGGTCACATGCTTTAATACATAATCATAACCGTTCTATCGTCTGGGAAACAAATAATACATAAAAGTAATGATTCCAAAATTAATTCACTATTGTTGGTTTGGAAGGAATGAATATCCTTCTCTTATAAAAAAATGTATTGAATCATGGGAATTATTGCTTCCAGATTATAAACAATTACGTTGGGACGAAGATTCTTTCGATATTAACTCCACAAAATGGACTAAAGAAGCTTATGAACATAAAAAATATGCCTTTGTGGCTGATTATGTTAGATTGTATGCTTTATATGAATTTGGAGGGGTATACCTAGATACAGATGTTGAAGTAATTAGACCGCTAGATTCGTTCTTGAATTATTCATCTTTTACGGGCTTCGAAAATTCTGTTAAACTCACCTCTGCTGTGTTAGGATCTATAAAGCATTGTTCCTTGATAAAAGAGTTCCTGGATTATTATCATGACAAGTCGTTCGTTGCTCATAATGGTGATTTGGAGATGGAACCCAATGTTGTAATGATGACTAACATCTGTAAACAATATGGGTTAATTTTAAACAATAGTTTTCAAGTGATAAATGGCCTCGCTGTTTTCCCAAGCTATGTTTTTTGCCCTTTGGATTTCTATTTGAATGACAATCGGAATGAACATAGTTGTACGATTCATTATTTTACAGCAACATGGCTAAATGAGAAAGAGAAAAGAAGAATTAGCTTTGAAAGGTTAGCAATCGTTAAAGTTGTTCAAAGGTTTAAGGCACGCATAGTTTCCCTATTAAAATGACGATAGAAAGATGGTATATGTTTTTATGAGGGGAAGGTTGGGTAATCAATTATTTCAATATGCATTCGTCCGATCACTCATGGTTGCAAACCCAAACCAGAGTTTTGTTTTTTCATTTTCTGATGTATACAAATCTGGGAATTGCGATGATGGGTGGGAAAACTCACTGGTTTATTTTCGTACTAATGGTGTTGTAGAAGATAATAATCCATCGGTTAAATTGTCTTTGATTCAACGATTCTTATTATACTTTTATTGGAAAAGATTTCCCCATAAACAATCTATCGAGGTAATTCATGCGTACCAATCTAGGTGGTTATTTGTATTTAATAAGATTGGCCTTTATTATCTGGATCTAGGTTATTTTCCTTTTAATAAAAAGATTAGAGGTAATGCAATCATATCAGGTAATTTTGAATCTAAACGGTATTTTGAAGGAATTGAACCGATTCTTCGTCAAGAGCTTGTACCCAAATATCCTTTACTAAAGTCAAATGAGTCTTTGTGGGATATTATTGCCAATACTTGTTCTATTTGTGTAAGCATTAGGAGAGGAGATTTTATAAGTAATAATTCAGTCCGTTCATTGATGAATGTATGTGGCGAGTCATATTTTATGCGCGCGATCAATAGAATGAAAGAACTAGTTGAATCGCCCACTTTTATTTTCTTTTCTGACGATATTGAATGGGTCAAGAATAGTCTTATTATTGATGCTCCTTGTTATTACGAATCTGGAAATGATCCAGTATGGGAGAAGTTAAGATTAATGTCTGGTTGCCGACATTTTATTATCTCTAATAGTACATTCAGTTGGTGGGCTCAGTATTTAGGTAGATCTAATGATAAAGTAGTCATTGCTCCAAGCAACTGGTATAATAGTCATTTAAAACCTGCATTGTATGACCCTAGTTGGGTTTTGATATCAAATGAATAAAGAAGCTATTGAATTAATATCAATTATTATTCCTGTTTATAATAGAGAGGATTGCATTTCTCGAACTATCGATTCAATTCTAAATCAGTCTTTCCCTGGTTTTAAGATATATATTATTGATGATTGCTCTACTGATAAAACGTGGGATATCCTTAAGAGTTATTCTTTGCTTGACGAAAGAATAAATGTGTTTCGTCTAGAACATAATTCTGGTCCTTCATTTGCTAGGAATTATGCCCTTGATAGGATAAACGGCCAATGGGTCTCATTCATTGATAGTGATGACTATATAGCTAAAGACTATCTCGAAAACTTGATATTAAAAACTGATGGAGCAGTAGACATGGTTATATCAAGTTTTGTTAGTGTATCCAATGATGGAGAGACTATTAAGAAGTATACCGCTACAAGTTATTATGAAGCATCTACATCGGGCATTGCTCTAGAAATATCATATTCAAGGGAAGCAGATCTTGATTTTGTATATAATCTCTGTTGTAATAAGTTATATAGAAAAAGGCTCTTTGATGGAGTTCGGTTTCCTGTTGGAAGATTGCAGGAAGATGCGTATGTCATGCCATTCTTGCTATATAATTGTAATAACAAAATAGTGTGTGCTCCTGAGGCGGTATATTACTATGTTGATAATTCAGATAGCATTAGCCATATGGCCCAGGAAGGGATTCATGATTTGAAAAGAAGGTGTGATTTATTGTTTATGTATGAACATCACATCAAACTCTTTAAGGATAGAGGGAATCAATTATATCATAGGACTAGATTGAATTACCTTAATAATGCGATATCTATGTTTAAACTTCATTATACCACTTTTCATACTTCTTATCCTGTTGTTTTTAAGAAGGTGAGATTCCAATTTGGTCATGTATTAAGGGATTGTGTAATAGATAAAAATCCTTTAATGAATTGGAAAATGTATACTGTTTTTTTTCTTTTCCATATTTCTCCCAAATTATATCTTTCTATCTTTAAATAAGTACTAGCTTCAATTTACCAAGGATGCTTTTTCAAAGACTATTATGCATTATATGAAAAGACCTATTCTTTATGTTCATGGAGGCTGTGGCAATCATGGATGTGAAGCTATTGTTCGTAGTCTTTCGATTCTATTTAACAATTTAGGGATCAATAACGCAGTGGCACTTACTGCAAATATTAATGAGGATCAAAAATGGAATCTCTCAGAATCGATTAATCTGTTACCTGTAAGACCTACAATTAACAGACTTAGTTTTCGTTTCATGTATGCTTATCTAATGTATAGATTATTCAATAGGCATATATACTTGGACATTCTTCCTTCAATATCTGTTATTAATCAATTCACTCAAAATGATGTTGCGTTTGCAATAGGAGGTGATACATATAGTTATTCTTATACGGAGAATAATACCGCCATGCATAACTTATTTATCAGAAGAGGGCTTAAAACGGTTTTGTGGGGATGCTCGATTAATCCAGAATTGTTGAAAGATTCTAGAATTATGAAGGACTTGTCTAATTTTGATATAATAGTTACTCGTGAAAGTATTACATATGAAGCTCTGATCTCAAATGGTTTTGAAAAAGTAAGACTTATTCCAGATAGTGCCTTTATCCTTCCGACCGGATTAATTGATTTGCCACCTGGCTTTATTGATGGAAATATGGTCGGTATCAATTTAAGCCCAATGATTATTGGTTATGAATTAACACAGGGGATAGTTATCTCTAATTATATTAAATTAATTGATTATATCCTTAGAGAGACAGATATGGGAATCGCCTTAATCCCGCATGTGGTCTGGCCTAATTGCGATGATAGAGAACCACTTAGAAAGCTTTTTGATATTTATAATAAATCTCCTCGAGTCATTATGGTTGAGGATTGTAATGCTATTGACCTTAAAGGTATTATTTCGCATTGCAGGTTTATGATTGCTGCAAGAACTCATGCGTCTATTGCAGCATACTCAAGTTCAGTTCCATCATTAGTTGTAGGCTATTCTGTCAAATCCAGGGGTATAGCTAAAGATCTTTTTGGTAATTACGAAGATTATGTGGTATCTACTGATGATATACATAATGATGAATCATTACTTGAAAGGTTTAAGTGGTTATATGTCAATGAAGTTAGTATTAAGACCCACTTGCAGTCTGTCATAGGCGAATACGTGGCAAAAGTACAAGGTGCTAATGCTTTACTGTATTCGTTATTATCATCATCATAAAAATAGCTCTTTCATTCGCCAATGGGTAATGAACCAAAGAGTCAATTAAGAATAGGTATTATTCTTAACTACCTTAATATTGGACTCGGTGCACTAATCCCGATCTTCTATACACCTGTCATGCTTAGTCTTTTAGGTAAGAGTGAGTATGGCTTGTATAAGCTATCGTCTTCAATTACCGGATATCTTTCGTTGGTATCTATGGGGATGGGAACGGCCATTACTCGTTACATTATAAAAGCACGAGAAGAAGAAGGAAAAGAGGCAGAGGAGAGAACATTTGGTTTATTTCTGATGTTGTTTAGGACTATTTCAATACTTACTGTTATTATAGGTATAGTTTTGATTTGTTATGTCCCTGGTTGGTATGGAGGTTCATTAAGTTCTCCAGAGATTGATCGTATGCGTATTCTAATGGTTATCATGACTGCAAACATGGCTCTTTCCTTTTTACTTTCGCCGTATGTTTCGGTAGTTACAGCAAATGAGAGATTCGTCTTTATGCAGTCTATGAGTATTATAACTACCTGTATTATTCCACTTGTAAATCTTATAGTATTGTATTTAGGATTTGCGTCAATTGGAATGGCTTTATCATCTCTTGTGATACAGTTTTTAATCAGGTTTTCATATCTGTATTATTCGCATCATTCTCTAAGCATTATACCAAAGTATTCCAGAATCACTTTTAAACAGTTTAAAGATATTTTCCGTTTTTCTTTTTGGATTTTTATTGGTTCTGTTGTAGAACAATTATACGCTGCTACTGATACTGCCTTGATTGGCGCCGTTCCTAGTCTGGGGACAAATGGAGTTGCGGTATATAATGTTGGTACAGTTTTTAGTGGAATTGTACTAACCATAGCGGTGGGTATTTCTGGTATGCTAACACCCAGGACTAATAAAATGGTTTTTGAAGGTGCATCTAATGGTGAATTAACAGATTTCGCTATAAGAATTGGCAGAATTCAGGCTTTTATAATAGGTCTCATAATCTTTGGATTTGTCTCTTTTGGCAGACCATTTATTCATTTTTATGTGGGAGATTCGTATGCGGAGTCATATTTTGTCGCATTAATGATAATGATTCCTTATATGATCCCGATAGTGCAAAATGTATGTTTGAATATAGTTGTTGCAAAAAATAGGCATAGATTCCGTTCTATAGTATATCTAATAATTGCTATTTTCAATGTATTTGGAACGTGGCTATTAATTAGGAAAATCGGAGTCAATGGAGCTTCTCTTATGACAGGATTAGCCCTTGTTTTAGGACAAGGAATAATAATGAATTGGTTTTATGAAAAGAGACTTGGACTAGATATTAAGCGCTTCTGGCGGTCTATTCTTCCTATTTATTGTTTCCCATTATTGATGTCAATCATGACATTATCCCTAGGTTATCGTATTATCGATTTCTATAGTATTAGATCATTAGTGATTGGGATAATGATATTCTCAATAGTTTATTGTGTGTTTAATTGGTTTTTCATGATGAATAGAGGCGAGAGGTGTTTAGTCAATGATCTTATTCGTTTTAGGTGGTAGTTAACTCGTCTTTCATCAACAATACATATCTTGGGATTCTTCCAACTACGGATTGCACGGGCTGCTCGGCTTGTGCTAGCAGTTGTCCTGCGAGTTGCATCACAATGAGATCTGATGAAAAGGGTTTTCTGTACCCGTTTGTTGAAAGAGATGCTTGCCTTCAGTGTGGATTGTGCGAAACAATTTGTCCAGTTTTGAATAGTGAGAAGAATAAATCTCCAGTCAATAGCACTTTTTATGGTTGCAAGAATTCTGATGATTCAGTCCGTCGTTCCAGCTCATCAGGTGGATTCTTTTATGAATTGGCTAGAAGTGTGATTAATAGAAATGGCGTTGTTTTTGGCGCCAGATTTTCAGAGGATTTCAAAAGGGTGTATCATTCGGCGGCAACTACATTGGATGAAGTTGGGCCGTTGATGGTGTCTAAGTATGTCCAAAGTGAGATAAGACAATCGTATGTTTATGTTAAGGAGTATTTGGAAAAAGGACGAGAGGTCCTGTATACAGGAACACCATGTCAGATTGCCGGCCTAAGATTATTTCTTGGTGATGTGCCGGACCATCTGTTACTGGCTGAAGTAGTATGCCATGGGATTCCGAGCGCTAAGGTTTGGGATATATATTTGACTGAACTTGAGAAACAGTATAAAAGCAAAGTGAATCATGTCACATTCAGAGATAAAACCAACGGATGGCATAGATCGGACTTCGTGGCAGGCTTTGAAGATGGAACAGAATTCCGTCAAGCTAATTCCGATAATCCATTCATGAAGGCTTTCCTAGAGAACCTTTCAATCCGTCCGTCATGCAGTGCATGCCATTTCAAGCGGTTCGTTTCAGGTGCTGATTTCACTATGGGTGATTTTTGGGGAAGTACTGAGCTTGGACCTTCCTATTCAGATGATACGGGCATTTCGGTTATCGCACTTAATACGGATAAAGGGCGGCATTGGTTCGATTTGATTAGAAAGGGGCTAGAGGGAGTCGTCGAATTGGATGAAAAAACCGCATATACTTTCAACAATAGTTATGCTAGAAGTGCAGTCCTAAATGAGCACTCGGCTGTTTTTTTTGCCTCTCTTTCCCAAGGATGTTTTTCCGAATTGGTCTGTGGGCTGAGTGATGATGTGAAAAAACAATCTGGACAGTCCAAAAGTATTCCGGTTCATTATTACAGGAGAATCGTCAAATTGTTTAAGGATATAATAAAGAATGGCCAGTCGTAATGCATCGGTCGATTTTGCCAAAATGCTGGCGGCCTTGTTTGTTGTCGGAGTTCATACTAGGGTCTTCGCTGATGTTTCTGGAGTGGTAGATTTTGTTTTCTGCGATATCTTGTTCAGAACCGCAGTGCCTTTTTTTGCAGTATGTACTGGTTTTTTTCATACTAAGAAGTTTACAAAAGAAGGGATGAAGAGTTGGACTCCGGTAAAATCTGCGGCAATTAAAACCCTATTCCTGTATGTTAACTGGTCTTTGTTTTTTCTTATACTGTTGACATATATTTGGTATAAGTCGGGAATTCTTACTACCTCATCATTTTTCGGTTGGTTCAAATCATTCCTAATAGGTGAATCATATTATCACTTATGGTATCTTGCCCAATTATTCTGGGCATTGTTGGCCTTTTTCCCGATACTGAAGTTTCTCTCAGTCAAGTCGCAAATTGTCCTGACAATTCTTCTTTGGATCTTTGGCGTTTATGCGGACATTTATTTTGATTTGATTGGAACTGGCTCGAACATCGTGAATTTGTATAAACGTTTCGGGTCTATTTCCGGTTCGATGGGTAGATTGCTTCCGTTGATGCTTGCCGGTTCATTTTTAGCAAGAAGCCCAACTATTCCTCCACGCAAATCTTGGTTGCTGACAGGACTGGCATTCATACTCTTGGTTGGAGAAGTATTAATAGTCAAAAGTTTTGGAGGAATTCGTTTTAAATATGAACTGTTTTCTCTGCCTTTTGCTTATTATATGTTTAGTAGCATTCTTCAGATTACTGTTAAATGTTCGTTTGATTCACGTATTCTTGCCAGGGCTAGTTTATATGTATATGTCATCCATCCTGCTATACTATTTTTTATGAGTGAGATGGGGGCAGAGTCACATCTTGTGTTATTTTTGTCGGTGACGGTTTTATCTGTGCTGATATCTATTGTCATAGTGTCAGTACAGCAAAAGATACCTGTTGAAAGATGCTGATATCCATAATAATACCCATTTATAATTCGGAGGACTTCATTGACCGTTGCATCAGTTCTTGCCTCAGTCAAAGTTATCCCGATATAGAACTCATATTAATTGATGATGGTTCTGCTGATCGTTCTTATGATATATGTAAAGGATACCAGGAATCAGATTCCAGAGTGACTTCCTTCCACCAGGAGAATGCGGGAGCTTCAGCCGCGAGAAACAAGGGTTTGGATGAGGCAAAAGGGATGTATGTAATGTTTGTTGATAGCGATGACTGGATTGATCAAGACATGGTTGATAATCTGGTTTTAGTTGCTATAGAGCATCCAGAGGTGCAAGTGATTCAAACCAGGGTTCCGGAAGATATGAGACACCAATCCAGGGAAGGTGTTTATGGAAGTGAAGAGGCTGTAAAAAGCCTCCTGGAAGGATCTTGGTGGGGGCCATATTGTAAGCTAATTAAAAGAGATACAATAGGGGACATGCGATTCTCCAAAAATACTATCTCAGAGGACTATTTATTTAATTATCAGTTATTCTCCCAATTAGACAATTTGTATTACACTGATAGATTGTATTACCATAGGACAAATCGTCCCAGTAGCTTGTCTAAAATTAAACTGAGCAAACGTAAGTTCGATGAATTCTACAATGTCAAGACCGTAAGTAATCTCGTCGCTAAAGACTTTCCTCAATATCAGCAATTGGCTGACTTGCATCTTGCAGGGACTTGCTTGAAGTTATTGTACTGTATTTTAAAGAATCATTCAGATAGTCAGTATTATGCCGAGTTGGAAGAAATTGTGGATTGTATTCGTTCTAAATACTTCTCTTTTTTGAAGAATCCACATATACCATGGAAAGAAAGAATTCTTCTAAGCTCTTGTTTTTCTAAGGACACCGCAAGGCTTTCTGAGATAGTGTACCATTCGCTCAAATGAAATCTCGTATTTTTATAGCTATCCATTATTTGGAGATTGGTGGAGCAGAAATAAGCCTACTAGGCCTGCTGCATGCATTGAACTATAACGAGCACGATGTAGACTTGTTTATCTATAGTCATAGAGGAGAGTATATGGAGTTTATCCCCAAAGAAGTGAATTTGCTTCCTGAGATTGCTGAATACTCCCAGATTGAAAGGCCAATGAAAGATGTTTTAAAGGATGGTTATTTGAGAATCCTATATAGGCGACTGTGGGGTAAGAGACGTTACAGCCGATATAAGAGGAGAACAAATCCGATCGATAACGGGGCAGTTTTCGGATATATATTCGATTCAGTAACACCGATTCTACCTTCTCTGGAATTCCTTGGTGAATATGATCTTGCCATCAGTTTCTTGGCACCTCATAATATTGTTGCAGACAAGGTTAGAGCAAAAAAGAAGGCGGCATGGATCCATACGGACTACTCGAAGATAGATGTTGATGCCGATCTGGAGTTGCCGGTCTGGTCCAAATTTGACCATGTGGTAAGTATTTCAGACCTGGTGACAGAGAATTTCCTCGCGGTTTTCCCTTCCTTGAAGGATAAGATTGTCCGGATTGACAATATCCTTTCTCCCAAGTTTGTCATGGAGAGGGCAGAACAGATTTCTCAAGAGATTGTTGAGAAGGAAATGCCAAGGAAAGAGGGACGAGTTAATTTCCTTTCAGTTGGAAGGTTCTGCTATGCAAAGAATTACGACAATGTGCCAGACATCTGCAGGAGAATCGTTGAAAGAGGGATTGATGTATGTTGGTATCTGATAGGGTTTGGAGGAGATGAGCCATTGATTCGTGAAAAGATTGCCGAATCTGGCATGCAGAAACATGTGTTCATTCTTGGTAAGAAGTCCAATCCCTATCCATACATCAAAGCATGCGACATTTATATTCAGCCATCTCGTTATGAGGGGAATTCTGTGACGGTAAGGGAGGCGCAGATACTGTGTAGACCAGTAGTAGTGACTGATTATCCGACTGCAAAGAATCAAGTCAAGGATGGTGTAGATGGTGTGATAGTTCCTATCGATAATAGCGAATGTGCAAAAGCATTATCATCGCTTCTATATGATAAAGACACTTTACAGAGTATTATTGATAACTTAATTGTTTATGATCATGGTAATTTATCAGAAATTAAGAAATTATCAAGTATCCTCTGATTTTGAAGATTATTAAGATGGGGAAAGAACGTATCGCATATTTAGATGTAGTTCGAGTTGTTGCATGCTTGATGGTGATTCTTATGCATTCACCAATGCCTAGTATTGGTGCTCCCGGATTTGTATTGACTGGGATTAGCTTTATTACATCACCTTGTATCGGATTATTTTTTATGGTTAGCGGCGCTTTATTGCTACCAGTGAATACTACAATGGTAGTTTTTTATAAGAGAAGGATCCCAAAGGTAGTTATCCCCACATTGATTTGGACAATTCTGTATCTTCTTGTAAATATTATAGAGGGCACTCTTACCCTTAATCAGCTCCCAAAGATTGCTTTATCTATTCCTTTTTCTGCTCAAGGTTCCGGAATCTTATGGTTCATGTACACTTTGATTGGCCTATATCTTATTTCTCCAGTAGTTTCGCCATGGCTTACAAACGCTTCGAGAAAAGAGATTGAATTTGTTCTCTGTTTGTGGTTGACTAGTTTATTCTTCCCAGTTCTTTCAAATTGTCTTTTTGTCAATCAGGGGAATACCGGTGTGCTTTTTTATTTTACAGGCTATAGTGGTTATTATTTATTAGGTTATTACTTGAATAGATACCAACCCAGATATGGGAAGGTTTTATCACTTTTAATGATTATTATACCAATTATCATTTGTGGGATTATTTTAAAGAGCTATCCTCAAATCGATTTTTACCGTTATTTTTGGTATTTAAGTATATTTGTAGTTTCAATGTCCTGCGGATGGTTTTCTTTGATATCAAGTTTAGTAACTAAAGAAAAAAGAGCATTGATGATGTGTAGCTCTTTGACTCTTGGAATTTATTTGAGCCATATCTTAATAATGCGTAATCTCATATGGAAATTGTCTATATTATCCGAATTGGGATGGCACTATCAAATTATTCTTACTGTTTTTCTGACCTTTGTTATTTCGCTATCCCTTTCTTATTTGTTAGCATCACTTCCTTTTGGTCGTTTTATTATCGGTTATCAAATTAGAAGTAAGAGTATATGAACCTTTTCGATCCATTCTTATATGAAAAGATACATCTATTAGTAATTCTCGCTTTTACAATCTTTTATTATTATATCATTCAGCAGAAGCAAGCTAGTGGATTAATCAAAAGGACAAGAAGTCGATACGGTATTTTTGTTTATGCGATCTTGTTTATTGTTGTGGTTGGATTCCGGCCTGTCTCTAGAGCATTTGTTGATACAGTTATTTATGCAAGGACATATTATGCATTTAGTAATATACCAGAAGGTATTGCTTATTCTCGAGATGCTCTTTTTTATTCATTCATGTGGCTATGTTCACAATACATAAGCGTTAACTGGTTTTTTTTAATAGTAGAAGCAATTTATGTAATTCCAATTATGATTGGGTGTTATCGCTTGCTTGGTAAAAATGCTGACATAGGCCTCGTTTTTTGTTTTGCTGCCTTTTCTTTTTTTTCATATGGAGTAAATGGTATTAGAAATGGCGCTTCTTTGAGTCTAGTATTCATGGCCATTTCTTTCATCCGGGGGAATAAGCTAGAGATGCTTTTTTCTTTAGTATTATGTATTGTAGCATTGTTTATCCATGCTTCAGCTGCACTGCCGGTAGTGTGCATGATTGCTGCTCTATTAATAAAAGAACCTAAAGTTTTTTATTCTTTTTGGGTCCTTTCTATTGTGCTTAGTTTGGTGGCTGGCGATTATGTATCAAATCTTTTCGCGTCGGTTGGGTTTGATGATCGCCTCTCAGATTATCTTCTTGTCGATGTTGATGAAGATGTTTTTTCCCATGTTGGGTTTCGATGGGACTTCTTACTCTATAGCTCTGTACCCCTGTTATTAGGCTGGTATATTATTTTTAAAAAAAGGATTTTAGATTCAACTTATTTATTATTGCTAGGTACATACATCTTATCAAACTCATTTTGGATAATGATTATTCGTGCAGAATTTTCAAATCGTTTCGCTTACCTGTCTTGGTTTTTATACCCTATAGTCTTAGCATACCCGTTGCTTAAGTTAAGGATATGGCCTAGGACACAAGGAATAAAGACTGCGATTATTATGGCCGGGCATTTCGCATTTACATTTATGATGGCATTTATCTTGTAAAGTATTAATGATATGATTCCTTCAGTCATCCATTATTGTTGGTTCGGAAATAATGAAATACCGAAGACCGCTAGGAAGTGTATTGCAAGCTGGAAAGAATTCCTTCCGGGATACGAAATAATAGAATGGAATGAAACTAATTTTGATGTCAATATTTCCCCATATACAGCAGAAGCATATAAAGTTGGTAAATATGCATTTGTCAGTGATTATGCTCGTTATTGGGTTTTAAATAAGTATGGTGGTGTTTATTTTGACACAGATGTTGAGTTAATTAAGCCATTGAGATCAGTTTTGGAACAAGGTGGTTTTCTTGGGAGAGAAGCCGGCACTGGAGGAAAAGTAGCGCCAGGTCTTGGTATGGCAATTGAACCAGGCCATATCATATGCCGTAATGTATTGGATGAGTATAATAAACAGTTTTTTATTAATAAAGATGGATCTTACAATCAAAAGACTATTGTTAATTATACTACAGAAGTATTAGATAAGTTCGGTCTGATAAGAGATGACTTATTACAAGAAATAGAAGGGATTTATATTTACCCTTCTGATTACTTCTGCCCAATGGATTCAACGACAGGAATTATAAGAATAACCGAGAATACTTTTTCAATACATCATTATGACTGTTCTTGGATGAATCATAAAAGTATCCGTTTTCAACTTCATTTACTGAAGAATCGAATTAATCGGTTGGTTTGGAAAATCCAAAAATGAAATGATTCCTAAAGTATCAGTGATAATGGGAATATATAACTGTGCTTCAACCCTTGTTGAGGCCCTTGACTCATTGTATTCCCAAACATTTCAGGATTTTGAGGTTATTCTATGTGACGATGGGTCGACAGATAATACATATGAAGTTGCAAGTGAGTATTCAAGTAGCCACCACAATATTACCTTGTTAAAGAATGACAGGAATATAAAATTAGCAGCCACATTAAATCGTTGTCTGGAGCATGCGAAAGGAGAATATGTAGCAAGAATGGATGGCGATGACATATCTCTTCCAGATCGCTTTAAACAAGAAGTGGCCTTTTTAGATAGGAATCCTGAATACTCAATAGTTAGTTGCCCTATGATTTATTTCGACCAATATGGGGAGTTTGCAAGAGGAAGAGCTATTGCTGAGCCTAAACCAAATGACTTTGGTAGAGGCACACCTTTTTGCCATGCTCCTTGTATGATGCGTTTTTCTGATTTAAAGGAAGTTGGATGCTATTCAACGATGAAGAAAGTTGAGAGGATGGAGGATTTCTATCTATGGTATAAATTCTATAAATCAGGCTATAAAGGATTTAACTTGCAGGAGCATTTATATATGATGCGGGATGATCGGATTGCGGTTAGAAGAAGGAAAGCGATTAATCGAATTCGGGGTATCTTTGTTGATATTGAAGTATTTAGAGGTCTTAATCTGCCAATTAAGTATTCTATCCGTAGTATAGCTAAGAACTTTATTCAGGTTATTATACCAACTAAATTATATCATTTATTACACGCTAGAAGGATCAATGGACAACTATAGTTATATGGCCCCGGAAATATCTAGTTTAATAGAAAGAAATAGAGTTTTAAATGGATCAATGACTGTAGATGAGCAATTTTTGCTAACGGTTATTGTTCCAGTTCATAATTCTTCTAATTATATTACGCGATGCGCAGAAAGCTTATTCACTCAAAATGTCTCATCATTGGAGATTGTATTTATTGATGACGCATCAACTGATGATAGTATGCAAAAGATTAATTCTCTTTTGATTTCATACCCGGAGAGAATATGTTCAACTAAAATAATAATTAATCCAGAAAACATTGGTTTGGCGGGAGTCAGGAAACTGGGGTTTCAACAAGCATTGGGGAAATACGTAATCTGTTGTGACAGTGACGACTGGGTTGAATGCAACTATTATCACAATATGTTACAAGCGGCAATTTCAAATGACGCTGATATCGTGATCGCGGGCATGACTCAGCATTCGAAAAATAGCACAATAAGAACATCTCTCCCTGAAGTAAAGACTGACGGGAAGCAAGTATTAGAGAATTGGTATCGGAATCCAATTCATATGTCATTATGTAATAAGATGATAAGAAAGAAAAGCATTTCATCTAATAGTAGTTACCATTA
>JAEEGF012487690.1_pt1 | contig 20876 bp, 13 predicted proteins | sample 9134171 | NCBI WGS metagenome assembly JAEEGF01 (sample SAMN16246542, study PRJNA631951) | gut metagenome | biome: gut microbiome; feature: rumen; material: AP-attached | host: Bos | place: Iran: Karaj | collected 2018-10
GGAAAGCAGCTTGCCGCCGCGAAACTGCGCCGCGCCCTGCACGTCCTCGAAGGTCAGCTCGCTTTCGGGCTTCGATTCGTCGTAGCCGCGGTCGATATGCACGACCGTGTCCCAGTCGGTGAAATGCTGCATCTCGGAGGTCTTTTCCGGAAGCGCTTCCCATGCCTTTTTACTGCCCCAATACGCCTCGATATGATCCTCCATATTCGTGTCGAGCCAATGCTGCGTGCCGTGTTCGCCGTTCAAAAGTTTTTTGAACGTGCGCTTGATGATAGAGCCCATCATGCGCTGCCCGCCGGGGAGCTTGCAGATGACCTTGCCGAACGGCTTTGCCGCGCCGAGCTCCTTGAGGTAGGCGTCGTAGAAATACTGCATGCTGTCGGAACGGAAATGGAGGTAGTCTTCGAGCTTGTCCGAATCGAGATAATACTGCCCATGGAAGTTGCGCGTGGCGTTTACCTTCGGGTCGATCACGTAATCAATGTTCTTGATGCCGATCTCGCCGTACATGATCTTGTACATCGTCAGCGTATCGACGCGGCACGACGCGCCGCCGCCGATGTTGTAGATGTGCCCCCAGAACGAACCGTCGAGTGTACCTTCCGTTTCGAACGCGCAGAGGTTTCGCATCAATCTGCCGCTGTCGCGGTCGGAGACGTATTCCAACACGTTGTCGAGGCAGTTGTGGAACTGGATCGCGTCGCGGATCTTTGCCATCGCGGGGCCGATGATGCCGGTTTGGCGGAGGCTCACCCAATACTTCAAGCCGCTTTCGATCACGTACCGCTCCGCAGCGACCTTGGACACGGCGTAGTAGTCGAACATGCTCGGCTTGATCGGATCGCCGACTCTGCCCCAATGGATCGGCGGCATGCGGTCGCCGGTCTCCGCGACGGTGCCGATGTAGACGAAGCGAGTCGTATCCTGCTGACCAAGCTTTTTAATCGCTTCGATCAGATTACGCGTGCCGCCGAAATTGATCTGCATGGCCTTTTTCGGATCATAATCTGCTGCGGGCGAAACAAAGGCCGCTATGTGCAGGATCAGATCACACCCCTCGACCGCTTTCTTCGCAAAGCCTGCGTCTCGCAGATCGCCGAATAAGACTTTTACTCGGGGGTTATCTTTGTAAGGACGCAGTCGTTCCCGGCAGCGATCGTTGTCCAGATCCAACGCCGTGATTCTGTATACTCCGCCATCCGCAGTCATCTGTTTCAGGCTTTCCAATCCCATGCCGCCCGCCGCGCCTGTCAGCAATACCTGCATCTTATTCTCCCTTCATGCCGAGCACGGCTGTTTTCTTTTCAATGACGTCCTTGCAGAGAAGGATGCTTTCGCCGATCATAAATACCTTCATGCTGCGTACCTCCCGTTTGATATTGACATTCTTTCCTGTTATCGGTATTATTATATCGACACAGTGTTGAAATAACAATCAGCAGATGTTTTAAGGATGTCGTGACTTCGACATTCGGATCGGATCTGTTGAAATCCGGACAATCGAAAGGAAATTGACGGGAGGAAAAATGGCAGTCAAAAACAATCGACGCGCGCAAATGACGCGCCTGCTTCTTCGGACGGCTTTGATTGAGCTGATGCAGAAAAAGCCGTTCAACGAGATCACGATCAAGGAGATCTGCGAACAGGCGGATCTGAACCGAACGACCTTTTATCTGCACTATACAGACCAGTTCGCACTGCTGTCGGATGTGGAGAACGAGGTATACCAAAAGACGCTGGAATACCTGAAAAACGTCAAACCGAGCGCCGACGCGCCCGGGATGATCGAAACGTTTCTGCAGTATATCAAAAACAACGCGTCCCTGTTTCGCATTGTGTTCTTCGATACGGGCAGCGAAGGCTTTCGCAGCCGGTTTATTCAGAACATATTGAGCAGTCTGCGCGTCAATATTCCCCTCTCCTGCGCCGCAGAGGAGGAACCGTATATCCTGTGTTTTCTGATGCAGGGCAGCGTCCATATGATCATGGAATGGATCAAGCGCGATTTTGACATGGAACCCAAGCAGCTCGCGCTTCTGATCTTCCGCGCCTGCAATCGCATCGCGCCGTAAACGGGAATGGTCCATCCGTGCGCGGACAGGAGATTTCAGAGTTTACGGCGTTGCAATCCGGCGGCGCAAATGCTATACTGATGTCGAAAACTTACGAGGAGGAGACCATGGAACAACGCTATATCGCACGTACCAGCGGGTTGAAGTTCAAGGATTATCTGGGGTATGGACTGATCGACACGGCGGGCTGTCTGATCTTCAGTCTTGTCACTACGCTTTTGCAGAAGTATTACACCGATATCCTGCATCTGAGCCCGCTGTTCATCATGCTGATGTTCATCGGCGCGCGCATCTGGGACGCGATCAACGATCCGATCATGGGACGCATTGCCGACACCAGTAAGCCGAAGGCATCCGGACGCTACCGTCCGTGGGTGCTGTATGCGGCGATCCCGCTCGCGATCTGCGGCGTATTGATGTTTTTAAAGCTCCCCGGCATGGACGAACCCGAAACAATGCTGTTCACCTGTATTTTTGCTACGATAACATATGTGCTGTTCGGCATGGCGTACACAATGCTGCAGATCCCGTACGGCTCGCTCGCGTCCGTCGTCACGACCGACGACAAGGAACGCAACAAGCTCTCGGTGTTCCGTTCGATCGGCGCGGCGCTCGGTTCGATCCCTGTGCTTTTGATCGCAAGCTTTGCCTATGCAAAGCGCACCGACGCCTCCGGCAATATCGTGATCGGCGAAAACGGCAAGGCGATCACCGATATGCAGTATACGCCCGTCATCATCGGCGTCGTCATCATGGCGGCCGTGTCCGCGGCGCTCTTGATCCTTGCCTACACGATGAACCGCGAGCGCGTCAAGACCAAGCCGCAGCCGAAGGAACCGGGCGCAACGAAAAAGGCGATCGCGCTGCTGTTCAAAAATCGCGCGTTCGTTGCGATCAGCCTTGTCTCCATGCTGCTGCTCTCCGGACAGATGTTCACGCAGAGCTTCTATACCTACCTGTTTGACGACTACTTCCATGCGAACTGGATGAACCTCGCCACGCAGGCATGTACGTATTCTCCGATGCTGCTCTTCATGTTCTTCCTGCCGAAGGCGGCAAGAAAGATCGGCAAAAAGGAAGTCACCGCCGTCGGGCTGACGCTCGCTGCGGCTTCCAATCTGATTCTGTTCTTCCTGCGTGGAATGGAGCCCGGTAAGCTCATGTGGATCTTCCTTGCGCTGAACTTTGTCAGCGGCTGCGGGCTGACGACGCTCGTGATGCAGCTTTGGGCGATGGTGACTGACTCGACCGACGACATCGAAGTCAAGACCGGCTCCCGCGACAGCGGCACCGCGTATTCGGTGTTTAATTTCTTCCGCAAGCTCGGACAGGTGCTGTCCGCGATCTGCGTCAACGGCGCGCTTTTGGGCATGCACTACCGCTATGAAAAGGGCGCGGTGCAGACGCCGGAGAATCTGAAAATCATGTACGATCTTGCAACGCTGATCCCCGCCGTGCTGTTCGGCGTCATGGCGATCCTGCTGTTTGTCGCCTATCCGCTTTCGAAGCGCCGCGTTTCGGAACTGCAGGAACAGAAAGAACAAAATCTGAAGAGCTCCTACGAACAAAAAATCATTGACATCTGAAGAGAAAATTCACGCCCGGCCGGATCATCGGTCGGGCGTTTTTCGTTATCTCTCTTTTTCAAACCAGACCGGCAAATCGGTCGTCCGACACGACACGGTCCGCGTTTCGCCGCCGGGGATTGCTTTCCCTTCTCCTCTCAGCCGCCAATCGCCGCCGCGCGGCAGCACAGCGGTGACGTCCTTTGCACCTTCGTCGAACACGGGACAGACAAAGAACCGTTCTCCGACGAGGAAACAGTCGCTTTCCGGATCATACGCCGGATCGTGCAGGAATACCGGACGCAGCAGCGGAAGATTGTCTCTGCGGCTGTGCTCGGCCTCGGCGTACAGCACCGGGACCAGCTTTTCTCTGAGATCAAACAGCCGCTTCACCGCATCCATGCGATCGGGATAGAGCCACGGCATCGTCGAAGGCTCCCCCGGCTTCCACGAATGCAGCGTAAACCGCGGCAGAAAGACGCCGTACTGGAGCCAGCGAAGAAACAGTTCCTCCGTGGGCTTCGGTCCGGCAAAGCCGCCGATGTCCGGTCCGAAGAAGAGGAACCCGGAGAGCGCCATTGTCATGAGCTGCTTATGATTCCGTCGAAGCTCCTCAAACGACGTATAATTGTCGCCCGTCCACGTCGACGCGACGCGCTGCGTTCCGGCGATCGCGCAGCGCGATACGTTGAACGGCGCTTCGACGCCCGCTTCGAGGCATGCCTCCCTGCTCGCCCGCGCCATGAGATACGAAAACAGCGGACGGATGCGCGCCGCGGGCATGGGACGCCCAAAGCCGTCACAAAGCACGCTTTCGTCCTGCACGTCGTATTCGTTGTTGTCGTTCCAGATATGCCGATAGCCCCTGTCGATCAACTGTTTCTTTACGCAGTTTTTCCAGAACCCGTATGCGCCGCAGTTCGTGAAATCCAGATAGCTCGCCATACCGCCCCAGAACGGGAACCGTGCGGGCGTACCGTCCGCGTAATGCAGAAACCAGCCGTTTTCGGCGATCGTTTCATACAGCGGATGCGTGGTCAGAAACGCGGGCTTGACGTTCGGGATCAATGCGACGCCGCGCGCGTCATAATATGCCGCAAGCGCTTCCGGCGAAGGGATCTTTTCCGTATTCCAATGGAACACGCAGCGCTGTCCGTCGATCTCGGTATACCCGCTCGACATCCAGAACCCGCCGGGGCGAACACCGTGTTCTTCGCACTGCGTGAGAAAGCCTCTGAGCCGCGCGTCTGCGTCCGGTGCGTCGGTGTATTCCATCGTGCTGCCGGTGTAGCGGAACGCCCACGCCGGCGTCGGCGCGATGCCGCCGCACAGGGCGTTGAACCGCCGGACGATCTCCGGGGGCGTGCCGAGGATCAGATAGAAAACAAGATTTTCTTCGTCAAAGCGGATGGAATTGAACGGCTCAAAATAGTTGTCGTGCTCGACGCCGAAGTCGACGGCGCCGTTGCTGTACGTATCGTAATACAGTCCGTAGCTGCCTGCGGTATGCTCGCAGATATAAAACGGGATCTGCTTATAGAGCGGATCGCTGTACGCCGCCGAATAGCCCATCGAATCCGTTGCGGCGAGCTGAAATCTGCGATCCGCCTTGTTGACGGGACCGCACTTGTCGCCGAGCCCGAAGATGCGCTGATCCTTGAACCGATCGGTATAATGCGCGGAGCCCCTGCCGAGCTCGCCTTGAAAGCTGTACGCAAGCCCGCTGCGATCGCGGTACAGAACACCTTTTTCAGTCTCGGCGACGATGCGGAAATTCTTTTTTTCAACAGAAAAATGTACGCCGGACAGTGCAAAAGAGACCGTTTCGTCCGTCTCCGTAACGTCGGGCGTCTGAAGCGCAAAGCCGTCGACGCCGAGCTTGTCGCGACCGCATAGCGGCATATTTCCGTCCGGGCACACGCTCCAGGTCGGCAGCAGCGGCGTATCCGGCTGCAGGATCGCAACGCGCAGCATATGCTCGAAAAAGTCAAGCCGCGCGATCACGCCGTCCGCTTCATAGACGCGCAGGGACGGTTGAGCTTCGATCAAAGCAAACCGGTGATCGAACTTCATGCCTTCGGGTCCCCCTTTGTCAGCATGTTTTTGAGCATGGTTCCGTAGTGCGCATGTCCCATCGCCGTTCCCTTCGGCGCGATATGCAAAACGCGCGCGCGCAGTCCGCCCGCCGCTTTCTTCCACACGGGCAGCCCCGCGCTGTTGGGATCGCCGGAACGGGCGAAGTTTGCAAGATAATCGAGCATCTGCCCCGACGCCTCGCGATCGCGTTCACTGTAAGGCCGCCAGCTCTTTTCGAGCGTGCCGAACACATATCTGAGATCCGAGGAATGAAACGCGCGGTTGTCGTCTCCTGGAGCATTCAGATCGAAATAATAGATATAAGCGCCGTTTTTCCGCCCGTAGCGATTGCCGATCCACGCCATGATCGGGGCATACATGTCGTTGTTGGTGTACCCGATCCAATAATCGAGATCAAGCGGCGTTCGGATGAGCTTGTCTACCGGGCTTTTCAAAAGCACGCCGTCGATGACCGGCATGGTGTAATAGATCGCGTCCTTGCGGACCTCTTTCATCTTCTCGACGGTATCGAACAGTGCGTCGAGCGAAGCATTTTTCAGCGCGTCGAAATCGGAAAATCCGCCGACCTCCATAAACTGCAGCCAGTAAGCACGCGCGGCTTCGGCAGGCTTCGGGAGCGAAAACTTCGGAAACAGTCCCGCGCCGCTCAGCATGACCGCACGCTGAAACAATCCCTGATTGTCCGGATTCAGGCACAGGTACTGGATCGAGATTGCGCCGGCGCTCTGCCCCATCAGGGTGATGTTTTCGGGATCGCCGCCGAAGTCTTTGATATGCGCTTTGACCCAGCGGATCGCGCAGAGCTGGTCGTCAAGACCGAAATTGCCCTCTCGGCCGTACTCTGCTTTCAATTTCTCGTGGCAAAGATAGCCGAGAATGCCGACGCGATAGTTTGCAAATACGGTGACGATCCCGCGCTCTGCAAGCGCAGAGCCGTCGAACGGGCTCTCCCAATTGATGCCGGAATCGAACCCGCCGCCGTAAAAGAACAGGATCACAGGCGCGTTCTTGGCATTGATCGGCGCGCAGACGTTCAAATTCAGGCAGTCTTCATCGTAGGTGAAGACCTGTCCTTCGCGAAACTCCTTATGATAGAACCGCCGCACGGGATGCTCGAGATGCTCGTGCCATGCGCGGTTCTGCGGGCACGCGGGGCCGGGCGCTGTCGCATCAAGAACGCCGTCCCATGCATCGACCGACTCGGCATACGCAAATCGCCCTGCCTTTGCAAACGGCACGCCCGCGAACAGTCTGCACCGCTCATTTTCCGATCCGCGCAGCGTTCCGCACGACGTATCCAGCAGGATCCTTTTTTCCGTTTTTTCACCCATCGTTCTTTTTCCTCCGGTGTCTCGTCAGTTCAAAGTATACCATAGGTCTGTCGGGTTTTCCACTGGTTCTTTTACTTTCCTCCGCACATCCGCAAGCGGGATACACCTTTCGAGCTGCACCGGTCCGAATCATCGGGGAAAGCGACGCCGATGCCCCGACTCTTTTATACACGCACCGAATATGCGGTCCTATACGGCAAAAGAGCGCCTTTCCCGCAAGACGCTCTTTTCAAAATCATTTTCTCGATCAGTTCAGATACCCTTCGCGGGCTTTGACGCCGAAATGTGCCTCGAGCTCGTGCATCTGCGCGTCGGTGATCGTGTTTTTCAGCGGCAGGTGCGCGATCTTCATCCAGATCTCCGCGGCTTTTTCGGCAGTTTCAATGAGCCCGAAGGTCTCGTCAAAATCGCGTCCCGCGCCGTAAACGCCGTGCTGCGCCCAGACGACAAGCCTTGCGGTCTCCATCTTCTTTGCGGTGGCTACGCCGATCTCGTTGGTGCCGCAGAGCATCCACGGCAGCACGTTCACGCCGTCCGGGAACACCACAATGCATTCGGTGCACATCTGCCAGAGCGTGCGCGTAAACGTCTTTTCGTCGAGATCATGTACGTACGTCATCGCAAGGAGATTCGCCGGATGGCAATGCATGACCACGCGGTTTTCGGGATTAACGCGCATGCGGGCAACATGGCTCATCATGTGCGCCGGAAACTCGCTTGTGAATTTGCCGCCGTCCGAAAAACCCCAAAGCACCTCCGCTTCCGCGCCGTTTTCCGCGAGACGGACGATGCCGAGATTCTTTGCGGGATCATACTGCACGTTCTTGAAATACTTGCCCGTGCCGGTGACAAGGAAAAGCCTTCCGTCAAGCTCCGGCGCCGTAAAGCCGGTCGGGATCGTGCGGACGATCGCGGGAAACTTATAGTATTTCCGCACCTCCGCTTCGTCCAGCAGCATGGAGATATTGCCGCCGTTGCGCTCGTCCCAGCCGTGATCGTACATGTTCGTTGCGGTGCGGATCATTTCAACCATAAACGGTGCGTTCAGAATGTCCTTCATTTCCTTGCCTCCAAAACGGTTTTTTCGTAAACTTCGATCTCCCGATACCATTCGCCGTCGACAGGACGATCGCAGCGGCGACAATATTCGTTCCACACATCGCCGAACGGCAGAGTCTTCAATTCCTCCTGCATCGCCATGAGCTTGCTGAAGTTGCCCGCGTCCTGCAGAGCCTTCAGTTCGTCGTTCGGCTGCAAAAGCGCGAACAGCAGCGCTTTCTGCACATTGCGGAAGCCGGTGACCCACGCCGCAATACGGTTAATGGATGCGTCGAAATAGTCAAGCGCAATATGTACTTTGCCGTCGAGTCCGCCGCAGCGCACGATCTCACGCGCGATTTCCCTTGTTTCGTCGTCGAACAGGACTACATGGTCGCTGTCCCAGCGGATCGGGCGCGTCACATGCAGCGCGATCTCCGGGAAGAACGCCAAAAGCGCGGGGATCTTGTCGCTGACGACCTCGGTCGGGTGGTAGTGGCCGTTGTCCATCAGCGGGATGCACTTGTCCTTGTTCATGGCGGCGTAGGAAAGCGCAAACTCGCCGCTGCCCACGGTGTACGCCTCAACGCCAATGCCGAAAACCTTCGACTCGATGCACGGCTTGACCTTATTGAAATCATACGGCTCTTTGAGGATCTCGTCAATACTCTCTTTATAGCGCACACGCGGTCCCATGCGGTCGGCGGGGATGTCCTTAAAACCGTCGCCGGTCCAGATGTTCATCACGCACGGCTCACCCAATTCTTCCGCGAGGTAGCTTGAAATGCGGATGCACGCTCTGCCGTGTTCGATCCAGAAGCGGCGCGTGTCCGCGTTGGGGCTTGAAAGCGTCAGTGGATCGCAGTTCGGATGCGAGAAGAACGTCGGGTTGAAATCGCAGCCGAGACCTCGCTCTTTGCAGAACCGCACCCACTTTTCAAAATGCTTCGGCTCCAGTTTATCGCGGTCCGCCCATGCGCCGTCCTTGAAGATCGCGTAGCTTGCGTGCAGATTCATCTTGGGCCTGCCCGGAATGAGGCTTAAAACCTTGTCGAGGTCCTGCATCAGCTCGTCGGGCGTTCTTGCTCTTCCCGGATAGTTGCCGGTCGTCTGAATGCCGCCGGTCAGGGGCTTATTCGGGTCGGTATCGAAGCCGCGCACATCGTCGCCTTGCCAGCAATGCAGGGAAACGGGCACAGTCTTTAAGGTCTCGATTGCCTGTTCCGCATCCACGCCGTATGCGGCGTATGCTGCTTTTGCTTCCGTAAAACTCATATTCCTTCCTCCGTTTGATTCTTCATGGCAAAGCCAATTCATGTTCGTCAGAACAATTCATGCGCGTCAGCGCAATTGATAACAACCCTTCCGTCAGGCTTCGCCTGCCACCTCCCCTTACACAGGGGAGGCAAATTGCTTGAGTCTTTGGGCTCCCCTGTGCAAGGGGAGCTGTCACCGTTAGGTGACTGAGGGGTTGTCTGCCCTCATTTGCACCTTGAGATTTCCGAGCGCCGTTGCCTCGATCGGCAGGGCGATCACCTGTTTTCCGGTCGCTTCCTCGGTCAGGCGGTTCAGAAAGCCGTTTTTCGCGCCGCCGCCGACGATGTACAGTTTGTCGTAAGTCCTTCCCGTGTTGCGCTCCAGCTCCTCCATCGCCGTTTGATAGGACAGCGCAAGGGATCGGTACGCGCAGCGGAAGTAATCTCCCGCGGCCTGCGGCTTTTGGATCAGCGCGGAATCGAACGCGATCCGCATGGACTCCGGCGCAAGGAATGCCGCAGCGTTGGCGTCGACCGTCTCGTCGAACGTGCTCGCCTCCGCCTCCGCCGTGATCTCACTCCAAGCTTTATCCGGGCACAGCTCGTCGCGCAGCCGATTGACGAGCCACATGCCCATAATGTTTTTCTGATACCGGTTGTAACCTACGCCGCCTTCATTGGACCAGTTTTTCGCCTCGCTTGCTTCGTCCGTGATCGGCTTCGGCGTTTTGACGCCCAATAAGCTCCACGTTCCGGAGGAGATGTACGGCTCGTTTCCTTCCATTGGGATCCCCTCGACCGCGCTGCCGGTATCGTGCGTGGCGCAGAGAACGACCCGAATGCCGTCATACGTGCCGATTTGCGTCCCCGGCTGCTGCAGCTTATGGAATAAATGCTTCGGAAGGTCCAGCGCCGCGATGATCGCGGGATCGTACTCCCCCGTCTTTACGCCGACCATGCCGGTGGTCGTGGCGTTGGTGTACTCATGCGATTTGACGCCGCAGAGCCGATACAGCAGGTACTCCGGGATCATCAGAAAATCGGTCGCCGCTTCAAGCCGCCCCGATTCCTTATCCGCATAGAGCTGATAGATCGTATTGAACGGCTGAAACTGGATGCCGGTGCGCCGGTAAAGCTCGGAGAACGGCATGCGCGCGTGTACATCCTCGTGTACCGCCTCGGTACGGTGATCGCGATAGGCATAGACGGGATAAACCGTCTCGTTGCCGTTCATAAGCACATAGTCCACGCCCCAGGTGTCGATGCTGAGGGATTTGATCTCATACCGTTCCCGAGCGATCGCAATGCCCTTCTTTACATGCCGGAACAGCTCGTCGATCTTCCAGATCAGGTGTCCGTCCCGTTCAACAACGCCGTTCGGAAAGCGGTAGACCTCTTCGGTTTTCCACGCGCCGTTTTCGATCCGGCCTACGATGTGCCGTCCGCTTGACGCGCCGATGTCGATCGCAAGAACCCGTTTCATGCTTCCTCCGTGTAAAAATGCAGCCCCGCGCAGACCGTTTCCGTTCTGCCGGAGGGGAGTCTGATCTCCGCCTCGCAGTTCGCGGGAACGTCGACCGTATAGGTCGTTTTGCCGTCCTTCCGTTCCCAGCCGCTCTTGATCCTGCCGAACACGCTTGTATAGGACGCCTCCGCGTGCGTAAGCTGCCCGCCCGGCTGCGGCGCGACCGTAAAGTGATTCTCACCGTCGACCCGGATCCCGCACATCGTCGTAAACAGCCATTCGACGACCGCGCCCTTCGAATAATGGTTCAGGCTGCCGATGCCGCCCTTCGCCCCCGCAGGGCCTTCCCACGCTTCCCAGATCGTGGACGCTCCGGCTTTCGGCATCGAAAGCCAGCCGGGGATCTCCTCGTTTTCGAGAAGCCGATACGCCGCCTCCGTGTCATAGGAGGACAGCACGTACAGGATCAGCGGTGTCGAGAGAAACCCCGTGCCGAGCCGCCAGCCGTAGTGCTCCAGCGCTTCGATCAGGCGCTTCTTCGCAAACGCGGTCTGTTCTTCGTCTAAAAGATCGAAGTACAGCGGACGGACGAGCTGCGCCTGCCGATCGGTGTCGAGCCGAAACGCTTCGGTTTTGACAAGCTCGCGGTACGCCGCCTTGCAGCCGTCGCTGTAGGTCTGAAACTCCTCCGCGTCCTTCTCATGCCCAAGCCGCTTCGCGATCCTTGCCATCAGCCCGAGAACATGACACGTATAGGCGGTGCTGACCTCCGGATGCGGCGCAACGAAGTCCTGCCAGTGAAAGCCGCCGTCCACGTCGACAGGCTCCGCCCACTCGCCGTAGCTCTGTCCGCGATTGACGAAATACTTTTTCGTCTCTTTTGGCAGATCATAATGCTTGGAGAACAGCGGCATATTCTTGCCGCAGCGCTTTTCCATAAACCGCGCATAGCGGGCCATGCCGTCGTAAAAGAGCTGCAGGATCGAATCGTCCCGGTTGATCTCGGCATACCGCCACGGGATCAGCACGCCGACGTCCGACCAGCCGACCGAGCCGTTCATCGTCCACATGTAGAAATCGGCGCCGCCGTCCGGCGCAATGTGCGGGAGCCTTCCGTTTTTCTTCTGCCAATCGAACACATCGTGCAGATATTTTTTTGCAAACGGCGCAAAATCGAAAAGATAGGACGCCGTCGTGAAGAAAAGCTGCGCGTCGCCGGTCCAGCCATGACGCTCACGCGTCGGACAGTCGGTCGGGATATCGAGGTGGTTGCCCTTCGCTGACCAGACCGTGGCCTCGAAAAGCCTGTTCAGAAGCGGATTTGAGGAGGAAAACTCCCCCGTGCGCTCGAGATCGGAATAGACCGCGATCGCCTCGACGTTCTCCGGATCGAGTTCGACGTCTCCCTCGACTTCGGCATACTGAAAGCCGAACACCGCAAAGGTCGTTTTGCAGTCGTTGATCCCTTCGCCGCATGTAAACTCGATCCTCTGCAGCGGCGTCGTGTATATCTTATTGGAAAGCAGAATGTTCTTCTGCGTGAGATTACCGGTTTCGTCGAGCATCTCGCCGAATCGCCAGACCATACGGTCGCCGATGTGCGCGTTCACGCGGAACGAGACATAGCCTGCAATGTTCTGCCCGAAATCGAGAAGCTTCCTGCCGTTCGGCGCAGTCGTGATCGTCGGATGAAACCGTTCATGCTCGGTGACCGGGACGTTGTTCGAGGCCGTCGGCACGACGTCGTGCTTCGTCTCCTTCGCATGACCGGTATACATCGGCGTGCGGAACGCTTCGACGATCTCGCCGTCTTTATTGTCCGCAAGGCGGATCGGGCCGTCGTTCGACCATTGCCAGCTGCGGTCGGTCCCGATCGTCTCCCCCGTGCCGTCCGCGTAGACGATCTCCAGCTGCAGAAGGATCTTCGTCTCTGTGCCGTACTGGTTTTTGCGTCCCCACGCGCCGCAGCTTCCGCGATACCACCCGTCCGCAAGCTGCACCGTCAGCTCGTTTTCGCCCGCATGAAGCAGCTCCGTCACGTCGTAGGTCTGATACTGCACACGCCTGCGGTAGTCCGTATACCCCGGCGCAAAGCAGAACTTGCCGATCCTTCGACTGTCGAGCCGGGCTTCATAGAGCCCGCATGCCGTCGCATACAGCCGCGCGGAACGAACGGGCTTTTCGATTTGAACGACCTTCCGGAAGCAGTCGACCGGATAACGCTCCTTTTTATTCGGCGTATAATCGCCCGTGATCCAGCTTGCCTTCCAGTCGGACGGATCCAAAAGTCCCATTTCGAAAAACGCTTCGCTCCATTCGCCGGGCGCGCCGTTCTCGTCCCAAAGGCGGACCCGCCAGTTCACGCGCTCGCGGGAAGCAAGCGGCAACGGATATTCGACGTGCATCGCATTGCTCTCGACCCTGCCGCTGCTCCATTGGTCGCAGACGATCTCGTACGCGGTCTGCTTCTCGCCTCCCTCGCAGTTCCACGAAAGGCGCGGGTGCTGTACGTCGATCCCGATAGGATCGAAACGATGTTCGGTTTTCAGCCGGATCGCTTTCATGTTTGTTCCTCCCAGAATGCGATTGCATGATCGAACCACGGTTCGGCGTTCGTGCCCTTCGCAAGGCCGACGCCGTGCCCGACGCCTTCAAATTCCTCGTGCCGGTACGGGACGCCCGCCCGTTCCATCGCCCGGACAAGCATCCGGCTGTTCTCCGGATCGACCGATCTGTCCGCCGTACCGCACCAGACATACGTCGGCGGAAAGTCCTTTGTGACGTGATTTTCCACGGAGGTCCGTTCGATCAGCTCCGCGGACGGCGCTTTGCCGAGCAGTGTCTCCCGGCTGACCGCATGGGTCTTATTGCCCATCGTGATCACCGGATAGGTTAAAATCAGCGCGTTCGGCTTCGGCGTATCGTGCGGTCCGGCTTCATAGCTTGCAGCGAGGTGTCCGCCCGCCGACGCTCCCCAGAGCGACCAGTTTTCCGTATCGAGGTTCCATTCCACCGCGCGGGAAAAGATCTCGGAGAGCGCGCGGTCAAGATCCTGCTGCGGCGCGGGGTACAGCGCTTTTTTCTTGACGCGGTAGTACACGACGATCGCGTGATACCCTCTTGCGTTCAGCGCTCTTGCAAACGGCAGTCCTTCCACGTAGGAACATACCATGCGGTATGCACCGCCGGGCACGATCACCGCGAACGGATGCTTTTTTCCGTCCTTCAGAAGATACGGTTTGAGCCCTCTGCGGTTTCGCCGCCAGAAGTCATACGCGGCTTCCAGTTTTTCAGCAAGCGTTCTCATTCGGCGCTCTCCGTCGCTTTTGCCTTCTCCGCCTCGTGCCGCGCCTTGATCTCCGCCTGCTCCTTGGACAGATTCTTTTCCACGTTGACGAACCAAAGGATTACGGCAGAGATGATGCCCGTAAAGACCTCAAGCCCGACGAATGCGAAGGTGAACATATTCTTGACGGAATCCGGCTGTTGGAACGCAACGGTATAGATTCCCTTTGCATTCGCTTCGATCTCAGCCAGCGGGATCTGCGAGATTCTGCTTCCGATCACGGTCGCAGCGTCGGCAAACGCGGGGTAACCGGCCTCTGCCGCAGCTTTGAACTCCATTGGTTCGACATAGCCCGTTCTGAACAGCAGCAGGTTGAACACGCCGGTGATGATGCCGACCATCGCGACCGCAATGATGTTATAAACCGACATTGCGTTGCCGTCGACGCGCTTGCCCGTTTTCCATTCCAGATGGTCAAGGCAATCGGCGAACAGCGCCATAAAGACATAAGCGCAAGGGAGCCCACCGATGTTTTTGATGAACTGACCGATCAGCACCCACACAAGACTGGGCTGCGGTATCATGCTGGCGATCCAGCAGATCAGCGAACCGACTGCATAGATCACAAAGCCCCACATGGTGACGTTGCGCTTGCCGAACTTCTTTGCCAAGGGCCAGACGGCGAAGATGCCGATGCCCATCGGGATCCCGCCGAGCACGGAGACCAAGACCTGCGTCTTTCCGTCGTTGTAGGTGCCGAGTACGTAGTTGCAGTAATAGACCAGGCCGATGTTTTTCATGCACGTGCCGACCGTATAGATGAAGAAATAGATATAGATCAACACCATATACTTGTCGGTGAAGATGATCTTCAGGCATTCCTTAAACGACATCGTCTTGTCCGTCCGGTCGCCTGCCTCCTCGGTCAGACGCTCCTTCGTGAAGAAATACTCCATGAGCGTGAGCGGCAACGCAAGGATCGAGATGATGCTCATCAGTGTGATCCATTTTGCTTTGTCGACGCCGATGGCGGGCATGACGAGCATCGGGAACACGAGTGCGACAAGGATGCCGCTCATCATGATCGTCGCGATCTGATTGAAGACCGAGAGCCCGCCGCGCGCTTTGCTGTCGCGCGTACTGAGCGGCACCATGAGGTTATGGCTCATGTTGAAGATCGTGCAAGCGAACGAGTAGAAGAGGTTGTAGGAGACCATGACCCACACGATCTTGACCGTATCGCTTGCTTCCGGCACGGTAAAGAGCAGAATGCCCGTAAGCGGGACAAGGAACGCGGACAGCAGCAGCCACGGACGCGCCTTGCCCTCCTTGGTATGCGTACGGTCGATAACGCGGCCCATGATGATGTTGGTGATCGCGTCGATGACCTTGCTGATGATCGGGAAAATGAAGAGGAACATGCCTCCCCACAGGCCCTTCAGCTTCAGAACGTCGGTATAGTAGACGTTCAAATAAGTCGCAAGCACCGCGTTCAAAAGCAGCGCGCCGGCGGGTCCCAGAAGGTAGCCCAGCCATTTTTCCTTTGCAGTGACATTCTCGGTCTTGATCAGACTTCCCGGCAATTTCATGCGTTACTCTCCTCCTTCGGCAGTTTCGGCACCTTGATCTTCGTGAAAAAGCAGCGGATCCCCTTGAAGAGATGTCCGTTGGTCAGCTCCGCAAAGCCCTGTGCGATATTGAAAGGCATCCGTTTTCCCGCGCACATTGACAGCGACCGCGGCGAGTTGCTGTCCATGATCCGCTTCATAAAGTGCGCGCCCTTGATCGCGTTGTCGCGCTCCGGTCCCTCCGGCAGCTTCTTCGCCTGCCGCATCTGCTTCCTGACCACCGAAAGCACGGCGTTGTAAAGAATGCGGCCCATAAAGCTTTGGTTGAGATCGGTAAAGCGCGATTCCGTCGTCACTGGGAAACGCGGCTTCTCCTCCGGGACGACGAATTCATCGGAATACGCCGTTTTCGGTTCGTCTTCGACCGTGATCGAGACCGTCTTCGATTCGCCCGGCGCAAGCCAGACCTTTTCAAAGCCTTTGAGTTCGCCGTCGAGGAAAAGCTCGGAAACCTCGCCGCCGAAGCGATCGCCCGTATTGGTGACCGTCTGCGTATATGTCCTGCCGCTCTGCTCCCATTCGGAATGCGCAAACGTCGTGTAGGAGAGTCCGAAGCCGAACGGGAACCGCACGGGGATATTGTGCTTGTTATAATACCGGTATCCGACCTCCGTCCCCTCGGCGTAGATCTCGCAGAGGTTCTTGCCGAAGGTCTCGTGATCCGGAACGTCCTCATAGCGCAGCGGCCATGTCTCGGCAAGCTTTCCGGACGGATTTTTGATCCCGAACAGCAGCTCGTACACCGCCGTTCCACCGTTCTGCCCCGGCAGGTACATGTCCAGGATCGCATCGACCTTTTCGCAGAAAGGAAGCTCGACCGGAGAGCCGCCGAACAGCACGACGACGGTCTTTTTTCCGCTCGCGGCAAGCTCGTCGATCAGCCTGAGGTGACTTTCCGGCAGCCGCATATCCTCGCGGTCGCAGCCCTCGGACTCGTATTCGTCCGTCAGACCCGCAAAGATCAGCACCGTGTCGCTGTCTTCGAGCGCATACGTTTTCACGCCGTGCGCCTCGAATGCGTTCTTCGGCGTCGTGACCTTCGTCGGGCGGATCATCGAGCTGCCCGCGCCCTGATAACGCATGTTCGCAAAGAGCTCGCCCGCAATGTGCAGCTTTTCCGTGCCGGAAAGCGGCAGCACGCCGTCGTTTTTCAGCAGCACCGCGGAATCCGCCGCGATCTCGGCGGCAAGCGCGTGATGCGCGTCCCAGTCCACGGGTTTCGGATCGGCAGGCTTGCTGTATCGGTCGACCCAGTTGAGGATATTGCGGCAGGCCTTGTCGAGGTCCTCCGCGGGCAGCGTGCCGTCCGCGACGCCGTCCAGGATCCGGCGGCGGCAGATCGCCGTATCGCCCGGCATTTCGAGGTCGAGCCCGGCTTTGAGGCTTGCGACGCGGTCGTGCATGGCGCCCCAGTCGGTCATCACAACGCCGTCGAAGCCCCATTCTTTGCGCAGCACATCGGTTAAAAGCCATTTGTTTTCGGAGCAGAACGTACCGTTGATCTGATTGTACGCGCACATGACCGTCGCTGGATGCGCATGCTTTACGATATACTCGAATTGCTTCAGGTAAATCTCTCGCATCGTCTTTTCGGATGCGACGGAATTGCCCATGAACCGGAAATTCTCGGAATTGTTCAGCGCAAAGTGTTTGACGGAGACCCCGACGCCCCTGCTCTGGACCCCCATGATCTCCGCGGCGCCCATCACGCCCGCCAGATACGGATCCTCGGAGAAATACTCAAAGTTCCTGCCGCACAGCGGATCGCGTTTGATATTGACGCCCGGCCCCAGAAGCGTATTGACGCCGTAGTACCGGCACTCCTCCGCGATCGCCTCGCCCATTTTCCGCATATTCTCCGGGTTCCAGCTCGACGCCGTCGCCGCGGCGGTCGGAAACGCGGTCGCCGGATCGCTTTCGGAAACGCCGTTGTCACCGCCTTCCTTCTGGACCCGCAGCCCGTGCGGCCCGTCCGACATCCGAAGGCTCGGTATATTGAGCCGCGGGATCGGATTCGTATACATGAAGTCCGTACCGGAGACCAGCGCCGCCTTTTCCTCAACCGTCATTTGACCGATGATCTTATCCGCGTCCATACAATGCTCCTCCTGCTTTTCTGCTTCTATTATAGTACGTTCTTTTCGTTTTGTATTGCATTATTGTAATGTATTGCGTATAATTGTAATGAATCGGAGGATAAACGGATGAACGATCTCAGATACATTATAAAATCCATGAGCGCGCTGTCCGGCGTTCCCGTGCGGCTCTTTGAAAACGGAGAACAGACCTTCGCCTGTTTTCCCGTAAACCTACCGAAGGATCCATTCGTCCTGTATCGGAAGGAGATCTTCTCGATCGACGCGCATGTCGGATACTATGTCACGCCGCTGTTTCATTTTTACGGGATCATCAACCTGAAAAACGCAGCGATCGTGGTCGGGCCCACGTCGCAGATCATGGCGAACGAACAAAGTCTGAAGGAGCTTGCTTTTCGACTTGACGTAACGAAAGAAGACGCCCCTGCATTTGTCGCCGGCATGAACGGGATCATGCGGCTGCCGGTGGAAACGCTTCTGCAGATGCTTTGCACGATCAATTATTTTCTGAACGGCGGTGAGACGCTCACGATCTCCGACGTCGCGATCTACAGCGAAGAACAGCAGACGATCAAAACGAACGTGGAAAAGCAGCGGACAGCGCGTGTTTATGGGGAAACGAACCATCCGCAGGAAACGCACAACGCGCTTGCGATCGAGGAGGCGCTGATGGAGATCGTGCGCAAGGGCGACACCTCGGCGCTGAAACAATGGCTGGCGTCGGCCCCCGCCGTTCGCGGCGGCACGATCGCGCCGGATCAGCTGCGTCAGCTCAAGAACACGTTCATCGTATCCGTTACGCTGGCGTCGCGCGCGGCGATTCGCGGCGGCATGCGCGAGGAGGATTCGTTCACCCTGTCCGACGGGTATATCCGGCATGTTGAGCTTCTGTCGGATCACAGCAAGATCATCAACCTGCAGTACCATATGATCCTTGAGTTTACCGAACAAGTGGAAAAGCTGCATCTCGGGCATCACCCCACCAAGCTTGCCGCGGACGTTGCAAACTATGTGCGTCGCCATCTTTCCGAGCCGATCAGCACGGAGAAAATGGCGGAAGAATTCTATCTGAGCCGTCCGTATCTCTCTGCGAAATTCCGGCAGGAAACCGGCGAAACGCTGACCGATTTCATTCTCCGTGAAAAAACGGAGGAAGCCAAACGCCTCCTCCGCTATTCCGATAAAAGCGCCTCCGCGATCGGTTCCTATCTCGGCTTTTCCTCACACAGCCATTTCATTCGCGTTTTTAAGAAGTACGCGGGTATAACGCCGAACGAATACCGAACGGGCTCGTAAATCCCGAGCCGCGCTTCGGTCTGCAGGCGGTCTTGAAACGGGATCCGTCCGAGAACACGGCGCAGGCTGCAACGAAAACGATCGCATCCTCTGAAAAGCGAAAATCCACCGGCTCAGTCGCTGAACCGGTGGATCGTTTTCTTTTCTGTCAGTTGATAACCGTGGTGTAGGTCGTGGTCTCGGTGACCCCGGTGCTCTTCCAGAAGCAGAGATCCGAGCTCACGTTGCGGCCGACCATGAAGTAGTTCTTTGTTGAGAAAGCGAGGTGCGGAAGGGTCTTGCTCGCCGCGTTGGTGGCGTCGACGGTGCCTTCGACGATCGCGAACGACCAGCGGTCGTAGCTTGCAGCGTCGGTCTTGTAGCTGTAGAGATATCCGCCGCGGCTCGCAAGATACGTGCCCGTCGCAGCGTTCTTTACGGTGAACTTCTCACCCGCCGCTGCGATCGTGAAGATATAGTCGTTCGTCACGTTCGCAAGCGTCTCGCCGTTGAGCGCCATGCCGGTCGCACTGAACGCGGCAGCGCCGCCCGCTGTTGCAGTCTCAAGCTTCTTGGTGTCTGCAACGCCCTTCAGCACCGTCATGGCGTCGGTCTTGCCGAACGTGATGACGTAGCTGCCTTCCCAGGATGCAGGCGCTTCGGTCACGAGCGCGAAGGTTGCGGCGTTGGCTTCGGTGTGCGAGAACAGCGCCTTCAGCGTGATATCCGCAGTCGCGCTGTAGCTGCCGGTAAGCACCGTGGGCAGCGTCGCAACGTTCACATAATCCTCCGTGACCCAGCCGAGGAAGGTGTAGCCCGCGGGTGCGGTGACGGTGGGGAGCGTGATGGACGCGCCTGCCTGGCAGTTCATGGCGGCGGGCGCCGTGACGCCTGCGGGCACGGAGAAGGTCACCGTGTAGCCCAGAGCGTCGGTGTAGCTATCCACGAAGGAGTAGCCGCAGACGGTGCAGGTGTGCGTCGTGTAGCCCTGTTCGGTCTGCGTCGGCGCGGTCACGACGTCATTGTAGGTGCAGTTTTCGGTAACGATGTCGCCGCACTCGGAGCAGGTATGGCTGTGCGTGCCGTCGTTGTTCGAGATCCAATCGCCGTAGGTGTGCGTATGCGGCGCAACCGGGTTGGTGGTGTAGTAGGTCAGATCGCCGCCGTTCTCTCTCCAGAAACGGACGTTCTTTGCGACAGACGCGCCGCTCGATGTGCTGCCGGACCAGAAGTACCCGCTGCCGGAGCTGAAGCCGAGGAGCGGATAACTGCCGTTGTTGGCGTGCGTCGCGCTGCTGGCGTTGTCCAGCGTGCCGGGCGTCCAGTCGCAGTTGCCGGACGTATAGCTCGTGTAACCGGCCAGAAACGAGGAGGAGTCCTCGCCGACGTACGCGTTTGTCGACGCGCTCTGGATGGAATAATAGCTGCCGTGCTTCGCAAGCTTGAAGATGTAGCTGTTCGCGACGTTGCTGAGGACAGAGCCCGAAAGCGAAACGCCTGCGTTCGCATAGGTGGTTGCGTTGGCGGCGCTTTCGATCTGCGCGCCGTTGGAGCTCGGCGTGACGCCCGTCATCACGTACATGCCCGTGTCGGTGCCGTAGGTGATGACGTAATTGCCGGTCCAGTCGGTCGGCGCGTTGGAAACCAGCTCATAGCCGACCTCTCCTGCGCCCTCCTCCACGCGGGTATAGAGCGCGTACAGCGTCGTGTTCGCGGTGACGGTGTAGCTTGCGCCGGGTGCAAGGAAACCGGGCTTCAGCGTCGTTT
>JAEEGF010910208.1_pt1 | contig 20865 bp, 12 predicted proteins | sample 9134171 | NCBI WGS metagenome assembly JAEEGF01 (sample SAMN16246542, study PRJNA631951) | gut metagenome | biome: gut microbiome; feature: rumen; material: AP-attached | host: Bos | place: Iran: Karaj | collected 2018-10
CTCAACCGTAGCAAGATACTTCTTCAGACCACCGACCTCTCCGTCAGTGAAATAGCCTATCAAGTGGGATTCACAGCCCCCAGCTATTTCACCAAATGCTTCAAAGACGAATTCGGCATATTACCTGGTGACTTGAAGAAAAATTAATAAAAATCGTTCAATGTCTAACACAAATGTTACATTGAACGATTTTTTTAGTTCTATGAAACATCTGTTTTATCCACCTACTATTATTAGTAGTACTTTTGCGTCACAAATTAACAAGAGTACTAACCAATTTTTAACAAGCAATGAAACAAACGAAAAGAATCACTCTGAGTTTCCTCTCCCTGCTTCTATGTACTATAATGTACGCGCAACAGGAGATCACAGGAACTGTGAATGACGCTACGGGCCCCGTCATCGGTGCCACCGTCATGGAGAAAGGTACTACTAACGGTACCGTTACCGATTTCGATGGTAACTTTAAGTTGAAGGTTGAAGCAGGCAAGACCCTTGTCTTCTCCTACATCGGTTACCAGACTGTTGAGATGCCAGCCCAGAACGGGATGACAGTAACAATGAAAGATGATGCCCAACTACTGAACGAGGTTGTCATCACTGGTTATCAGGTTCAACGCAAGGCAGACTTGACCGGATCAGTAGGCGTTGTTGAAACAAAGGACTTCAAGGCCAGCACCACCGACCCCATGGCTTCTCTGCAGGGAAAAGTACCTGGCATGACCATCACCACTAATGGCTCTCCCTCTGGCGAAGCCAACGTACAAATCCGTGGTATCGGTTCTATGGGTGGATCAAGTACTGCTCCTCTCTTCATTGTTGACGGTGTGCCATACAGTGGTTCGCTCAACAGTTTGAACACCAACGACATTGAGACGATGCAAGTATTGAAAGATGCTGCTTCGGCTTCTATCTATGGTAGCCGCGCTGCCAATGGTGTGATTATTATCACAACCAAGAAAGGTAAGAAGAGCGACAAGATCAACATCGACTTCAACGCTTCCATCTCTGTAGCGTGGATGACACAAAAGATGAAGTTGCTCAACAGTCAGCAGTATGCTACTGCTCTTGTACAGGCTGCTCTCAACGACGGCAAGAATCCTGAGGACTATGCCGCAAACTATGGTCTTGGACTTAATGTTGAGGGTGGTAAGCCTATCACTGTCTATAACCCCAATACCGGTATGATGGATACATATCATATCGGTGGTTTCTACAATGGTTATATGAATGCCAAGCAGACCATGCCGTTCAGCGATACCGATTGGGTTGACCAGATTGGACGCACTGGTGTCACTCAGAACTACGACGTTTCATTGTCAAAGGCCTCAGAAAAAACCACCATGCTTTTCTCAGCCGGATATAAGAAGGCCACCGGTGTCTTGAAGCATACTGATTTCGAGAACTTCTCAGCTCGTTTCAACAGCAGTTACAAAATCAACAAGATTGTGACGATTGGTGAGAATGCTGCCTTCTCTTATTCTAATCATGTAGATTGTGCACCTCTGGAGAACGCCCTGAAAATGGCGCCCACGCTGCCCGTTTACGAGATTGACGGCGAGACATTCTCCGGTCCTGTAGGTGGTATGTCGGACCGCCAGAACCCAATGCGCGAGCTCTATCATAACAAGGACAACCGTTTGAAGAAATGGCGCATCTTTGCCAACGCCTATGCCGACATCACTCCCATCGAAGGACTGCTGATCCGTTCTAACTTCGGTATCGACTATACCAATAGTTACATCCGCGCACTGACTCACACCTGGCACTCTGACGTTGTCAACAATGACACCAATGCCAGTGAACTGGCTCAGACCCACAGCACAAAGTGGACATGGTCGAACACTGCTCAGTATAATTTTGATATCGCCGAGAACCACAACCTCAATATCCTGCTCGGACTGGAGGCTCATCAGGACAATGGCATCGACTTTGCCGGACGTCGTGTGAACTATCCCTTGGAAACAATCGACTATATGTGGCCCAGTGCCGGTACTGGCATCCAGACCGTTCGCGGTGCTGGTGACGGTTACAAGCTGATGTCTTACTTCGGCAAGATCGACTATAACTGGAACGACCAACTGCTGGCTTCATTTACATTACGTCACGACGGTTCCAGCCGTTTCGGTAAGAATCACCAGTATGGTACTTTCCCCTCTGTATCTCTCGGTTATCGTCTCTCAAAGCATATCAAGGCCGATTGGCTCCGCGACTGGAAAATCCGCGCCAGCTATGGTGTTACCGGTAACCAGGGCATGAATTCTAATATCGCTCACTACGGACTCTATGTAGCCGACTACGGTTCAAGCCGCGAGAACTCTACCGCATACGATGTCAATCTACAGGGCTCAGGCACACTGCCTTCAGGTTACTATAAGTCACAGTCTGCCAACGAAGACCTGAAGTGGGAGTCTTCTTCTCAGTGGAACTTCGGTACCGACTTCTCACTCTTCGGAGGTGACCTCTATGGTTCTTACGACCTTTTCTTCAAGGAAACCAAGGATATGCTCGTTCAACCCGCCTTCCTCGGTGCCATCGGTTTCGGTGGTCAGACATGGATCAACGGTCCTACACTGAAGAACTGGGGTATGGAACTCAACCTGGGCTATCGTCATAAGACCTCCTACGGACTCTCTTACGACATCACCGGTAACTTCGACTTCTTCCGCTCTAAGGTGACCTATCTGCCTGAGAAGTCTAAGAACTCTTACGAGCACAACGACTTCCACAACTTGGCTCAGGACGGAAAAGCCTATGGTTCTCTCATCGGTTATGTGGCTGAAGGACTCTATCAGTCGCGCGAGGAAGTGCTGGCTTCCGGACAGGCCGGTGCCCGCGTGGGTGGTCTGAAATATGCCGACCTCAATGGTGACGGCAAGATTAACGAGGCCGACCGCACATGGGTATTCAATCCAGTGCCCAACTTCTCATACGGTTTCAATGTCAACCTTGGTTACAAGGACTTTGACTTCACCATGTTCTGGCAGGGAGTATCTGGTGTTGACGTTATCAACACCCAGAAATACCAGACTGACTTCTGGAGCATCACCGATGCCGGTTCTAATAAAGGTGAACGCGTTATCAACGCATGGACACCAGCCAACGCAGGCTCTACCATTCCTGCTTTGACCACATCTAACGGTGCCGACGAGGGCCGTATGTCAACCTACTTCGTGGAGAATGGTTCTTACGTCAAACTGCGCACTCTCCAGTTAGGCTACCGCCTGCCTGATTCACTGGTCAAGAAGTTGCTACTTTCCAGTGCCCGCATTTATCTCTCTGGCGACAACCTGCTGACCATCAAGTCAAGCTCACTGACATGCTCTGATCCTGAGAATACAGCATGGAACTATCCTCATACAGCTTCATTCACATTCGGAATACAGCTAGGATTTTAAGAAGGTAATAGTGAAAAGAGAAAAGTGAATAATTTGCTACCGCTAAAAAAACAAGAATTATGAGAAAGATTAATATATATATCGCGTCCTTGCTGCTTTCTGCCCTTGCAGTATCATGTAGCGTTGATGATTTGAAGCCTCAGGGTACGCTTGATGAAGAAACAGCGTTCTCAAGCCCTGAGAAACTTGTCACCGCAGCATACGCCAAACTGGGCGATGACTGGTATTCCTATCCCTTCAACCTGTGGCCATACGGCGACATGAGTGCCGACGACTGTCTCAAAGGTGGCTCCGGCGAGAACGACACCGGCTATCACCCCATGGAGATTTTCTCCACCTTACAGCCCGACCGTGGTGAATTCGACGAACTGTGGTATCAACTATACAGTGCTATCTCTCGTTGCAACCGCGCTCTGGAGTCCCTGGAGAGCGTAGAGGAGACTGCCCACATCAAACAGCTGAAGGCAGAAACCCTGTTCCTGCGTGCTCATTTCTATTACAAACTGCAGCAGATGTGGTATAGGGTGCCTTTCATCACCGAAGGTATGGACAACGCCGCTATCGAGGCTACACCCCAAAGTTCACACGACGAACTCATGCAGTTGATCATCGACGATTTTCAATATGCCTATGAGAATCTGGCTGAGGCAGACCCGGGTACTACCGGACGTGCTCACAAGGTGGCTGCCGCTGCCTATCTGGCAAAGTGTTACCTCAACTGGGCTTACGGCGATGGTTATGAGGCTACCACTGGCTACGACCATGTCGATCAGGCTAAGATCAAGAAAGTACTGGAATATACCGAAGTGGTAAAGAATTCCAAATACGACTATCTCGACACCTACGGACACATCTTCCTGCAGGACTATGCCAACTCTTGCGAGAGCATCTTTGCTGTACAGCACTCTAACAAAGCCGACGACGGCACACTTTACGGACGTGCCAACTGGTCGAACATGCTGAACGGCGTATGGAAAATCTGGTCGTGCGGCTGGGACTTCCACAAGCCTTCACAGAACCTGGTCAACGCCTTCAAAACCAGAAACGGACTGCCCATGGACGACTTCGATGAAGACCACAATGCCATCCTCATCAATGGAGCCGATCTCAAATACAAGTATGACCCACGTCTGTTCCACACCGTTGGTATGCCTACCTATCCTTATAAATATGAGGCAGAATTTACCCTCACCAAGGCAAACAGCCGTACACCGAACACCTACGGTTACTACTGCTCTATGAAGGAGATTCCTCAGCGTTCCAAGGGCGAGGACTATGACAACCCCTGGCAGGCCTTCGGTCAGAACGACTATGTGCTCCGCTATACTGATGTGATGCTGATGCGTGCCGAGGCTCTCATCGAGAGTGGCGACTACAACGGCGAGGCCCGTGAAATCATCAACACCATCCGTGACCGTGCCAAGAAAGATATCGACAGCAAGTCGCTCATCAAGTATGCCAAAGACCAATGTGAAATCAGCAACTATGGCTCTTTCGCCTCCTTGGACGACGCCCGCAAGGCCCTTCGCTGGGAGCGCCGCGTAGAACTCGCCATGGAAGGTCACCGCTTCTTCGACTTACGTCGTTGGGGCATGCTCTCTAAGACGCTCAATGCCTACTTTGCTTCTGAGGTAACCGATGAGTACGATGGCCAGACATACGGTCTCTACTACAAGGATGCTTTCTTCACTAAGGGTAAGAACGAGTACTTCCCCATCGCTTCCAACCAGATGAACTATGTTCCGGGACTCTATCATCAGAACAATGGATACTAATTTAGTTTACAGTTTAAAGATTAAAGTTTAAAGTTATGAATACTATATATAATAAAATAGGTGCAGCACTGGTTGGCATTCTGCTGTTGGCTTCTTGTCAAGACAAAGACCTCCCCGGTTCTGCTGCCATGCAGTTACCCGCTCCTGACGTATCTACCATTACTGGTGCTGCAAGTGGTGCTAACAATTACGACTACACCCTCTCGTGGCCTGTCAGCAACAATGGTGCAGTGATGCAGGTTGCCGTTTTCAAGAACGGATCGCAGATTCAGGGTCTCACACCTTGCCCCGACAATACGTTCACACTCAGGAACCTGGATACCAACCAGCTATATGAGTTCCTCTTCAAGTATGCTAACGAGCAAGCCACCTCAAAGGGTGTCATGACAAGCTATACCCGTGGCGGTGCTACGACTCCAGGCAGTCTGAAAATGACTCAGATCGATATCTCTGAGGACGAGCACAACCTCGAAATCACTTGGGATGCATCCGAGGATGCTACCTCCTATGTCCTCACTGTGGTCAATGGTGACGGAACAAAAGAGATTACTAAGACAGTTACAGGTACCTCTTTCCTGATTAAGGGCGTTGAGATGAAAGAGCGCTGGGAGGCTTCCCTCATTGCTCAGAACGCAGAAGGTAAGGCTCTGCCCATCAATGCTTCAACCAAGATCGGTGGTAAAATCCCTGCCTTCCTGTCTGAATACGCTACAGCCGAGGATCTCCTCGCCAATGGCGATGATGATGAGGCCTCTGCATGGCTTTGGTTCCAGGCCAACTATCCAAAGGGCGAGTATGTTTACTTTGGCGATATCAGTACCGTTGAAAATATCGAAGACTATCGCATGCTCTTCTGGCTGCGCGACTTCGACGAAGGCAGTAAAGACGACGTTTGGAATTTCTCCGACGTGGCCAAGGCTGCAGCTCCAGTCATTGAGCAGTATGTCAAGAATGGTGGCAACCTGCTGCTCTGGTCGTATGCCACACCTTACATCGGCACCATCAACCGTGTGCCCACCTCACTGCTCCGCGCAGCACCTGGCATCGACACAGGTCGTGGCGGCATCAACAATGATGTTTGGAAAATGGGTGTATGCCTCAATACCGGTTCGTTCACTAAGGACTTTAGCTCACATCCCATCTATGCCGGAATGACTATCGAGAAGCTCAGCGACAACTGCTTTGCCGGCATAGCCATGAAGGGTGCCGGATGGACAGAGAACCACAACTGTCTCTTCTTTGACATTCCTACCAAGTTAACCGAAATCGAGAACACCTCTGAAGACTGCTACAACGAAGTTACTGAGCAGTATGGCATCTATCCTCTTGGCACGTGGGATAGTCAGTGTTCATGGGTCAGCCAGCTTAACGTCTGGGAAGCTAAGGGTGCTCCTCTTGCTCCCGACGGATTCCAGAAGGGTTGTGGCACCGTGCTCTGCATTGGTAATGGCGGTTGTGAATTCTCTATGAAGAACACCGACGGTACTCCTGACATCAGTGCTACTCCGAAGAACAACGCCTATCAGGACAACATCCTGAAGTTGGCTAAGAACAGCATCGAATACCTGATGTCTATCTAAGACATCTAGTCAATAAAATTGGTTAATAGTAGTTTTTAGTTAGAGAAAAGATTGTTTTTCAGGATAACATTTTTAATAAAACATAAAAGGATGCTCCCATCGATTGACAGGAGCATCCCTTTTCTTTGCCTGCAATGGAAGCTAACTAAGGAAGTCATTCACACTTCACCGTCAGTCGCTTGCCATTAACCGTTACCACCACACTGCCCCGCTTACCATTGCTGCGGACAACAGCCAGTGCCCTGCCATTCCAGGTGGTGTGCTTGGCGTCGCAGTACGGATCGTTATCGCGCGGATTGGCATTACCTACCGCCAACAGCGTACCGCTGCCATTCACATTCACATCTAATGGCAGTTGCGCTTCAGGCACCACACAACCTTCTTTATCCACCACCTCGATGGTGACGAAGAGCAGCGACTGTCCGTCGGCCTTCATCTGCTGACGGTCGGCAGTCAGACGGATACGGGCAGGGGCGCCTGCCGTCTGTAATTCACAACGGTCACTGCCCGCCTCAGCACGCAACGTACCTGGCTGATAGTTAACCGTAAATACCGCCTTCATCTCCTTCGTGGGCTGCTCCCCTATTAGCTGGTCGTTCAGATAGAGCTTCACCTGAGGCTCGCGGCTATACACCACCACCTCTATCGGTTTGCCTTCCCATCCCTGCCATGTCCAACTGTCCGTGGTAGGCCAAGTGCTCCACATCGATGTCTTTACCTTGCCGTGATAGCCGTCAGGCTCACGCACAGCCATATACGTACTGCCGCCGTTCCACAGCAGAGAACGATAATAGCTCACCGGTTTACGCTTTCCCGTCAGGTCAACATCACCGCAATAGGCAGCATGCCAGGGATAGAGCGGACGCTCCCAACCCTCACCGGGCACATCACCCTCGTAGTAGTAGCGGCCGATACCCGACTCACCGACGTAGTCGAGTCCTGTCCACACGAAGTCGCCTACGATGTAGGAGTGCGCCATGGTGCGTTCGTAATTCTGCCATGCATCACGCGGGAAACTCTCCGTCTGCATCATCACACGGTCGGGCACACGCTCATGGTCGCTCTCTGCCTTGAACATCATATAGTTATAGCCTACAATGTCGTGCTCGGCAGCCAGTGGGTCATAAATGTCCCAGTCCTGGTCCCATGCTGCCAATGCCGACGTGACAGGCCTGTGCTCAGGATCCTGCTGGCGGATGCGCTCAGCCAACTGGTGAGCCGTCTTCACCACCTCAATTTTCTTACGTTCCATCACCTCGTTACCGATGCTCCAGCAGAAAATGCTGGGATGCGTCCTGTCGCGCAGCACCATCGCATCGATGTCACGTTGCCACCACTGGTCTATCAGCAGATGGTAGTCGTAGTCGTTCTTCTTCTCGCGCCATCCGTCGAAAGCCTCGTCAATCACCAACATGCCCAGTTCGTCGCAGGCCCTTAGGAAAGCCTCCGACGGTGGGTTATGTGAGGTGCGCAGTGCATTGAATCCTGCTTCCTTCATCAGTCTTACCTTCCGGTATTCAGCATCGCCGTAGGCAGCAGCCCCAATGATACCATTGTCGTGGTGAACGCAGGCACCGTTCAGTTTTAGCGGTTTACCATTCAGCACCAGCCCACCCTTCGCATCATAGCTGATGGTACGGATGCCGTAAGTCACCGTCACACGGTCCTTGCCTTCCACTTCCAGTTCTGTCTGGTAGAGATACGGATCGTCGGGCGACCAAAGACGGGGATTCTCCACCGTTATCTTACGCACGATGGGGTATGTCGTACCGTCTTCACGGATGACCGTTGCCGACACCTCTACATGGTTGACGTCTGGTGTCTTCACCTGGATGCTCCAGTCGTCAATATAAGTTTTCTCCGTTGTCACCAGCCACACATTACGGTAGATGCCCGAGCCCGAATACCAGCGGCTGTTTTTCTGCTTCGAGTTATCCACGCTCACCACTATCTCATTCTGTCCTATTTTTATATAAGGTGTAGCATCCACCCAGAACGACGAGTAGCCATAGGGCCATCCTCCTGCCTCCTGTCCATTCACATACACCTTTGAATTCATGTACACCCCTTCGAAGTAGAGTCGCACCTTCTTGCCCTCGTACCCCTTGTCGAGCGTCAGCACACGTCGGTACCATCCCTTGCCCGTAGGCAGGTAGCCACCGTCGTTGCCCGATGGCGCCTTTTCGTCAAAACGGTGCAGTATGCTCCAGTCGTGAGGCAGCGTCACCGGTTGCGCCTTTGCAAAGTTACTGTCGTTTTCCACAAACATCCACCCAGTGTTGAGCAGTTGTTTCCTTTGAATAGCTGATGCAGTCTGAACTGCCGTGAAGCTCATTAGCAGCACTGTTACTGTCAGAGCCTTACTGAATAAACTCTTCATGAATTTCGTAATTATTAGTTGACGATGCAAAAGTACGAATAAATAATAGTATTTTTGTTTCATTGTACGTTTTTTTTTATTATTTGTATCAAATGTTATAGACATTAAGAGGTGTTTGTTGTATCTTTGCAGCAAAATTATATAACTAAAAACAATTACGCAAATGAAAAAATTACTTTTTTCTCTGATGACAATGCTGCTCTGCGCTACTTACGCTAACGCTCAGCAGAAACCACTCATCCTGGGTAAGAGTCATGCCCTGCAACGTGTGGAAGTAAAGAACCGCTATCTGTTGCTGCCTGTCCAGGAACGGGAAGACAATGCCACCATCAAGGTGTTGGCCAACAACCAACAGGTGCAGAAGCTGAACATCCGCCTCGCTGTTGACCATGTGGACTACTACGTGCCACTGGACATCAAGCGCTTCGGTGGCGAGGTGGCTTTAGACATCTGGTTCCACGGCGACCGTCGCTTCACCGGTGCTATGAAGGACTTCCTCTGCTGGAAAGAGATGAAGCAGAGCGACTCGTTCGACTCCAAGAACCGCGAACACTTCCGCCCGATGTATCACCACACTCCTGCCTACGGATGGATGAACGACCCCAACGGTATGTTCTACAAGGACGGTGTCTATCACCTCTATTACCAGTGGAACCCCTACGGATCGATGTGGGAGAACATGACATGGGGCCACTCTACTTCGCGCGACCTTATTCATTGGGAGGCTCAGCCTACCGCTATCGAGCCGGATGCGCTGGGCGACATCTTCAGCGGATCGTGTGTAGTTGACAAGAAGAACAATCAAGTGGTGGCTTTCTATACATCGGCAGGCGAACGCAGTCAGATGCAGTCTATGGCCATCTCGAAAGATAACGGCAAGACTTTTGAGAAATATAAGGGCAACCCCGTACTGGTCAGCACCGAGGAGGATTTCCGCGACCCCAAATGCTTCTGGAATCCCGACATCAACAAGTGGAACCTTATTCTAGCTGTAGGTCAGGAGATGCGCATCTATACCTCTGAGAACCTGAAAGACTGGACTTACGAGAGCTCGTTTGGCAAGGATCTGGGTTGTCACGATGGCGTCTGGGAGTGTCCCGACCTGATTAAGCTGCCTGTACGCGGCACCAACAAGCATAAGTGGATGCTGATTTGCAACATCAATCCCGGTGGTCCCTTCGGTGGCAGCGCTACCCAATACTTTGTAGGCGACTTCGACGGTAAGAAGTTCAGCTGTGAGCACAAGGACACACGCTGGATGGACTATGGCAAGGACCACTATGCTACTGTCACCTTCGACAATGCGCCCGAAGGACGTAAGATTGCATTGGCATGGATGTCCAACTGGCAGTATGCCAACCAGGTGCCCACCAAGCAGTTCCGCTCAGCTAACTCCATTCCACGCGACCTCGATTTGTTTGAGTATAACGGACAGACCTACTGCGGCGTGACCCCATCGAAAGAAATGCTGGCCCTGCGTGGTAAGACTGGAAAAGAGCTGCCCAAGACCGGTGAACTGATTATTGACCTCAAGGGCTCTACAGAGATTACCTTCTCTAACTCAGTAGGCGAGCAGGTCGTGATGGAATATGACGCCGTCAAGAACACATTCTCCATGGACCGTTCACGCACGTATGCCAGCTTCAGCGAGGCATTCCCCTGCAAGACAGTGGCTCCCACCTACGGTGCTGTAAAGCAGTTGCGCATCTTCATCGACAACTGTTCGATAGAGGCTTTTGACGCTGAGGGACGTATGGCAATGACCAACCTGGTATTCCCCACCGAGCCTTACACACAGATAAAGGTGACCAACAACGCGAAAGTAACAATTTATCCTTTCTAATAATATGCAAAAGACTAGTAAGTTTGCATTACTCTCTGTAATGCTCTGTTTCTTCGCCATGGGATTCGTCGATCTCGTGGGCATAGCCTCCAACTACGTGAAGGAGGACTTGGGACTGAACGACAAGACGGCTAATATCTTCCCGTCGCTGGTATTCTTCTGGTTCCTCATTTTCTCAGTGCCTACGGGCATGCTGATGAACAAGATCGGACGCAAGAAGACGGTGTTGCTGTCGCTCATTGTCACCGTCGTGTCGCTGTTCATCCCCCTGTTGGGTGAAAGCTTCGGCTTGATGCTTGTAGCTTTCTCACTGCTCGGCATTGGCAATGCGCTAATGCAGACCTCTCTCAATCCATTGGTATCTACCGTGTTAAAGGGCGGCAATCTGGCCTCTACCCTCACCTTCGGTCAGTTCATCAAGGCCATCTCCTCGTTCCTGGCTCCTTATCTGGCCATGTGGGGTGCCACACAAGTCATCCCCTCTATGGGCTACGATTGGAAAGTGCTCTTCGTCATCTATTTCATCGTGGGCATTCTGGCCACACTGATGCTGGGTATTACCAATATCGAGGAAGAGCCCATTGCCGGTAAGCCTTCCACGTTCATGGAGTGCATCAAACTGCTGGGCACACCTATCGTACTGCTGTCGTTCCTCGGCATCATGTGCCACGTGGGTATCGATGTCGGCACCAACACCACAGCCCCCAAGATTCTGATGGAGAAGCTGGGCATGACACTCAACGAGGCTGCCTTCGCCACCTCTTTATATTTCATCTTCCGTACCATCGGTTGTCTGACTGGCTCGTTCTTCCTGCGCATCATGAACAACCGCCTGTTCTTCATCATCAGCGTATGTATGATGGCGCTTTCCATGCTGCTGCTCTTCGTCGGTGTCGAGAAGTGGGAACTCTATGCAGCCATCGCCCTTGTTGGTTACGGCAACTCTAACGTATTCAGCATCTGCTTTGCCAAGGCGCTCACTTCCATGCCTGAGAAGCAGAACGAGGTCAGCGGACTGATGATTATGGGTCTGTTCGGCGGTACTATCTTCCCCCTGTTGATGGGATTCATGAGCGATGCCTTCGGACAGGCAGGTGCCGTCCTCGTTATGGCTGTAGGCGTGATTTATCTGTTTACTTATATCAAACAACTAAAATAACCCCCTCTCAATCCCCCCGAGGGGGGAACGAAAGGGAAAGAAAAACTATGGAACAAAAGAATATTATAGGACTGGGCGAGGCATTATGGGATATGCTGCCCGACGGAAAGAAACTGGGTGGTGCTCCTGCCAACTTTGCCTATCATGCAGGACAATTCGGACTCAACACACTGGCTATCAGTGCACTGGGTGAAGACAAACTGGCTGACGAGACCATCGAGGCCCTGGAGAAAAACGGACTCCACTACATCATGCCTCGCGTACCTTACGCAACAGGTACGGTGCAGGTGACACTCACCGGTGACGGTATTCCCACCTACGAAATCAAGGAGAACGTGGCTTGGGACAACATTCCTTTCAACGACGATATAAAAGCTGCTGCCCAGAACTGCCGTGCCGTATGTTTCGGTTCACTGGCTCAGCGCAATGTTGTCAGTCGTGAGACCATCCAGAAGTTCCTGGATGCCACTCCCAAGGACTGCATCAAAATCTGTGATATCAACCTGCGTCAGCAGTTCTTCTCAAAGGAGATTTTGGAAGAGTCGTTCAAGCGTTGCGACATTCTGAAGATCAACGACGAGGAATTGGTGGTCGTCACCCGTATGTTCGGTTACCAGGAACTGGACGATGCCAAGATTTGCGAGAAGATGGTGAAGGAATACAACCTGCAGATGCTGGTACTCACCTGCGGCACCAATGGCAGTCATGTGTTTACTGCTGATGGCAAGCACTCCTTCCAGCCCACCCCGAAGGTTGTTGTTGCCGACACAGTAGGTGCTGGCGACTCATTCACCGGTTCGTTCTGTGCAGCCATCCTGAACGGCAAACCCGTAGAGGAAGCTCATCGCATAGCCGTCGAAGTATCGGCGTACGTTTGTACCCAAAACGGCGCCATGCCGAAATATCCTGCCGAACTGGTAGCAAAGGTTAAATAAAGAGTGAAGGTAGGGGTCAGCCCTACCTTCTTCTTTTTATTTCACCACTTTTTTACCTTTATAAATATAGATGCCTGGCGACGTTGGTTCTCCGGGCAATTTTCTACCTTTCAAGTCATACCAGCCGTCGGGTGTACCCTCGCTTCTTTCGAAGGTATCGAAACGTACTTCCTGAATGGCGGTAGTTTCGCCATTCTCATCTTCGAACGACATGATGGCACGAGTGGTATTGGCAGGCATGGTAAGATAGCCGCGGAAGCCACCCAGGATATTCTCTTCACTGGTGTTTTCCTTTACAGGGTGCCACGTATCTTTGTCGCCCATCACGTAGTATTTCTTTTCGTATGCCGTTTTATGACTGATAGGTGCAAAGGTTCCGCAGAAAGCATAGCCGCCATGTTCCACCTTATAAGGAGTAACGGTCTGGATAGTAACACCCGTAAACCAAGCTGCATCGCGCTCGAAATAGGAATGCGGGTCGGTCCATTTGACAAGGTAAGGCTGACCAGCCATGAAATGATGGGTCTGACGGAATACCAGCTTCACGGCATCCTTTTCCGTCTTCACATCATCAAACTGATAGAGTTCGCACCCATCCGCGAAGATGGAGTTGGCGATATGCATATTGAAGGGCAGACAAATGGTATTGAACTTACCATCATTATGCAGTGCCTCACCGAAATGCAGTTGGATAGCCACCTTCATACCTACGTAATCCTCCTTGCCATCCATGGTCTTAACACCAGCCAGTTGCTCACGATAACTCATCACGGGTTTCGGCAGACCGAGCGTATCGTAATCCTGCTCCCAGAACGTTTCACCCAACTGGTGCACCAAGTAAGCCGTATTAATCAGATTGGCATCATTGCCCTGTCCGTTGTCACCCAACACAGTATAGCGGAAGTTCTGCTTTCCCAGAATATCTTCTGCATCGTGATTGCGGATGAAGTTAGCAGAGTTCTTATAGGTGGAATATTCCGCCTTTGGTTCGGGCTTGAAAATACAACGACGCAAGTCAACGGCACTATTCTGCCAACCTACGAAACCGCCCCAGGAAGTTTTTACACCACTGAACGAACCATTATACATACAGGCATCTATCACCAAACGGCTTTCCTTATCATCAACCGTAGCCGCCACCACGCCTCCGTATGACCCGTCACTTTCGCGAGAAGATACTATTTGGGTCTTTACCACACAGTTCAGAATCTGGCTGTTTTTACCACTGCTATGAGCCACCAGTCCACCCGCATACTTAGCCGAGGTCGTAATTTTTCCTTCGACGCGGATATTACGCAGGCTGGCATTCTTGATATAGCGGAACAATCCTATCCAGTCTTGCGAAATACTATGATTAAACGTGATACGGCGTTCATCTCCATTGCCATCAAAGACACCGCTGAAAGGATGCTTCTCGTCATAACCCAACATATGGGTAGTGATAACATCACCCTGCAACTTGAAGTACTTACCTTCAAAGCTGTTACCATCATCCACCTTCTGGCACAACAAGTTCCAGTCCAAATTCGTCGCAATTTCGTAGGGGTAGTCACTGGTACCATCCCCCTCAAACTTTTTGTCGGGGTCATACACCAAGGCTCCGAACACCAAGTCACGATCTTCCTTCACCTCAAAGGTATAACCGTTCGACCTCATTTCCATCATTTTTTCGCTCTCGTTGGGACGCCCATAATGGTAGCCCTTCAGTATGGGTTGGAAATCGAACTTCAGTGTTTCGCCTTTCGACGTATATGACTTGCCATCGATTACGATTCCACCAGATTCGTAAGTTGTAATAGTGCTGACTGGATATGAATTCGCTGGTTGTCCGAAACTGAGTGAAATGAAATCACCATCCATCGTAGTTACTTTTCTCATACGCTTGCCCTGTTTCCATGACGACCCATTCAGATCATGATTCCGATAAATGTTGTTGAGATGAAGAACCTTTTCACTACCATTTGCGAAGGTGGTTATTTGAAAATCTTTATATTCACCCATTTCAACACAATCCTCTATTGTCACATTTTCGGCTCCATTAATAAGAAAAGCAAAAGCGCCGGCTACACCTGGAATTAAATAGTTATCTTTTTTATCAGCTATTATCTTTCCGTCAAACAGACAACCTTTTATCAGAACATTACCTCCACTGATTAAACTGAAGAAACCACCTCCATTGGGATTTCCACTGCTGTTTGTACAAGTAACTACAGTTGACACCCTACAATTGATTATCGTATTATGGTCTCCACCCAAAGTTGATATGAATCCACTCGAATAATTAGGACCATTCACCTTACCTCTAATCTGCAAGTTTGCAAAAGTAGCGTTTGCAGCATGGCGTATGGGAGCCCCCCCCTTGATATTAACGGTTATGGTATGTCCACATCCGTCAAAAGTACCCGAGAATGGACTTAGAGTCGTTCTGCCTATAATATCAAACAATTTAACATCTGTCAGTAGTAAAACCACCTCATTTTCGTAGGTCTTGCCATCATTCACAGCTTTCACGAAGCTATCGAAGTCTGCCTGTGTTTTGATTAGGTGCTGCACCTGTTGTTTTTCATCCGCCCAGACTATTGTAGCCAAAAGCATGAAAGTTATTGTGAGAAATATCTTATGTTTCATCATACGTTTGTCCTTCATTAAATGTTAGTTCTTGTCTTCTATTTCTCTGGTACGTCCATAGTCGATAGGATCATCGGATATATTGACATCACCTTTCTTAGGGATATTCACCTCTACGATGGTATTGATGAGTGCCTGCGCCTGAGGTTTCTTCCAATGAGAGAAGAATTTCACGATATAATAGCTGACCACAAAATTATAGAACAGTGGCGAAGTGTAGTGAGTCTTAAAAGCAAGAGGCAATTTTACACAGAGAAACACAAATGGCAAAGAACCGAAGGCTGCCACGATACCCCCTCCTGCCAAAGCACCGAAGGAAACACGCTTGAACTCTTCCTGACCTACATAGTCGAACAACACAATACCACGTGGGTCACCTATGCGGGCAATATCAGCGGTAAATATCGGGTATGCCAATTGTGCAAACGATGCATAATCGGGTATCACCTGCGTACCAGCAAACGAAGTATCCCAGAAATAGGCATTGGCTGCATTATAGACCCAGATGTTCTTATCATAGTTCTCAGCACTCCACGACAACATAGTACGGAAAGCCTCAGCCTTACGGCGCACGAATCCGTCTTCCGTCTCGACATCCTTCTCTATTTCCCACATGTTCTGCTCCTTTGTCTCTGCGAGGTTGTCGCCAGCCATTGTCGTGATGTGGTCTTTACCCCAATTGGCTATATATTTCTGAACATCGCCATAATCCACCTCACCCTGTTTCGGAGCTTGTTGCAACAGGATGAGCACCTTGCCACGCAAGTCTTTCATCGTCATGTCGGTCTTGAATCCAGCCAACAGTCCCGGCTTAAGTAATTTCTCATTCACCAATCGGGCTGTTTCCTTCATCGTAGCCACCTTGTCCGAGGGCGATCTGTCGAAACCAGCAGGGAACAGGTAATCGGTGTAACCCCTGAATTTTGCGTTTGAAGTTACATCATCACCTGCTGCCAAGTTCGACTCTGTCTTGATCATGAGGACAGCACCGTCGGTTGGATTCGCCTTCACCTTCTTGACCACCTCGTCGATGACTTTCTCCAACGATACACCACAGTCCAACATTTCATGGAAACACTCATTTTTCAGATTGCCGTCCTTGTCTTTCAGCCAACGGGTTCGAATATCGAAACAACGTATGCCACGGTTCCACTGCTCTGCGATGTCACCACCCTGCGTGCGGGCCAAAGTCCACATCCAGTCACCGTACATAGCAAAGGTAGCTGCATCGTGGGTTCCCGGCAACAGCATGTTGCGCACCAGCATCTTGTCATCCACATCTTTCATCCATGCCTCCAACTTACGGTTATTATATCCCGTATAAGTGGCAGCTGCACGGCGCATCGATCTGGCTTCACTGGCCTCTTCCGTTTCGTCCGCGTTCTGTGAATATTCGTATTCCGAAGCATAATCCCTGGCTTCTCTGAGAATAGTTCGCAAATAAGCAGAATCCACATCACCAGGCTGTTTGCTACCCTTGGTCAGTTCCATCGTGTTCTGGGCAATAAACTCAGTCTCCTTGCCCTGGTATTCAGCAGGTACATCAGCCAAAGAGTGCATGATGTGCAGATGGTCATCTACAAAATCCACCAGGAAATAATCGTCTTTCTCCAGCATCTGCAAGGAGTCCTCATTAATAACCAGACCTGCTTTCAGATAGTCATCTCGGAGTTTCTGTTGGGTGGTTTCCAATTGGTCGCCAATTAATTTACAGCTCAGCCGGGTGTACTTCTTGCCGTCCAGTTCTTCCTGGTCTAACACCTTATAAGTAAAGTTGCTTGTTTCAATAATAAACTCATCGGTACTATTATCATACATGTACACCGACATTTTCATCGAATTGTTGTCGAAGTTGATGTCAACCCAACTCATATCCAATTCCGTCGTGCCGTCAGCATCCCAGTGCCAGGTGCCCTGTAGTTTATTCTTCAGTTCTATGACCTCCGGGCTGTCTTTACCACCATCACTGTCTTTGTCTGAACACGAAGTCAGTGATACAGAGCCGCAAAGGGTGAGGATGGCGGCCAGCATCCATAATGTTATCTTTTTCATTTCACAATGATTTTGTGTCCGTTATTAATATATATACCTTTCCGGGCAGGCTTACCCTGCTGTCTGCGACCTTGCAGGTCGTAGTAGCTGCCATCCTGATTCAGCGTGACAACAGGGTTGAGCCCTGTTGTACCATCGCCCAAATCAAATTCAATAGAGCGTACCGTAGCTTGTGGGTCGCCCATCTTGATACCCTGCAAATCGAAATAGCCTCGGAAACTATTAACCGTCACAGCTGCACTGGGGTAATAGAGCTTATCGTTGCTCAGATATAGTTTTGTCTTGTCATTAGCAGTTAGAGTGACGGGGCTGTAACATCCTTTAAAAATAGCTTTCTTGTCTTTGGTAGCCACCTCATCGGGTTCTGGCCAACTGATGAAGAAGCCTTCAAACTCGGGACTGGTGATATCAGTACCCGCAGTCCATTTCACCAAGTATGGCACACCTACTTCTATCGCCGTAGCATCCACGAATTTCAAGGTCAACACGCCATTGGCAAAACCAGAGTTCTCAGCATCCAGCTTTTTGATAGTAGCCCCTTTCAGGGGTGTATCGGCTATCTCGTTTTGGTCAATACTGAAAGGCAGACAGAGCGTGTTCCATTTTCCTGCTACCAAAGTACGTCCATCTAAAGTCACATTATTCAGATTCCCTTCTTTAAAAGCAGTATTGATAGCCGTACTATTATCAGCTGCATCCTGCAATGTCAAGTCAACGGATGTCACTACGCGCATCACGTCCGTATAGGTTTCTCCCTGATAGGTAGCTGTGGCTGTAAAAATCGTGACATCGCCGTCTGTGGAGGAAGTGTACGTTGCCTCTAACGTTTGTTTGTCATTGTTAGCCACACACTCCAGGGTCACTTTAGGATTGGTGCCCGACCAATCCCATGAAGCAGTATAATAATATGCATAGCGAGCATAGATGGTAGCATCTGTGCCGGTAGGAAGCGTTTCGTCTGGTGATTTCAAGGTTTCACCACTCTCCATGATACATTTCAAAGGAACTGTAGCAGGATCGACCAACCATCCTTTAAATACCAAGCCGTCGGGTATCTTGCTTGGATGGTACAACACAAATTCTTTGTTCCCATATAATTTATTTTCAGATACATCTCCATAGTAAGGCACAGTTCCCAATTCATGAATATACACCGACCAGGTTTGGGTTACCTTTCCACATGGACAGTCGCTTGCTTGATGCTTTTCGCGCATGTCAGTACCACACTGACTGCAAGTCTTGTAATGGTAATTTGTCTCGTCACTTAAATCAACTCTATAATAGCATTTTCCCGTATGGGCGCATGGCTCAATATAGACGGGTGATTGATTGGAACAAGCCATGATACGAGCACCTGCATTCTGTACATTCTTATCAGAACCCGTCTTCATAATCAACTCATCGCCAAAATGGATATTGATTTTGCCGGGATTCGTTTTATTGTCCATCTTTCTGCCACAGCCGATGGCACTTCCACCGTCATTTTCTGCAAGGTTACAGGCACCACCAGCTGTAGCGGTAACAGTAGAACCTTTAGCAAAATCCACCTTTCCGCCATCACCTTTCTTTCCACCACCGATACCTGCACCTGAACCTTTGCCAGTAGCTGTAACAGTAGCTGTTTTGCCAGTATCACCGATGTAGCATACGCGACCATGGCCATACTGACCACCGCCAATGCCGGCAGCATCTGTGCCACCTATAGCTTCCACCTTTCCACTCTTGATGTAGGCTTTGCCTCCGTTGCCATCTTCTCCGCCTCCGATGCCGGCACCATATTCACCACCCTGGGCAAAGACATCTGCCTCGCCATAAACCCACAATGTACCTCCATTTCCGCCACCTCTGTAATGGCGACCGCCGCCAATACCTGCGGCTTTCTCGCCACCATAAGCTTTCACCTTGGCATTGCCACAAATGTAGATGTCATATTCCTGGTCACCGGCATATCCGGAACCGATACCTGCAGCATATGTTCCACCTGTAGCACTAATAGTACCTCCATAGATATTGATAGGACCGCTGTTCCTATCCGTACCGGCACCTATACCGGCAGCACGGTCGCCACCCCTCACGGTCAGGTCACCGCCATGTATGTAAATCGTGCCGTTCATGTGGCCGCCATTACCGCCGATACCTGCCTGATTATACGCACCTGTAGCCACCAGTTTACCTTTATTGCTGCCTTCCGACTGCGCATGGATATGCAGCGTATAGCCCCACTCCACAAAAATACCTTTCTGGCAAGTCAGCTTAGCACCGTCACAGAGTATCAGGTGCACATCTTTACCCTTAATGGTAATCAAGTCACTCACCTTAACATCAGCACCTTTCACCACCCAATATTTATGCGAATCGTCGAGTGTCAGCGTGCCAGAGTTCTTCATTTCCACAGGATCCGTACACTTTGACGACTCCTTTTTTACCCCTTCATTCTCAAATTTGTAGGTGATAAAGTTCACTTCTTCTGCCCAGGCGCTTTGCCCTAACGTGAGCAGTGTGGTCATCAATAAAAAAAACTTCTTCATTGTCGTTTTTATGCAGTTACGTTTTCTGAGGGCAAAAGTACATAAAAATTCCGATAACACGCAACAATTATCGGAATTTTTGTATCTTTGCACCGTACAAACCAATAAGACTCATATCATAATGCCAATCAAATATGAAAAGACAATTACTTTTAATGGCAGTGCTGCTTTGTATAGCAGGACAGCGCGTCTGGGGTGACAATGTAACCTATCTGAAGCTCGATTTCGGCGATGGCAATACCACATCTATCAGTGAGGTTACCAACGGAACCCCGGAAACCGGTTCTGTCTGGTTCACCATCAGCGGCCACAAATTGCAGGGCGCCCCGACATCAAAGGGAATTTACATTCACAACGGAAAGAAATACATCAAAAAATAAGAGACTACAATGAAAAGGAAATTGTATATGTCACCCCAAACTGAGGTGATAGAGATGAAAAACAGTCAGCCGCTGTTGGCCGGTTCCGACATCGTAAATACAATTAATACCGGTACGGACATCGGCATCGACTTTGGTGGCGGCGGCACTGGTCCCGCGACGAGCAGGGAGTTGCAGGACCTGCAAGAATTCATGAACCAAATGGGG
>JAEEGF012337611.1_pt1 | contig 20864 bp, 16 predicted proteins | sample 9134171 | NCBI WGS metagenome assembly JAEEGF01 (sample SAMN16246542, study PRJNA631951) | gut metagenome | biome: gut microbiome; feature: rumen; material: AP-attached | host: Bos | place: Iran: Karaj | collected 2018-10
AGCACCCAATCAGGCGAAGACTGAGGATGAGCCTGCAGAGAGCTCATCCTATGAGAAGGTTGAGAACGCAGCGGAGGTTATAACTGGTACGGATGAAGCGGCGACAAGTGCAGCTGAGGCAGCTGTTGCAGCTATCGAGGAGAAGGAGAAAAACGCAGCTTCCGCCACCTACAGCTTCAGGAGCGATGAGAAGCTGAGAAGCCACTTTGAAAAGCATGGCCATGAGATGGGATTTTCTACTCAGAAGGAGTACCTTGACGCAGCCAATGCGCTTATAAATAACCCCGAGGCCCTTCATAAGACAGAGGCAGAGGACGGGGATGCTGTTTACTATCTGGAATCCACCGATGAGATAGCCTTTGTATCCACTGACGGATATATCCGGACCTACTTTATTTGTTCGGGAAAAGACTATTTTGAGAGACAGTAGAATTATAAATTAATTATAAAGAGGAGAAATCTTTATTTAGTAAAAATTAACAACTGTATTTCGTCTATTCTGATAAAATAATATATGTGGAAAAGTTTTGTAACTGCGATCATATATTTTCTTATTCAGGAGGACATTATGGATAAATATCAATTCTCCCGTGCCAATCAGCGAGCGTATGCGGTATGCCTTATTATTGTGTGTACCTGTGCACTCGCCTTTATTATTGAGGGGGTTACTCAGGGCTTTTCTGGAGGCAGAATACTTGAGCTTGTATCTGTTGCCGTCAGCATAGCTGTTATGAGTGCCGGCGTTACAAGATTCAAGGAGGAAAAGCTCGGCTCGGTTCTTATTATGATTGGAGCTACAGTTACCTTCGTAATCGTTATGCTCGTTGAAAACCAGCTGTTCTATGTTATGTTCGGACTTCCGATCCTCGTATGTGCCGTTATCTATATGAACAGGCGTATCATAATCGGAGGAAGCACAGTAATCTTACTTATGTATGTTATCTGCGCTTTCCGTGTTATGGCGAGACAGGATAGGGGCATGACAGAGATCGTCCTTTCAGGAATTGCCACAGTACTCCTTATCATGTCAGCATATTTTGCTCAGAACCTCCTGTACACCTTTAATGAAGAGCATTTTTCAACAATTGAAGAACACAATCAGGTGCAGGAAGCTGCAAGCAAGGATATGGGTAAGGTTGCACGCAGAATTGCCAAGCACTTCGATCAGGCCCAGGGCAGTATAGCAGAGCTGGAGTCCATCATTGAGAATACCTCTAATGGAATGAAGGATATTGCCGGATCTACAGAGAGCACAGCTAATGCCGTTACCGATGAGGCTCAGAAGGTTGCAGAGATCAGAGAGCAGACACAGGTTGCTGATGATCAGCGCCAGCAGATGATCGATGCTTCTGCCAGCACCAAGGAAACCATCGCAGAGGTTGCAAAGACAATCGAGGTTCTGCGTGACAAGGCAAGAGGCGTTCGCTCAGCCAGCCAGATTACAGCAGAGTCCACCAAGGCCGTTCTTAACAAGGTGGAGGATGTACAGAAGATCCTGGGATCCATCATGGCGATTTCAAAACAGACAAACCTCCTTGCTTTGAATGCATCAATTGAGGCAGCAAGAGCAGGTGAAGCAGGAAAAGGATTTGCGGTAGTTGCTGAGGATATCAGACAGCTGTCAGAGCAGACCAACAACGCTTCAAATGAGATCACAAAGATTATCGGAGAGCTTACCGAGGATGCCAACAAGGCTATGGAAAGTATCGATAATACCGTTGAATCCGTTGAACTTCAGAATGAAGTTATCCGTGATACAGCACAGGCCTTTGAAACCATCGACAGCAATGTTGAGGATCTCATTGGCAAGATCGAAGAGATCGGAAACAGCATGGAGATGATCAATAATTCTACAAATGAGATCAATGATAGTATCTCCAATCTGTCTGCTACCAGCCAGGAGGTTGCAGCCCTCTCCAGTGACGGACTTAAGAATGCACAGAATGCTGTTGAGAAGTTTGAGAACTTCAAGGATTCACTTGATGGTATTTATAAGGAAGCTCAGAGACTTAAGGAAATTAATTTTGATTCCGACGATTCCGATGATGATTAATGAGTAGCAGGAAAAGGAGGTTTTTATATGAGAGTATTATTTGCAGCCGGACGTGTTCGTGAGGTTACCGATGTGGAAGTAGTAGGAATGGATGTCGGTGATGGACAGATCATTGGAACACAGGTGAACTTTATCATGGCAAACGGCAATAAGATAGAGTACATTTACAGTCAGGGCGTTCCGATCGAGGAATCCGGACAGAAGGCTGTAGAATTCGTTCAGGAGCTCTATAAAAACGGATATGCAGATTTCTCACAGGAAATTGTAGAGATGCTGTAAGCTTAAAAATTATATAGGAAAAATAAGAAACGCCCTTGTTCGTAATGAACAAGGGCGATATTTTTGCTTGCTTACAGCATCACCGAGATAAGTATTGTAAGACCGGTACATACAAGTATAAGTGCGATCATGCCGACATTCAGGATCGACTTTATGCTGAACTTACCCTGGATTGGAGCTCCGGGAGTGTTCTGAAGCAGATTACCTTTTGCAATAAACATGATCAGAAGAATAAATCCTATAATGGCTAATCCATACTGAACGAGGTTGTAAATGATCATACCCGGTGAAGTAGCGTTTTTAAGTGTAGGATCGATCAAAAGCGGAATAAAGGCGCCGAAGCAGTTGAAGGTCATGTGCATGATGATCGTATATATAAGGCGTCTTGTGTAAACGTATACGTAAGCAAGTACTATTCCCAGGAAGAATGCATAGAAGAACTGGAATATATTGGTGTGAATAAGACCGAATATAAAGCCTGATACAAAGATCGCATTCCATTCGCCGTAGCGTCTGCAGTAGCCTACAACCGCGTATCTAAAAAGTATCTCCTCGAATATCGGAGCAAGTATTACTGTGAGAAGAAGTACAAGACCCAGGGGCATATCCGAGATCATTGAGGTCAGAAGGTTGTTCATATCATTACCTGTGACTAGAGATACGAGATATGCAAGTCCTGCACCTATCGCTGATCCGATTATTCCAAGAGGGAACATAAACATGAGGAAATTGAAAAATTCCCAGGGTGTGAGATTCCTTTTCAGGGAATTCTCGTAAGGAGTGGAGAATTTAAAACCGCTGAGTGTGGGAATATCTCTGTGTCCTCTGGAATTAAGAATCAAAATTGTGAGCGGAATACAAACAAAGTAGCTTACGCACATGGAAGCAAGGTTGATCATTCCTGTGTTTGAGCTGAACCTGGTAGTTATCTCTGTTGCAAGAGCCGGATCAATAGTCGGTGTAGACATGCCGCCATCTGCCATCATGCTAAACATATAAACCAGTGTATAAATAAATGAGGCAATTGCCACCACAACTGATGCGAGAACGTTGGATAATATCATGTAGAAAACTATAGCTATACCAAGATGCGAATATTTTTTTGCAACTGACATTAAGATAAACTCCTTTTCTTAAAAATCTAATAGAAGTATACGAAATAAAGTCGTGCGTGTAAAGGAAACATAGATATGATATTATATGGGTTATGAAAGAAAGAGACGAAAGTAGAATCGGTATCAGACGCACCACCAGAAGCCAGTACCGAAGAGAGCTAAAGAAATTTATAAGTGAAGGAAAGGGTCATTACAGATGCAGATTTGCAGACCTCGCCTATGAGATGGGTGATATGTACCGCAAGGGTATAGGAGGACCTTCGGACATATCCAAGGCTTACTATTATTATCTCCAGGCAGAGTACGCAGTGATGCTCAGACTCCAGGTGAAAAGGGACAGCGAGGACGAAGCTTTTCTTGCGAAGATCAGACTTGTCCTTACCCAGCTTCGTAGAAAGCTTGGATACGGCAGTGAGAAGCTCTATTGCAGCACACATCCCTTTGTTCTTTATCAGGCTCTTGAGGAGGGACATGATATCATGATCTCCTTCAGACACATGAAGAGCGGAAGGATAAAGATCATAGGCGCAAGGATTCCCAAGGCAGGAAGAGAAGAGTGCAAGAGATCACGAATGCTCATCACCTATGACAGATTCCACTATTGTGAGCTTAAGGACTTCGTTATCACCTACGCTCAGAATGTGCAGGGACTCTGGTACGCTGAGACTGAGGACTGCATAAGAGTAGACACCATCACTCTTGTAATGGATGAGCTTGGGGGGAACAGATGTGAGTTCTACTATCGCGATAAGCTTGTGGCCTATATTTTTGCTGAGGATTATGTTGTCAGCTCAGGTCGTCCAAGATATATGAGATTTTAAATTGATAGTTAAAATAGCCAGGACTGTTGCAGTAATGCGGCAGTCTTTTTAGTTTTTTATATTTTATAAAATGTTTATGAAATATACATAGTTTGGGATGGCCGCTTATGAGATACTTATTAATAAGAATTATATTCGATACTATTATTATTAGGAGGGGAAGTAATGATTTGTACGAATTGTGGAGCAAAAATACCGGATAATTCAACAACTTGTGAAAAATGCGGAGCGAAAATAGAAGCTCCCGAGACTGAAGAAAAGACCAGAAACAAAGCTCTCAGCGCCGTATTGATCATTGTATTTATATTGGGCGCGGTTGCGGCTATTTTACTTTTGAACATCAGAAAAAACAGTCCGCTTCACGGAGCTAAACTCAAAAAGCAGATAGTCTGGGAGACGGAGGATCTGACCGTTTCCGTGAAGGGACTAAAATACGATAAGGAAAACACAGAGAATCCTTATTACATCGAGATGAAGGCTGAGAATAAGGGCTCTGCCGATAAGGTTGTTACCTGCGAAGCAGCTGCAATCAATGATGTAAAGGTGGATGCTGATTTTGAATTAAATGTTCCTGCAGGCGGAGAGGCCGAGGGAAGGCTTACATTTACGGACAGATATCTGAATACTCTTGATATCTTCAAGACCTTCTCAACTGTATCATTAGCACTCAGATCAGATGATCAGATAAGTGGCAAGGTATCCATGAAGACAGGTCTTAAGAAGAATAAGGCTACTCTGGATAAGGGCGATGCCAACCATCAATATGATGAAAATGATGTGATCGTAAATTATGAGGCTCTTGATGTAGGCTACAGCGGATTTGGACCTGCAGTTGTACTCTATGTGGAGAACAACAGCGATGAGGTTATCCGCGCGAGAATAGGAGAGGCGAAGGTAAATGGCACCGTAGTTGAATGTAAGACTGATGATACGGGATTATTACCTCACACAGCAGGATACGTTCAGTTTATTATTGATAACGAGCAGCTTACAAGCAATAACCTGCTTCCGCTCAGCAAGGTGAGCACGAAGATTGAATTTTATGATCCCGTGACACAGGAGACAAAGTTCACTGCACCTATACTTATAAACAATCCGTAGGAAACTTTTTGACATACTTGCGTACTAAAGAAGGATGGAAATATAGATTGGTTGCGAAGCGTGAGAATAAGCTTCGGAAACGATTTTTAATCAAATTTTATAAAATTTATGAAAAATCGTAAGTTTTTATATTGTTTTTCTGCAAAAGTATGTTAAAATCTAAGTATGTTAAGAGTTTGATGAACAGGTATACAAAGTATACAATTTATAAATCGTTCTGCGGTTTATATTCTATGAGGGAGAAAGAGACCGGTACATAAGTACCGGCTCTTTTGTTTTTACAAAACAAAAGACGCTCCGCGAGGATGCACACTCGCGCGAGAGGAAATTGTTGCATAAATGCAACCGCGCTCGGCGCGAGAATGTCGCAAGCGACATTCTATCTTAGCTTTTTTCTTATTCTTCTTCTTCAGCGGCTTCAATGACGCCTTCTATCTTATTCCGTAGCCATACAATATCCTGATCAAAGGCCTTAAGAAGTGCTGCGGAGTACTTCGATTTCCTGATGGCATCGGTTTTTCGTACAGCAGCAAGGGAAGTCTGAAGCTCCTTTATTTTTTCCAGGGTTTCAGTCATCTCATCGGAAAGAGAAGAGGAGCCGCGGATGCAGCCGTCAAGCACGCTGCCGATGCGATTTCCCTTGTACATGATTTCTCTTGCGGAGGACATGACATCCGACCTGAAAACATCGAGGGCCTTTAAGTAGTCATCGCAGGCGGCGTCGCGCTTTTTCATGACCTCACGGAAATCCTGGTTAAGAGTTGAAAGACTCTGGATGAGAATGTTCGTGTAGTTAGTGCTCTGTCTGTAGTATTCGTTACTTGCAGAGGAGTACATGTCTGAATATCTGGTGGCATCCCTGTGGGCAGACTGAATTGTGTGCACAGAGGAGCGCACTGTCTTAAAGCCGTTCTCAAGAGCAAGGAGCTCTGCGTCAAGGGCTGCGGATATATCGTGGATTCTCCTTGAGAGGTCACCCACCTGAGCAGCGACCTTGGTTGAAAACTCACGGCTTTCCTCATTCATGTGAGTTGCTTCTATAGTAGTGTGGATCGCAAGAAGATCTGCCTCGGATGAGAGAGCCTCAAGCTGTTCCTTCTTTTCAGAGAGACTCTGAACCTGCTTGTGATACTGCTCCAATGAGGACAGAGTGTACTCAACGCTTTTTTTCAATATGTGCGAAAAAGAAGAGTAGCTTCTTATCTGGGACACTAGCCCCGGATCAGGCATATATTCCTCGGAGAGCTTGGGAAGATTGATCTGCGGAATCTCGGTCTTATCCTCGAAGGCTGACTTGCCAGGAAGGTCCGGGATACTGTCAGTAGTATCTTTAATAGAAGAGAGGGCGTCGCGCACCTTCTCTATGGTTTCGTTTAATGTTTTTACATCGCTGATATGCCCTTCAGATGCGGATATTATCTCAGTGATATCTGAATCCAGCTCTGAATAGCTCTCGTCCTGATCAGACGAAAATGAATCAAGGTCACCCTCAATCTGGTCTCTTCTTCCTTTTAATGCTGTGGGAATATCGCGAATAGGCGCTATGAGGTCAGTGAGCTTTTTACGCTTAACTACCTCCTGCCTGCTGATGGTAGGGGCAAACTCTTCCAGCGGCAAGTAACTGTTATCATATTCTTCTTCGTATTTCCTGCCGAAAAGTGCCAAGATTGTCGCCTCCCCCAAAAAGATAATGCAATTATAATATTCTAAAAACCGATAGAAATCATTGCATTCCTTCTTCAAGTATATCATATAATATGGCTATTTTACAAAGGGTTAATACCACAATTACTTGTAATTTTAATAGTGCAGAAACACAAAATATGGTATAATCATGACATAGACAAAAGGGTCAGGTTACCTGTTTCTTCTATATGGAAAATGTCTGATTTTCCGATGACCTGATAGCACTCGTCTAACTAAATAGGATGGGGGGAAGTGCATGAAAAAAATCTATGTACTCGATACTAATGTCCTCATTCAGGCACCACATGCGCTTAGGTGTTTCGATGATAATGATGTCGTTTTACCTCTGGTGGTACTTGAAGAACTGGATACGCACAAACGCGACGAAGGTGAACGCGGTGCCAATGTCCGAGAAGTAATCCGCTTGCTTGAATTGCTGCGGGAGAAGGGAGATCTTACCAAGGGAGTAGAACTACAGGACGGCGCAACCCTACGAGTTGAGAAGAACTTTAAGGACGTCGAACTGCCCAAGGATATGGTGGAGTATAAATCAGACAACCGTATCCTCAGAGTTTGCAAAGGGCTTTCAGATACCTGCAAAGAGGAAGTTATCCTTGTAACTAAGGATATTCTGATGCGTATCAAGGCGCAGCTTCTGGGTATCAAGGCTCAGGATTTTACAACTGAACAGGTAGTATCACATGGAGAGCAGTACTCCGGACGTATAAGAGTTTACGCACCGGAAGAGATTTTTAAGGAGTTTAGAAGAAAGGGAGTTCCGGTAGATGCAGTTTACACCTGCGACGAGAACGGCGAGAAGGTGAAGCCGGAGCTTTATGAGAACCAATTTGTAATACTTCAGGGTGACCAGTCCACCAATAAGACCCAGATGGGCAGGGTTGACCACGGTGTCATCAGGAAGCTTGAATTTGAAAAGGCTCAGCCCTACGGCGTAACACCCAGGAATGCAGGTCAGTATTTCCTTCAGGAAGCACTGATGCAGCCTGCTGAGAAGGCACCGCTTGTAATAGTAAAGGGTATGGCAGGTACAGCCAAGACCTTCTATTCACTGGCAGTAGGCCTTGAGAAGATGGTGAACCGCCCCACAGGCGAGTACAGACGAATTCTTATCTGCAGACCCAACTCACAGTTTGATGATGACATCGGTTTCCTTCCGGGAGACGAGCAGGATAAGATAGGACCTCTTATGAGACCTATCATCGATAACCTAGAGCAGCTCATCGACTCAAGTGAAGAGGAGAGATATGCTGATGAGAAGGAGCTTCAGGATAAAACTGATGAGATCTTCGAGAGAGGAATCGTTCAGACAGAAGCCCTTAACTTTATCAGAGGCCGTTCTATTTTAAAGACATATCTGATAATCGATGAGGCCCAGAATATGACGCCTGCACAGGCTAAGGGTATCATCACAAGAGCAGGTAAGGACACCAAGATCATTCTTTTGGGAGATCCCAACCAGATTGACAGACCCTTCCTTGATGAGAGGACCAACGGACTGTCATACGCTTCAGAGCACATGAAGGGCTCCGAGCTTTGCTGGCAGATATCCCTGGTGGCAGAGGAGTGCGAGAGAAGTAAGCTCGCTATGGATGCCATCGGTAGGATGAGAGATAAGGTAATTGTTTAAAAAATAAATAGTGGTAAACAAAAAGCAGGTCACAACCCATATCGGGAAGTGACCTGTTTTATTACTGTTCGTATAAAAAAATATGCAACCCTTTACTGCTGCGGAGGAACCGGAGTATCCTGTGAAGGCAGCGGTCTTGTATCAGTTGTGTAGTCAAGCTGACCGGGAGCAAAGTTTTTGCAGGCTGAAAGAAGTGTGATCGAGCCTACGATAGTGATGATGTTGGCTAATACTGAAAATCCCACGGAGACATTCTTATCAAGTCTTGAAAGCATATCTCTAAGGACTATTACACCAAACGCAACTGTCAATATGCCGACAACTGAGGTTACAGGTGTACGGATAGCCTCGATTCTGCCTGCCAATCCACTGATTACTGACAGGATAATGGGATACAGCTTGAAAGCTGTGAGTGGAACATCAAAGCTGAAAAGCTTTACTGTTTCCACATTTCCATAGGTGGCCTCGATGCAGGCAAAAACATTAAAGGCAGGAATAAATGCAAGCCATGCCTTCGGATAGTTGCGGATCTTGAGATACTTAAATCTCGCAATCGCATCAATCAGGTACAGAACCAGTATTATAATAAGTATTACCAGTCCAAAGGTTGCCAGAATACCAAGAAGAACGCCAGCATCCTGATCTGTCATAGTAGTTTCCATTCTTTTACCCTCCTCGTAAGAAAAATGAATTTTATTTACTATTCTATTGTAATATAATAAATACATTAATTAAATATAAAGGGAGAAATGAGGAAATGTTTTGTGAGTATTGTGGTAAAGAACTAGCAGACGGAACTAAGTTCTGCCCTTACTGTGGTAAGCCGGTGGGACAGAGTTCGCAGCAACCTGCAGGACAGACTTCGCAGCAGCCTGCAGCGCAGCAGAGTACGTATGGGGAAAACGTTACTCAGCAACCAACCTATGGCCAGCAGTCTACATATGGACAGCAATCTACCTATGGCACCGGCACCTATGGTCAGCCGGAGAATCCTTACTACCAGACACAGCCTAAGAAGAAGGGTAATGTTGGTCTGATTATTGGTCTGGTTGCAGCAGTGGTAATTATTTTTGGAGCCATTGCAACCTTTGCCTTCATTAAGATTAGCTCAGCAGTAAACACAGCAAAGGAGATTGCCGAAAATCCTTCGGACGCCTTAGTTGATCAGTATCTCGATGAGGATGGCAATTTTGATCATGGAAAAGTGAATGAATTTGAGGAAATGATGGCTGACACCTGGGAGAGTCAGTCAGAGGATATGACTGGCAAAACAATGTATGCCACACATGATCTTGTTACCAAGGAAGAGACTTCTTACTGGGAGTTCCTCGATAATAAGACAGCATGGCTTATGATGCCGGACGGAAGCTACTACGAAGCTAATTACACCTACATTACAGGTAAGCTTGGAATGCTTTACACAGAGTTTAAGTTCCAGGAATTTGGTCTTACGTATGATGAGCTTGCAAGCGTTACAGCTGCCAGAATGGAAGCGGATCCTTCCTGCGAGGGTTACGTTGTTATAGCGTTTACCAACATGGAGCTTCATAATGCTGACGGTTCCACTGAGACAATGGACAGCTCCAATGCGGTAATGTACTATGGCGTAAGCTATGACAAGGGTGATTACACTCTGTACGATATCGTAGGTGCTAACTCAGCAAGCTACTACAACTTTATATGCGATAAGTAGAATAATTATTGAAGCCTGAATCTGCGGATTCAGGCTTTATTTTTTTTATATAAATATTTTTGAATTTTTATAAGAAATGAACTTGACAATCATTCTCAATAAGTACATAATGATTTTGCGATAGTTAGCAAGAGGTAACAAGATTATGCCCTAAACAAGCCGACTATACGAATTGCATAAAATTTAATTTCTATCATAGGAAGAAGGAGTCACATGGATATGACATTAAATGAAGCCGAAATCGGAAAAGAATATATCGTTTCAGATATAGAGACTGACGGCGATGAAGACATGAAGAGTTTCCTGTTTTCACTTGGATGCTACAGCGGTGAGACTATTACTGTTGTTGATAAAAAGCGCAATCTGGTGGTCGCAATCAAGGATGCCAGATATAACATTGATCCTGAGTTAGCAGAAGCTATCAAGATATAATTGAAAAAAGTTATTTTTAGGAGGAAGTAAAATGAGAATCGCAATGGCGGGTAACCCGAATAGCGGAAAAACAACAATGTTTAATGCCCTGACCGGACGTAGTGAGAAGATTGGTAACTGGGCGGGTGTTACTGTTGATAAGAAGGAGAGTCCCATCAAAAAGTCATTTTATGATGGTGGAAAGGAGCTTATTGCAGTAGATCTTCCCGGAGCATATTCAATGTCTCCCTTCACATCCGAGGAGAGCATTACAAGCGGATATGTTAAGAACGAGCATCCTGATGCAATCATCAATATCGTGGATGCTACTAACCTTAGCAGAAGTTTGTTTTTTACAACTCAGCTACTTGAGCTTGGAGTACCTGTAGTTGTTGCACTTAATAAAAATGATGCAAACGACAAAAAGGGAAACAGCATAGATGAAAAGCTCCTTTCAGAAAAGCTTGGATGCCCTGTAATCAAGACTGTTGCTACTTCAGAGGCAGGTCTTAAGGAAGTGGTTAAGGCAGCAGCTGAGCTTGAAGGAAAAGGACAGAAGGAGCCCTATGTTCAGGGTAACGTTGATGTCCATGACAAGGCAGCAGTTGAAGAGGCAGACAGAAAGCGCTTTGCTTTTGTAAATAAGATTGTTAAGGATGTTGAGAATCGTAAGGTTCTTACAAAGGATAAGAACTTCGGAGATACAATCGATAACATTGTTACACATCCTGTTGTTGGACTTGTAGTTTTTGCTGCCATCATGTGGCTTGTATTCTATATTTCACAGACTACCGTAGGTACATGGCTTGCAGATATCCTCGCAGGCTGGATCGAAAGTTTCCAGGGCTTTGTGGGAGATAAGATGGCAGATGCCAACCCTCTTTTATATGCACTATTGGTTGATGGTATCATCGGTGGTGTAGGTGCCGTTGTAGGCTTCCTCCCCCTTGTTATGGTTATGTATTTCCTCATCGCACTTCTTGAGGACTGCGGATATATGTCAAGAGCCACAGTAGTTCTTGATCCTATTTTCAAGAGAGTAGGTCTTTCAGGAAAATCTGTAATTCCTATGATCATCGGAACTGGTTGCGGTATCCCTGCTATCATGGCATGCCGTACCATCAGAAACGAGAGAGAAAGACGTTCAACAGCAATGCTTGCAACCTTCATGCCCTGCGGAGCTAAGCTTCCTGTTATCGCACTTTTTGCAGGAGCATTTTTCCCTGAGTCAAAATGGGTGAGCTTCATCTGCTACATGGGTGGTATACTTCTTATCCTTCTTGGCGCACTTCTTATCAAGGCAGTTACAGGAATGAAGTACAGAAAGTCATTTTTCATCATCGAGCTTCCTGAGTACAAGGTTCCCAGCCTTATGTTTGCATTGAAGTCCATGCTCGAGAGAGGTAAGGCTTACATCATCAAGGCAGGTACAATCATCCTTGTATGTAACACTATCGTTCAGATCATGAGTAGCTTCAACTGGCAGTTCCAGGCTGTAGAAGAGGGAATGGAGAACACTTCAATCCTCGCTGGTATTGCAGGACCCTTCTCTGTTCTTCTTATTCCTGTTGTTGGTATCGCCAGCTGGCAGCTTGCTGCAGCAGCAATCACAGGCTTTATTGCCAAGGAGAACGTAGTAGGTACTATCGCAACAGTTTATGCTATCACCAATCTTATCGATACCGAGGAGCTTGAGCTTATCGGTGAAGGTAACGCAGTTGCAGCAGTTATGGGTATCACCAAGGCAGCAGCTCTTGCATACCTTATGTTCAACCTCTACACACCTCCGTGCTTCGCAGCTCTCGGTGCTATGAATTCTGAGATGAAGTCAGCTAAGTGGCTTTGGGGCGCAATCGGCTTACAGCTTGCAACAGGCTTTACAGTTGGATACCTTGTATATCAGATCGGTACACTTGTAACAACAGGCACTGTTGGTGTAGGCTTCGTTCCCGGACTTATCGCAATCCTGGCATTTGCAGGTATCATCGGATTCATTGTCCAGAGAAACCAGAAGGCCATGGAGCTTGAGTATAAGCTTGACTGATGAAAACTGATGTCACATTAAGCTTTGAATAGAAAAGGAACTATATAATATTTATAAGGATTTCCGGCAACTTCACTTGAGGGAGTTGCCGGTTTTTTGATAAATGGACACAAACATTTGTTTTTGGTAAACTGTGCTTGGAAGTTTTGTGGAAGGGAGGCATGTATGAATAGGACAATTTTTCATATAGATGTTAATTCTGCCTTCCTGTCATGGTCTGCAGTTAAAAGACTAAAGGAAGATCCTGATTCAGTAGATCTACGAACAATCCCTTCCGTTGTTGGCGGTGATGTAAAAACAAGACACGGCATAGTTACTGCAAAGTCGATTCCTGCTAAAAAGTATGGAATCCAGACAGCTGAGCCTATAGCCAGCGCTCTGCAAAAGTGCCCCAAGCTTGTTGTGATCTCGTCAGATTTCCATATTTACAGACAGTATTCACATGCATTTATAGACATATTAAGAAGCTATTCCGAGATTCTGGAGCAGGTATCAATAGATGAGGCCTATCTGGATGTGACAGAGGTTGCAGGAATGGATGTAAGAAACCACCTGATAGAAAGCTTTACCGGGCTCTTCAGGCTGATAGAGAGGGATGACGCCGGAGAGATAGAGAGGCCTGTGGCTTCAGAGGACGTCATCATTAAGGAAATAATAAATAACCCTGAATTTGATCAGGTATTTCCGCTTAACCTCGCAGCTGCCATAAGATATGAGATCCGCACAAAGCTGGGCTTTACAGTAAATGTCGGAGTATCAACCAACAAGCTCCTTGCAAAGATGGCCAGCGATTTTACAAAGCCTGACAGAACCCACACGCTGTATCCTGCGGAGGTTCGCATAAAGATGTGGCCCCTTGATATAGGAGACCTCTTTGGCTGTGGAAAAAAGAGTGCTGAGAAGCTAAGGGGCGTTGGCATAAGGACAATCGGCGATGCCGCAGGGATGGATATTGAGCTTTTGAAATCTCAGCTGGGTGAAAAGGGCGGAGAGTACATATACAGAAGCGCCAACGGAATAGGCTCAGACACCGTGCACACAGAGCATGAGGATGCCAAGAGCTATTCCAATGAGACTACTCTTGCTACCGATATTACAGCCGATAGCTACGATACGGACATGCCGCCGGTGGTAAGGCGCCTGGCCGATAAGGTGGCTGGGAGGCTGCAGAAGGACGGCGTATATGGAGGAACAATAACCGCCCAGGTGAAGACCGGAGATTTCAGGCGGTTTTCAAGACAGATGAAGCTGTCTGAATCTACCAATGATGCAGATGTGATCTATGAAAATGCCATGCTTTTACTTGGGAATCTTCTTACAGGAGAGGATGGAATTTTTGTAGGTGGCATAGGCGTGAGACTCGTGGGAGTCGGCGCGGACAATCTTGATAACGGCGAGTACCGTCAGGGGAATCTCTTCGACTGGGCTGCTACAGGTAAGGCACAGATTAAGGAGGAGAAGCTTCGGGAGGAAAAGCGTGGGAAGCTTGAAGAGATGGAGAAGCTGATCAAAGGCCGTTTTGGGGATGACGCCATAAAGAAGGGGTACGATCAGTAGGTTCCATGAGACAGGCTCATGATGTTTTGTGGTTTTAAGGGGAAGTTTTTAAGTATGAAAAAAAGTTTTTGGAATAACAAATTGGGGAGAGGAGTTTCTTTATTTATAATTCTATCGCTCCTTTCTACAGGAGTATCGTTTTCATCTGAGGGAGCGGTGGCTAAAGCAGCTGCCATGACAGGAAATGTCGCCGGTGACCACAGAGTTGTGGAAGCACCCAAGATGGATAAGCTTGTGGAGCTTGATGGTGAGCCTGCCGAAGAGCTTAACGAAAATGCACTCCTTAGTCCTGCCTATAAGATCGGACAATACGCCAATCTTCTTTCAACTACAGAGAAGGCTATGTACAAGCTTGTTGTGGGAGCTGTATCTAATTACGCGCCCTATAGAACAAGTGAATCGGAAGCTTTTCAGAAATATGCATATACAATGGAAGTGAGCGCATCAGTTTATAATGAGCTCGATTCGATGGGTTCTGCTTTTCAAACGATGTTTCAGCATGTGATCGAGGCTACTATCTATGACAATATAGATAAGGTTCAGTTTGTTATGTGCAGAGTTCCACGTTTCAAGTGGTTTAAGTCAGGAAGCAAATACTATGCACAGACCACGGCAATTGCTTACTATCCCTATGATTATGCTGCCATGAACCAAAAGCTTAAGAGCGCCCGCAGCAGCTTCCTCAGCAGTATTCCAAAGGGAGCAACTCCCCAGGAAACAGAAGCTATTATTCATGACGCTCTTATTGATAACGTCACATACAATTATGGATATAAATCCCTTCCTGCTTACCATTCCTGTTTTACAGCATACGGAGCCCTGGTAGAAGGAAACGCGGTATGCGATGGATATTCACAGGCTATGTCATATCTGCTTCAGGCTAAAGGTATAGACTCCCTTGTGGTTACAGGCGGAGTTGGAAGCACCGAGGCCATTGCCGCAAGATACGGTCACGCATGGAATCTGGTGAAAATAGGCTCTGAATGGTACGAGGTTGATTCCACCTGGGATGATACAGGAGATAATAATGAAGCAGCGCGCCATAAATACTTTAATGTGACGACTGCTTATCTTGAAAACCTGGGATCTTCAAGCCACTTAAGAGCAGCTCCTTATATAGGCTCGCTTATGGAGACGCCTATAGCTACGGGAACGACCTATACCTATAGCTACATGAAAAATCACTACCCGAACCTGTTTACCAACATCGTAGCTACAGGCATAACAACAAATATAAGGACGGCAGATATAAAGACAGGGGAAACAGTCACTGCACAGGCATACCTTACACCTTCAAATGTCACCAACAAATACGTAAAATGGACATCCTCTGATCCTTCAGTAGCTGATGTGGATGGAGGCATTATAACAGGTAAATCATCAGGAAGAGCTATAATAACTGCCACCGCCGGATCAAACCCTGATGTACTTACGACGATAGCAGTAACGGTAACGACTCCAACAACAGGCATTAAGCTTGATAGAAGTAGTATCACTATGAAAATAGGTGATATTTTCAGTATTAACGCATCTACCGTTCCGGATAACGCAGATGATAAGTCGGTTTCATGGATCAGCTCCAACAAGGAAGTTGCTACCGTCAACAATGGAAAGGTTACGGCTACAGGCTCAGGAACAGCTGTTATTACCGCAGTATCGGATGCCAACAATGCCATAAAGGCAAGCTGCAAAGTTACGGTTTCACTATCATCGGGAGCTGACATCACAGTGACCTCCGGAAAGGATACCTATAAGTATGAGGTTCTTGATGATGGATTTACAGTAGCCTTTAAGGGGGTATCTGATAAAAAGGTAAAGACAGTAGATATTCCTGAAGTCATATCTGATGCAAACGGAACAAAATACACTGTCACGGAGATAGGAAAGAGTGCTCTCAAGGGCAGGAAAAAGCTGAGGAAATTGACAGTTCCAAAAACTGTTACTACTATTAAAAAGAATGCTTTTAAGGGCTGCAAGGAGCTCTCACAGATAACCATCTACGGTGATACTCTTGAAAAGATAGAGAGCGGAGCTTTTTCAGGAATTTCAAAGAAGGCTACATTTACAATAAGAACTTCAGACAAAGCAAAATACAAGAAGATTGTAAAGAAAATAAAGAAGGCAGGCGCAAAGAATGCAAAATTCAAGCGAAAAAAGAAATAACAGTAAGGTAACACCCTTTGCGGTGATAAGAACAATACTTATTATCATCCTCGCAGGAGTAATAGGATATGAGGCGGTTATGATCTACCGCGACCAGACAGAGTATTCTGTTGCGGTTAATGAATATGAAGAAATTCGCGACACCTACGTGGAGACCAAGGACGATAATTCCCAGAAGGGTGCAAGCCTTTGGGAGGACGCTTATCCCAAGCTCGATATAAAGTTCCAGGCACTTAAGGATGTTAACCCTGATTTTGTGGGATGGATTTATTTCCCTGCACTTTCAAAGATTAGCTATCCCGTGGTTAAGGAGCAGGAGATTGACCAGTACCTCTACAAGACCTTTGACGGTACCTCCAACAGATCGGGCTGTATCTTCATGGATGTCCTCAGCGATGAGAATTTCTGCGGACTTAGCGACATGGTATTTGGACATAATATGAAAAACGGTTCCATGTTCGGCTCACTTAAGACTCTCTATAAATCAGAGAATAAGGATGTTTTAAAGAATAGCCCTTACGTCTACATTTATACAGAGGATAAGGTTTATAAATACAAGGTTTTCGCATATTACACCACCACACGCGGATCTGAGAGCTACACAGAGGTAACTGACGAGAACGTTTATGATGAGTACATAAATTATATTAAGAGTAATTCTCTTATAGATGTACCAGAAGACATCAAATTTGATGAGCACCCGTCACTGCTTACACTTTCAACCTGCTCCGGAAAAGCCGGCAGTGGAAAACGCTTTGTAGTCCACACAGTAAAAGTTGAAACTTTTGACAGATAAAACATAAAGCCATTATGTATCTGAATCCCATAAAATGGGCATCGGAGCATAATGGCTTTCGATTTTTCCGGATATTAATAATAATCAACAATACAGGCAATCATAGAATAAGAAAAATCAAATAATTATTATCTTTATACAAAATTTATAAGAATATAATAGAAAATTCAAAGCCACGGGTATACAATATCTTGTATAAAAATTTATATTGGCTCGAAAATATGTGTTTTGTGTCATGACTTGAATGAGGGGGAGAGTCTATGAACAAACGTATATCCATTAAGGGGACAAAGCCTTTAATGGCAATTTTCGCATTGCCATTATTGGTTAGTTTATCTATATCTTTAATTAATCCTATGGCATCTTTTAGGGTTAGTGCTTCAGGCTATGATCTTCCGATCGGAGATCATGAAGGCTTTCCTGTGGGAGGTGCTTCTGAGACAGTTGCGTCTGATTACAATCCATTAAGAGCAAAAGTAAGAACCAGTAAGAACGCTGCCAACGCAGTGGATCATGGCTATTATTACGCGAAACTAAATACGATTGAAAAGAGAGATCTGTATGATGCTATTTATATCGCCTGCGATAGCGCAAGGCGTTTAAAAAAGTCGGATTCTCTTCCGGAGAGCGGGTCTGAGGCTGATGTTGTAAATAAGGGAGGATACCTTTTTTATTCAGGAAGCGAAAGCAGACTCAGGTATTATGATGCTGAAACCTTTGAATGTTCCACAGTTGTCAACGAGGCTATAGAGGCCCTTTGTTATGACCACATGGCCAATGTGGAATATTACATGTGCGACTGGCAGATATATGAATTTAAGACAGGCAATGTCTACAAGGATTACATAATCATGCAGGAGTATACAGCTGATGATTATGATAAGATCGACCAGGCTGTAGCTGCAAAGGCGAAGGAATATGCTAATAAGGTAAAAGCCCTTGGACTTGTGGATGCCAATAACACAGCAGTGACAGTTCTAAATGTCCATGACTGGTATACAAAGCAGGTTGTATATGGAAATATCGGCTCTACAGGAAAGTCATATTTCAATTTTTCACACACTGCTTACGGCGCACTCTGTAAGGGAAGAGCTGTCTGTGACGGCTATTCTCTGGGCTATGCACTTATTCTTAAAGAGCTCGGAATAAATACAAAGGTTGTTACCGGATACGCTAAAACCTCGTCAGGCAGCACCGGCGGACATGCCTGGAATATGGTGAATATAGGCGGAGACTGGTACGAAGAGGATACAACCTGGGCTGATGCTTCAAATTCCAGCGGAGCTTATATAAATCACGCATATTACAATAAGACAACCTATGAATATAGGGTGGGTATTGAAGGCAGCAAGCATGAGAGAGGCGCGCCCTACGGCGGAAGACTAATAGATTCTGCAACCGGAACAAAGTATACATACGAAGCTACTCTTGCACTTTTATCAGGTCAGGAGCCTCAGTATAACGATAACTCCGGTGAAGAGTCATCTACAAACACCGACAGCACAAATGAAAATAGTTCAGATAACAACACCACAACAACAGATACATCCTATAATGAGCTTGTTACTCTGGAGGCTTCTCCGATAGTATGCAAGGTTAACAGCGACCAGACAGCAACCATAAGGGGCGTGACAGACACTGCAGATTCAACTCTTGATATTCCAAGTACTGTTGAAATTAATGGAAAAGAGTACCCTGTAACAGAGATCGAGGCAGAGGCCTTTAAGGGAAACAGAAATATACGTGAGATAACAGGAGGCCACAATATAGTTTCTATAGGAAAGGCAGCCTTTAGCAATTGTAAGAACCTAAGGACTGTTGATCTTTCACAGGCAGATGTGAAAACAATCGGTGCCAAGGCCTTTAATGGCTGCGGCAAGCTAAAGAAGGTTAAACTTAACGGTGATTATTTAAAGAAAGTCGGCTCCAAGGCTTTTAATAAATTAAATAAGGAGGTGAAGATAACAATATATGCCAGGAATAAGAAGACCTACAACAAGCTGGTGACGAAGGTAACAAAGGCCGGTGCTAAAAATGCAAAGTTTAAGAGTAAGAAATCCCTTGGCATAAAGTACAATTGAAAAATTATAACTAAATAGAGGAAACTTTTTTTGTGAATTTTTTCAGGATTACCACTAATAGCGTGATTGAAAGAAAATAATAAAAAGTACAATCATAAATGTAATTTTAATTGAAATTTTCGTTGACTTTTATGATAATCATGGTATTATTGGTGTAGGTAATTTATTAAAAATGATTTTGTTTCTGTGACTGGAGGAACGCACATGAAGAAGTTTAAACGTGTAATAGCTACTATGGTTGCAGTCGTTATATCCCTTAATGTAATGGCTTGTGGAGCTGAGAAGGTAGCTAAAATTGACGACGTAGCTGCTCTCAGAGGAATAAATGAAGATACTGAGAACATCTACATTGATGATGAAGCAATAGCTCTTGCCGGAGAGGCTACATCAAGCCAGGCTGCATTAGCAGCAGCTCAGGCAGCATTCGCGCTCGTTAACCAGAAGCGCGCTGCAGCAGGTCTTTCAGAGCTTAGATGGAGTGATGCACTTACACAGGCAGCACTTGTAAGAGCTCAGGAGATCGTTGGTACATTTTCACATAACAGACCTAACGGTTCTGCATGGTACACCGTAAACAGTAACATCATGTTCGGTGAGAACCTTGCAAAGCTTTATAACACAGGAGACTCCGTTGTAGACGCATGGATGGCATCACCTACCCACGCAGCTAACATCATGGAGGCAGGCTTCAGTACAGTTGGTATCGCCGTATATCAGGCAGAGAATGGAAATTGGTACTGGGCACAGGAATTCGGATACTAATTTAATAGTAAATCCTAAGACCCGCGACATTGCGTCGCGGGTCTTTTTGTTGTATTATAATGAGGTTACTTGCTGTGATAATTTACAGTAGTGAAGTGCATTGAAGAGCCCCTGACAACTTTTCGATGCATCAATAGGAGGATTATTATGAAAAGAAAGATGATGGCAGCTATACTTGCTGCATCCATGATGGTGATGACTGTCACCGGATGTGGAGACAACCGTAAGGTAGCAGATGACGCAAACCAGGCCGAGAGCACAGAGACAGCTGACAGCGCTGAAACAGAGAGCTCCGAAGCAGAGACTGAGGCTTCAGAAGAAGCTACAGAGGACGCTACTGAGGCTGAGACAGAGGATGCATCAGCAGATGCTTCCGAGGAAGCTACAGAAGAGGCCACAGACGTTGATACAGAGGGAAAAGAGTACATTATCGGTATTTCCCAGTTTGCAGAGCACGGCTCACTTGATAACTGCCGTGAGGGATTCCTTCAGGGACTTGCAAACGAGGGCATTGTAGAGGGAGAGAACCTCACAGTTCACTTCCAGAACGCTCAGGCTGATACAGGTACTGCAAGCCAGATTTCAGATGCTTTTGTAGCTGATGGCGTAGACCTTATCTGTGGTATTGCAACACCCAGCGCAATGAGTGCTTAC
>JAEEGF011638426.1_pt1 | contig 20857 bp, 15 predicted proteins | sample 9134171 | NCBI WGS metagenome assembly JAEEGF01 (sample SAMN16246542, study PRJNA631951) | gut metagenome | biome: gut microbiome; feature: rumen; material: AP-attached | host: Bos | place: Iran: Karaj | collected 2018-10
TGATTCTTTCGCCCTTTCCGCACAGGAATAATCACATCACCATCTCGCGTGCTACCTGCGAGACCTTAAATGCCCTTGCTTGGGATATCTGTAAAGATCTGGTTTAGTACCTCCACAGCTACGTGGGTGCGATAGTGTGAGGTCTCGAAGTAGTTGTGGAAATCAGCGTTCCACTTGTTGGGACCTGAGAAGTTGTGCACATTCTCTGCTCCGAAGCGTTGCTGCAGGGCCTGCACATCAGCAGGATTGAGTTTTATCTGATTGTAAAGCGGGCTGATGATGATGTGGCACTGGGTGTGATGCCTGCGGAAGGTTCCGGCTATGGAATCCAATAGTGGCAGATGCTGGGCCTTGAGGACGGGAGCCGATACGGAATCGGGGAACTGAGCACCCTGGAACAGGCTGATACGCTGAGGCGTGTAATAGGTTCCTGAGGCTATCTGCTGTTCCATAGGCTGGAAATCGCATTCGTTGCTGATGGGGTTGTAGTTGAACAGATCCTCGCTGAGCATGCTATTCTCCAGCATATAGGGTCTCAGGGTATGGAAGAGACTGTAATCCAACAGGGCACACATGTACTTGACATTCAGGAAAGCCCTGAGGTTGTACCAATGGAAGGAAGCCCAGTTGCGATAGCCGGTAAGGGCAGGATCCGACTCGCACAGATGCCAGTGTGGACTCTGGATACGGCTCAGCAGGTCGGCATCGCAGACGAAGAGCACCTGCTGCAGTGTATCGCCCTTGCGGTCTATTAGGCGTACCTTATCCCAAATACCCTGTAATGACTCTGCTGCCGCATCAAAGTGGTAGCATTTGCTGCCTGCAGGCAGGTGTTTCTGCCATTCTGAAACAGGATAATAGACACTGCGTGAGTTTCCGAAGATAAAGGCGTTGTAATGCTCTTGGGCCTGACGATGCAGGTAGTTCTGAGTGCCTACGTGCGAGGGGTTCAGCGATATGCCGTCCGACTTGCCCGTAGGGTAGTAGTTGCTATAGCTCCAGACAATCTTGAAGGGGTCTGTAGCGATGTATATAGCCAGCAGCAATACAAAGGGCAGGCTGAAAAGTACCAATGTTTTTATGAAACGTCTCATAGGCTGCGGCTTTTAGAATTGGAAGTACATGAACTGGCTGCCTGCCGTTCCCTTGATAAATATGGTAAAGAGCAGGATGTAGTAGATGAGCCATCGTGCCCAACGTTGCTGAGGCAGTCGGCAGTCGCGCCATTCAGCCCAGAGCATGAAGGCTACAAAGAGTAGGATACTCTTGCTATAGACGGGGATGGAGAAGTCCATCGTGCAGAGGATGCGCTTGATGTAGCAGAGCGAATCCACCAGATTGCCCGTATGGTAGAGCACGCGTCCCAGGCTGACCAGCAGGAAGGTGAAGGCAATCTTCACGCCCTGTATCAGGCGTGAGCGAAGGGTATTGGCAATAACCACCTCGCCATTCTTGGGACGACGGATCCAGTGCATACAATAGGGGATAAAGAGCAATCCATGATACATTCCCCATGCCAGCCACGGCCAGCCGGCTCCGTGCCAAAGGCCGCAAAGCAGGAAGACCACAATGGTGTTGCGGAGGTTAAGGATGTTGCTGCACCGACTTCCGCCCAAGGGGAAATAGACGTAGTCCCTGAACCATGTGGTAAGGGTGATATGCCAGCGACGCCAGAACTCAGGAATGCTGGCTGCCAAGTAGGGATTGTTGAAGTTCCTGGATAGGCGGATGCCAAACAGACGGGCTGTTCCGATGGCAATATCGCTATAGCCTGAGAAGTCGGCATAGATCTGGAACGAGAAGATAAAGGCGCCATAGAGCAGGGACAGGGTTCCCAGTTGCTGGTAATCATGGAAGATAAAGCCCGCTATGACGGCACAGTTATCGGCTACAATCATCTTCTTGAAGAGTCCCCACAGGATGAGGCGTCCCCCCTCTACGGCCTGCGGATAAGAGAAGGTGCGTGCCTGCTTCATCTGTGGCAATAGGTTGGAGGCGCGTTCTATGGGGCCTGCCACCAGCTGGGGGAAGAAGCAGATATAGGCAGCAAAGGGCAGCAAATCCCGTTCTGCCTGAATCTTACCCCTATAGACATCTATGGTATAGCTGAAAGCCTGGAAGGTGTAGAAACTGATACCCACAGGCAGGATGATGTGCAGCAGGGGCCAGCTTACCTCCCATCCGAAGGTGGAAAGCAGGCGGGTCAGTCCGTCGATAAAGAAATCCAGGTATTTGAAAGTGCCCAGAATCATCAGGTTGGCAACGATATTGAAGGCACTGGCTATCCAAGCCTTGCGTCTGTGTCCCAATGCCTGTTGCTTCTCGATGATGATAGCTGTATAATAGCTGCACAGTGTGGTGAAGATGATGAGGAAAAGGAAACGCCAGTCCCACCATCCATAGAAGATATAGCTGGCCAGAATAAGAAAGGTATTCTGCCAACAAAGCCTGTTGTGCAGCATCCAGTAGATGCAAAACACAACAGGCAGGAATAAAGCGTATGCTACGGAATCAAATGCCATTCAGTAGCAGTGGTATTACTTCTTTTTACCCTTAGGGGCTTTTGAAAGGTCAAGAACTCGAACGTTGCGGAACTTCAAGCCGGCACCATGACCCAAGAAGCCGATGTGACCTGTCTTGTTGAACATACCGGGATGGTTGCGATGGTCAACGGTATAGGGGTTGTTGTTGCTGCCGTCAGGAGCCACGTTGTGGCCCTGGCAAGCTTCCTTGATGTCGCCATCCACGATAACCTCGCCATTAACGGTAACGGTGATGTGGTTACCCTGAACGCGGATCTCCTCCTCGCTCCACTCACCCAGAGGCTTGTGCTTGATACGTTTGGCGGGGATAACACCATATACGGAACCGTGAACCTGATACTCGCGCAAGCCTGCATACATAGGAGCGTCGTGATCCAGAATCTGGCACTCACACATACCTTCGTAGGCGGCATCTACGCCCATAGGAGTACGGATACCTACACCATTATTAACACCGGGGCGCAGGAAGCAGAACTCGAAGCGGAAGATGAAGTCGCGATACTCCTTGGCGGTGTACAGGTTGCTCTCGTTGCCATAGTTGGCTGTTACGTTGATGCAGCCGTTGATGGGCACATAACCTACCTTGTTACCAACGAAGTTGTCCAGGTTGGTACCGTCGAACAGCAGCTCAAAGCCCTGTGCCTTCTCTTCGTCTGAAAGAACATAGACGGGTGAGGGCTGCAGCTCAGAGATAATCTTCTTCAGTTCGTCTACTGCATAGCCGTCATCAGCTGTACCATGAGCCTTATAGAGGGTCATAGCTTTGGTGAGGTTTTCCTTTACAACTTCATACTCGATATCCTCGTTGGTCTTGTTGATGATATTTTTCTCAGCTACTGCAGCTTCGTAGCCCAAGTTCTTATCGTCGAGGTACTTGCCAGCCAGCAGGAAAGCGTTACGGTTGGGAGTCTTACCCAAGAAATTCAGGATGACTTTCTTCTGGTCGTCACTCTTGGCGAGCTGCATGGCAGTGTTCAGACCCTCATAACGTGAGTCGGCATTCTTCTGGTAGTTACCCATCAGGTTGATATAACCGTTCAGTGCGTTGTCGTCGCCAGCCTTGGCTGCATTCAGCAGAGGAGCAGCAGCCTTCAGGTTGGTGCTACGTAACAGTGCTTTGATGGCAGCCTGTGAGCCAATCTTCTGCAATTCATCTACAGATTCGTTGGTATTGGTGGCAGCCAGGATGGGGTAGAAGTGCTCCTTGTTGGTAGCCTTCTTCATCTCGGCACTTACAGCCTCATACTGCTCCTTGGCACCAAGACTCTTTATGCTGGCAGAGAGGGCTTTCTGGTAATCGGCCTTTTCCTGCGATTCGCTTGCAGCATCCAGTAACTGGGCTACCTTGCTGATATCATCCTTGCCAACAACACCAGCCAGTGCACTACGGGCTGCAGAATTGCTCTTTGCCAAATCGAATACAACGGGGGCTGCGCTGGTAATACGACGGAAAGAAGCAAGGGAAAGCAGTCTGTTCTGCTGCTGACCTGTAGTAACCTTCAGTGCCTCTGTCACCTTACCTGAGATGTCGCCCTTGAAGCTGAGCAGGGCATTCATGGCCTCCTGGAAGTTATCGCCTCCCATCTGAGCAATCAGGGCAGTAGCAGCATCGTCGCCACCAATCTTACCCAATGCCTCGATGGCAGCAATGGCGGGCTTACCACCCTGTGAGAGCGCCTTGGTGAGGAAAGGCTTCTGGCTTTCCACCTTGTTGTCGCCCAACCAGTTGATGATGTCAGCCTTGCCCTCTTCGGTCTGTGACTTGTACTTGGCAACCACCTGCTTAGCCAAATCCTCTGTAACCAGATTGTTGGCGGTGGCAAACTTCAGGGCCTGCATACGCAGGGCGTTGTCCTTGCTCTTGAGGGTCTTAACGATAGCAGGACCAGCATTGGCACCTAATTTAATCAAATTATCATAAGCCTGAGCATAAGGTGCGGCACCGGCATGCTGAACAAATTCGATAGGCTTCTCATCGCCAGCCAACAGACGGATCTGTGACTGCAGGAACTGCTTTACGTACTGGTCTGGAGTCTTGGGGGCAGCAGCCTTCAAGCCTTCAAGTACAGCCTGCTTGTATTTGGCATTGGCAGAAGCATAGTTGGTAACGCCATTGATGGCATATTCTACTAGGTTGTTCTTGGCCTTCTCTGTGGGCTGTAACATATCAGCCAGAATCTGAATAGACTGAGGAGCAGCCTTGGCAATGTCCTCCATCTCACGGTTGAAGTCGGCCTGCGTCTGCAAAGGCATCAGTGCCAATGCATCCTGCACAATGGTCTGTGTGGTTCTCTGTCTTGCATCCTGTGCAAAGGCGGGAGCGGTGTTGACCGTCAGCATCAGAACGGCCAGCAACAATATATTAAATATCTTCTTCATTGTAATTGATAATTGAGGGCGCTATGCGCCAATTGAGAATTGAGAATTATTTGATTCTTCACTCTTCATTCTTCACTCTTCACTCCTTATATCATCTTCCCCCATTCGCCACGCATAGGCTGGTTGACAAGCAGGTTAGCAGCCTCGTCGTTGATAAAGAGCTGTGTCTTGGGATCGAAATGCAGGGTGCGGTTCAGACGCAGTGCACATACACCCATATTGACGATGGTAGCACTGTGATGACCGTTGGTCTCGTTCAGGGCAAACTGGCGACGGTTACGAACGCACTCCAGGAAGTCGGTATTGCGAGGTTCTGGATCGGGCATCTCGTTGATGAGCTCCTGCACATTGGGGATGGTGCACTCAAAGCCCTTGTAAACCTTACCCTTAGGACCCTCGATATAGGGAACCTTGCCCTCACTCTCAAAGCCTTCGCCCTCCAGAATAATCTGGCAGCCGTCTTCGTAAGTATAGGTAATAGAACGCCAGATACCAACGGCATCGGGGTGCTGCTGGGGAGCGTCAACCTCTACCTTAACGGGGAAGGTGTCGTCCTTGCCCAGGATGTACTGAACGGGGTCTATGTAATGCTGACCCATATCAGCCAGACCACCACCGTCGTAGTCGAAGTAACCACGGAAGGTCTGGTGTGTACGATGAATGTTATAGGGCTTGTAGGGAGCCGGGCCTAACCAAAGGTCGTAATCCAACTCCTTGGGAATAGGCTGTACTTCCAGATTCTCTTTTCCTACCCAGTAGAACTTCCAGGTAAAGCCTGTGGCACCAGAGATGCGCACCTTCAGGGGCCAGCCCAGCAGACCGCTATCCACCAGCTTCTTCAGGGGCTTGACATCGGTACCCAGTCCGTAGAAGGTATCCTTGAAGCGGAACCAGGTGTTCAGACGGAACACACGGGCATTACGCTTAACGGCTTCCTCTACGCGCTTACCCTCACCAATGGTACGGGTCATAGGCTTCTCACAGAAGATATCCTTGCCGGCATTGGCAGCCTCTACCGACATCAGTCCGTGCCAATGGGGTGGGGTTGCAATGTGAACAATATCAACGTTGGGATCGTGAATGAGCTCGCGGAAGTCGTGATACGCCTTCACTGTCTCATTGAAGTTCTTTTTGGCAGCTGCTACTGCAGAATCCAGATGCTTCTGGTCTACGTCGCACAGAGCTACCAAGCGACAAGACTGGTCACTTGCAAAGTGGTGACCTGAACGTCCTATACCGCCTACACCGATGATACCACGTGTAAGCTGATCGCTAGGGGCAACAAAGTTGTTGGCTCCACCCATCTTACCCAATACTTCGCGGGGCAAGATACTGAACAGTGCCGATGCAGCAGCTGTCCTCTTGAGAAATGATCTTCTGTTTAGTGCCATAATAGGGATGTTTTCATAGAATTTTTATGATACATTGCGCAAAAATAGCTATTTCTAAGGAAACATCCAAGAGAAACAAGAATTATTCCTTTTCTTCCTCGGGTTTTGTTTCTTCTTCTGGTTTTGGCGCTTCCTCAGCAGGTTTTACCTTATCAAAAAGCTTATAAGTGGTACGTAATACCCTGAATTCCGTGCGACGGTTAAGAGCATGACAGATCTCTTGCTTCTCTACATCCTCCAAGCGCAGGATAAAGGCTTCCGTAAGGGTGTCGCCCTCGTGTAGGAAGTCGTTCTGCTCAGCTATCTTACGCGTTACTACCTTGGGACGTTTCTCGCCATAGCCAACGGGGGTCAGGCGCTCTGTCTCTATGCCGTGTTCAATCAGGTAGTTGACAACACTCTCGGCACGACGCTGGCTCAGTTTCTCGTTATATTCGTCCTTGCCACGGAAGTCGCAATGGGATGAAAGCTCTATTGTAACGTTGGGATTCTCGTTCAGCAGATCCACCAGACTGTCCAGGGCCTGTGTGCTGTTTTCCGTAAGGGCAGCACTGTCAAACTCGTAGAACACGTTGCGGATAAGCACAGGGTTGTTGATGCTGGCCAATGGGAACTGCAAAACAAACTCCTGACTGACACTGCTGGTATCAACATGCAGTTCCTCCTTGTGGTTCAGATAGCCGGGGCAGGTTCCCAGGAAGACATAGTCCACGTTGGGTGTAACCTCCTGAACAAAGGAACCGTCGCCATGAACGCTCAGCTTCTGATAGGTACCATCGTTGCCCACCATATATACAAGTCCTTCTGGCAGTTCGTAGCCGTCCTTCTCGTACACCCATCCTTTCACGGTATGAATAACCTCAGGGCATTCAAAGGACATGATGTGGTCCCATCCGCGGGCATCGCCTCTGTTGGTACAGAAGAAACCTCTGTTGTGCAGACCCTCGAAGGTCATGCCGAAGTCGTCTCCGCTACTGTTCATGGGCACTTTCAGATTCTCTATCTGCCAGTTGCCTGTGATGGTGTCACGTTTGGCTTTGAAGATATCCAGACCGCCCATACCTACATGTCCGTTGCTGGAGAAGTAAAGCTCTCCGTTGGGACGGAAGGATGGAAACATCTCATCGCCTTCTGTGTTGATGGGCTCGCCTACGTTCTCAACGCCTCCTAAGCCACCACCCTCCATCAGGGCAATGCGCCAGATATCTTTTCCACCATAGCCACCGGGCATATCGCTGGTAAAGTACAGCCATTTGCCATCGGGTGAGACGGTCGGGTGGGCGTAGCTGGAAAGTGTATCCTTGGTAATCTGCAGCAGCTGAGGCTTGCTCCATGAGGCATCGCTTCGCTGACTGGTGTATATCTCGGCATAGCGGGGATAGTCGGGGTCATAGGTGCAACGGGTAAGATACATGGTCTTGCCGTCGGGCGAGAAGCAACAGGCACCCTCATCGTATTCGCTGTTCAGGTCGCCTTGTGCCATCTCGGGCGTTCCCCATTTACCCTTATCGTCTTTCTTGCTGAAGAAGATGTCTGCGCTCTTGGTTCCTGTAATACCGCTTATCTCGTCTCCAGTAGCCTGAGGACGTGTAGTAGAGAAATAGATTTGGTCGGATTCGCTGCCCAGAAGCATGGGTGAGTAATCGGCACGCCGACTGCTCAGAATGGGTTCCTTCTTGATGCTGTAAAGGGTGGGCTTGTTCTTCCAGATGGGAGCCTGCATACAGCCCTGAATACCGTTGACGGCAAGTTGGGCACCAGGCACCATCTCCAGATAGGCGTTATAGTTCTTGATGGCATTTTTATAATCACCCTGCTTGTGCTGCAACTGGGCCAGATAGAGCCAGGCTAAGGTATCCGGATAATTGTAGCGGATAGCATTCTGGTAGGCTCCAATGGCTTTGGCACTGAAGTTGATTCTCCTGTAGCACTCTGCCATCTTCCAGGCACGGATACCACGTTTCTCCTTTTCTGTGGTCTTGGTGCGGGCATAGGCTTTCTTGTATTCGGCAGCAGCGTCAAAGTACTCGCCAATGGCAAAGAACTGGTCGCCTTTCTTCAGGTGGTTGTCGGCACCACAAGAAGAGAGCAATCCGGCTCCTGCAAGGGGAAGCAGGAGAAGCATTGTACGAAGTATTTTAATTGTTTTGTTCACTGCCACAGAGACTGATATTCTATATAATAACGTGTAGGACTTACTTTTTATTGCCCTTCTTGGTTTTTACGGGTTCAACGGTTATGCTGATCTGACGGGGATTTCTGTCGTTCAGCACTGATGTAACAATGTCTGTCACCATCTGCTTGAGTTCCTCCAGGAAGGTCTTCGCCTGATAATCCTTGCGTTCAATCATCCTCAGCTTCTTTTCCCAAAGACCCGTCAGTTCGGCGCTCTTCAGCAACTCCTCGTGGATAATCTCTATCAGTTCCACGCCCGTTGGGGTAGCCCAGAGGCTTTTCTTCTCCTTGCGGATATAGTGACGACGGAACAGCGTCTCTATGATGGCGGCACGGGTACTGGGCCTGCCGATACCGTTCTCCTTCAGGGCATCACGCAGTTCCTCATCCTCCACCATCTTACCCGCTGTTTCCATAGCACGGAGCAGGGTAGCCTCGGTATATGGCTTGGGGGGTGTTGTCCACTTGTCGGTAAGCGATGGGATATGCGGACCGCTCTCGCCCTTCTCGAAGACGGGGAGTTGGTTCCCTTCGTTCTCCCCCGAGGGGGAGGGATTATTATCATCGCTTTCAACTTTCTTATAGACAACTTTCCAACCTTCGTCTGTGGTAACACGTCCGTTCACACGGAACAGGACGGATTCTTCCTCTGTCTTCTTGACCTCGCCAATAACGGTGGTGGTCTCAAAGAGGCAATCGGGGTAGAAGGCAGCTATGAAGGCGCGTGCAATCAGGTCGAACACCTTCCACTCCATTTCTGTCAGTCCCTGAGGCGATACACCTGTGGGGATGATGGCGTGGTGATCCGTTACCTTGCTATTGTCGAATATCTTCTTGCTCTTCTTCAGTGGCTTGCCGCCCAGTGCCTTTACTATCTCTGCGTATGGTTGTGCACCTGCGTTCTTGGTCAGGTACAGTCCGTTCATAATCTGAGGGCACTTGGGGTACACATCATCGGGCAGGAAGGTGGTATCTACACGCGGATAGGTGGCAAACTTCTTCTCGTAAAGGCTCTGTATGATGTTCAGGGTCTGGTCGGCACTGAAACCGAACTTCTTGTTGCAGTCAACCTGCAGAGAGGTCAGGTCATAGAGGCGGGGAGGGGTCTCAAAGCCCTTCTTCTTGGTAACAGAGATAACGGTGAGGGGCTTGTCCTTGATAGCCTCCAGCACATCCTTACCTTCCTGTTCGGTGGCATATTCCATCAGTCGGTAGATGGGACCTTTGCTCTTCAGCGTCTTGCCTTGCTTGGCTGCTTCGGCTATCTCTGCAGCCTCTTCGGCTTCAGCCTCTTCATCGCGCATGATAGCGCTGAACTTGACATCCCTATATAAGGTGGAAAGAATCCACGACTGGCGTGGCACGAAGTTCTCTATCTCCTTCTGACGGTTCACAATCAATGCTAACGTGGGAGTCTGAACACGACCCACACTCAGCACCTGGTGTTTGCCGTAGGCGTATTTCTGGGTATAGAGGCGTGTGGCATTCATGCCCAGCAGCCAGTCGCCGATGGCACGCATCAGTCCAGCCTCATACAGGCTCTGGTATTCCGTCTGGTCCTTCAACTTCTGGAAGCCTTCGCGGATGGCTTCTTCCGTAAGGCTGCTGATCCACAGACGCTTCACGGGGCATTTGGCCATAGCCTTCTGCATCACCCATCTTTGTATCAGCTCTCCCTCCTGGCCGGCATCACCGCAGTTGATAATCTCGTCGGCTTGGCTCATCAGGGAGGCTATGGTGTTGAACTGCTTCTCCACGCCCTTGTCGGCTTTCAACTTGATGCCGAAACGGGGTGGAATCATAGGCAGTTGGCTTAGGCTCCAGCTTTTCCAGAGGGGAGTATATTCATGGGGCTCCTTCAGTTCACAAAGGTGACCGAAGGTCCATGTTACTTGGTATCCGTTGCCCTCCATATATCCGTCGTGCGAGGTGTTGGCACCCAAAACGTGGGCTATATCGCGGGCTACGGACGGTTTCTCTGCTATACAAACAATCATTCGTCAGTTCTTTTTACCCGACAAAGGTATAATAATTTTCTGATTAAACAGGATTTTTCTCTTCAGAATCCTCTTTAAGAAGTGATTTGTAAAGTTCCTGATAGCGCTGTGCAACTTTTATATAATGATGGTGTTGCTGCGCAAATTCATAGCTCTGTCTTTTCAATTCGGGAATACGCTCAGGGTGCAGGACAAGGTTCTCCAGTTCATCGTAAACCGACTCGTAACAGGGTTTTACGTTGATGATGGGTTGCAGTTCCGTCTCGTTCAACAGCTGATACATCTCCGGCTCGCCTCCACCTACGCAGACGATACCCTTGGACAGCGACAGCAGTCCGTTCATAGCAGGGGTGTAGCTGTACAGCTGGTCTATGAGCACATCCTGGTTCTGCATCTTCTGGATATATTCTGCGTAAGGCAGGTTCTCTACAATGGTGAGCTCCACCTTATCAGGATACTTGGCAGCGATGTCTTCTGCTGCCTTACGCATAATATCCGTTCCCTTGTACTTGGAGCGTTTGCGTTGTATGCCCAGGAAGATACGGATCTTGTCTCCTACCTTGAAGCTGTCAGCGGATTTCTCCTCTGGCATGATAGGCAGAGGCATATAGGTGGTCTTGTTCTTCCAGTATTGCTGGTAACAAAGCCAGTATTCGTACAGCACGGGGGTTATGGCATCGCAGGTACGGGCTATGTATTCATTGAATTCCTTGTTCAGGGGGAGGGTCCATTCCTCATATTGCTTCTTGGCATAGGGGTAGGTCAGGCGACGGTCGGTGGAGCCGAGGTTGAAGTCGCTGTAACGGAATAGCTTCAGGTCGCAGCATCCGTGAACCCAATAGTAGTCGTCGCCTAAGGCGGTCATGACAACCCGTTTGTTGTGTCGTCTCAGATAATCATATATCCAGCGTAGCTTTTCCTTACGTAGCGTCATGAAGTTGGGACCTACCAGCTGCACAATGTCATAGCCCCTCAGTCTGGGCAGTAACAGCAGGACCTGTATCAGGTACCAGATGCTTCCCCATTTGCCAGGCTTACGGTCTAATAAGATATCTTGAGGGAATTCGCGCCAACGCAGTTTCTCGCTTATCACCAATGTCTCGTGCCCCAGTTCTCTCAGGCCGAGCGACAGGTTGTAGTGTGCCATTGAGGCGTCTCCCAGGAAAAGTATCTTCATATTCTACGTTATTCTTTCTTGTTTTATATAATTTAACTCTCGGGAGTTATAAAATGGAGTTAAATAGGGAGTTACGCCAACGTTGCTGGCTGGAAGTTATGCGCTTTGCGCAGGACGACAGTTTGACCATTGCCACTTCGTTCTCGCTTTCAGCTCGCGACCCCTTCGGCGTTGACCATTATTTCGATTCTCAATAACCAATAACCAATAAACTGTAAACAATCCTCTTGCCCCTCGCTCCTTGCCTCTCGCCCCTAAACAATCCAATAAACAGTAAACCGTAAACGGTAAACGGTAAACCAACTTCTAACTTCCCTTTTTACTTCCTCTTTTACTTCCCTTTTTACTTCCTCTTTTACTTTCTGCGAAGCTTATCTCCTATTTTTACTCCTTTTTAATACTAACGTGAATAATGGCCTGTAAATTGTGATTCCTGGCATCGAAATTTGGTAGTATGTGAAATAATGGATATCTTTGCCTGTGAATTGTATCATCAAAACATGAAATTGCATTCAATCTTACACACCAACTGGCTGGCCACTTTCCGACTGAATTATCATGCAGGAGGATGGGGGGCTGTGATGCGTATGCCCATCAAGGTGTATGGCTCTCTGAAGTTGAAGCTTCAGGGCAGGATTATCCTTCCTGCCAATGCCCAGAGGAATATGGTAATCATAAATGCCGACTTCGAGGACTATACGGCTTCTGCCGGCAGGGCAGAGGTGTGCATTTTGGGTACTTGGCAGATAGACGGGTTCCTGCGCATAGGTCCTGACTCGTGCATCTATGTGAATGATGAGGCTTATCTGCAGTTTGGCCGTGATATCTATATTGCCAGGGATTCCCGAATCCTCTGCTACAAGCATATAACATTAGGCAATAATGTGCTGATGGGCGGAACGTACGTTACTGACAGTTCGCACCATCATATATATAAGGAAGGTACGGAACAGCCTATGTACGGCAATGTGGTTATTGGAGACGGTGTCTATCTGGGCTTCAGGACTATCTTGCTGAAGGGTGCTGTTATCCCTGCTGGGTCTGTGGTAGGCAGTGGAGCCGTCTGTGCCTCGGATTTCAGCAAGGGTGGGGCAGAGAAGCTTCTGATCTGTGGCAACCCTGCCGCCGTGAAGGCTCAGAATGTAACAGCCGGTTTTTAGATATTATGAAGAGAATCTCCTTTATCATCACCTATTACAATGAGTCGCATCAGATGCTTCAGGAATGCGTTCAGAGCATTCTCTCGTTGCCTTTGCGACCTGATGAGAGGGAGATTTTGCTGATAGATGATGGCAGTAAGGTTCCTGCTCCCCAGTTTGAGGGAGTGACGGTTGTCCGTCAGGAGAACCAAGGACTTTCCGCTGCACGCAACAAAGGCATTGAACTGGCGCAGGGCGACTATATTCAGTTCCTGGATGCCGATGATTTCCTGTTGACGGATGCATACCGGCAGGTACTTGACTTGCTTTCTGCCCGTCAGCCGGACATGCTGATGTTCAGCTTTACGCATAGCATCCCCCATGAGAATAGACTGAAAGGTGTTGCGCTGTTCAGCAGCGGAACAGATTTCCTACGGACGCGCAATATGCGAGCCACGGCTTGGGGCTATCTGTTCCGTAGGAGTGTTCTGGGCGACCTTCGTTTCTATCCGGGTATATTGCACGAGGATGAGTTGTTCACGCCCCAGTTGCTGCTAAGGGCAGGAAGCCTGTTGGTGGCAGACATAGAGGCGTATTATTATAGGATAGGTGCCGATACCATTACGCACCAGCAGGATGCAACGCACATTCAGAGGCGGTTGCAGGATATACAGTTTGTCATCAGGGAACTAAACGGAATGGCTCAGGCAGCCCAGGGGCAGGAGCATGAAGCTTTACAGCGACGTGTCAGCCAGCTTTCTATGGACTGTATCTACGATTGCTGGGTGCTGACCCGTAGCATGAAGAGTGTTCTTTCATGCCTCCGTTCCCTCCGGTCGGACGGCCTGTATCCCTTGCCCCTTAGATGCTATACGCTTAAATACTGGATTTTTGCCTTAACCATAAACTGCCTATGCGTCTTTCTGTAATTATTCCCTGCTATAATGTGGCTGATACGCTGCAAAGATGTTTGCAGAGCATCCTGACACAGTTGCCTCAGGATTCCGAGGTTATCCTTGTTGATGACGGCAGTACCGATGCCACCGGACTCATAGCCGAGCGCATCAGTGCCGAGAATGTGGCCGTGCGTGTCTTCCACAAGCCCAACGGCGGACTTTCTGATGCCCGCAACTACGGCATAGCCAAGGCCAGTGGAGATTATCTGATGTTTGTGGATAGCGACGATGAGGTCTCTCCCTCTACCTTCTCTCCTGTGCTCAGGTATATGATTCAGCATCCTCTGGTTGATGTGGCAGAGTTCCCCATCCGTGTTCATTACGGACATGAGTCGGAATACTTGCAGGAATTCCCTCAGAAGATATGGTCTTCTGCTCGTGAGTATTGGCTCAAGACCGAGGCGTGGGAGCATACCTATGCCGTGAACAAGATTTACAGGAGGACCTTCCTCTTAGATACACGTTTCCCTAAAGGCCGACTGTTCGAGGATATGTGGTTCTTCCCAGAACTGCTGTCCAGAGAGCCCAGAATGGCCACATTGTCCTGTGGCATGTATCTGTACCGTTGGAACAACAAGGGTCTGACCGTTAATGCTGATGCTGATGACCTGCAGCAGTTGCTGGAGGGGCAGATGCGGGCAGCCAAGCTGATGCATACCTATGTCCTTCCTCCTCATGGCTGGCGTCTGTACCGCTCTATGCTGTGCAGGCAGATAGATATCTACAGGGCTACGGGCAAGATGCTGTTGCCCTGTCCGATTGTAAAACTCGTTTGCATCCTCCATAAGAGGTTCAGGAAAAAAGATTCCTGATCAGAAAGAAGAAAGGAGCCGTGTGGGCTCCTTTCTTTGATTTCTTACAGAGGATATTCCTCGAAGGCGTATAGAACAGTTGAGAGATAACGTTCTCCTGTATCGGGCAGCAATACCACAATCTTCTTGCCCTTGTTCTCGGGGCGCTTGGCCACCTGGATGGCAGCATAGAGGGCTGCACCGGCACTGATACCTACCAGCAGACCTTCTGCTTGGGCAATCTCACGACCCGTACGGATGGCATCGTCGTTCTCTACATCGAATACCTCGTCAATGACGTTGGCATCGTAGGTCTTGGGAACGAAACCTGCCCCTATACCCTGAATCTTGTGGGGACCGCTCTGGCCACCATTCAGCACAGGGCTTGATTTAGGTTCTACGGCAATAATCTTCACGTTGGGGTTCTGCTCCTTCAGGTACTTACCTGTACCGCTGATGGTACCTCCTGTTCCTACACCACCAATGAAGATGTCTACCTTGCCGTCTGTGTCGCGCCAGATCTCGGGACCTGTAGTAGCATAGTGCTTGGCAGGGTTGGCGCCGTTCTCAAACTGCTGCAGGATCACACTGCCGGGAATCTCGTCGCGCAAAGCTTCAGCAGCGCGGATGGCACCGGGCATACCGTCTTTGCCAGAGGTCAGGCGAACCTCAGCACCATAGGCCTTTACTAAGTTACGACGTTCTACGCTCATGGTCTCGGGCATGGTAAGGATAAGGTGGTAGCCTTTAACGGCACTTACCAGAGCCAGTCCTACGCCAGTATTGCCGCTGGTGGGTTCTATGATGGTGGCGCCGGGCTTCAGGATGCCTTTCTGTTCAGCGTCCTCTATCATCGCCAGTGCGATGCGGTCCTTTACACTGCCGCCGGGATTGAAAAACTCTACTTTAGCTATAACGGGGGTATCCAGACCCTTAGCCTGTGAATACTTGTTGAGCTCCAAGAGTGGGGTGTTGCCCACCAGCTCTGTCAGTTGTTTTGCAATCTTTGCCATAATCTTATCCTTCTTTATATATATGGTTAATGTTATCGTTATTACGTTATTACGTTATTTTTATTGGTCGCCTCTTGAATTTTGAATTTTTGAATTTTGAATTGAATCACGCTGCAAAGGTACGGCGATTTTCTCATTCCCGCAATCCCTTTGATGTGTCATTTAGCATACCATATGTTTGGTATTTTGCCCCAAATGGGGTGTCTTATATATTATAAGGTATATAAATGCGTGTTTTTTTTGCATTATTCTCGCTTATTTGTAACTTTGGCGTCGAAAATGCACGATAGTAGGTAAAAATGGCATGATCAATAATAATAAACTTAATAAGGTAAGAAGAACATGAAGAGAATTAGTTTGCGGGCAGCGAAGAAGCTGGCCGGAGTGAGAATGCTGCGCTGCGCCATGCTGTTGATGCTGCTCGTTGTAACGGCCGTGGAGACACGGGCAGAGGACATGTGGATAACGTGTAGTAGTTGTGGTGAGAAACACAAATATGAAGAAACATATTATTTAAGACAGGTAATTTATGACTCAGATAACTATTTTTGGATCCAAAAACCCACATGTACATCAAGTGGTGAAATTGCATATCATTGTCCATGTGATTTTTATGCTACGGAAAATTACCCCGCCTTGGGTCATGACTGGGGTGCATGGCAGGATGCTGGCACTCCAACATGCACCACGCCAGGCGGACAATATCATACATGTAACAGATGTCACACCACCGAGTATGAGCAACCCGCCCTCGGCCACAACATGTCCTGGACAACCGTTGCTGCCACCTGTACCACGGGCGGTTACGAGCATGGACATTGCCAACGCTCAGGCTGCAATTATGAAGAGACACGCAACCAGACAGCGGCTCTGGGCCACGACTTCGCGCTGAACCACAACTGCACACGCTGCGATGCGGTAGATCCTGCCAAGCAGCCAACGGGATGCCTGGATAACTGTGCCGGAGGCGAGCTGCAGATATCGCTTAACGGCTGGGCCTACGACCCGAACGTGCCCTCAACACCCATCGACATGCACGTCTATGTCTATCAAAGCGACGGCACCACACGCTATGGCGACATCCACATTATCCATGCCGACCTGGAACGCCCCGACTTGGCGACGGCCCTGAGCATCCCCACCAATCATGGCTACTTGACCACCATCCCCATTGCCGATGCGGGCACCTACAAGGTGAAGGTCTATGCCATCGACCTCAACGGCGACGGCAACCCGCAGATAGGCGCTACGCAGACGGTGACGGTAGGCGTTCCCTATATCGCCGCTAACGGACAGGCGCAGATCTGTAACAGCGCAACGCGGCTGACGGGTGGCGAAGCAACGACACTCAACAGCGGCTGGTATTACGTGACGGGCGAGGTGAACTACACGGGCTGTCTGACGCTGGACGGCGATGCCAACATCATCCTCTGCGACGGAGCGACGCTGAACATCGGCAGCAGCGAAAGCCGCCTTACCACCCATTGCATCCTCGGCCAGGATTACACGCTGACGGTCTATGGACAAGGCCAGCAGACGGGAGCGCTTTACGGTTACAACAAAACTAGTAACAAACCATTTAATCCCAACTCATACTATAACTCCCGCACGGCCCGCGTAAGTCAATTCACCCAGTATGGCGGCAACGTGACCTTCGACCTCAACGTCCATTCTTCGATAGTTAGTTCACCTTATCCCGTTGAGGCCAATGTTGACTTCCGCGGAGGCCACTTCACAGCAAATGGTGGTTACGGCATCAAGGGCAATGTCAACATCAACTGGAACGACCCTGACGACCGCTTAAGGACCAGCGGCTTCGGACCAAATGGCACTGGCGGCACAGTTACCAACGAAGGCGGCAAGGCCTTCACCGACGGCACCAACTACTTCGCTGGCACCCTCGACAACACTGCGAAGGTCGGCGCGCAGGGCAGAACACTCTCGCCCGTCACCGCCATCAGTCTTTCTGACAATGCCAGCAACAGCACAGCTGTCACGAATCTCAATGGTGTCAACAGCCTCAATGTGACGCTGCAAGGCCGTACGCTCTATAAGGATGGCGACTGGAACACGCTGTGCCTGCCTTTCAACTTGACTGCAAGAGAAATAGCAGAGTCTCCTCTGGCTGGTGCAGATATCCGCACGCTGAGCAGTGCTTCGTTCGATGAGGAGAACAGAGTGCTGACACTGAACTTCACGCCTGCTGTAGGCAATGATCCTGATAACCCCGCTTGGGGTTCTATTACCAGCATCGAGCCCGGCGTACCTTATATTATACGTTGGGAAAAGGCTAACGATTATGTGGATGATGATGAACACAACATTGTAAATCCCACATTCCAGGAGGTAACCCTCTGCAATGATATGTACCCCGTAGTCGTTGACGATGTTATTACGTTCCAAGGTGGTTACGCCCCCATCAGTTTCACTGAGGCTGACAAGAGCATCCTCTTTCTGGGCGCAGAGAACACCCTCTACTACCCGATGCCCGGTGCCCGTATCAACGCCTGCCGCGCCTACTTCCAGCTGAGCAGCGGTGCTGCGGTCAAGGAGTTCAAACTGAACTTTGGGGAAGAAGAAGATCCAACTTCGTTAAGTGAAGAGTTAAGAGTGAAGAATGAAGAATCGGCTAATGCTGTATATGATCTTTCTGGAAGAAGAATTAATTCTCAATTCTCAATTTTCAATTCTCAATTACCTAAGGGAATATACATTTACAACGGCAAAAAAATACTGAAATAAAAGCCCCTCAGATCAATATGAAAAGTTCATACACAACCCCCGAGATCACAATCGTTGAGATTCAGCATAGTGGCTGCCTGCTCATCGCCAGCCAAGTTAACAGTGTAATGACCAGCGATGATGTAGGCATTACATACTCAGGCGGTAGCAGTCAGACTGCCCGAACAAGGGAATACACCAGCGTCTGGGACCAGGAGTGGTAGGTCTGTCGTCTTTATCGTAAATCGTGGTCAGTCATTGCGCAGACGCAGGAGTCTGACCATACATTCTCGGCTGTTTCTACCATATCTATAATGGTATAGATAGGCAGGATAATACCAAGGATAGCGACGGGTGCACCGATTCCTGACATCAGCGAGAGTGTTAGGAAGAAGCATCCCATGGGGACACCGGCATTGCCGATGGCAGAGATGACTGAGATAAGTACCCACATAAGAATGGTGGTGAGGTTTAGAACTTCGCCACCATTTTGCATCACGAAGAGCGAGGTGACGAGGATGAAAGCAGCACATCCGTTCATGTTGATAGTAGTGCAGATGGGCAATACAAAACGGGCGATGTCCTTACGTACGCCCAATCGCTGCTCGGCAGATTCCATCGTTACAGGCAATGTTGCGGCACTGCTCTTGGTAAAGAGGGCCATCAGCACGGCGGGCATCATACGTCCTAGCACGTGGAGGGGATTCAAACCACGTGCCAAGAGGAACAGCGGCAGGATGACGAAGAACTGTATAGCATTGCCACCCAGTATCACCAGTACGTACTTGCCTATTGAATCTGCTATGACACCCGTAGACACTTGGGCAGACAATTGAGCTGAGAAAGCCAGAATACCGAGGGGCAGCGTCCAGATCAATCCGCGAATCAGCAGGAAAAGCAGATCCTGCAAACCCAACAATCCCTTCACTACAACAGACTTGTTCTCACTCTCTGGCAGTTTTGAGAGTCCGATGCCTACGGCAAAGGCCAACAGCAACAACGAGAGGACATTGCCTTCAAGGAAAGGTTTGACGATATTGTTGGGGATGACACTGAGGATGTGGTCATAGTAGGAAAGTGAAGAGTGAAGAGTTAAGGGTGAAGAATTTGCTATCGCACTTCCTCCAGCCTGGCTGATGGCTTGCGCAGGCAGATTACCTGGGGCTACTACCACATACAGCAATGCTCCCACGGCTGCTGCTGCGAAGGTGGTCAGCAGGGTATAAATCAAAGTACGCCCAAAGATACGACCTGATCCTTTCGACCCGAAAGTGGCAAACGTTGTGATGACTGCCAGCACAATTGTCGGCACGGCCAACAACTGAAACAGCCGTGTGTAGACCGTTGCTACGAAGTTCATCACATCATTGAGCCACGCAATGCCTAACACTCCAAGAATGGCACCTGCCACAAGTGCGCCAATCCAAATTATTGTCTTTCTCATCGCTGCAAAAGTACGTCATTTTTCTCATTCCCACAACCCCTTTAGTATGTCATTTAGCATACCATGTGTTTGGTATTTCGCCTCAAATGGGGTGTTTTTATATATTATAAGGTGTTGAATCATGTATCATGAACGAAGCGGGTCATTGGCTGTTAAGCCACTAACCTTTGAGAATTAGACTAAAAAGGAAGAGAGAGAGGTCATCCTGATGGGGTAACCTCTCTCTCTACTATAATTACTTATTTAACTTTCGGGAGTTATAAAATGAAGTTAAATAGGAAGTTATGCGCTTTGCGCAGGGAGTTAAGCCAGCGCGGTTGGCAGGACGATAGTTTTGGATGCTGTCAGCCTATATGGTATTGTCCAATTTAACTTCCACGAGTGTAGCGAGTTAACTTCCATTTTTACTTCCGATTTTACTTCCGAAAGTTCAGTTACTTATATTAATTTGGCTGGATTATCTTATTCTTTATCTCTTCAAACTCTTCAGGGGTAATAATGCCTTGACTTTGCAGTTTTTCCAGCTTCGCGATTTCGTTGTCAGTCCCATTGTGTTTGCAAAGCAACTCTGCCTTCATGTCCTCGTATTTCTCGGGATCTATGAGTCCTTGGTCACGGAGCTTGACCAGGTTCTTAATTTCATGGCTGAGCGAATGATCCTCAGAGCCAAACACTCCACCTTCTCCGAAAATGTAGGAGTTGAATTTGAGCTTTAAGCCAATCATTATTATTGAAATCAGCAAGACACCCAGTAAAGAAGCTATTCCTTCCATATCCTAATAGTTCTTTGTTTAATATCACTTATGTTCTTTGTGGTACAAAGATAAGGTTTTCTATTATATATTCGAAAAAAAAGAGTAATTTTGCGCCCAAAATCAGTAAGAAATGGGTTTAGAACAGGCAATTTTCCGTAGATCGGAACTACTCTTGGGCGATGAGGCTATGGAACGCATAGCCCAGAAACGTGTTATCATATTCGGTGTGGGTGGCGTAGGCTCCTGGTGCGCCGAGAGTCTGATACGTAGCGGTATCCGTCACCTGACTATTGTGGATTCCGACCGTGTGTGCATCACCAACATCAACCGCCAGCTGATGGCCACCACAAAGACGGTGGGAAAGGTGAAGGTGGAT
>JAEEGF010672611.1_pt1 | contig 20854 bp, 16 predicted proteins | sample 9134171 | NCBI WGS metagenome assembly JAEEGF01 (sample SAMN16246542, study PRJNA631951) | gut metagenome | biome: gut microbiome; feature: rumen; material: AP-attached | host: Bos | place: Iran: Karaj | collected 2018-10
AGAGGGCGGACGAATCGAAAGATGTGACAACGTCAAGGATGTCAGGTTGTATATGGACAATATAGAGGAAATGATCAGGAGAAAGAGGGAACTTTTTGAAAGGCTTTAAAGAGATAAAAAACTGCATAATATGCATGGCCTTGCCGATGTTAATGCTTACTGCATGCTCGGGAACTGAAGCGGCTTCTCTCTATGACTCTGATCATTATCAGACAGTATCAATTAATGAGAGTTTTGTACCTGAAGCTGATGAAGGTGTCGTGGATGATAGCAGCTCCAATGAGGCTACAACAGAGGAAGAAGTAAAAGAAATAGATACGGAAGAGCTCTTTAAACTGGGAGCAGGTGTATTCTCATGGGATCATCTGCCTAATATAAAAGACATACAATGTATGACGGACAACCGGATAACAGAGATCTATCAATACCTGAGACCGGAGTACACAGATCAGGAGATGTTGGACTTCCTGAGATCAATGAGTGAGGTAGGGATTGAGGTTTATATTCTGGACGGTGAACCTGAGTGGTCATATGAAGCAGAGTATCAGGGGATGAGGCGTGTACTCGAGAGAGTCAGAAACCTGAACAGTCAGATGGATCCGGAGGCAAGAATAAAGGGAATTATCTACGATGTAGAGCCTTATGTTCTCGACAAGTGGCACAATATACCGGATCAGCTCTTGGAGGAATACACAAACAACATTATGAATATAAGACAGGAATGTGCATCCGATGAGGACCATCTGGATATATGTATTTGTATTCCTTATTCCTATGATAATATGGGGCATGACAAAGTAATGAGGAAGCTCCTCAAGGAGTCGGATCAGGTCTTTGTGCTCAATTATCTTAAGGGAATGGAGATAGAAAACATTAAAAGAGAAGCAGCCCTTGCAAGATATTACGGCAAACGCATGGTTAATGTCTATGAACTTCAACCGGGACTGCTCTCACAGACAAATAATACCATAACCTATTACAAAGATGGGCTGGAGGCAGTTACAGAGAACTATGCTGAGCTTATGGAAGCCTATCCAAATCACAATATTGCAATTGCATATCATACGTTAGAATATTTGAGAGTATTAAGCATGGAAGAATAAACAGGACCCGAAAGAGAAATTTTAATTCTCTTCCGGGTCTTTTTGATTGAAACTTTATTATTATATGGGTAAGATTTTAACATTTTTTAATAGATTTAAACCTGTGTATTGACTATCATAAAATTGTAAAAATATGTGCATATCTTGACGAAAGGCAAAACTCATGCAGGTTATAGAAGAAAAAAGGTATAAGCTAAAACGGTTTATTGCAATCCGGCATAGTTATGACGGCAATACAGAAAACCTTCATGCTCATACCATTGCCATTAACTGCAGTATCAGGACAGAGACCGAGGATGTTATCGATTACCGAAAGGTAGAAGATATAATCCAGAGATGCCTTGATAAGTACGAGAACAAATACCTCAATGACCTCCCGGAGTTTAAGGATAATGCAACAATTGAGAGACTCGGAGAAGTTCTTTGCTTTGAGATTGATGAAGCAATGAAAGAAATAAACTACGAGATGGATCGCTTTGAAATAGGTGAAACACCTCTTCGCGTATATGTGATAACGAATGAACTTCGTGATTGATGAGTATGAGGAGATTTAAGATGAGAAACAAATTCTATCGAATCGTAGCAATCTTTATAGCTATGAATATGATGAGCGCAACCGTATTTGCTGCAGAAGATGCGACTCTTGGCAATGAAAACGCATCAGAGCCACAGGCTTTGACACAGGATGCATCTGAAAGCAGCCAGAGCAGCGAGGCTCAGCAGGGCGGATCTCAGGAATCCGGTAGCCAGAGTGGTTCTGAGCAGGGAACCGGTAGCGGCGATTCAGGCTCCGAGCTGCAGCCGATAGCCCCTATTGAGCCGATTGTTCCTGAAGAGAATAATGCCGGAACAGAAACACCTGCAAATAATGAGAATATTACGCCACCACCTGTAGTCGGTGGAGATGATAATTCTCAGGAACCTGCAAGTAATGCTGAAGCTGCAACACAGGAGAATACAAATCCTGAGGCTTCAAATAATGAAAATGCTGAAGAAGAAACCAGGAGAACAGCGCAGAAACAACAGGAACAGCAAGAGCAGCAGGCACAGCAGGAACAACAGGCACAGCAGGAACAACAGGCACAGCAGGAACAGAGCCAGCAGTCTCAGGAAGCTGCTTCAAGTACATCTTCGGAAGAATCTTCAGGTTCTTCGGGCTCATCAGGTGAGTGCGGAATGTGGTCAAATGATGCACAGATCAAGGACGTTATGGGACTTAAGGTCTCAAATAACGGGGAAAGCGTTGTTATTTCTTACAAGACCAAGCACTCAAATCCTTGGGATTATTCCTATCAGGGCAATCCGATCACTATAACTTATGCAGACGGTACCACAAGAACAATCCAGTTTGACTGGGACGGAAACGGAGTACATGGTGATAACTGGGCCAATATCGGCGGCGCCACCGTATCAAAATCTACAGACCAGAATGATACAGAGATAGCTACTATTACAATTCCTGCATCATATTTTGACTCTATGGATTTCACACTCTCAAGCGGAGAATACAAGGCAGAGATTGACGGAGCACCTATTGCTCAGGATAACAGCGGAGCAGTTTACACAGGAATCTCTCTGGACGGTACTTTCAACGACTGGAATGCGGTTCAGAAGTCTACTCTCAACGAACCTAACGGAGATCAGTGCGTAGAAGAAGTTGCCTGGGTAATTGAGAGCGATTATGTATTTATTTATATAAAAGATGATGGATCGAATTCAGCAACCTGGGCAGGTCCCAATCACAACGGTAAGTATGCGATCACAACAGATCTCGGAAGAACACTTGTATTCCAGCTTACAGAGGAGGGAGCTGTTGTGGGTGCACAGGGAGCAGTTGTAAACCATATAGGAAGCCAGTGGGAGATAGCTATTCCTACAAGCTCGCTTCCGAATAACAACGGCGGGCTCAGCTTTGGACTTTATTTGTCTGACACAACACTTGATGGATACGGTGATACTCTGGCTCATGAGAGTACAACGGACATAAAGTATGACGGACTCTACGGAGACTGGGATAACTATCCTCACAAGGAGATCCAGTACGCAACAGCAGGAACTCATGAAAACGTTCCTGACGGAGAGGCTGCTATTTATGTAGACAACAATGTTTACGGACATTGCGAGACAAGAATGCAGTCTCACCTTGATGAGAAAGGCGGAGAATACACTCAGGGTGTTTCAATTATCGTAAATGATGATTGGAGCCATGCTCTTCAGATGAGGCTCGCTACTGTTGACTCTGCAGGAAACATAAACTGGAATCCTGCAAAACAGAATCTTGAAAACGGATCTTACGAATACTACATCTTTGATGTTGGCTGCTGGGGAAGTTCAAAGAATATAAACAACCTTGTAGATGCTGATGTGTGCTACGGAAAGGCTACTATCACTCTTACAGAGGGAAGACATGATATGGAGTGGTATGTGGATTCCAATAAACTTGCTGCAAGATATGGCCTTGTTGAATCGGATCTTAAGAAGGTATCATCACAGTATGGAAGGATAGGACCGGAGGTTGTTACATCAGCCGGAACATCGACAGGACCTGTTGCAAGTGCCGGAATGTGTGTGCTTTCTGCGTTGGTTCCCTTTGTGGCAAAGAAGAAATTTACTTTTGGAAAAAACTAAAATTATTGATATAGCGAATATTAAATATCTATAAAATGCACAAAAATGCTTAATTTAACGCCTCCCTGGTGATATCATTTATTACAAGGGAGGCTGTTTTTATGCAAAGATTGACTACCTTTTTTTCGACTATCAATTTTTCGACAACCACTATGATAATCATTTTTGTGGTGCTGACAGCAATCTGGCTTATTAACCTAAGGATCTTTTACAGAGTTAATAACCAGGCGGCATTTATTACTGTCGGCATGCTCGGAATGTTTGTACTTATGATGGTGTTTGTCAGGCCTTGGGCGACGCAGCCTCTGGCAAGGATAGTTGCAGCTCTTGCCGGTTTTGTAGGAAGACTCACCGGTACATTTACTCCCTTCTTTAAATACGGAATTTTGTTTGTCGCAACAAAATCCGGATCGATAACTCTTCAGATAGACTTTGAATGTTCGGGTATCATCGAAATAATGGTCTACCTGTCTATACTGACTTTCTACAGAGTATACTCGGTATCGGAAAGGGCAATCCTTTCAGCCGTTGGATTTATCTATATCATCGTAGCCAATGCACTCAGAATTATCATCATCGCCACAATGATACACTTCGGAGGCGAGGATATGTATTATATTGCGCATACTTACGTGGGCAGAATTTTCTTTTACGCAGCAACCATTATTCTTTACTTCTATGTATTTACCAAATCTCAGGTAGTGAGGATGAAGGTTGGAAGCTTCTCTTATGACAAAGAGAAGGCGGCAGAAACAAAGGATACTTCTGAAGAAAAAGCAGAGGAAAAAGAGGATGAGAATAAATAATCTACTAAACTCCTTTATATTCTGGGGTGCGTGGATAATCATCCCTTTTATGATGGAGATTATCCCCTCTATCGGTAGTGCCATAGTCCTCATAAAAAAGAGGATCAGAAACTATCATCCGCCAAAGCCTCAGGCTTATCCGGAGATATCACTGATCATACCGGTATATAACTCCAGTGAATCCCTTCATGACTGCATCAAGTCAATTCACGAGTCGACTTATGACGACAGCAAGATAAGAGTTTATCTTGTAAACAACAGAACAAAAGATGATTCGTTTCATGTATATACTGAAGCTCAGAAGGAATTTCCCACCATCAGGATGCAATGGCTTAACGCAAGACAGGGAAAATCCAGGGCTCTGAATATGGCGCTCTATAACAGTACAGGAAAATATATCATAAACATAGATTCCGACGGAGTGCTGGAGAAACATGCACTTCAGAACATGGTGGATGAGTTTGAATCTGATCACACCATAGGCTGTATGACCGGGGCAATACTTACAATTCCTGAACAGATCGAGGAGTACAGGCATTTCTTCTCAAGACTTCTTAGACAGATCGAATTTGTTGAGTATGCCGAGGCGTTTCTGGCAGGACGAAGCTATGCATCTGAGAATAACAACGTGTACACATTATCAGGTGCTTTCTCGGCTTTCAGAAAATCGACAGTGCTCAAGTCGCGAATGTACAACACTAACACCATTGCAGAAGATACTCAGATCACATTCCAGATGAGATATCTCATGGGGCAGAAGGTTAAGCTCTGTGATAACGCCATATATTTTGTTGGGCCGATAGAGGGCATGAATAAACTCTATACTCAGAGGCAGAGATGGCAAAGAGGTTCTTTAGAAGTTGCCAAGCTTTTTGATTCAAGAAGCTTTAGACCTATAAGGATTCTCAGAGATGTAAATGTAAGGACTCTTATTTACGATCACACCTTTGCGTTTCCAAGAGTAATCTGGTGCGTTGCTCTGTTATGTCTTTTCCTGATGGGCTTTTCGACCACCATGATCGTTTATTCAACCATACTTGTAATGATCTGCTATATCATCATTGCCTATTTATATTTCATTTCAATTAGTCTTTTTTTGGAGGAGTTTCCTGACATAAAGAAGTACTACAGGACTCTTTGGTGGGTGGTTCCGATCCTTCCGCTTTTCAATGTCCTGACATTCTTTATCAGACTTACAGGAATCTTCAACAGTATGAATACCACCAGTGCATGGAAGACCAAGACACTGACCGAAGAGATAGAGGAGTACAAACAGGAAGTTAAGGCGGAAGCCATGAAACTTACGAGCATCAGCAAGAGACTTTATTCTTTCCTGAATGAGCCATGAGTAAGAAGAAAAAGAACAAGAAAAAGTACATAAGCGTTACACTGGTGCTGATTCTGATGGCAGTTGTTGTAGCAGGCCTTGCCGGGCTCACATTCTTTGAAATGCAAAGATATGAGGACGGTCTTATTGACGTGTGCGCAACCCAGCAGGATTCGTATGTTCAGCTGGTTATTGACCAGATTAACCTGAAAGAAAACAGGACCGATCAGGAGATTATAGAGAATATCCTTAGTACTCTGGATTCTTCATCAAACCGCTATTGGACATTTTCAAAAGAACAGACAATGCTCTATGTTAAGGATGCTCTTGAGACCAACAGATATCAGTCGCTGACGGCAAATTCATATTACAGGTCCGACTCGGCTACGAACTTTATCGATAACCTGATAGTTAATAAAGTTAATCACGAGAGAATAGAACTTGACGGAAAAGATTATATAGCAAGTGGCGCTCTTTTTGAGTACGGTGGTGAGGAATACAGGATATGTCTTTTAACAAATACCACAGTCCTTCTTGATAACAATAAATTCCTGGGCTCCAAGATGGAGATGATCATCATCTTTATTGTTGTCTATTCACTGATATTTATCATGCCTATCATTCTTACGATCATGCACAATATCATGCAGAAAAAGATATTTGAGACAGGGCAGGAACTGAAGGAAGTTAACAGTGCGGTAGAAAAATTAAATGAGAAACTGACGACGGATGAAATATATGACAACAGGAAAAATCTCTTTTCACTTCCCACAGTCAGGATGTTTATGGATGAGTACAAGGATAAAAGAGCTGCCTTCCCGATTTCATTTATCGCTTTTAGGTACGGTGACAAGGAGACTGTATCAAGATTCTTTGGAAGAAACTGTGTAACTCTTGGCAAGCATGATATCAAATTCTATGATGGCAGACTTCATCTGGCACTGATTTTAAGCGTTAAGTGCAATGCAACCAAGGCAAAAGAGCTTTCCAAGGCAGTAAAGGGAGACTGTGAGTTTTTGGGAAGTGAGACAGCGGCCACTGCAACTGCCATGGAAGAGAAGTTTAGCAAGATAATGGAACGTATGGGAAATCCTCCCCTGACCGGTGTTGAGACTGGAAAGGTCATGAGACCTGACAGCAGGACAGAGTCAAGATACAGAACTAAGAGCGAAAACACAGAGGACAAGAAGAATGCGTAATGATGCGCTGCGAGAGTATAAGTTCAAATTATATTTAAACGCCAATCACTTCGTTATATTCAACGGGAAAAAAGGCGAGAGTCACCCACACACCTGGGAATTTGTAATTGAGGTGCTTGTTGATAAGGACAAATTCATCAAGTTTCTTGACTTTGAAAAGGCAGTTGATGAATATCTTGAACCCTATCAGGACAAGCTCATAAATGATATCCCTCCTTTTGACCACGTGATACCGACGCTTGAGAATATGATGGACTACTTTGCGCCTCATTTTTATGAGGAAGTAAAAAGGATAGGCGGACTTCTTATCAAGGTTGAAGCTAGTGAGACTCCCTCCAGAACATATATATATTCCTTCAGGGGAAGAGATGAATACTTAAATGACCTTCAGGAGCATACAAGGAATGCTCTTGGAAATATCATACATTCAATAGTCGAAGAGAGCATAAATGAAGAATAAGGTTACAAATTTCATAGCTATAGTATTTATGTTCATATTCGGGGCAGTAATCTCCGTGGTTTTAATGGATTTTCTGGCAGCCGGTGGTCTCTACCCTTCTGGTTCTGATACTATGTACCACATTTTCAGGGGAGATGTTATCTACAAATCCCTTAACAGGCAGATGAGCATTCCTCTTTATTCAAGGCTCATGTACAACGGTATTGAGTTGTTCAGATACCAGACTCCGCTTTCCCCTATACTGTTTGCGGTATGCGAATTTGCAGCCGGGGGCAACGTTTTTAGTGCATATCTTTATTATGTGTCATGCATCTTCTGTATGGGACTTGCTTCCTGGACAACTATCGGAATACTTCGGAAAAGACCCGTTGCAGGCCTGTTATTCGGAATAATATGGTTCTTTCTGCCGAACAATATATACACGCTGTTTGTTGAAGGAAATATCGCGAAATCATTGGCATATGTCTTTTTGCCATTGCTGTTTTATTCGGTATATCAGTTTCTGGAAAATGGATATTGGGTACATATTCTAGGGGTGGTATTGGCTCTTTACCTGATGATCCAAAGCAACTATGAATTTGCAAAGATGACAACGGTCGGGACAGTTGTCTTTCTTGTTATCTTCAGAATCTTTCAGAAAAAGAGAAGACGTATCGCAAAGATCATTGCGGGCATTGTTGCCTCGTTTTTGCTGAGCGGAATGTTTCTTGTTCCGTACATAAAAGGAAATATTGCTGCTGAGGGTGAAGAGTATGCAGCCGGATTTTTTCAGAGTATTCTTGTGACCTTGAACCCTGTACTTAGAATGACCAAGTCACCGGAACTGGCATATTTCGGACTGTCGTTGTTTATAATAGCGATTCTTGGAGCTCTTGCCAGCAATAAATCATCTGCTCCGGGATTTATTACAGCTATCATAATAGTTCTGCTTACTGCAGCATCGGCATATGTGGTTATCAGTATCGTTCCGGGATCGGAACTGCTTTTAATGCTGAGATTTTTGTCTATAGCGCTGGCTCTTGTTCTGATTGGAGTACTGTACTGGGACAAGCTCAGGAAGTGGGTACTGATACTGTTTATCGTTCTTATATGTGCTGACTGCGTTCCTTCATTCTATTGGATAATCGGACAGCAGAACAACAGGGCTCCTCAGACAAGGTATATCAAGGAGAGCGAGGATACACTGATCAAGGAGGCAAAAGAGCTCTGCGTACAGCGAATAGCTCTTTTTGACCTTTCAAGCCTTGGAGCTGAAGGCGCTTTTCTGATAAGCGATTTTGGTGGAGAGAATATGAGTGTATTCGGAAGCGGATGGCAATATTCAGCTACTTCCGGTAATACAAAGCGCCTGAACAGTGCCATGAGTGATGAGTATTTTGCTTATTTGTTTGACAGATGCATCGAACTTGGGGCAGATACCATAATTATTCAGAAAGCACAGGCAACATATGGCGAGAGGACTCTTGTGAAACTCGATAAAGCGGCAGAGAGTCTCGGCTATGACATTATTGATGAAAATGAAGGCTATATGCTGTATCACTTAAATGTTGACGGAACCTACGGCACGAAAGCAAAATATGATGCTATAGGAATCGGATACAGTGCATACAGTCTTTCACTGGCATTTCCCAATATCAAAGAGACCGGTGACTACTATATAGACCACTATTCATATGAGTATCTGTCACAGTTTAAGACGGTTTACCTCAGCGGATTCTTTTATGAGGACAGAGCCAGGGCTGAGGATATGGTTAAAACGCTTTCGGAGAACGGAGTAAGGATAGTGATCCTCGCAGATGGAATGCCGGAAGACCGTGAAACCAGATCCAAGACGTTCCTCGGCGTTACCTGCAACGTTGTTCAGTTTGAGAACGGATATCCTATTCTGTATACCAGGGATTTTGGAGAAATGGACTGTGATCTGTTTCCCAGGGGATACTCAAAGTGGGTAACTTACTATCTGAACGGACTGCAGAATGTTGGAGGAACCATTTCGGATAATAATGTTGAACTGGCATTTTTCGGTACAGGACTAAACGATAATATCTGCTACATTGGACTCAATATTCCGTTTTATTACTATCTTACGCAGGATACAAATGCAGAGAAGCTGATGCAGTGGGTAATGGGAATGGAGCCGGGGATACTTCCGGAAAGAGAGATATATCCAATATCAATTAATTATGGAACCAATGAGATCACTGTTGATTCCAATGTGGACTATATAAATACGGGACTTGCATATCATGATTGCTTTAATTCCGAGCAGAGCATATTTGTTGATAACGGACTTCTCATAACAAGAAGCGGAATGACAAAGATCAGAATCGTTTACCCGTATCTGGTTGAGAGTATTATTGTGACGGCGCTGGGACTTTTGCTGCTGATAATACTTCTCTGGTATGTAAGAAGATCCGACCTTGTGGACAGAGGACTTATCAAGGTAAAAGCGAAGAAGGAAGAGCAAAAGGAGACAGAGGAAAAAGAGTATTTCTATCCGGAACTTAAGGAACTTGAACAGGAAGAGAAGGAAGAAGATAAAGAAGTAGAAGAAAAGACAGAAGAAGAGGCTGAAGAAAAACTGACAGAAAAAATAATTGAAAAGGAAACTGAGCAGATTATTCATGAAGAAGAGCCTGAAAATGAATCCGAAATAATTTCGGAAAAAGAGCCTTGGAAGTTAGCAGAGACTAAATCTGAAAAGGGCACCGCTAAAGACTTTGATATTCCGATGAAAACAGGTGATGATTTCGATATTCCATTTGGAAACTAACAAATTACGAAACAGTTTATGGAAACTGATGCCTTAAAATATAGTGCCCCACTTTAGACAAATAAAGTGCTAAATGCTTGTATATTATTGTGCAATATGCTACAATGGATGTAATGTAGTGATATTGCGCAAAAATATAAATATGCAATGTCAAAGGAGGATTTTGTTATGTTATTCCAACTCTATAGCGATGCTGCTTCTATGCAGCTCATAGGCTGGGTACTGGTGTTTGTGGGCCTTATTCTCATGAACGAGATCGGTCGTAGAACTAAGGCCGGCGGAATGTTAGTTTTTGTTATCATTCCTACAATTTTAACTATTTACTTTATTCTTGCACATGTTGGTATGTTTGGTGGCAAGGCAAACCCAACAGTTGCATACATGGACGGATGGTTCCATTACTTCAAGCTTTACGCTGCTGATATCGGTTGTGTAGGCTTCATGATGATCAAGTACAAATGGGGCATCGGCAAGGAAAAATGGTTCAAGTGGTTCCCATGGTTCATCGTTGCTGCCAACATCATGATCGCTAATGTATCTGATATGGAGTCAGCTATCGCATCTTATAAGATCGCCGGCAACCTTTCAGGTGCTTGGTGGGCATCCAACGAAGGTGTATTCATCTACGGCGGATGGTGGAACGTTGTTAACGCCATTGCAGGTCTTATCAACATCTTCTGTATGACAGGATGTATTCACCTTTATTCATCCAAGGACAAGAATCATGCTGATATGCTTTGGCCTGATATGACAGTTTGGTTCATTCTTGCATACGATGTATGGAATTTTGAGTACACATACCTCAACCTTCCTACACACTCATGGTACTGTGGTGTTGCACTTCTTCTTGCTCCTACATTTGCTAACGCATTCTGGAACAAGGGTGCATGGATCCAGAACCGTGCTAATACACTTGCAATCTGGTGCATGTGGGCACAGGTTGTTCCTACATTCCAGCTTGTTGGAAGATTCCAGGCAGCACTTCCTTCAGTTTACGGCGGAGCAACAGAGGCCGGTGTAAACACAGCAATGCTTTACGAGAAAGCTATTTCCCTGTATAATTCAGGTGCAGGTAAAACTGCAGCAGCCGGAGAGGCTATCTCAGCACTCGGCATCACAGCTAATCCTACAGCACAGGGCGTTGTAGCTATTCTTGCAATTGCCATTAACGTGATCTGCATGGCTGAGATCATTAAGAGATCAATCAAGATGGGCAAGAACCCTTACTCCAACAACGTATTCGTTGGTACTAAGGACTTTGATCTTGCCATGGAAAGGGCAGAAATTTAATGGATAACATCAGAGTAATTGAAGTAAAAAGAAGTGTTTTTGAGAGTAACGACCAGGATGCAGAGAGACTACGAGGAGAACTTAAGGAATCTAAGACATTTCTTTTGAATCTGATGTCATCCCCGGGGTCAGGTAAGACAACAACTCTTACCAGGACTATTGAGGCCCTTAAGGATAAATACAGAATTGGTGTAATGGAAGCGGACATCGATTCAGACGTTGATGCCAAGACTATAGCAGCTACAGGAGTTAAGTCAATTCAGCTTCATACCGGTGGAATGTGCCACCTGGATGCTGATATGACAAGACAGGGACTTAAAGAGCTGGGGCTTGAGGATGTTGATTTTGCAATCCTTGAAAACGTTGGAAATCTTGTATGTCCTGCTGAATTTGATACCGGCAGCACCAAAAATGCCATGATACTCTCAGTTCCTGAGGGACATGACAAGCCCCTGAAGTATCCGCTTATGTTCTCTATCTGTGATGTTGTACTTATCAACAAGATAGACGTAATGCCATACTTCGACTTCGACCTTGAGAAGTGCAAGGAGTACATCCATATGCGCAATCCCAAGGCTAAGGTTATTCCTATCTGTGCCAAGACAGGCGAGGGAATAGAGGAATGGGCTGAGTGGCTTTCAGAGAATATCGATGAGAGTATCAAGTAAATAATAATTGGCAAAGAGACTATAGAGATGCCGGGCGATAAACAGGGGAAGTTTATGCGTTATCGCTCGGCATTTTTTTCGAAAAAATTAAAAGGCAGACAGGTAAAAACATGCATGAATTAGGAGTTGTTTTTCGCATAATAGACGATCTTACGGAACTTGGAAAAGAGAACGAACTTGAGAAAATTCATTCGGTTACTCTGCAGCTGGGAGAGGTGTCCGGCGTTGTTCCATCGCTCCTTACAGACGCATGGAAATGGGCTGCAAACAGGACAGAGCTTATGAAAGACTCAGAGCTTATCATAGAAACCCTTCCTGCTGTGACCTATTGTGAGGACTGTAAGAGCGAATATGAAACTGTGACATATGGCAAGATATGTCCCAATTGCGGAAGCGAGCACACATATCTCTTGAAGGGAAACGAATTCATGATAAAAGAGATAGCGGCTACATAAACTATTTGTCAAATCAAGAAAGATGAGGGTAAGAGATGAATAAAGAGCAATTTGATATGAAGGATTTAATGACCCCCTATTCCTTAGATCCTAATAGAAACAAGATAGATCCGAGAGCAGGAGTTATTCCTGAGACAGTTGATATGGATGCTCCTTTCAGAGAGCCACTGGCAAGGCTTGTGACACATATTACCGACAGAAAAGAAATCAAACTCGGAATCAAGAAGATAACAAAAGAGAGCCCTGAGTATTGGGGCGTATATAATCTTATTACAGATGAGCAGTGCGAGATAGCGCTTAAGATGGAAAAGCGTAAACCTAAGACTTTCGAGCAGATCGCAGCTCTTTGTCCTGAGTACTCCAAGGAGGAACTTCAGAAGCACCTGGATGAAATGTCATATAATGGCATCATCGAGTGGAACTATGAGAATCCGAAGCATGAGAAGCAGTATGTGCTTCCTATGTTTGTTCCCGGATCTGCAGAGTTCTCAAACATGAACGGCAAGGTACTTGCAGCGCATCCTGAAGGCGGTCCTTTCTTTGAGAGAATGACACGTATTCCTCTTGAGGGACTTACACATATGGTTCCTCAGGGCGGCGCAGGTGTAGGAATGCATGTAATCCCTGTTGAGAAGGCTATTGAAATGCAGGGCAGCGCTATAGGTCTTGAGAAGATCTCATACTGGCTTGATTACTATGAGGGCAAGTATGCAGCTTCTCCTTGTTCCTGCAGAAGATCAAGAAAGACCTATGATCAGGGTTGTGCGGATGATCCTGAAGGATGGTGCATCGCAGTTGGCGATATGGCTGACTACGTCGTTGAGACTCAGAAGGATGGACGTTATATTACCAAGGAAGAAGCCCTTGAGATTTTCAAGCAGGCTGAAGATAACGGATTTGTACATCAGATCACAAACATCGATGGATCAGAGAAGATTTTCGCTATCTGTAACTGTAATGTAAACGTATGCTATGCGCTTCGTACATCACAGCTCTTTAATACACCAAATATGTCACGTTCAGCATATGTTGCTCACGTTGACAAGAATAACTGCGTAGCTTGCGGACGATGCGTAGAGGTTTGTCCTGCCGGTGCTGCGACTCTTGGTCAGAAGCTCTGCAAGAAGGACGGCAGCGAGGTTATTTATCCTAAGATGCCTCTTCCTACAGAGAAGAAGTGGTCTACAGATATGTGGACTGAGGATTATCGTGACATAAACCGCATCAACACTCACAAAACAGGTACAGCTCCTTGTAAGACTGCATGTCCTGCACATCTTCCCGTACAGGGATATATTAAGATGGCTTCACAGGGCAGATACGATGAGGCTCTGGCTCTTATCAAGAAGTACAATCCGCTTCCTGCCGTTTGCGGACATGTTTGTAACAGACGTTGTGAGGATGCATGTACCAGAGGAACAATTGACGAGGCTCTTGCAATCGATGAGATCAAGAAGTTCGTTGCTATGCGCGATCTTAAGTCAGAGACACGCTATGTGCCCGGCAAGGTAATTCCTAAGATCGGCGGAGGCTTTGATGAGAAAGTAGCTATCGTCGGTGCGGGCCCTGCAGGTATTTCCTGCGCTTATTACCTGGCTCTTAAGGGATATAAGCCAACTCTTTTTGATAAGAATAAGAAACCCGGCGGAATGGTTACATACGGAATCCCTTCCTTTGTAATGGAGAAGGATGTTATCGAGGCTGAGGTAGACGTTTTAAGAGACCTTGGAGTAGATATCCGTCTTGGAGTAGAAGTCGGAAAAGACATTACTCTTAAGCAGCTCAGAGATGAAGGCTACAAGGCATTTTATATCGCTATCGGATGTCAGGGCGGCAGAGGAATTAATGTACCCGGAGAGGACGCAGAGGGCGTTATCAAGGGTGTGGACATCCTCCATGATGTAATTGATGATGAGAATTACAAACTTAGTGGTGACACTGTAGTAATCGGTGGCGGAAACGTTGCTATAGACGTAAGCCGTACTGCTATTCGCTGTGGTTCATCCAAGGTTACTCAGGTATCTCTTGAAACAAGAGACATTATGCCGGCTCTTCCTGAGGAAATCGAAGTTGCAGAATCCGAAGGAATTATTCTTCAGGGCGGATGGGGACCAAAGGAGATCCTCACAGAGAACGGTAAAGTCAAGGGCATCGTATTCAAGAAGTGCACACAGGTTAAGAATGCAGAGGGACGATTCGATCCTCAGTACGATGAGAGCCAGACTATGGAGATTGCATGCTCCAATGTTATTCTTGCAGTAGGTCAGGCAACCGTTTGGGGAGACCTTCTTAAGGATGAGAACGTAGAGTTCAGAGGACCGGCGCCTGTTGCAGACAGTGTAACATTCCAGACTTCCGTAAAAGACATATTTGTTGGCGGTGACATGTTCTATGGACCTAGATTTGCCATTGATGCCATTGCATGCGGAAAAGAAGGAGCAGAGTCTATTCACAGATTTGTACAGCCTCATTCCTCGCTTACAATAGGTCGTGATCCTAACTTCTTCATTGAGTTGGATAAGGATGATATATCAATTAAAGATTATGACCATGTTGGACGCCAGCATCCCGGTGTTGGTAAGACTGAAGACGGTAAGCTGACATTCAGAGATACCAGACAGCTACTTACAGAGGAACAGATTAAGAAAGAGACATCCAGATGTCTTGGCTGCGGAGCTTCAATCGTTGATCCTAACAAGTGTGTAGGCTGCGGACTTTGCACAACAAGATGCGAGTTTGACGCTATCAAACTCACCAGGGATAACCCCGGAGCTTCAACAATGAGAAAGGCAGAGGATAAGCTTAAATACATCCTTCCAAACGGCCTTAAACAGGCTGTTGCAAGGCCATTCATTAAAAAGACTCCAAAAGAGACAGCATGGCTGCCTGAGAGTGATAAATAATCGATATTTCATTTAAGATTAAGTCAAGTGAACAAAAATGTACACTTGACTTAATCTTTAAAAATGTTTATTAATAAGAAGCGAGCTTTCGGGCTAAATAAAAAAAGGGGCATTATTATAGCTAATGGCGACTAAGAAAACTAATACTACTAAAAAGAATTCATTACTTATTGTTGAGTCACCTACAAAGGTAAAGGCTATTAAGAAATTTTTGGGCAGCGGCTATGAAGTGGCAGCCAGTAACGGACATGTAAGGGATCTTCCCAGAAGTACCATGGGAATTGATATCGAGCATGGCTATGAGCCCAAGTATATAACTATCAGAGGAAAGGGAGATGTTCTTGCTGAACTCAGAAGACAGGTCAAGAAGGCTGACAAAGTTTATCTCGCAACCGACCCGGATCGTGAGGGAGAAGCTATCAGCTGGCACCTGTGCTCTGCACTTAAGCTTGATGAAACCGATGCCAAGGTTCAGAGAGTGACCTTTAATGAGATCACTAAGAATGCTGTCAAGGAAGCTATGAAGCATCCAAGAGACATAGACATGAATCTTGTTGATGCACAGCAGGCAAGACGTGTTCTTGACAGAATGGTGGGTTATGAGATTTCTCCGCTTCTCTGGTCCAAAATAAAGCGCGGACTTTCAGCAGGTCGTGTTCAGTCTGTGGCACTTAGGATAATTGCCGACAGAGAGGAAGAGATAGATTCCTTTATTCCTACAGAATATTGGACACTGGATGCCAAGCTTATGGCTGAAGGCGAGAAGAAGCCGCTTGTTGCACACTATTACGGTATCGGAAACGACAAGAAAGAGATTTCATCAAAGAAGGAACTTGATGAGATATGTAAGGCAATTGAGGGCAAGAAGTTTGTTGTAAGTGATGTCAAGAAAGGTGAGAGAACCAAGAAGGCTCCGCTTCCTTTTACAACATCAACACTTCAGCAGGAAGCTTCCAAGGCTCTTAACTTCTCAACTCAGAAGACAATGAGAGTAGCTCAGCAGCTTTATGAAGGAATTGAACTCGGAAAAGAGGGAACAGTAGGTCTTATAACTTATCTTCGTACCGATTCAACCCGTGTATCCGATGAAGCTGTTGCGGCAGCCAATGATTATATAGTCAGGAATTTTGGCGATAAATACCTTGCTGACGGAGCAGGAGCCAAGAAGACGGAAGGTAAGATACAGGATGCTCATGAGGCAATCCGTCCCACATACATTGATCACACTCCTGTGATGGTCAAGGATTATCTCTCCAGAGATCAGTTCAGGCTTTATCAGCTTATCTGGAGAAGATTTATGGCAAGCAGAATGGCTGCTGCCAAGTATGAGACCACTTCTGTCAAGATTGATGCAGGAGAGCACAGATTTACTGTGGCTGCATCCAAGACTGTTTTTGACGGTTTCCTTAATGTCTATACTGATGATGAGGATCAGATTGAGAAGAATGTTCTCATGAAGAACCTTGATACAAATACCAAACTTAAATTTGATTCATTTGAGTCAGCACAGCACTTTACACAGCCGGCTCCTCATTATACAGAAGCTTCTCTGGTTCACGACCTTGAAGCTCTCGGAATTGGCAGACCAAGTACTTATGCGCCTACAATTTCAACTATCATGGCAAGGCACTACATTACGAAAGAAAACAAATCTCTTTTCATTACAGAGCTTGGCCAGGCTGTAAACAAGATGATGATGGATGCCTTCCCTCAGATTGTGGACGTAAACTTTACATCCAATATGGAAGCACTTCTTGATGGAATTGCTGAAGGTGATGTTAAGTGGAAGACTGTTATAGAGAATTTCTATCCTGATCTCGACAAGGCTGTGAAGGCTGCCGAGGAAGAACTTGAGAAGGTTCAGGTTCAGGATGAGGCAACAGATGAAATTTGTGAACTTTGCGGCAGAAATCTGGTTATCAAGTATGGCCCTCACGGTAAATTCCTGGCATGTCCGGGATTCCCTGAGTGCAAAAACACCAAGCCTTACTTTGAGAAGATCGGAGCAAGCTGTCCTAAGTGCGGCAAAGACATTGTTCTTAAGAGAACCAAGAAGGGCAGAATATTCTACGGATGTATCGATAACCCTAATTGCGACTTCATGTCATGGCAGAGACCTGTATCCAAGAAGTGCCCTAAGTGCGGCGGCGTAATGTATGCCAAGAACAATAAGCTTGCTTGTGGCAATCCGGAATGTGGATGGGTCGAGGACAAAGAGAATAAAGAAAACAACTAAACATAAAAAAATCATAAAGACTCGGACTGATTAAGGTCCGGGTCTTTTTTTTGGTTTATAATAATATTTATATACGAAATGGAGGTAAAGACATCATGGATAACAACTCAGTAAATGGAAAAAGTGGCATTTCCGAGAAAATGCGATGGGGAATCATTGCTCAAACCGTTTTTGTGGTGGCTGCGCTTATTTTATCGGGCTATGCCTGTTTTAGAAGCCACGAGATCAGAAGAATCATAATTTATGCCGGACAAGCACTGGTTTGTCTTTTGATCATCGGATTCGGAACATTTAAGTCTAAGGATGAAAAAAGAAAATATCTGGTATTTATCATCAATTGTTATGCGCTTTTGGAGATACTAAGAGCAGTTCTTATCATAACAACAGGAATAGAACCTGTTGTATCCGGCATAACAAGGCTCATTATGGCTGTTATTGCATGTAACTGTGTGATCCTTGCAGACAGAATAGATAAAAAGGATTCAGAGATAATTTCAATTGAAATCGTGGCTTTGGAAGTCATTCTGTATCTGGTTTTCATCTTTGGATTCCCCGGAGTAATGTACGGAAGGATCAACAAATTTATCCCTCTGGCGGGAGTTCTTATCGCAGGAAGTATAGCTCTTTTTACAAAAGCTAAAAATCAGCAGCTTGGAACAGATGAAAGCGGTGAGACCGCTTTTCCTAAGTGGACACAGGCAGTGGGAGTTTTACTTGCTGCTATCCTTGTTGTTGTATCTCTTGGAAACATCGGAAGTAAGGGACAGCCGGGTACACCGGGAAGCTATGAAGAACTGTCTTCCTGGACGGATTCAGCACCTCTTAAGGCAGAACTTACTTCATATATGGCGGATATTACCGATATAAACAGTCAGAATTATATACCTGCTGACAGACGAATTGCAGTCTTTGATATGGATGGAACACTTATATCAGAGACCAATCCTTATTACTTTGATCATTGCCTTTTGATATACAGAGTTCTTGAGGATCCTGATTATAAGGACAAGGCTTCTGACTTTGAAAAAGAGACAGCATACGCAATACTTAAGGGAATACAGACCGGAGAATTTCCTGAGGATATGATGAATATGCACGGACAGGCTGTTGCCTCTGCATTTAAAGGGATGACGATGGATGAATTCATGGACTATGTTCTTAAGTTCAGAGAAGAAGCGGCTCCGGGATATGACGGAATGACAAGAAAAGACTCTTTTTATCAGCCTATGGTTGAGGTTGTGGATTATCTGCAGGAAAACGGATTTACAGTATATGTTGTCAGCGGAACAGACAGAATTATATCCAGAGGAATAGTAAAAGATAAGCTCAATATTCCAATGAGCCAGGTTATAGGTTCAGATGAGAATATTATCTCAAGCAGCCAGGGAGATGCTGATGGGCTTGAAGTTCAAATGCAGCCAGGTGATAAGATCATTACCGGCGGAAAGTTCCTGACAAAAGATCTTCAGATGAACAAAGTATCCATTATAGCGCAGGAGATTGGAGTACAGCCGGTACTGGCTTTTGGTAACAGCACCGGAGATTCCAGTATGTGCGATTATGTGGTTAACAATAATCCGTATAAGAGTTTGGCGTTTATGCTTTGTTGTGACGATCTTGAAAGAGAATACGGCAATGAAGCTAAGGCCAAGAAGATGCACGATTTGAGCATAGAGCATAATTGGGTTCCTGTTTCAATGAAAAATGACTGGACAACAATCTATGGCGAGGACGTAACTAAGAATCCCGATATCGGCCTTGATTATTATTATAATTACGATATTCCGAACTAATCCATATATATTTATTTTCTGAAAACTTTAACGTTTTTTCATAATTGTAGGCGCTTTATTGTTTGAAGCGCCTATTTATTTATGCTATGATACAAATAGCGTAGTGAGTTTGTATACGGTTTAACGTCTATGTTGAATCGTCACTATGAAAGGTGGGGAAATACCTGGTAAAGGAGAAATCTGATGAGTAGTGTACAGCTACTGGATAAGACCCGAAAGATTGGCAAGCTTTTGCACAACAGTAATTCCGGGAAGGTTGTCTTTAACGACATATGCAGAGTGCTATGTGACATCTTAGCCTCCAACATGTTTGTTATAAGTAAAAAGGGCAAAGTTCTCGGTATAGGCGAAAGTGAAAATGTTGATTCACTCAGCGATCTTTTGGTAGATAACGTTGGTTCGTTTATTGATCCGATGTTGAATGAAAGATTACTTACAATACTTTCGACAAAAGAAAACGTCAATCTTGAGACTCTTGGATTTGAAGGAATAGATGCATCCAAGTTCCAGGCGATAATAACACCAATCGAAATAGCCGGAGAGAGGCTGGGCACTCTTTTTATATACAAGACCGACAAGCCTTACGACATCGATGATATTATTCTCTGCGAATACGGTACCACTGTTGTAGGACTTGAAATGCTCAGGGCAGTCAATGAGGAGAATGCAGAAGAAAGCAGAAAACTTGCAGTTGTAAAATCGGCAATAGGAACTCTTTCCTTCTCCGAGATGCAGGCCATCATTCATATATTTGATGAGCTGGACGGAATGGAAGGTGTGCTGGTAGCCAGCAAGATTGCTGACAGAGTTGGGATCACAAGAAGTGTTATCGTAAATGCCCTCAGGAAGTTTGAGAGCGCTGGGGTTATTGAATCGAGATCTTCAGGAATGAAGGGCACATACATTAAGGTTACCAACGATGTTGTCTTTGGCGAGATAAAAAAGCTAAAGCAGGAAATCTAAATTGCCGATGAATATTGTGAAAAACAGTATCAGCGACATGGATGGAAATTATGATGAAAGGATTTATCAAATGCGATAAATCCTTTTTTGTTTATTTCATACATTTTGTAGCAAAATATATACCGATATACAATATAAAGTATATTTTACTTGTATTTTACACAAAAAAATTTTATTATTAAATAGAGTAAAAAGGAGGAGTGGCTTTTGATAAACAGTAATGTCTTTGATTACATTAATGTCATGGATA
>JAEEGF011800796.1_pt1 | contig 20850 bp, 18 predicted proteins | sample 9134171 | NCBI WGS metagenome assembly JAEEGF01 (sample SAMN16246542, study PRJNA631951) | gut metagenome | biome: gut microbiome; feature: rumen; material: AP-attached | host: Bos | place: Iran: Karaj | collected 2018-10
ACCATAAATTGTTATAAAATAATACAATATATCATAATAATTATACTACAGCAAATCGCGTGGTTTCAACATTCTGTGGTGATTTATAGAAATTTTATCAAGATATGGTATGATTAATTTGCGATCAAAACCATGTAAGAAAAAAGGAGAAAAATGCTATGATTCCTCAGGATCCTGTTATACTTTTAAGCTATGTAAATACACAGCTAAGAGACAACTACAGCAGCCTCGATAAGCTTGCTGACGGACTTGACCTCAGTGAGAATGAGATAAAAGAGATTGTGGATAAGCTTGAAGGCGTTGGATATAAGTATGACGCCGGAGCGAATCAGTTTAAGTAAATTACGAGAGTCAGTGAGGACGTCCCCACTGACTCACACTGACTTTCCGTTACAATTCAAATTTCACGGCTACTCCGCCCTGCTGAGCTACAGCCTCAGATAAGCCTCCCAAAGTTCCACTGCTCTCAGAGACTTCATTTGTAACTTTTTCATCAGTCTCTCTTTCCAGACTGATCTCATAATCTATTGATCTGGCAAGAGCCAAAAGACCTGCACCAAAGACAAAGTCTCCCTTCTCATGCGCCATTTCCACGTGCCTTTCTATTTCTGAAATAAGATGTTCTCTCGGGAATCCCGACAAAACCCTGACAGCATCATCAAAGTAAGGCTTCTCGATATCCCTGATGCAGTTAAAGAGGAAATCCTCAGCCTTTATATTCTCGGGATATCCCAGTTTCTCACAAAGTTTTACTCCGTTGAGCACATAGATATCCTTTTGATATCGGTTCAAATATGAGAACGCGCGTACATCCAAATCCTTGTCGAATTTTATTCTGTTGCATATCGCATCCAATTCTGTTTCCGAAAGCGTCTTGTTGTACAGCGAGTCCTTTATATTGTTAGGATCAGTCAGCTTTCTGATGCGTTTTTTGCCGACCTTTTCTCCTCCTTTTCCAAAATCCAGCTCGCGACATTTTTGTTCCCAGAGGTACCTGAATTCGCCCCAGTCTGCAGTGGCCAGTTTATAGTAACTAACGCGCATATCAGCCTTGGCGGCATCAAATGCAGATTTACACAAATCTTTCGGGTAATCCGCGACTGTACCCATGAGCTCAGTAACCGCATCCTTAATCTCACTACTTCCGCTCCATTCCTGCATTCCGATATCTGTGCCATCGATCATGCACACATTGCATTTGTTCACGCCACCGCTGAAATAAAACCTTTTTACTAAAGCGAGCGGATAGTATCTGTCCTTTATGCATACCCATCTTCCGCTGCTGCTCACTTTGACCTGTCTGACAGTTTCCCCATGCGAGGTGACATAAGGCTTAAATTTCTCTCCTGAAAGCAGCCTGAATATCTCTTTTCTGGTAAACCACTCTCCCCAATAAGGTACAACCGCATCCTGAGTAAACTTCTTGGCCGTATGCTTGATAGCCGCCACGGCTGCAGGTCCCAAAACAAATAAGCCTAAAGGAAGTGAGAAAAAAACTCCTCCAACAGTTGCAAACGAAACAACTATCCAAAATATTTTTTTTAATAATTCTCCGATCTTAAAATAGCTCTTTAAATAGTTCCACATACACTTACTTCTTTATCTTTATCTTTTTCTTTATCTTTATCCGCCTCATTATCTTCCAGAGATATCTCATAGTCGATTGCCTTGGCAAGACTGATAAGGCCTGCTGCCCATACAAGGTCATTTGCTTCGTGTGCTTTTACGATTTCGTCATCAATATGCTCAATAAGAACTTCTCTTGGATAGTTTTCTTTTAATACCAGTACTGCATCATCACAGTATGACTTCTGAACATCTTTTAGGCAATTAAACAAAAACTCTATCCACTCTAAATTATCCGGATATCCAACAACGCCCAGGACCTTTATTGCATTACATACGCAATATTCATCATCATAGTTAGTGATGTCAAACAACGCATATGGTCTTTCAATTTCATCATCCTTAACAGCTTTCGCCACAGCAGCAATTTCATCGTCATATAAAACTCTGCGAAACATATGCTTATAAACCAGATGTTCTTCGGTGATGTCATCAAGTGCCTTCTTGCGTTTTTTGCCCGGAACCCTTTTGGCAAGAAGCTTTGAGTATTCCTCCTCCCACAAGTATCTGATCTCAAACCAGTCTGCCTGAGCCAGCTCTTTATAATCCTTTTTCCATACTCTCTTAAAAGCTTCTGCAGCATTGCTTGGAATATCGTCATAGCTCAAAGTAGCAGCAAGAGCCATGGTAGGAGGAAACATCTCCTTTAGTCCTGCCTTCAGCAGTGTTGCCCTTGACTTCATTCCGCGGATTTCAATAGAATCACCGTTTATCAGCTCCAGGTGGTCTTCCCGCACATTAAGGCCCTTAACGAGAGGGATTGGATAGTAACGTCCCGCAATCTTCATCCATCTGCCGCTTTCGCTGACCTTGAGGTCGTGGCATACATAGCCATCTCTGGTTACATAAGGAGAAAACTTATCCTCCGCAAGGAGCTTAAAAATGTTATCTTTGCCAAAATGTTTGCCCCAGTATGGAACAGGGGATAAAGAATCCTTGAACCCCATAAAGAAAGCGTATGAAAATAACACTGCAACAGGACACATCACCAGAAACAATATAGCAGCAGTCGCCATTGTCTTTGGCTTTGTGAAGAAGCTTATGGCAGAAGATAGCGCCATGACATCTGCAAAAAGAGTCATAAACCCTGTTATGCCCACATCAAACGGAATACCTATTCTTAACAGTCCTTTAATATAATTCCACATAAATTTTCAACCCAAAAATAGGGAAACGCTTTAGAGAGCGTTTCCCTAAACTAACTAAAATTATTTTGCAAGGATCATCATGATCTCATTACTTCTCTGAACGAACTTGGTCATTGCATCACCCTCAAGAGGTGCGTTCTGGATGCGTGCCAGATCATAGAGCTGTTCGCAGATAGTCTTGGTATTATCACTATCTTCATGCTCCATCACATACTGAACAAGAGGATGGTTGGCATTGAGGATAAGAGTCTGTCCCTCTGCTCCAAAATCTCCCATTCCCATTCCGTTCATGGCATACATCTTCATCATCTCAGCCATACGACGTGATTCCTCGGAGACGGTAAGCATTGATGAAACCTTCTTGTCCTTGAGCTTCTCAAGCTTAACAGTGAGCTTGTCGTTCTTAAGAGCCTTCTTGATCTTCTCAGCGAGTTCTTTTTCCTTCTCTTCGAGCTCAGCTGCTGCCTTCTTGCTTGTTCTTGACTTGAAGGTATCTGTAAGATCAGCATCGATTCTCTTAAAGCGGATACCCTCGTTCTTGCGCTCAAGCTGCTCCATGAAAGGAACATCGATGTTGTGCTTCATTACGAAAGCTTCCATCTTCTGAGCCTTGAACATGTTGATGTACTGGCTCTGCTGCTGCTCGTCTGTTACGTAGTAGATAGTACGGGGCTCTTTGTCCTCTTCCTTGGCATCATCTGCCTTGGCAGCATCCTCAGCAGTCTCGGCTTTCTTGCCCTCGTCAACCACTTCAGCCTCGACCTTCTCGCCGTTCTCATCAACAGCCTCAGCCTTCTCAGCTTCCTCCTCAGCCTCTTTGTTGATCTGAAGAGCCTCAGGTGTTGTAAGGTACTTACCATCAAGGTTCTTAAAGAGGATGTAATCTGTCATCTTCTCGCAGAACTTGTCATCACGAAGACAGCCATATTTGATGAATGGACTGATGTCGTCCCAGTACTTGTCATAGTTCTCTTTGTCAGTCTTGCAAAGACCGGCGAGCTTCTCCGCAACCTTCTTGGAGATATACTCGGAAATCTTCTTAACAAAACCGTCGTTCTGAAGAGCTGATCTTGATACGTTAAGAGGAAGATCAGGACAATCGATAACGCCCTTAAGGAGCATAAGGTACTCAGGAATTACTTCCTTGATGTTATCAGCAATGAATACCTGATTGTTGTAAAGCTTGATTGTTCCCTCGATGGATTCAAACTCCATGTTGATCTTAGGGAAGTAAAGGATACCCTTTAAGTTGAAAGGATAGTCCATATTGAGGTGGATCCAGAAAAGCGGCTCCTTATAATCTCTGAAGACCTTTCTGTAGAACTCCTTGTACTCCTCATCTGTACAGTCCTTGGGAGTCTTGGCCCAAAGAGGATGGATATCATTTAAAAGCTCAGGTCTTCTCTTTATCTTGTACTGAAGTTCAGGCTCCTCTGTCTCGCCTTCCTTCTTCTCAGGATGAACCTCTTCTATAACAGTATCTGAATCAAGCTTCTCTGAAGCCTTGATAGTCTCTGTTCCTTCTTCATTCTCTTTTGAAAGATAGATCTCATAAGGCATGAATGAGCAGTATTTCTGGATCACTTCTCTTGCCTTGTATTCGTTGCAGAACTCAAGGCAGTCCTCAGAGAGATGAAGTGTTACTGTTGTTCCAACCTCTGCCTTGGTGCCGTCTTCCATCTCGAAGTCAGATCCGCCGTCACATGTCCAATGTACCGGTGTACCTCCCTTATATGAAAGAGTATCGATATCTACTGAATCTGAAACCATGAATGTAGAGTAGAATCCAAGTCCAAAGTGACCGATGATCTGATCTGCATTGGCCTTGTCCTTGTACTTGTTAAGGAAGTCTGTAGCACCTGAGAAAGCCACCTGGTTGATGTACTCCTCAACCTCCTCAGCTGTCATACCGATACCGTTATCAGTGATCTTGATGGTCTTGTCTTTGTCATTTAATATAATATCCACGCGAGGCTTGAACTCATCGGGAAGCTGGTACTCGCCCATCATGTCCATCTTCTTGATCTTGGTGATGGCATCGCAGGCATTTGAGATCACTTCTCTGTAAAAGATATCGTGGTCTGAATAGAGCCATTTCTTGATGATTGGAAACATGTTCTCGCTGTTGATTGATAAGTTACCTTTTTTTGAAGCCATAATTCTCACTCCTTTATATTACACTCGCTCAAAAGAACCATAATTGTACATCTGTTATCGTACAAAAAATAGTTTAATTCCCTCCAAGTCAAAAGTCAACAAAAATTTAGCACTCACCAAAGGTGAGTGCTAACAAATAATCTTTTTAGATTTACAACAATGTAAGCTTTATATTCCTGCCGATTATTTCATCTATATCGGAGATGGTTACAAAGCATTCAAATTCAGCTACGATCTCACGAAGCTGCCTCATTTCATAATGGCTTATCACCACATATAAAGCCCTGTTCTCGCCTCCGATGTACCCTTCCGTCTTCCACTCCGTGCAGGTCCTTCCGAGCTCTTTGTATATCTTATCCTTGATAGCCTGTACATCGTCGTGGGTGAAGATAAGGCACCCTCTCTGGGCATCAAAGCCTTCCTCAACCCTTGTCATTACCACAGACACTATCACATATGTCAGTATGGAATACAGTCCCTGATTCCAACCAAACACGAATCCGATTATAAGGTAGAGTACAACGTTAAAACCAAGTATCTGTCTGCCAACAGCAACATGTATCCTTGGAGATAAGATTGATGCCACGATCTCTGTTCCGTCAAGGCAGCCTCCGTACCTCAGGACCAGCCCCACCCCAACGCCGAGAATAAGTCCGCCGAAGGTCACTGCCAGAAGACTCTCATAGGTGATGTTTGGCTGGTTTTCAAAAAATGCAACAGCAACTGAGAACACAGTCATGGCAAATATAGCTCTTATAACAAACATATGCCCTCTCTTTTTCCATCCGAAGATAAGAAAAGGTACATTGAGTATCCAGGTCAGGATACTGAGCCTAAAGCCTGTAAAAGAAGAAATAAGCATCGAAACGCCCACGATTCCTCCATCGAATATCTTATTGGGTGCAAGAAATTCCTCGATGGAAAAAGCCGCAATACAGGCCCCTACTGCCACCATAAAAAAGTTAAAGACTTCACTCCAGGCTGTTTTTTTCTTCATGTCTTATGTTTACCTCCAACTTCATCATTTTGTGTGTTCAGCAACATAATCCGAATAACTCATGCCGGTGTATTTTTTAAAACAGCGGCTGAAGTAGTTGGGATCAGGTATCCCCACCTCCGCAGCAGCCTGATACATCTTGACACCACCCTTTGCGATCTCCATGGCCTTTTTCATTCGAAGGTCCGTGAGATATTCAACAAACTTTTTTCCCGTGTCCTGCTTGAACTTCCTGGATAAATAACTTGCCGAGAAGCCAAAGTGCTGAGCGATAAACGCCAGGTTTAATTCCTTGTCCGTGAAGTTCTCCTCAAGATATCTGGTGATAAGATCGGTGTCACTCTCTCCGGAATGCGGCTCTTCGTTCTCTTTCTGCTCTTCCCAGTAGTCTTTTTCCCTCTTGAGTTTTTCAGCTGCACGCTCCAAAACCGGGGTTACCTCTGCCCTTACCATGGGCTTTAACATGTAATCAAAAACCGGAAGACTTACACACTTTCTGGCGTACTCAAATTTATCTATAGCTGTCATGATAATGATTATCAGATTGGGATATCTCCCGGTCGCAACCTCTGTGAACTCAATGCCGTCCATGAAGGGCATGGAAATATCCACAAAAGCTATATCCGGACGAAGATCATCAATGATATTGATAGCTTCGATACCACTGGCTGCTTCACCCACAACCTCCATTCCGAGGCTGTCCCAGTCAATTGCAGCACGCATCAGCTTCCTTGCGGATTCTTCATCATCTATTATCATTACCCTTATTGCTCTGTTCATTATTTTGCTCCAATAGTTATCTCTATCTGAGTGTACTCACCCTGTTCACTCTCAATCTTGACGCAGTCCTTTTTGCCGGTGTACATCCTGATCCTCTGAATGGTTCCCCAAAGTCCGAAGCTCTCATCGGCTTCCTGCGGTCTGTCCTTCTCATCTGCCGAGAGGATCTTGTCGATCTTGTCCTGATCCATTCCGATACCGGTATCCTTGACCACAATGTGGAGTTCTCTCTCCGGGTATTCCTCTCCCTCAATTTCATCGACATACGCCGAAATACTGATCATACCCTTTTCGCCCTTAAGCCTTATGCCGTGATAAATACTGTTTTCCACCAGCGGCTGCAGGATCAGCTTGGGCACAATAAAGTACTCAGCCTCAGGGGGAATGTCATATTCATCCTCTATTATATCCCCATATCTGAGTTTTTGCAGTGACAGGTAGTCCTTAACTATACTGATTTCCCTTGAGAGTGGGATCTCTCTTCCTCCCTTACTAAGGAAGTTGCGGTAAAAGCTTCCCATGGTCTCCAGAGCATCATGAACCTTATCAGCGCCTGCATCCAGCGCCATAAAACCGATGGTCTCGATGGAATTGTACAGAAAGTGCGGCTTGATCTGTTCCTGAAGCACGCGCATCTCAGCTCTCTGAAGGGTCTTTTCCTTCTCCATAAGTCTGTCGATCAGCTCGTTAACATGGTCGATCATGTTGTTGTAATCGCCCTCAAGCATCTCAAACTCACTGCTGTTTACCTTTACATCAATCTTCTTGAGATCTCCCGACGACCTGTTCTTATCCATGGCCGAAGAGAGCTCGAACACCGGATCCGTTACGTTTTTACTGATAAAAGAGCCTGTGTAGAACGCAAGGATAATGAAGATTATCAGCATAAAGATCATTACGTTGATCGCAGTAAAAGGTACTCCCTCGTTGCCATAGGAGGAGGTCTTCAAGATAACAATTGGCATATTGGCAACTCTGCAGCCGGATAAAAGACTGCGCTCGCCCTCTATTGTTATATCCTTATGTGTTATGCCCGTTGAGACAAAAGAGCTCTCATAATAGGGCGCAAGTTTCCTGTTGCCCGCGATAAAAGAGCCATCGGTACCCATGATACAGATATCATTGTACCTCAGATCTCCCAGCATTTTCTCAAATACCCTGGCGCTGATGTTCATGAGCATCAATCCGCTTCTCTGCTGGGTATCGATATCATAGATGGCCCTTCCGATGGTAACCATGGGCTTATTTCCAAGCTTATGCGCAACTCCGTTGGAATTTAAAGAGACAACAGCAGCACCCTTGGCATCGTAGATGTAACCTCGCCACGAGTCCTTCTGCATAAGATCATAGTCATATACATATGTAAATCTGTTGGTGGACAGCATGATCATGTCCTCTCTGAAGACCATGACCGTATCAACACCTTCGGTTACATTAAGGATATCCATGATGCCGTATCTTGCATCATTTATCATACTGATATCCACCTGATTTACATCTGCTCTTAAAAAAGAAACAAGACGATCCTCTGTCATTATCAGTCTCGAGATTTCACGGTAGCTGTCTATGTCTGAAGCAATGTTATTGGAGAGAGTCCTGAGGACCCTCTCTGACTCCCTGATCTCATAGTCCCTTCTCTCTTTGGCAGTGATAAGGTACACGGATATCAGGAATGTAACAGTTACTACAAAGACAATACTGAAAATCAATCTCTGTAATCTTAATGAAAGAGAAATCGTCTTTTTGTTCGAAGTGTTTGTTTTCATAAATAAAAGAATAACATTTTTCCCGGAGGTTTTCACCCCTTAACTGCTCCTGCGATAAAGCTCTCCTGAATCTTGCCGCTGAGGAACAGGTAGAAGATCAATGTCGGGAATGTGGCAATACACAGAGCAGCACCGATAGGTCCCCATTCTGTCGTGTACTGTCCAGAAAGTGCCTTGATACCGACGGGAAGAGTTCTGTGAACGGAATCTGAAATGAAAACGTTGGCAAACATGAACTCGTTCCAGCACTGCAGATATGAATAAACACCAACTGTTGAAACTGCCGGCTTCATAAGCGGGAGGATAATCTTGAAGAAGGTTCCGGCAAGTCCGCAGCCGTCAATTCTTGCTGCTTCGTCAAGCGCACTCGGTATCTCTACCATAAAGCCCGTACAGATAAGTATGGACATTGACAGCGCAAATGCTGAGTAAGGCACGATAAGTGTTGAGTACTTATTGAGCCAGTGAAGCTTGGATAAAACTACGTAAACAGGTACGATTGATGCCTGTATAGGAATAGTAAGTCCAAGCATAAAGAATGCGTTGGTCAGCTTATTAAGCTTCCAGCTGATTCTTGTGATGGCGTAGGTTGCCATCATAGCAGCCATCATTGATATTGCGATAGCTGAAATTGTGACTATAAGGGAGTTTACAAAGTAAAGTCCCATGTTTCCTGTGTTCATGGCTGATACATAGTTTTTAAACAGCCACTCTCTGGGAAGACCTATGATATTCTGTCCGAAGATCTCCTCATTGGACTTCAGTGAAAAAGTGAACATGAAGTAGATAGGGAAGAGATTGACCACTGCCCAGAACACCAGGAATATATACATTAACACTTTGACGGCGGGATTTGTTTCCTTGACCGTCAGGGCTTTAGAGTTTTCCATAATCATACATCCCTTTCCCTAAATGCTGCAGTTATAAGTAACGCAAAGGCAAAGCACAGGAAGATAAGCATAACGGATATTGTGCTTCCCATTCCATATCTGTTTCTGAGGAACAGCATGTTCTCAAGAAGAGTACTCGGAACCTCTGTAGACTGGAAAGGACCGCCTTCAGTAAGTATGCGAACAAAGTCGTAAGCCTTAAGAGATCCTGTTACCGCAAAGATAACGCTTACTCTGATAATAGGCTTGATGATCGGGATGACAACATATCTGTCAACCTGCCATGGTGTTGCTCCGTCAAGCATTGCTGCCTCACGAAGATCCATTGAAACACCCTTTACACCCGCATACATAAGCAGCATATGATAACCGATGTACTGCCAGATTGTAGGCACAATGATACTTCCAAGAGCTGTCTTAACATCTCCTACCCATACGTGCTTTAAGTTTCCGAGTCTTACGGCATCAAGGAATCTGTTCAAAAGACCGTAGTCAGGATTGTAGATCTTGAGCCATAACTGACCGATAACTACCGTCGAAATAAGCACGGGCATAAAGAAAATTGAAAGGAAAGCCCTCTCCTTCTTTGGCTTTCTTCCAAGAAGAAGTGCCAGGAAAAGAGAAAACGGAAGCTGTACAAATACAGAAAAGAATGCCAGCCACATAGAATTCTTAAGGGCTGTAACAAATTTGATAGAGCCGTTCGTAAACAGCTCAACGTAGTTGTTAAATCCTATGAATGTTCCCTCGGAAAAGCCGTTCCAGTCATACATACTTCTGTACAAAGACACAGCAATAGGAGCTATAAGTATGCTGACAAAAAGAGCCAGTCCCGGAAGAAGGAACAAAAAGATGGTGATCCCCTTTTTAAAATCTATCTTATTAGTCTTCATTCATACACAACCTTCCAAAAAATAGTCCTTCCCGTATCCCCCGGGGAAACAGGAAGGACTAAAAAATCTAATTCTTACTGAATGTCTTTAGCCAGACCCTCGATGAACTGTGTTCCATCAAGAAGGCATCCGTAAACCTGATCTACATATGAAAGATATGTATTTGCAGAATCAGCACTCATAGCTGTATCTCCGAAGAGAACCATTGAATCTGCGCCTGCAACGATCTGTGCTACAGTCTGTGTAAGCTCGTTAACTGAGCTTGTATCACCGTAAGGTGTCCATGCAGGAAGTCCGCATCCATCAAGATATCCGTAGTGGCAGATGTACTTACCAAGCTCGAAAGCATAATCAGCTGCTCTCTCAGCGTTAGGTGAAGAAGCTGCTACTGCAAGTGTATCTGAAGGTCCACCGATGAGCTGTCCAAGCTTTGACTTGTCAGCGTTGATTACAGGGAACTCACCAACTTTAACCTTTGTCTTGAACTCTTCGTTTGCTGCGAAGTCTGCGCAGTTCCATGTTCCGTTCATGTAGAATGCGTACTTGCCGGCCATGAAGTTGTTCTTAACTTCGTCGTTTGTAAGGCCGATTCCTGAAGGATCGAAGTAACCGTTTGTTACAAGTGACTGGAATGTATCAACAGCATCTGCAACATCCTGGTTGTTCCATGTGCTCTTTCCAAGGAAAATGTCGTTAAGTGTATCTGCGCCTGCGCTCTTCTCGATAACTGACTCAAGATACTCTGTTACACACCATGTCTCTTTTCCTGCACATCCGAAAGGAATGATTCCTGCAGCTTTAAGCTTGTCGCAGCATGCGATGAAATCTTCATATGTTCCCGGGATCTCATCATAGCCAACCTGCTTAAGCAGATCCATGTTAGCAAACAGACCAACGATGTTCATTGTAAGCGGCACACCGTAGTGCTTGCCATCGTATGTTGAGTTGCCAAGCATAACCTCAGGAAGCTCGCTCTTGTAGTTCTCATAAGCATCATCAAGGCAGTAAACCTTGCCTGCTTCTACGAAGTCACCAAGGAATGCACATGACCATGTGAAGAAGATATCAGGCATCTCGTTAGCAGATACAGCAGCTTTGATCTTGGTCTTGTAAGACTGGTTCTCAAAAGCTTCCCATGTAAAGTTGATATCAGGATACTTAGCCTGCATATCAGCTATAGCTGCCTCATAAGAATGACGGTTTGAATCACTCTCAGTTGCGATACACCACATTGTAAGAGAAATAGGCTCTGATGAGTCTGTACTCTCTACTGCAGCGGGCTCTGCTGCAGGCTCAGCTGCGGGCTCTGCTGTTGTAGCTGCAGGCTCTGCAGGTGCTGATCCGGTATCAGCAGGTGCTGAAGATCCGGTACATGCGACGAGAGACATAGCCATAACTCCCGCCAACAAGGTTGAAACAATTCGCTTCATTTTCATAACACACCTCTCCTTTGTTGAATTATATTATTATTTTATTGAACCCTGACCATAGGCCATGGGTAAGCAACCGTAAGTTTGTCGCCGTCGAGAGTGTAATACAGATACGCATCCTCGATCGGGTCATCGTACATGAGCTTGATCCTGGAGTTTTCTTCCTCTACCGTGTAATGTCCGTAGAAAATACCCTCCTCACTGAACTCGCCGTTCTCAGTAAACACATAAGACCAGCCGTTTGACTGTGTCCAGGTCCCAACAACTCCCTCACCCGTACCGACGCGGGTATAGGTTGACTCTTCATACAGGGTCATATTGTCTCCGTCCATCTCATACCTGATGCTCTGCTCTCCATTCTCATTCTTAAGAGTGATGTAAGTGTCATCCTTGGTGTAAGTGTACTCATTCCCCTTATAAGTAGCCTTACCGTTATCCGAGAGAGCAATTACAGCAACAAGCGGCTCATGGTTGTAAGCCCATTTCTCTGTTTTACTTCCGCATCCGCCAAGAAGGCTCATAATAAAAATAATTGAAATTAACGTGGAATATATTTTGATTTTCTTCATACTCTTTTCCCCACTGCAGATGTAAAACTTAATACAATTACAATATATCCAATCAAGTTTTCAGATAGAATGGATTTCTTTTACCTCTCTTAGCACATTTTTTACTTCTTTAACAGAAAGTTCATTCTTTATTATCATTTTTTGTGCGCTTTGTACAAAAAGAAAAGCACTTGTTTTTACACAAGTGCTAAACCGTTGTTCATAATGTCATAAATATGTCAAAAATGTGCTTAAGAATGGAAATATTGTTCATAGACTTCCATAAAACCGGTAGTGGTCACATTTTCATCATCAACCAGTTCCACACTGTCCCAGAGCTTCTGGTTGAGCTGCTTGGTCAGTGTTGCGACAAATGCATCGTACTGTGCCCCGAAGACTTCCCTCTTTCTCTGGGCAACTATCTTGATCTTGTTGGCCTCGGTCTCCTCCCTGTTGAAGGTGCTGATACACTTTAAAATCGCATAACCGTCCTGTGTCTCTATGATCTCGCTGGTCTGCTCGGTTCCAAGATTAAAGGCCGCCGTCTCAAACTCAGCATCCATTTCGCCCTTGCCAAAAGAGATCGTGCCTTCATCAGCTTCATTGTACTGGGCCATAAGTTCCTCAAAACTTCCGCCGTTCAAGAGGCTTTTGAAAATCTCCCTGCACCTTCTGTATGCAGCATCCTTCTCGCCGTCACTGAAAGGAACCTTGTTGCCCTCGCCATCGAGCGAATATGTCTTTATAAATATCTGCTCAACCGTAATGGTCCTGGCTTCATCGTCGGATATCTCGGGATTTATATCCCTTATGATGTAATCATAGAGCTTATCTGCAATCGCCTGCTCTCTTATGATCCCTTCCATATCCTGAACAGTCACGCCGTTCATAGCAGCTATGTCCACGTCCGTAAGCGTATCGTAGTACGCCTGAGCCGCTTCAAGGACCTGCTGTTCTTCGGACTGATCGAGTTCAATGCCGTTTTCACGGGCCAGGAGATTCATCACCTTGATCTGAGCTATCTTGGCAAGGACCGAATCTTTTAATCTCTGTTCAACCGTCCCCGAGTCCGTATCGGCATTCCAGATGTCTTTTCCGAAGGTCTTCTCATATCCTCCCTGGGTGCCGACAAGATAAACCATTGCTTCCGATAGAGTACAGGTGGAATCCTCGATCCTGAAGACCTCATCCTTTTCAAAGCCGGTTGTAAAGACAACCTTGTTAAAAGGAAGCGCCGCGGAGCATCCGGTCATCATGAGCATTAAGCAAAGTGCCAGTACAGGTATCAGTCTTCTCATGATTCAAGATCCTTTATGATGCTGCGCGCAACTGACAATCCGTTGGCGCTTGCCTGCTGAAGTCCTCTTGTGACTCCGGCTCCGTCTCCTATGGCTCTGAGCCCCTTGATACTGGTCTCGAAGTCTTTGTTTACGATAACCTTGTTCGAATAGAACTTGACCTCTACTCCGTAAAGCAGCGTCTCCTCAGATGCAATACCGGGTGTAACCTTATCCAGAGCCTGTATCATCTCATCCAGATCAACCATGATCCTGTGAGGGAATACCAGTGAAAGGTCTCCGGGAACAGCGTCCTTAAGTGTCGGGATCAGGTTGTTCCTGCACAATCTCTCCTCTGTGGTTCTTCTGCCTCTCTTAAAATCTCCGTAGGTCTGAACCAGGATCTTGCCGCCGCAGAGCATGTTTGAAAGCTCCGCTATCTTTTTACCGTATTCAATAGGTGTCTTGAAAGGCTTGGTGAAGTTCTTGGACACCAAAAGAGCAAAGTTAGTGTTGCTGGTCTTGAACTCTTTTCCCTTGTAGGCGTGACCATTAACGACAGCCAGTCCACCCTCGTAGTACTCGGTCGCAACCTCTCCGGAAGGATTGGTACAAAAAGTCCTTACCTTGTCATCAAAGGTAGGTGTGTGATAGATGAGCTTGGCTTCATAGAGATTCTCGTTGAGGAACTGCATAACCTCATCTCTGACTTCAACTCTTACGCCCACGTCAACGGTACCGGGCTTGGTCTCAATTCCGATCTCTTCGCATTTGTCCTTAAACCAGTCGGCGCCTTCACGTCCAACAGCGCTGACGATCTCTTTTGCCGTAAATGTATCACCCTTATCGGTGGTTATGGCTGTGGCTCTTCCGTCCTCAACAACAATGTCCGTCACCATGGTGTTAAACTCAATATCCACACCCTTTGAAAGAATGTGCTCCTGGAGCCTTGAGTAGATCTTGTAGCCCTCCTCGGTACCGAGGTGCCTTATGGGGCACTCTACGAGCTTGAGATTTGCTCCGATGGCTTTTCTTCTGATCTCGCGAAGTTCCAGCTCTTTATCTATTCCGTATACGTTCTTGTCTGCGCCAAACTTAAGGTATATTTCGTCAGACTCGTGAATGAGTTCAGTGGCTTTGTCATATCCAAGGATCTCAGGGAGATTTCCTCCAACGTCCGGCGAAAGAGAAAGCTTACCGTCAGAAAAAGCTCCCGCACCTGCAAAGCCCGTGGTGATGGAACATGGCTTACAACCTGCACAGGTCTTGGTCACGCGCTTGGGGCAATTTCTTTTCTCTATTGAACGGCCCTTCTCAACAATGAGAACCTTGAGATCAGGTTTTTTCTCCATAAGTTCGTAGGCACAGAAAATTCCTCCGGGACCTGCGCCAATAATTACTACATCATAATTCTTAGTCATAAATACTCCTCTTAATTGCTTTTGTGCTCTCTACCACTTCTCTCACCTTGTCCGCCGCATTGGCAAACGCCCTGGCGACATTTGGATCAAAGTGTGTTCCGGAGCCCTCCAATATTATATCCATGGACTCCTCAATTGAAAATGCTTTTTTGTAACATCTGTCAGATGCCAGTGCATCAAAGACATCCGCCACTGCCATGATCCTTGCGGACAGCGGAATGTTCTCACCGGACAGTCCCATAGGATAGCCTTTGCCGTCCCATCTCTCATGGTGATAAAGAGCAAGATTTCTTGCTTCATTCAGATAATCCGATTCGGGAACCTTCTCGATAACCTGATCTATGATCTCTGCTCCGGCTATGGTGTGGTTCTTCATCTTCTTATACTCTTCATCGTCCAGTCTCGAAGGTTTATTCAATATTCTGTCTGATACCTTGATCTTGCCGATATCATGTAAAGGAGCTGATTTAAAGACATCCGACATAAACTTGTCAGTGATCTTATCGCAGTAAATTCCCTCTTTTCTCAGCTCTTCCATTATGATCCTGGTGTAGAGCGCAGTCTTTTTAACATGCTCTCCGGTATTCTGATCTCTGCTCTCCACCATGTCTGCAAGCACCAGAATAAGAGCATTCTGCATATCATTTATGGTCTCGTTCTTGCGCTTTATGTCATCCAGATAATTCAGGTTATCTTCCGTCATCTCGGAAAATGCGAGATACAGATTTTCAGTCTCATCACCGGTCTCGATATCTATCTTGTTAAAGAGCTCTACGGTATCATGAAGCGATTCTTCCCTGTCCTGGGTAAAAATAGATGCCGTATAGGCCATGGTGTTAAGAGGGAGGATCATCTGATATTCAACAAAGAAAAGACTCACGGCAAGAATAAGTGCAAAGACTCCAAAGAACAGCGAAATCATCCTCACCCTGAAGCTTCTTGCCTGCATCATGATCTGATGCATGGATATGTCAACACCCGCATGTGCTCTGACTTTTCCCGTCGAATCCATGACAGGCTCAAACACCGTAAGAACCCATCCGAACCTATCGTTAACTACTATGGGTCCATCTCCTCAGCCTCGGAAAGGCCCGATCTGTACTCACCGATCGTCTCCTTAAAGCCCACTATGTCTCCGGGCTCTCCGCCGGGAACATCTTCCGTATCCACATCAAAAACGACATGGCATCCGTCTTCCATGATCTTATATACATAGACATACTCCACTATGGAGTCAGAAGTATTAAGTATCTCCTCAAGCTCTTTATATGTGTCATTATAACCCTCTGCTGCCTCGCCCTTTTCGATGAACTCATCTATCCGGTTGCCATCAACGCAGGCGGCAGCTCTTTGGGCGATGCCCTCTGCAAGCTCAGTCTCTCTGTCAACCATGCTGTTATAGTAGATGTAATAGCTTATGAGCATGGCCGAAGCACCGATTAGAAACGACGCAACGGTAAGGAGGGACACCAGCTTTAGTCTCAGGGACATGGTCCTGCTCTTCTTCTTGTGGAATTCCCTTACGATCTCCGATGTGAGCGGAGCCTGCTTCCAGGCATGTACATGGAAGCGCCCCTTAAATTTGGCAGGCAGTATCTGTATGACTATCAGGGCAAAAGAGACACTGATAATCTTATCAACCACATCAATAAGAAAATCCGCTATGAGTTCTGACGTAAAAGCAGAAAAAATACCAAGAGCATGGATAGACCTGACAAGCGAAGAAGAAGTATCCTCAGCTCCAAAGCCGTACAGATACCAGGTAATGAGAGCTCCGCCCACACCACCGATAAAAGCATCGATGATGATCATGGAAATGACTCCGGCAAGTTTTTTAGTCCAATCACGATTGTGGAAAAATGCCGTAACAACGGCGACAGAGACATTCAGTGCACCATACGAAATAGCCATGGGGTCAGAAGTTATGGTTGTCAAAAGAGGTCCTGCAAGTCCCACCAGTATTCCGGGAATATATCCACCCAGCATGGACGCTATCATGGTGCCTATAAGATCAAGATACAACGGAAGTCCTAAGCGATTACATATCCACGCACCTCCGCTGTTGATAAAAATACACACTATGACCAGGGCCAACATTGTTATAGTCTTCTCCAGCCCGGACCTTGTTTCCTGTTTCCTGATTATATCCAAAACGATCCCCCCTTAATCGTCTGCGCAACAACCGGTAGGCTTATATTATACCAAATTTCGTACATAATTTCCATTGAGGCACGGCTGCCAAAAGAGGCTTAAACAGTCAATATTAATACATTTTTTAGAAATATTGCGATATAATTTTATTGCGGTGTATCGATTATTTTTAAATGAATATTTGATTTACCATCGTACTACTCAAATACAGGGAGCGCAAAAATGATGAAAAGACTTCTAAGTCTGGCTTTAAGCTGTATGATTGCATTTATTGCAGTCATTCTTTTTCCGGTTCAGGCTTTTGCAAGCGGATTTGATCCCGTCTACTATGCCGAAAGATATCCGGATGTTGCAGCAGCGGTCGGCACAAGCCAGCAGGCACTTATAAATCACTATCTTACTTTTGGAATCGGTGAGGGCAGATATCAGAACGCCGCGGAAGAAGCGGCAGGAACCCCTCTGAACACATATATAGATATCAATCTCACAACCCAACACGTAGTCTATGTTCTGGACGGAAATCCCGTGTGGGAAAGCGACTGCGTATCAGGTGATGTCAGTAAGAGAAGGAGCACTCCAACCGGAGTTTACGCGGTATTTGGCCACGTGGCAGGAACCTATCTCACAGGCCCCACCTGGCACAACTGGGTTGATTACTGGATGCCCTTTACCAGAGGTGGCTGCGGACTGCACGATGCCACCTGGCGTAGGAAATTCGGCGGAGAGATCTACAAGACCAACGGCTCCCACGGATGCGTAAACCTGCCTCATGACAAGGCAGAGGAGCTGTTCAATATGATCGACATAGGAACTGTAGTAATAGTTCATAAAGATGAATGAGTCAAAGTGAAACGTCCCCGTTGTCTCAAAATGAGACACTGGGGACGTTTCACTTTGACTCATTTTATTAAAATATATCAAGAAAAGTGATTAATTTCACCATGATGTAATTGTGCATAATTGTGCTATGATAATATTCATCAGCTAAATTGATTAAAATTTACACTTTTAACATAATATATATCAAATTTAACCCGATATATTTAATGTTACAGGTGAAAATAAATCAAGATTTAGCAAATGAATGACAGAAAGAGGAGCACAGTTATGAAGAATGTTGAGAAGTACCAGCGTCAGTATTTTATGCCACCCAAGCCTACCTTTGACTGGGTTAAGAAGGACTATCTGGATCATCCGCCCATTTGGTGCAGCGTAGATCTTCGTGATGGCAACCAGGCCCTTATAGAGCCCATGAGCCTTGATGAGAAGCTTGAGTTCTTTACCATGCTGGTCAACCTTGGTTTTAAAGAGATCGAGATCGGCTTCCCGGCAGCTTCTGAGACTGAGTTTGAGTTTGCAAGAACTCTTATAGAGAAGAACATGATCCCTGACGATGTTACGGTTCAGGTTCTCACCCAGGCAAGAGAGCACATTATCAAAAGAACTTTTGAAGCCGTTAAGGGTGCTCCAAAAGCCATCATCCATCTTTACAATTCAACATCCGTAGCTCAGCGTGAGCAGGTGTTCAAAAAGAGTAAGGAAGAAGTTAAGAAGATCGCGGTAGAGGGAGCTAAACTCCTTGATAAGCTGGCAAAGGAAACCAACGGTAATTTCTCTTTTGAATACTCACCAGAGAGCTTCCCGGGCACAGAAGTAGACTATGCGGTTGAAGTCTGCAACGCTGTCCTTGATGTTTGGAAGCCAACCAAGAAGAACAAAGTCATCATCAACATCCCTACAACCGTTGAGATCGCAATGCCTCACGTATTTGCAACTCAGGTTGAATACATAAGCAAGAACTTAAAGCACCGCGAGGCAGTAACTCTCTCACTTCACCCTCACAATGACAGAGGATCGGGCGTGAGCGACGCAGAGCTTGGATGCCTTGCAGGAGCTGACAGAATCGAAGGTACGCTCTTTGGAAACGGCGAGAGAACAGGAAATGTTGATATCGTTACACTTGCCATCAACATGTACTCACACGGCGTAGATCCGGGACTTGATTTCTCACATATCATGGAAGTGGGCGAGACCTACGAGAGACTTACAAGAATGCGCATCTACGAGAGACAGCCCTATGCAGGACAGCTGGTATTTACAGCTTTCTCAGGCTCACATCAGGATGCTATTTCAAAGGGCTTCTCCTGGCATGACCAGAAGAAGGACAAGGGAATCTGGTCAGTACCTTATCTTCCCGTTGATCCCAAGGACCTTGGAAGAGAGTACGATGGAGACGTTATCAGGATCAACAGCCAGTCCGGAAAGGGCGGCGTAAGCTACATCCTCAAGACCAACTACGGCATGATGGTTCCAAAGGAAATGCAGGCAGACATCAGCTACACCATCAAGGATATCTCAGACAGAGAGCATGCTGAGCTTTCACCTGCAAGAATCTATCAGATATTTGAGGATAAATACGTACACAACGACAATGTATTCAGGATTCCTGAAGTACACTTCAAGCAGATAGACGGCATTCTTGCTGAGGTTACAATATCTCACGCAGACAAGGATCACATCGTAGAGGCTAACGGTAACGGACGTCTCGATGCTGTAAGTAATGCCATCAAGCAGTACTTCAACATCAGCTACGAACTCTCAACCTACGAAGAGCACGCTCTTTCAAGAGGTTCATCCTCAAAGGCCTGCTCCTACGTTGGAATTACCTACAATGGCCAGAAGTACTGGGGCGTAGGAATTGACGAGGATATCATCAAGTCTTCGATCGGAGCTTTGGTAATCGCAGTAAACCAGATTGATGCAGTAAGAAGTATCAAGAACAGCAAAGACGAGAGGATCAACTCCATCATCAATTACATTCAGGAGAACTACCTGACAGTAACTCTGGATGATCTCTCAAGCCAGTTCTATCTCTCAAAGCCATACCTCTCCAAGTATATCAAGGAGAAGTCAGGCATGACATTTGGAGAGAACGTAAAGAGAATAAGACTCAACAAGGCCAGCACACTCCTTAGGAACGGAAACATGAAGGTTGAGAAGGTTGCCGAGGCAGCAGGCTATCAGAACGTTGAGCATTTCAACAGGCTCTTTAAGAAAAAATACGGAATGACTCCTGTACAGTACAGAAGTAGCAGCAGATAAAATTAAAGGTATAAATGAGCAGAGACAGCGGGGATTTTATTATTCCCTACTGTCTCTGTTTTATTTTTATTCAAGGTTTTTGTCATATTCCAGGATATCTCCCGGCTGACAGTCAAGGGCTTCGCAGATGGCCTCCAGGGTTGAAAAGCGCACGGCGCTTATCTTTCCGGTCTTTATCTTGGAGAGATTTACGTTGCTGACACCGACCTTTTCAGAGAGCTCGTTAAGGCTCATCTTGCGATCGGCCATAACACGATCAAGTCTAAGTACTATTTTACCCATAAGCGCCTCCTTAAAGTGTCTCGTCAGACTCTGTCTGAAGAACTGCACCATACTTAAATACATATGCAAGTCCGAAGAGAAGCAGGATCACGATAACAGTTGGGATATCGATGTTAAAGCCTGTTCTGATGTTGCTTGTAAATGCTGTAGCCATAAAGCTCTCAAATGCGCCACCTAAAACGCACCAGGGAATCAGTACCCATGCACAGTTCTTCATACCCTTTATGATGCCTTCCTCGAAAGGTGAATTGCAGGTTTCCAGTGACTTGCAGAGCCTGCCTACGTAGAAGAAAAGAAGTGCGTTGATTGCCATAAATACTGCTGCCACGAAGCATATTGCTGCTATTCTGCCGCTTGTAATTGTTGCCCCGTCACCCTGGAG
>JAEEGF011826910.1_pt1 | contig 20845 bp, 17 predicted proteins | sample 9134171 | NCBI WGS metagenome assembly JAEEGF01 (sample SAMN16246542, study PRJNA631951) | gut metagenome | biome: gut microbiome; feature: rumen; material: AP-attached | host: Bos | place: Iran: Karaj | collected 2018-10
TGGCTTAGCCATTAATCCACGCATACCAGCTAATTGTGTAAAGTTAGAGATATTACCACGAGCTTTAGAGTTCATCATCATGAAGATTGGGTTATCCATATCTTCTTTTGCATAAACTTCAAGTTCTTTTTGTACTTCATTTTTAGCATTATTCCATACTTCAATTACTTTATTATAACGTTCTTCGTTAGTAATTAAACCACGAGCATATTGTTTATTGATTGTATCAACCATTTTGTTACTATCTTCAATAATCTTATTCTTAGTTTTACTTACTTTAACATCAGCTGCTGAAACTGTAATACCAGCAAGTGTAGAATACTTAAATCCTAAGTCTTTAAGTCTATCTAGCATAATACTTGTTTCAGTAGTTTTATAACGCTTGAATGTTTGAGCAATAATGCTTTCTAGTGTACCTTTAGCAAATGGTTTAACAAGTTCCATTTTACTAATTTCTTCTTTGATATTAGCTCCCATTGGTAAGAAATACTTATTAGGAGTCATATTTGTTATATTAGCATCACTTGGTTCATTTAAATAAGCAAATGAATCAGGTAATATTTCATTAAATAATAGTTTTCCAGGAGTTGTAACTAAATATTTATCTCTTTGTTCATCTAAGAACACTTTATGTCTAAATGACTTAACTGGAATAGCAATACGAGTATGAAGAGTAATTTCACGTCTCTCATAAGCCATTAGAGCTTCATTACTATCCATAAATACTCTACCTTCACCAGGTAGTCCTGCTTTTTCCATAGTTATATAGTAGTTACCAAGTACCATATCTTGACTTGGTGTAACAATTGGACTTCCATCCTTTGGATGAAGAATGTTGTTTGCGCCAAGCATCAAAAGTCTTGCTTCTGCAATAGCTTCTTCAGAAAGTGGTACGTGAACAGCCATTTGGTCACCATCGAAGTCAGCATTAAATGCTGTACATACAAGTGGATGTAGACGAATTGCTTTTCCACCAATTAGAACAGGCTCAAATGCTTGAATACCTAATCTATGTAGTGTAGGAGCACGGTTTAATAGAACTGGATGTTCACTAATAACATCTTCAACAATATCCCATACTTGTGGATCTTTGTTTTCTATTAAACGTTTAGCTGCTTTAATATTACTACAAATTGGATCACTACCATCTTTACGACGAGTAGTTAATTCATGTATTACATGTGGTTTAAATAATTCAAGTGCCATTTCTTTTGGAATACCACATTGATACATTTTCAAACTTGGTCCAACGACGATAACTGAACGTCCTGAATAGTCAACACGTTTACCAAGTAAGTTTTGACGGAAACGTCCTTGTTTACCTTTTAACATACTAGAAAGTGACTTCAAAGGACGATTTCCAGCACCAGTAACACTTCTTCCACGTCTTCCGTTGTCAAATAAAGCGTCAACTGCTTCTTGTAACATACGTTTTTCGTTTTGAATAATTATTTGTGGTGCATTTAAATCAATTAACTTCTTTAAACGGTTATTACGGTTAATAACACGACGATACAAGTCATTCAAATCACTTGTAGCAAATCTTCCACCATCTAATTGAATCATAGGTCTTAAATCTGGTGGAATAACTGGAATACAATCCATAATCATCCATTCAGGACGATTATCAGATTGATAGAATGCATTAAGTACATCAATACGTTTTAATAATCTAACACGTTTTTGTCCTTGTGCACCTTCTAATTCCTTCTTTATTTCATTAATCTCTTTTTCAAGATCAACTTGTTTTAATAATTCTTTAATAGCTTCAGCACCCATACCTACTTTAAAGCCATTACCATATTTTTCATAATAAGAACGATATTCTTTCTCACTTAAAGTTTGTTTATTTTCAAGTGGGGCAACACCCTTATCAATTACAACATAACTTACAAAGTATAGTATTTCCTCTAAGTCTCTTGGTGACATATCAAGTACAAGTCCCATACGTGATGGAACACCCTTGAAATACCAAATATGACTTACTGGGCTAGCTAATTCAATATGACCCATTCTTTCACGTCTTACTTTACTCTTAGTAACTTCAACGCCACAACGATCACAAACAATATTTTTATATCTTACTCTTTTGTACTTTCCACAAGCACATTCATAATCTTTAGTAGGTCCAAAGATTTTTTCACAGTATAGACCATCTCTTTCAGGTCTTAATGTACGATAATTGATTGTTTCAGGTTTTTTAACTTCGCCATAACTCCATGAACGAATCATTTCAGGGGATGCTATTCCAATTTTTAAAGCATCAAACTTATTTACTTCTATCATTAAAATTCCCCTCCTTCATCAAAATCAATATCACTATCATCTATATCATCTAAGCTAGATTCTTCAAATTCATCTTCTGCTGACCATTCATCATTTGTTTCATCTTCTTCATCATCACCATCTTCAGTTATTGGTGGTAAATCATCAAATATTTCATCTGAACCAGATTCTTCATGATCTTCAGCTTCTTCGATTTCTTTAAGATCCATTGCTTCACCAGCATCATTAATGATCTTAAGATCAAGTCCCAGAGCTTGGAACTCTTTCATTAATACTCTAAATGATTCTGGAACACCAGCTTGATTAACATCTTGTCCTTTGACAATTGATTCATATACTTTAACACGTCCTAATACATCATCAGACTTAACAGTTAAGATTTCTTGTAATGTATGAGCAGCACCATAAGCATAAAGTGCCCAAACTTCCATTTCTCCAAATCTTTGTCCACCAAATTGAGCTTTACCTCCAAGTGGTTGTTGAGTAACTAATGAGTATGGTCCAGTACTTCTTGCATGAAGTTTATCATCTACCATGTGGTGTAGTTTAATCATATACATAACACCAACTGATACACGATTATCAAATGGTTCACCAGTACGTCCATCATATAAAACAGTCTTTCCATCTGGTTCCATACCAGCTTCAGCCATCATATCAGCTATATCTTGACTAGATGCACCATCAAATACTGGTGTAGCAACATGAACACCAAGTTTTTTAGCAGCCATACCTAAATGAAGTTCTAGGATCTGACCAATATTCATACGTGATGGAACACCCATTGGGTTAAGCATAATATCAACTGGACGACCATCTGGTAAATAAGGCATATCTTCTTGTGGAAGAATAAGTGAAATAACACCCTTGTTACCATGACGACCAGACATCTTATCACCAACTTGAATCTTACGTTTTTGAACTATATAAATTCTTATAACTTTAGAAACACCAGCTGGTAATTCATCATTTTCTTTTCTAGAATATATCTTAACATCGTGTACAATACCATCTCCACCATGTGGAACTCTTAGTGATGTATCACGAACTTCTCTTGTCTTTTCACCGAAAATTGCATGTAATAGTTTTTCTTCTGAAGTAAGTTCAGCCATACCTTTTGGTGTAACTTTACCAACTAAGATATCACCTTCATGTACTTCTGTACCAATCATTACAATACCATTTTCATCAAGATTTCTTCTTGCATCTTCACTAACATTTGGAATATCTCTTGTAATCTCTTCAGGACCTAACTTAGTATCCCTACATTGCATTTGATAATCTTCTAAATGTAATGATGTATAAGCATCATCTTTAACTAAGTTTTCATTTAGGATAACAGCATCCTCATAGTTATAACCATTATATGTCATGAAAGCTACAACCATATTCTTACCTAGAGCTAACTCACCTTTATCAGTACTTGGTCCATCAGCAATAACTTGTCCACGATGAACTTTATCACCAGCATGAACAATAGGACGATGATGTTGGCAAGTACCAGCATTAGAAAGTTCAAAGTTAGCTAGGAAATAATTATCTTGTCCTTTAGCATTTTTAATAACAATCTTTTTAGCATCAACATAATCTACTACACCATCAGCTTTAGCACTAATAACAGCACCAGAGTCTTTAGCAGTAACTGCTTCAACACCAGTTCCAATAAATGGAGCTTCAGCTCGAAGTAGTGGTACAGATTGACGTTGCATGTTTGCACCCATCAAAGCACGAGTTGCATCATCATGTTCCAAGAATGGAATACAACTTGTTGTTACAGCAACTACTTGTTGTGGAGAAACATCAACATAATCAACATCTTCTGATTTAGCAATAATGTTTTCACCTTTATAACGAGCTGTAACCTTTTCAGGTACTATATTAAATTTATTATCAACTTCAATAGTAGCTTGAGAAATAACATAATCTTGTTCTTCATCAGCAGTTAAATAAACTACTTCATCTGTTAATTTCTTCTTATCTACTTTTCTATATGGAGTCATAATGAATCCATATTCATCAATCTTAGCGTAACTAGCTAGTGATGTAATAAGACCAATGTTTTGTCCTTCTGGTGATTCAATAGGACAGATACGTCCATAGTGTGATGGGTTAACGTCACGTACTTCAACACCAGCTCTATCTCTTGATAATCCACCTGGACCTAAAGCAGATAGACGACGTTTATTAGTTAATTCTGCTAATGGGTTAGTTTGATCCATGAATTGTGATAATTGTGATGAACCAAAGAACTCTTTCATAGCAGCAGTAACTGGTCTTATATTAATTAATGTTTTAGGAGTTACTTCATCCATTTCTTGAGTAGTCATACGTTCACGAATAACTCTTTCCATACGAGCTACACCAATTCTAAATTGATTTTGTAATAATTCTCCTACTTGTCTAATACGACGATTACCTAAATGGTCAATTTCATCAAAGTTACCAACACCATGTAATAAGTTTAAGTAGTAACTTACTGATGCATAAACATCACTAATAGTTAATCTCTTAACATCAATATTATAATCGTTACCGATAACAATTAATTTTTCTTTCTTATCATTTGGATTATAAATCTTAATTGTTTGAATATTTCCATAAGTATCTAATTCTTCATTAATCTTAGCTGGTTTTAAATTATAACCACTATTAAAGATAGTCTTCATTTCTTCTAAGACATCTTTTGTAATTAATGTATCTTTAGCAAACTTAACTTCATTATCAACTTTAATATCTTCTGCTAAAGTTTGATTTAATAATCTATCTGTTACATTTAACTTTCTATTAAATTTATAACGTCCTACACGGGCTAAATCATAACGGAATTCATCAAAGAATCTTGTAATAATTTGGTTTTTAGAACTATCAAGTGTACTAGGTTCTCCTGGTCTTAATTTTTCATATATTTCAATTAAAGCTTCATCAGTATTTCTTGTACTATCTTTAGCTATTGTATTTTCAATATATGGATCTTTACCAAAGACTTTGTAAATATCTTCGTCACTAGATAAACCAAAAGCACGTAAAAGGGTAGTTAAAGCTACTTTTCTTGTTCTATCAATACGAACATATACAACATCTCTAGCATCAGTTTCAAATTCTAACCATGTACCACGTGTTGGAATAATTTGTGATGTAATTAAACTTCTACCACTCTTATCTATTTCACGATTAAAGTATACACTTGGACTTCTTACTAATTGAGATACAATTACACGTTCTGCACCATTGATAATGAAAGTACCACTATCCGTCATTACTGGCATATCACCTAAGAATATTTCTTGTTCTTTTACTTCACCAGTTTCATGATTAAATAATCTAACATCAATCTTAAGTGGAGCTGCATAAGTAGACTCTCTATCCTTACTTTCTTTAATTGAATATCTTGGTTCATCAAAATGATAATCACCAAATTCTAATGATAGAGTTCCAGAGAAATTTTCTACGGGGAACAAGTCATCAAATACTTCTTTTATACCTGTATCAACAAACCATTGATAACTCTTTTTTTGAATTTCAAGTAAATCTTTTAATTCATAACTTTTCTTTATCCTTGAGAAGGATCTTCTTTGACGATAATCGCCACAATTAACTAGCTTATAAGCCATTAAAATTCACCCCATTACGTATTATTTTTTACTATTACATATTATACAAAATAATATGTCGCCAACATATATTAATAACACAAATAATATTTCTAGTCAACAAAAAAGAAAGGAAATAATCAATTTTCTTTTATTTTGTCAATATGCTAGACACATTTATGACATTTGCATTATTTTAAACAAAAAAAGAGTAACTATTTTAAATATAAATATAGTTACTCCTTTCATTGTTATTTATTTTAACTTAATTATTTTATAAATGCAAGATATTTTTAAAATTCAACCATATCAATTGTGTTAACATCATAATTTAATGATTTAACAATTGATTCAATTTCATATTCATCAAATACTTGTTCAAGTTCACCTTTAGTTCTATGGAAGATACCAATTTGATAGATAAATAAATCTCTCATTGTATCTTTAGTTATTCCAAGTGAAGTTAAATAATCAACTACTTGAACAATATTATTGGCATTCATTTTAACATTTCTTAATTCTGTTTCTGTTATACTTTTTTCAATTGTTTCAATATCTTTCTTTGTAAAATTATATTTAATCAAGAATTCCATATTATTTACCTCCCAATGTATTTAAAACATTTTTTACTTTAATGTATTCATCTTTGGTAATAACAAGGTTATAACATACTGCGAATTCTAATGCTTTTTGTGGATCAATATTATTATTAATTAAAATATTGTAATTTCTTAATACTTTATTATAAGAAACATTAACATTTTCAATTGAATATCTTAATCCATCACGATACATATTTAATTTTTGTAATAATTCATCTTCAACAAATTGATAATTATTATTAGCTAGAAGCATTTGTTCAAATGAAGTTATTTCTTCACCAGTTATATCATCAAATTCATTATTGAAGAATGAAGCCATATAATTATCAGGGATATTCAAAACATCTACTTTTAAATTAGCAACTTCACCAGAAATACTGTTTTCACGAGAACCAAACATCTTCTTACCATTCTCACTTGAATAACGTAATCTCTTAATCGTTAAATCTGTTACAGTATCAAGTTTACTTGGATACATTCTAATGATATTAATACCATCAAATGTCTTTCTAGTAATCTTATCATCATATAAAGATTCAACATAATAATCCATTCTTTCAACAACATTTGGAATTGCAAGTAAATACTTAGCATTCTTTTCATCAATATTAATATCATATCTACTTACCAATTGATAATTACTTTCAAGTAAGTTATTATCAACTACTAATAATTCTCTACTAAAATCAAATAAGTTAATCATATCGAAGTTTAATCTCTTAAACATTTCAACATTACGAATAAAATTATCATATGTTCCAATTGGTTCATTAACAAAGATTGCTGGTAATGTATCAATTGTAATCTTAGCAGTTTCTACATAATCATCATCATCGATAGAGAAATCATTTCTTATTATTTCAAGAACATTATCAATTAATTCATTATTAGAATAAATTAAGATATTTTTTAGTAATATTTGATTTTTACTAATTGTTGGTAAAACATCTTGATTACGAAGATTATCTAAAATATCACGATAATTATTAATATCACCATATAATAAGCTATCATCAAATTCATCATCTAATTTAATATGATAACCTTGTAATAAAGAATCTAATTCATCTTTATTAATCATGTCACTATGTGCTTCTACTTCAAGAGGAGCTGGTGTAATTTCTAATTCACTATTTTGATATTCTTCTGGTTCTTCTTCAGTAACTAATTTATTAATTTCTTCTTGTACTTCCTCTGAAACAGCTGTTTCGATAGGTGTTTCTACTTCAGTATTATCAACAGGAACATCAGCTGGAACTTCAGTTTCTTGATATACTTCAAGAGGAACAGGTTCTTCTTGAGGTATTTCTGTTTCCTCAGCACTAACTTCTTCATAATCTTCAGTAGGCATAAAATCCATTTCTTGAGGATTTTCATATACTTTTTCTGTTGGAACATCTACAGGCATTTCCATATCTGTTTCTACTGGAGCTTCATAAACTTCTTCTGTTGGAACAACTTGTTCTACCTCTTCATTTGCAACATAAGTTGGATTTTGTAGTCCTTTTTCTACCCTTTCACTATAGATGTCAGCATTATATTTTAATAAATAACTTAACATATCAACAACTTTATTTTGCTCAACATTAGAATAGTTAATAGCATTAATGACATCATCAGTTTCTGAAATATAATCATTATTATTTAGTTCATTAACAATACTTTGATATTTTTCTTTAGATAATTCTAAGGCATTAAGATCACTAACTTCTAATCTATCTCTTGCTAACTTAATACCATCTATTCTAGCTTGATAATCAATTTTCTTATCACTAAGGCCATTAATCATCAATTCAATAGCTTGTTGTTGTTCTTCCGTTAAAGTAAGAGCAATACCATTATTGATACCGTTTATTAAATAAACAAGACCATCATAATTACAACTATTAGTTTGAAACTTACCTTTTGTAGAATCTGGTACTAATTCTAAACATTTATTAAAATTTTCTTTATCTAACAAAGAAAATCTATTAATATCATAACCATCTTCTTCATTTTTAAAATATCCAAGAATTTGTTGTACATAGTTTAGATTCTCTTCTTCTCCATTTAGTCTAGTATTAATTAAATCTAAGGACTCAATGTTTTTATTAATACTATCTAGCTTTGTTTCTAAAACTTTTAATAATTCTTCTTTCATTTTAATGCCCTTCCTTTATTATTCTTTCTATTTCTTCTTTATTCTTGTTCTCTAATGTATTAATGAAATTAAAATCTTTTATTAAATCATTTAATCCATTCATATCATTATTTAAATAATTATCATTAACTTTATTAACAATCCATATCTTTTTAGCAAGTAATAAGTTTTCTAAATCATATCGATTACTATAACTTAATATGTCTTCTAAACTACAATCTAAATTAACATATTTACTTAAACTATCTTCTAAACTCTTAAACTTGTTTAATAAAAATATACGATTATCATTAATAAACTTAATATAATCATCTATATTATCATAATATTTTTGATAATAGATATTATTACACTTAACAGCTTCTCCTAATATATTAACTTTTAAATCATCTGGAATTTCTAACTTTTTTAAATATATAGAAAACTCACTTGGATCAGATAAATAAATATTATTAGAAGAGAAGATATCATAATATTTTTTATTTAACCATTTTTCATAATATGTTGAGCTTAAATCATCAATCTCTCTTGATAAATTATTTTTTAAACTTCTAATACCAATTGCTAAACTTTCAAGATTAACAACAGAATCAACATATTGAGGTAAAAAACGCATCTTTTTATCGTTTGTTGAAACTAAATACTTTATTGCTTGATATTCTTTTTCATCTTTGGAAATTAACGATAAATAATTATTAACTAAATCCTGATTAGGAAAATCAATAATCTTTTTAGAATCATCTCCAATAAAAAAGACTAATTCATCTAGATTTTTATATTCATCCATTGAATTATCAAGTCTTTCTTTAATTTCATCAATACCCTCTAAATTTGGTTTAATGGAATCCAAAAAAATACTAGTATAATTCACATCTATACCATCCCTTATTATACATAAATGATACCATAAATATTTTTTAAATACAATAGAAATAAAAAGATTAGTTTTAAACTAATCTTATTTTTGACTATCAACTGTATTAACAAAATCAACAGTGTTCATTGTTGCCATTTCTTCACCAGAAATAAAGCCTGGATTTATACCTTCAGAAATAATCATACAAGATAAATCATCATCCATTATTTCTTTTCTTGCAAGATCAGGAAGAATTGGTTCCCAAACTTGAACATTAGGTTTACTAGAGGCATTTTTATACATACTACCATCAGGTAACTGTAGATATTTTTGTTGTGCATCATCATCTATATAAACAATTCCTCGGCATAAATTTGTATGTCCCATAAACACTGGATAAAGGCTAGTAAGAATCGGAAGACCTTTTCTATTAACAACAATAGGTTGTTCAACCCAACCTTTATCAAAGGCTAGAGAAGATAACTCTTTTGGTTTCATTTTAAACATTTTTCTTAAGTGTTCAATTACTAATTTATATCCATTGTGTAAGTGACCAGTTACAAAGAAGTCACATACTTTTAAACTTCCTAAACCAACTCCATTTTCAGAAGCCGCAATTAAATGAGGATTATGACCTAAGTAAGTTTTCATTCTACTTGGATCACTTGAGAATCTTGCACCTTTCTTTTCATAAATATCTATAAATTTATCATGAGCAATACCATGAAGTTGATTAGATAATCCACCTAAAATACCTAATGTTGGTACAAAGCCCATAACTTCCATACCTTTTACGATTACACATTCATTATATAGTGGATATACTTCACCAGGTCTTGCTTTTTCAAGAAGACGAAGATTCTTTAACCTTTCTTCTCTATTTTTATCAGTAGTACCTATAATATCATGGTTACCCCATGTAATAAATACTGGTGCAACTTCAGAAACGTTACCAAGAAAATACCATAATCCTGATAATGAGGTTTCATCTTCCCATTGTTTTCCAAGATTAAAAATATCACCTGCTATAAAAATAAAATCGGGATTTTGTCTTTTTATTTCTTCAGCTAGACGACTAGCTTGTTCTCTATCAGTAGTATAATTATGCAAATCAGAAATAACGACTACTCTAATTTTAGAACCAAATGATATTTTTTTACTTTGAACAACACTTTTTACTACTTTACCATTAAAATTACTAACTTTAGCCATATTATTCCTCCACACTCTTTTTAACTATATCAATAACTTTTTCGATAAAAGCTTGATCAGTGGGATTATCGATATAATTTATTTCTCCATTATCAAAATAAGCGGCATATAAATATTCACTATCATCCGTATATATTATATATTCTTTATTATTCTTTTCATCTTTAAAGGTAAACAAAACATCATATTCAACATCTTTACCATTCTCTTCTAAAATTATCTTTTTCATCACACTACTCCTATTGTAATTATATAACGTAAAATTATTAAAGGTAAACAAAAAAAGTGATGAAATTCATCACTTTTTAATCAATATTTACACTATTCACTTTTACTGTTCTTTTTATTGTATGTATCAAACGCTTTTAAAACATCAAGTGGTAATGCAAAAATAATAGTATTTGATTGATCACTTGATAAATCATTGATAGTTTCAAGAGTTCTTAAATGAACAGCAACTGGATTTTGAGCAAGTGTATCAGCAGCCTTATTTAAGTTTTCAGCAGCTTCAACTTCACCATGAGCTTTAGTAATAACAGCCATCTTCTCACGTTCTGCTTCAGCAACACGAGCAATAACTCTCTTCATTTCTTCTGGAAGAGATACATCTTTAAGTTCAACATTTTCTACTTTAATTCCCCAAGGATCAGTAGCTTTATCAATAATTTCACAAATCTTTGCAGATATTTTCTCTCTTTCTGATAATAATTCATCTAGAGATACTTCACCAACAGCATTACGCATTGTTGTTTGAGCTAATTGTGATACAGCATAATAGAAGTTTTCAACTTCAAGAATAGCTTTACTAGCATCGAATATCTTATAGTAAATAACAGCATTAATACGTACACTTACATTATCTTTTGTAATAGCATCTTGTTCTGGTACGTCAACAGCTTTAGTACGAATATCTACCTTTCTGTATGATTGAATGATAGGTAATACGATATTCCATCCTGGTTGCATAATTTTCTTGAATTTACCTCTTTGGAATTTAATTCCTCTTTCAAATTGATCAATTTGTTTAATTGAACCTAAAATAATAAAAATGACAATAACAATGATTCCAATAATCATAAATATTCCTCCTTTCACCATTATATCATTTTTTATAGCAAAAGAAAAACTTTTGCTATGCAAAAGTCTCATTCAATAATAATCATTTATACCGGTATAAAACGTCCTGACGATATAAAACGCGGAATTACTCCCTTTTGTTGTCTTGTATTATACCATAAAACATATAAAAAGTAAATATTAGCTACGAGTATTTAGAATAGATGCAGCATTCTTAGCAGCAGATCTTGTAGTAGTAGTTGCTTCATCTACTATCGAAGTTAATAAATTAGCTTTTGATAAACCTTTTTCAAGAATACTTCTTAGTTCAGATACTTTAGTATTGCATGAACCAGCTAATTTACCATCTGTATCATAGAAATATATAGTATCAGGAATTGGTGAAGTTTTATTAACAATATTTTTAATTTGCATTAAAAAATCTGTTGTTGCATTATCTACCAATTTATCTTTCATACCTATTTTTCCATTAGCAGCAATTTCTAATAGAGGTTTTAGTTTTAAACTCGTATATGCTCCTTTAGCAACACTAATTGATGATTCTCTATGTGATGGAGCAATTCGATTAAATGATGCTACAAGTTCACTGATTATTGATTCATTAAAATTAATTATTTCATCAGTAATACTAGTTAATTCACTAGATGCTCTTCCATAAAAATCTAACGCTTTTGGTGATGACCATAAATCATATAATTTGTCAAAATAATTATTAATTGCAGTAGCAAATACTTTTTGAACACTACATATAACATCATTAACATTTTTAATGTCTTTTATTGCTTTAGAAGGATACAATCCAGGAATTCTTACTTCTTCTTTTTCTTCATCTAAATTTTCACTTGCCATATATTCCTCCTATTTTGATTATAACATATTATATAAATATTAGTTATTTATTTTCCAATCAATTGGTTTCATTTTATTTTTTATTAAAAAATTATTAGTTTTCGAAAAAGGACGACTTCCAAAAAATCCATTATAAGCTGATAAAGGACTTGGATGAGCTGACTCTATTACTAAATGCATTGGATTAGTTATTAACTTCTTCTTACTTCTTGCATATCTACCCCATAAAATAAAAACAACAGGGGTATCTTTTTCATTTATTATTTTAATAACATTATCCGTAAAAGTTTCCCAACCTAATCCTTGATGAGAACCAGCTAAATCTTTAATTACTGTTAAAGTTGCGTTAAGAAGTAATACCCCTTGTCTTGCCCAACTATGCAAACTGCCATGATTAGGAATAGGTACTCCTAAATCATCATTTAACTCTTTAAAAATGTTAACAAGGCTTGGTGGCTTCTTAATATCAAGTGGTACGGAAAAAGATAGGCCTTCTGCTTCCCCAACTCCATGATATGGATCTTGTCCTAATATAACTACTTTAAGATCTTTATATGGAGTATAACGAAAAGCATTAAAAACCTGATCTTTTCTTGGAAAAACCGTTTTCTTTTTATATTCATCACGAACTTTATTAATTAAATTTATAAAATATTCTTTTTTAAATTCATTTGATAATATTTGATCCCAATCATTCCCTATCATTATTGCCTCCTTTAAAAAAAACATCAAAAGATGTTTTATTTACTAGATAATACTGATGTAGCATCGCTTGCAGCAGCTTTAGTTAAATCAACCTCTTCTTGAGTTGCTGTTTGGACTTCATTACTAACAAGAGTTATTGAATCATTAACTAGATTACTTATATTGCCTAACTTTAAATGATATGTTTTAACAAGGGAACCATTAACATCATAAAAACCTATACTATTAGGAATACCATTAACGGCATTTTTTATTGATTCAAGAACACTAACATATTCACTAGTTTGATTCTCAACATCACTAGTTATCATACCAACTCTTCCAGCATCATCAGCTTCTTTAAACTTTTTATAATTAACACCTAGGAAAGGTCCAGCTTGAACATAAATACTTCTTGTATTACGAAAACGAGCAACATCATTGAATGAACTGCAAGCATCATTAACAGTAGATTCATCAACAAAAACGAGGTTTCGATCTACATCATCAACTTTATTTACTAACTTTTCACCAAAAGCGATAGCTTTATTTGACCACCACGAATTAGTTAAATTATAAAGATATTCTCCTGTATTATCAATAAATTCACGCTGAATTTTCGAAATAATATCATTGATATCTTCGATTTTTCTTATTGCATCATTGGCATTCAGTCTTGGAATTTCTTTTTTTTCTTCTTCAACAGGAGTCTCTGGTTCTAAAACATTCATAGCACACCTACATTCTAATTAAATGATACAAAAAATCATACTTAAAGTCAATTTTTATATACATCATTTCTTATAATATTCGTATAACATAATACGTCTTAAACTAAAGATAGCATAGACATTTATAATTGCCATTAAAGCAGTACTTACATCTACTAAATCCCATAATAACACTGGACTTACTACAGCAGATGCAATAATAATTCCGAATAAAGCTACCTTAATAAACATGATACCTTTATCTGTTATTTTAGGAAATAAATATTTAAATCCTGATTCACCATATACATATGCAGAAAGAATTGTTGAAAAAGAAAACGAAACAAGCAAAATAATTAAGAAAATATTACCAATATCACCCAAATGATAATTAAGGGCAGATAGGACAATCTCTATACCATTAGGATTATGATATGATGAAATATTAACATTACTTGTTAAGATAATTAAAGCTGTTGAAGTACATACTATAAATACTGTAAAATATACTCCCATTGATTGGATAAAACCTTGATTAACAGGAGTTTTTGTGTCAGAAGCTCCACTAGCTATGGCACCTGAACCTGTTCCTGATTCTGATGAGAAAATACCTCTTTGAACACCAATTATTAAACTAGCGAAGACTCCCCATCCTAATGCTTTAAAGTTAAAAGCTTCACGAATTATATTTGCCAAAACACTTGGTACTGATTTAATATTTATAACAATAATAAGAATTGATACTAACACATATAAAAATCCCATAGTTAATACTTGTTTTGATAAGAAGGCTGTTATTCTTTTTAAATTACCAATTACTATCATAAAAGATAAAACGGCAAGAACAACTCCACTTAGTATTAATGGAATATTGAAGTGATAATTAAGAGATGTTGCCATTGTATTAGATTGAATTGATGTAAAACCTAATATTTGGCAAAAAGCAACAATACTTGCATATACTATTGCTAGTTTTTTCTTATTTAACCCTTCACTAATGTAATAAGATGGATTTCCTTCAAACTTATTATTTCTTTTTTTATGAAAAATAACTGATAAAGTACTTTCAACAAAGGCATTGGGAAGAATTAATAAACAAGATACCCATATCCAGAATATAGTTCCTATACCACCACGATATATTGATAAAGCTATACCTGATAAACTACCAACACCTACACGGCTTGCTAAAGCTAAGGTTAAGCTTTCAAAAGGACTGATTCCACTTTTATTACGATCATTATCATTTATGCTTTTTAGCATTCTTCTAAATCTAAATTGAGGAAATTTCAACTTTATTGTGTAAAATATTCCACAACTAATTAACATAAATGTAGCAATTATCCAAATATAGTAACTTATTTTATCCATAGACACCTACTTATGATATTCTTCATTATTTATTATCTTAAATGCACGATATATTTGTTCAATTAAAACCACCCTAAATAGTTGATGAGGAAAAGTCATCTTGGAAAATGATAATCGATAATTAACCATATTTTTTAGTTCATCACTTACACCATATGAACCACCAATAATAAAGTTAATATTATGGTTATCAATTAATAAATCATTTAATTTACTAGAAAAAGATATACTATCAAGAGATTCTCCATTAATATCTAATAAAATATTATAACCATTATCTAGTTTATTAATAATTAATCTTGATTCTTCTTTAATAGTTTTTTCTTTATCATAATTAAAATCATTTAATTCAACAATCTCTATTTTAGTATACTTACTTAATCTTTTTAAATATTCATTAATAGCTTCACGATAAAAACTTTCTTTTATTTTACCAACACATATTATTTTTATCATTAAAGTTCACCCACTTCAATAGATTCATCTTGAAAAGCATTAACTAATTTAATCTTTTTATTATTTATTATCTTGCTAACAGTATCTAAAGCAACTTCTGGTGTATTATTGATTTCAGATAAGTGAGCAAGAACGACTATTTTTGTTCTATCACCAATTAATTCTTTTAAATAATTACCTGATAATTCATTAGACAAGTGTCCTTTATCACTTAATACTCTTTGCTTTAATATATAAGGATATGGTCCATTCATAAGCATTCTAACATCATGGTTACTTTCAAAAATATATGCTTCTTTATTAACAAGTTTTGCTAAATTTCTTTTATTTATATAACCAGTATCTGTAACATAAACAAGTTCTTTAAAATCCTCTTCCACAATATAACCAACGGAACCAATGGCATCATGGCTTGTTTTAAAGCTTTCAATATTAAAGTCATCAATCGAGAACTTATTATCAACAATCATCATATCATTTTCATTAATAACACGAATTAATTGACCAGCAAGGATTTCGTTAGCATAAACCTTAATATGATGTTTTTTAATAAACTGACTTAAGCCACCAATATGGTCACTATGATCATGGGTTATTAAAATTGCATCTATTTCATTGGGACTAACCCCCAAATTATCTAATAACATTTTTTCTTTTGGATAAGAAAATCCAACGTCGATGAGGATTTTTTTATTATTACCAACAATCAACGTTGAATTACCTTTAGATCCACTTCCTAAGACGTAGACTTTCATTAATAGAAACTCCTTGCATCAAAGTAACGAGATCCTGAATCATATGGTCGACCATCCCAAATTTCAAAATGTAAGTGCGTACCAGTACAACTACCAGTACATCCCATTTCACCAATTACTTGATGTGAATAAACTCTTTGACCAACATGAACATATTTTGTTGGAGAACTTTGCAAATGCATATATTGTGAGTAATATCCATTATCATGTTTGATGATGATATGGTTACCACGAGAGCCATCATATTTAGCTTCTACAACTTCACCATTACGTGCTGCATAGATAGGTGATCCTTTTCCAGGACCAATGATATCAATACCACGGTGAATTGCTCCCCAACGCCATCCAATACCACTAGATATACGCCATGGGAAGTTCGTTGGCCAACTCCATTCACCATCACCACGTGGAGCTTGTTTACCACCACGAGCAATTATTTTATTTACAACAGGCTTAATTGTTTCATTAGATACAATATAAGCTTGGTTAACTTCACCATTAACTACTTTAATTTTTTCAGTAACACGGTTAATACCATTTTGACCTTCTTGTAGCACTTTTGTTTGTCCTTGATACATTGTATTATCGTATTTATATGTTGTTTTATATTTAACGGTTTGGTCTGCTACAACGTGTTTTTCAACAACGGTTGAGAATATGGGATCCAGAATACCAATTGATAAAGTTTGACCTGCATAAAGAAGCGTTGTAGGTGTTTTAATATCGTCATTAGCAATTAATAATTCGTTAACACTCATCTGATTATTTTCAGCAACTTCAGCAACGGTATCACCTATTTTAACAACATAGGTTCTATCACTTTCATTATTACCAAATATCAAATATTTTATTAACTCATCTTCCGTTTTATATATTTTTTCATTAGTTGGAATATTTCGTTCTTGAATCGTTATATTATTATCAATGAAAATATCCTCGATTACTTCTCCTGTTGTTTCAATTTGCATTTGCTTGCCTTCAACAAAAGAATTATATTGTTCCTCAGTAACAAATGATAAAACAACTTTCTTCATTGCTGATTCCAAGATATTTTTATCGATAATATTTATATAAATAACTTCAGCTTGTTCTTTGGTTTCAGCCTCATCACTATGATGCGATATACTATTTTTTCTTTCGACTTTAACACGATATCCTTTAATCGTAAATGGAGATATTTGATTGATCTTATCATAAATATCTTCAATATTAGAAAACTTATCATCATATGTTATATCTTTTACAACATCAATATCGTTAGGAATATAAACTTTATCAACATTATATTCTTTTTTTAAGTTTTCTTGTTGTTTATTAATATAATCATCAAGTTCTTCTTTTGATGATATTAAACCAATTGATTTTCCTTTCAAATAAACACGATAACAAGGAATTGGTTCTTTTATAGTATAATCCCTATTAGTAAAATGAACTACCGCAAAACTTAAAACTAAAGCGATAAAAATCATTAAAATATTTTTAATACGCAAATTAATCACCCGCTTCTTCTTGATAATTTAAGAACGAACAAGTGTCTCCTTTAAATACTAATTTAATAGTTGCAACACGTCCATTACGATGCTTCCCAACTATTAATTCACTAACACTAGCTTCTGATTCTTTTTTATTCTCACTTTTATTTCGATAATAAGAATCACGATATAAGAAAGATACTATATCGGCATCTTGTTCAATAGATCCTGATTCACGTAAGTCACTCATTAATGGTCGCTTATCTTCCCTTCCTTCTACTCCACGGGAAAGTTGTGATAAGGCGATAACGGGCACACCTAGTTCCATGGCTAACGTTTTTAGACTCCTCGAAATATCAGATACTTCTTGTTGACGATTAGCACCATAATTTTTTCCGCCAGAGATTAACTGTAAATAATCGATTACTACTAAGGCTAATCCTTTTTCACTACTCGCAAGTCTACGGCATTTTGCACGAATTTCACCAATTGTAATTCCTGGAGTATCATCCATTACTAAATTTGTATTTGCTAATTGAGAAGAAGCTTCATTAATTCTCTTCCAATCTGCATTTACTAAGTTACCTGTTCTTAGTTTGAATGTATCAATTAATCCTTGTGAAGATAGTAATCTCATTGCTAATTGTTCTGCACTCATCTCTAAATTAAATAAAGCAACTGATTTTTCTTGTGTCATAGCAACGTGTGTTGCAATATTTAATGCTAGAGCAGTTTTTCCCATAGCAGGACGTGCTGCAATAATGATTAATTCATTTGGATGAAGACCTGTTGTAATTCTATCAAAATCATAGAATCCAGTTGCTAAACCAGTTACTTCTCCTTTATGTTCTGATAATCTTTCTAGATCAGATTTTGTTTTATTAACAATATCTTTAATGGTTCTAAATTCTGAAGATGTTCTTCTCTTAACGATATTTAAAATCTTCTTTTCTGAATTATCTAAGATTTCATTAATGGTTTCATCTGAATTATACCCTTCTTGTGCAATTTCTTCTGCTGTTGTGATTAATCCTCTTAATACACTAGAATCTTCAACACTCTTGATGTAATAATCGATATTACTGGCGGTTGGTACATAATCTAGTACCTCTGTTAAATATTCAACTCCGCCCACTTCTGTTAATTCATTTTTCTTTTTTAAATAAGAAGTTACGGTTGTGATATCAATTGGTGTTTTTTCTTCTTGTAGAGCTAACATGGCAGAAAATATTTTACTATTCTTCTCATTATAGAAAGATTCTGGTGTTAAGTTTTCAGCAGCTTTTTCTAGGGCATACTTTGATAAAAAACATGCTCCTAATACTGATTCTTCTGCTTCTATATTGTTTGGTAATGCTCTTGCTGGCATATTATCACCTCTATTTTATGACGTGTACTTTAATTGTTGCTACTACTTCAGGATATAATGTAATATCTACATTATGAAATCCTAGAGAAGAAATAGAACTCTTATTATCAATCATACTCTTTTCTACTGTATAACCCTTTTTTTGTAATTCTTCTTTTATTTGTTTTACACTGATACTTCCAAATACTTTATCTCCAGCACCTGTTTTTACTTTAAATTCTAGAGTTTCTTTGGATAATTTTTCTTTTACTTCTAATGCTTTTTTCTTATTATCAGCATCTTCTTTTTCTTTTTTTGCTAATTCATGATTCAATTTAGAAAGATTTTCTTTGGTCTTTTTTACAGCATAACCATTTTTTATTAAATAGTTTTCTGCATAACCATCTTTTACATTTTTGATTTGTCCCTTTTTACCTTGATTTTTTAAATCTTTGATAAAAATTACTTCCATGTTATTCGCCTTCTTCTTTTATTATTTTCTTTAATTCTTGTTCAACTTTACTGATTGTTGTTTCCTCGAATTTAGCAGCTCCATTGAAGGTGTCTCCTCCTCCACCTAATTTTTCTAATACTTTTCCTATATCATAGTTTCCTAGACTTCTAGCACTTAAACCAATAGTGTCTTTACCTATCTTTCCTATTACGAAAGAAGCTTCAATATTATTAAAGAATAACAATGTATCTGCTACTTTTGCTAAATCTTCTCTTCTATAAATTGTATTTTGAGTAGCTTTAGTAAAAGCAACATTCCCCGGTAATGTTTCAATTGCAGCCATCAATTTTTGTCTCTCTGTATATTCCTCAATATCTTGCTTCAATAAATATTGCACTTTCTTAGCACTTGCGCCTAAAGATGTTAAATAATATGATGTATAGAATGTTTCTGCAGTTGTATTTAAAGTATAGTTGTTAGTATCTAGAACTATACCTGCTAAAAGAATTGTTGCATAGTATGAATCTACTTCTACATCATAGTATTCAATTAAATTAGTAACCATTTCACAAGCACTTGATACTTTATTATCATTAATCATAACTCCATCTTTAATTGATGTTTTTCCTAAGTCATGATGATCAATAATTAGTTTATTTTCAAATTTCTTTAATAATTCTGGGTTTTGTACCAACTCACTCTTATTAGTGTCTAAAATTACTAAAAGGTTCTTAGAAGCAGTTGGATTAACATATTCATCAATATTTTCACTCTTTACTATCTCTATAACGCCATCTAATTCTCTTAGGATCTTTTCTACTCCTGGTTCATGTGTTTTATCATCTATTATGATATAACATTTCTTTTTACGACGTTTTAATAACATGTACATTCCAATAGAACTCCCTAGAGCATCTAAATCTAAATCTTTATGAGCCATTAAAAATACTGTTTTAGCTTTATTTACTACTTTATTTATTTTT
>JAEEGF011346622.1_pt1 | contig 20841 bp, 22 predicted proteins | sample 9134171 | NCBI WGS metagenome assembly JAEEGF01 (sample SAMN16246542, study PRJNA631951) | gut metagenome | biome: gut microbiome; feature: rumen; material: AP-attached | host: Bos | place: Iran: Karaj | collected 2018-10
CTCGTTACGATCACCGATCTTAACGGCAACGCGATCTCCTGGGCTTCCGCCGGCGGCTGCGGCTTCCGCGGTTCCAGGAAGAGCACTCCCTTCGCAGCCCAGATGGCCGCGGAGCAGGCTGCCAAGGCTTCCATGGAGCATGGCATGCGTGTTGTAGAAGTTTATGTCAAGGGTCCCGGCGCTGGCCGTGAGTCCGCAATCCGTTCGCTGCAGGCGGCAGGTCTTGAGATCAACATGATCAAAGACGTAACCCCCATCCCCCACAACGGTTGCCGTCCTCCCAAGCGCAGGCGTGTATAAAGGAGGCAAACGATTATGGCAAGATATACTGATTCCGTTTGCAGGCAGTGCCGCAGGGAAGGCTGCAAGCTCTTCCTCAAGGGCGAAAGGTGCTACAGCGCGAAGTGCGCGTTCACCAAGCGTCCCACCCCTCCCGGACAGCATGGTCAGGCTCGTCAGCGCAAGCAGTCCAACTACGGTATCCAGCTTCGTGAGAAGCAGAAGGTCCGCAGGATGTACGGCGTGCTGGAGTCCCAGTTCAGGAAGTATTACGAAATGGCCACCAATATGCGTGGCGTAACCGGTGACAACCTCCTCGCTCTCTGTGAGCGCAGGCTCGACAACGTAGTTTACCGCCTTGCCTTCGGCGCAAGCCGCGCGCAGGCCCGTCAGCTCGTTGTACACGGTCACATCACCGTTGACGGCAAGAAGGTCGACATCCCCTCCTACATCGTAAAGCCCGGTCAGGTCATTTCCGTTCGCAGCAACAGCCGCGATATGGAGTGCTTCAAGGCGATCCGTGAGCAGGGTGCAGACGGCAAGATGCCCAAGTGGCTCTCGCTCGATGCTGAGAATCTCAAGGGCACCGTAGTCGGTATGCCCCAGCGTGATGATATCGACGTCATCATTGAGGAGCATCTCATTGTTGAGCACTATTCCAGGTAATGAATTGAAACCCACGTCCGCCGGTTTTGGCGGATACCCTGTACGCTTAATGAAAGAGAGGGGAGAGTTTGATGTTGGAAATTGAAAGACCCAAAATTGAGTGCGTTGAGCTTACCGACAGGTACGGTCGTTTCGAAGTCAAGCCTTTGGAGCGCGGCTTCGGTACAACTCTCGGCAACTGTCTGCGCCGCGTGCTTCTTAGCTCGCTTCCCGGCGTCGCTGCAACCTCCGTCAAGATCGACGGTGTGCTTCATGAGTTTTCCACCATTGAAGGTGTGAAAGAGGACGTGACTGAGATCATCCTCAACATCAAGGAGCTGCGCACCAAGATCCACGGCGAGGGCGCCAGGCGTGTCGTCATTGACGCCACGGGCGAGTGCGAAGTCAAGGCCGGCGATATCATCACAGACGCCGACGTGGAGATCGTAAATCCCGATCTGCACATCGCAACTCTGGGCGAAAATGCCCGCCTCTATATGGAGATCGTCCTCGATCAGGGGCGCGGTTATGTTTCGGCCGACAAGAACAAGAAGCCCGGTATGGCGATCGGTGAAATAGCCGTTGATTCCATCTTCACGCCGATCACCAAGGTAAACTTCCGCGTGGACGATACCCGCGTCGGCAACACCACCGACTACGATCAGCTCACGCTCGAGGTTTGGACCTCCGGCGCTATCCGTCCCGAGGAGGCTGTTTCCAAGGCAGCCAACATTATGACCGAGCATTTGAGCCTGTTCATCAACCTCACCGAGGATAACCAGCATGACCCCATCTTTGAGGACAGGAATGCGGACGACAAGTCCAAGCTTCTTGAGACCCCCATTGAAGAGCTGGATCTTTCCGTCAGGAGCTATAACTGCCTCAAGCGCGCCGGCATCAACTCCGTTGCGGAGCTGGTCGAGCGCAATGAGGAGGAAATGATGAAGGTCCGCAACCTCGGCCGTAAATCGCTCGAGGAGGTCCAGCAGAAGCTGGCAGGCCTGGGACTTTCCCTCAGAGAAAGCGACGAATAATTTCTTTAGCCGAATGGCAATATTTTAGGAGGAAAAAGTTATGCCTAACCGTAAGCTCAACAAGCCCACCGATCAGCGTGATGCTATGTTCCGCAATATGGCGACCGCTCTCCTTTGGAACGGCAAGCTCGTAACTACCGAGACCCGCGCCAAGGAGCTCCGCCCCATCGTCGAGAAGCTCATCACCATCGCCGTGGCTGAGTATAAGAATACAGAGACTGTCACCAAGAAGACCTATAACGATAAGCAGCAGGAAGTCGAAGTTGAGAAGAAGATCGACAAGCCCTCCAAGCTCCATGCGAGAAGGCAGATCATCGCTTCCCTTTACAACATCACCGAAGTCCAGCAGCATAAGGAGAAGAAGGCCGATTTCGAAAAGCGCACCGAGGCCAACTTCCCCGTTGTGGAGAAGCTCTTCAACGAGCTCGCTCCCAAGTATGACGGCAAGAACGGTGGTTACACCCGCATCCTGAAGCTGGGTCCCCGCCGCGGTGACGCCGCTGAGATGGCTCTTATCGAGCTGATCTGAAGATCATAAACAAAAAATTCGCAGGAACGAAATACCGTTCCTGCGTTTTTTTATGCATTTTTTTGATCCGTTCCGCAAATAATAAGCCTATACTTTTTCAAAGGAGGCATATATGCAGAACAACAACAATCAACCCTGGTTCATGGACGGCTCCACGCAGGGGACAATAGCGGACGGCGATCTCACGGTCGTCAAGGACGAGATGTATTCCGAGGCGCTTGCCTATAAGAAGTGCAAGGTCTACGAATCGCGCTTCAGCGATCAGGCGCTTAAGTCGATGGCGGCGACCCACGCGGAGCATCACAGGCAGCATTTCGACGCGCTCCGGGACTTTCTGGAGACAAGGAACTGAAGGAGGAAAGGAAGATGGACCGAAATTACAAACCCGAATCCCTTAACGAAAGGGAGCTTCTCACCGATCTTCTCCATACCGAGAAGAACATGACCACCACCTACGCCGGCAGCTGCACCGAGGCTTCGAGCCCGCAGCTCAGGCAGGTGCTCACAAGGAACATGACCGAGTGCGCCAACGACCAGCTCTGCGTATTCGAGGAGATGCGCAAGCGCAGCCTCTACAATCCCAAGACCGCCCAGCAGCAGGACGTGCAGAAGGCAAAGCAGGAGATGCTTGAGCTTCAGAACGAGACCTGGTAAAAAAATCTTCATCGAAAAACGACCGCTTAACGCGGTCGTTTTCAATCATGGTCTTCGAAATACCAGAACCCATTTCCAAGTGAAACATATTTTATTACACGATTTCGGCGTTCATACACCTTGCGGACTGTGTTCCCGTCTATGGTAACGGTCCAACCCTCGGAGACCTCCTCAGTAAAGAAATCTCTATCAGTGTACAGGATGCCGTAAGAGGAGCCGGATACGGCGAGACCTTTGGAGCCACAAAGGAAGGTCACCTCGCCATCGTAATCATATACCTGTTTGATCCCTTTCAGCTTTTCAACTTCGGAATAATCGCCGCTCTCGACGGAGGCCAGAAAAACCTCTTTATTGTTAAGGTATAAGTCACTGATCTTGGTTTGGTCTGTCAGTTCGCAGCAATTGCTTAATGTGAACACGAAAATGAGGATGATCAACAGTGCCAGACAGGATATGCGGTGCATAATCTCGCCTCCTTCAAGACTATTATAGCACAACAAGAAGGAAATGGCAATAAATATTTATCGAAAAACAAAAAAACAGATAATTGTAAGTTGATTCTGAATTAGCCTCTCACCTATTTTATTAGCCTCTCAGCCTGCTTTACGGTCGTTCCGGGGCAAAGCTTTGAAACGTGCGCGATCAAAAGCTCCTTCGCTTCCGCGGGGGAGTATTTCGCCTCCGCCGCGTCGATAAGCGGCTTGTATTTCGAGTCCGAGAGCGAATACCGCGCGAGCCCCCAACCGTAGGGGCGCCCGTGCCTGTCGATCGAGTACTCGAAGCTCGTCGGCAGAATGAAGCATTTCATCTGCAGAAGGCTGATTATGTTGTCAAAGCCCGAAGCCTTGTCCGTCATGCCCGTGCGCACGCGCAGGTCGGTCGAGAGCACGCCCATGCCGGGCATGGGGAGGAGCGCAAGATCGTCCTCCGGGAATATCCCGGGCGCAGAGCCCTTCTCAAGCTCCGCCATAATGCTCACCGCGCCGTGCGGAACGAGCCCGTCCTCATACATCCCCTCGAAATCATAGCCGTCGCGCCGGAAGCAGGCGAGTATCGCGTACCATTCCGGCGTCATGAACACCGCCTTGCCGCGAAACAGCTTGCCGTAAACGCCGACGTCCGTCTTCCATTCCCACGGTCCGTCGACGCCCTCCACGAACCAAACCGCGGGGTCGACGTGCTCCTTCAGGGAGAAGCCCTTTATGCCGCTCGCAAAAAACGGGAGAAAACCGATCTCCCGCACGACTTCGGCAAGCTGTTCCCGCGTCGAAATGAGCGGGATATCGTTGACCGTCATACGCGCCTCCTCAACGGCGAAAGACTGAGAACTTCCTCATTTTCGAGCACGCGGCGCGGGTTTTCCTGCATCAGGAGCCATGCCCATTCGGGCGAATACTTCTCGCTTATCAGGTCGTACGCGTCGACAAGCTCCGTCGTGCGGTAAGTCGTGTCATGGGCGTCCGTCGCGATAAAATGCGCCGCGCGAAGCTCCAGAAGCTCGAACGCCGCGGCTGCTTCCGGCTCGTCGGGACCGTACAGCAGGCTCGTCCGGTTGAGCTGCAAAAGACAGCCCATATCCACCCAATCGAGCGCGAAGCGCAGATCGTCCATAACGGGATAATACCGCTCCGGATGCGCCACGATGGGCGTTACGCCGCGCCTTAAAAGCGAGCGGAGCACGTCGCGGACGCGCCACATGTCGTCGTCAAAGGCGAATTCGATAAGGAGATACTTCGACGCGGCAAGCGTGATGATGCTGTCGTCGTCAAGCATCCCCGCCGTATCGTCCATGCCGAAGACCTCCATGCCGCGGTGAAGGCGGAGGTTTATGCCGGCTTCACCGAAAGCGCGGCGCAGAGAACCGACGGCGGCGTCATAATCGTGACCGCAGAAGTTGAAGAACCCCCTCGGGATATTGCAGTGCGGAGTGACGATAATGTCGGTCACGCCGCACGCCTCTGCCATTCGGCCCATTATAAGGCTCTCCTCGCGGTCGTACGCGCCGTCGTCCACACCGGGTATTATGTGACAATGGATATCTATCATGCCCTTATACTACCACCCGCAGGCTTTGCTGTCAATTATAATTGCTGTTGATAAACAAACGCGGAGGTATTATAATTTAGGAAAAGGCAGGTAGTGTTTATGATAAAGGGCGTACTTTGCTCCTCCGGGGCGCTTATCACAAGGTTCAACGGGCGCGATCCCCGGCTCCTCAGGGAGTTTTATCCGCAGCTTGAGGCGGACGGGCTCGAATTTATGGTCTATCCCTCGTGGGACGGGCTCCTCGACGAGTATATCCCCGCGGTCGAAGCGATCTCGAAGGAGATCGGCATGCCCATACCCGTGCTCCACGCGGACAAGGCGATAGGCGAGCTTTTGAGCCGCGGCTCCGACGATGAGGTCATGGATGCGGGACGGCGCTTTTTCAATAACTGCCGCATCGCAGATCGGCTCGGCGCGCGGCTCATGGTACTGCACCTCTGGGGCGGTCCCGCTTCCGATCATCATATCGAAAGGAATATCGAAGCCCTCGGCGGCTTCCTCGAAACGGCGGAGCGCTTCGGCATAACGCTCACGGTGGAAAACGTCGTCTGTGCGGTCGGATCTCCGCTCGGGCATTTGAACGCGATAATGGACGCCTATCCCGAAGCGGTCTTCACGATCGATACCAAAATGGCGGAGTTCCACAGCGAGCTCCCCGCCACGCTGGCCGACGAAAGGCTCTGGCGGGGGAGGGCAGCGCACCTTCACGTGAACGATTATTCCGGCGGCTATAAGGATTTTACCGACCTGCGCGTGCGCCATATCGGCGATGGACACGTCGATTTCGCCCCCTTCTTTGAAAGGGTGAAGGCTGCGGATTTCACGGGCTTCGCCACGGTGGAGTCGACCTCCGTGCTCCCGGACGGCACGGTCGATACCCAAAAACTGAACCGGTCCCTTAACAGAGTCAGGGACGGGCTGAAATAAAAAAGAAAGGAGCGGCGGGCCGCTCCTGTTTAATTATTTTGTTTTCTTCTTCCGCTCGAGCCTTCTCGCGTCCATTTTGTGCATCAGCGGCGAAACGCGCTTATAGAGCAGGAACGTCAGCACCGTGATAAGCGTGCCCTTTATGAAATTGAACGGCACGACGGCGTAGAACACGAGCGTCCACACGCTCGTGATATGCTTGTTCACGGCGGTTCCCATGCCGACGATCTTCTCTATCCCGCCGAAGGCCTGGGCGAATTTGGGGATCAGATACAGCGCGTTGAAGGCGCTGCCGAATACCGTCATAATGAGCGTGCCCGCGATCAGCCCCCACAGCGCGGTCTTCTTGTCGGGCTTTATGTGGTAGATCATGCTTGCGGGGAGCACGAACGCGCATCCGACGGCGAAATTGGCGAAATCGCCCACGAACATGGTGGGGGAGCCCTTTATCAAAACCTTTATCATCACCTTGAAGAGCTCGCACAGAACGCCCGCGACGGGCCCCAGGTAGAAGGTCGCTATCATTACGGGCAGCTCCGAAAGGTCTATCTTATAAAAGCTCGGCGCGAAGAACAGCGGTATCTCAAGCAGCATCAGAACGCCCGCCATGGCGGAGAATATCGCCGTATAGGTGATGTAGCGCGTATCGGAAAAACGGCGGCGCTGCTTGATAAACAGCCTCTCAAACGCGAACGCGATGATGAAGAGCCCCGCGAATATGCCGAGGCACACCCCTATAAAGTCAAGGCTCTGCATCGCCTTTTCAAATGTTTCCTTGAATTTGAACATAATAAAACCTCCTTTTGATAATGCTCCGTTCAAGCGGGAGCGCAAAAGGAGGTGATTTCCGTTTTGTGGACCGCTTCTCTCATCCGGACTATACCGTCGGTACCGGGATCACACCGGTTCGACAGCGGCGTTTATTACCGCTGCTCGCAGACTATAACTGCCGGTAGGGAATCGCACCCTGCCCCGAAGCAGAAAGATTATAACACTTTATCACGCCATAATCAACAGCTTTTTTATCTTTCCTCGTAATTCGAGTGATTCGCAAACTTGGTAAGCTCGGGCACCCAGGTAAGGTCAATGCGCCTCGTCTCGCCGTTCCTGTGCTTTACAACGTGCAGATACGCGATATTGTTGTGCTCTTCGTATTCGCGCGTGTCGGTATAGGCGGCGGGACGGTAGAGCATCATGATGATATCGGCGTCCTGCTCGATGGAGCCGGATTCCCTCAGATCGCTCATCAGCGGCGTATGGTCGGAGCGCTTGTCCGGCTCGCGCGAGAGCTGCGAGAGCACTATCAGCGGCACGTCCAGCTCGCGGGCGAGTATCTTCAGGTTCCTCGTCATTTCGGAGACCGCCTGCACTCTCGATTCGGCGCGCCCGGTCGCCTGCATGAGCTGCAGATAGTCGACGATAACAAGGTCGAGCCCCTGCCTCGCCTTTATCCTGCGGCAGCGTGAGCGAAGCTCCGCAACGGAAATGCCCGGGGTGTCGTCCAGCAGGAACGCCGCGTCGCCGATGCGGTTAAAGCTCTTCGCGATCTCGAGCAGCTGCGGCGCGTCGACGTTGCCGGTGCGGATGTTCTGGAGCGGCACGCCCGTTTCGGTCGCCATAACGCGGGAAGCGAGCTGATCCTTGCTCATCTCAAGGTTGAAGAACGCCACCGTCGCGCCCTCGTGCAGCGCGGCGTGAGCGGCGATATTGAGGGCGAGCGTCGATTTGCCGCTTGCGGGACGGCCGGCGATGATGATAAGGTCGCTCTTCTGCAGTCCGGAGGTCAGCGAATCAAGGTCGATGAACCCGGTGGGAAGGCCCGTGTTGCGCCCGTCCATCTTCATAAGCTGACCGATGCGGCGGTAGACCCTGCCGTAGACCGGCGCGATGGGCTCGATCGTCTCGTCCGATTTACGCATCGCTATATCGAATATCCTGCGCTCCGCGTCATCAAGGAGCGTTGCCGTCTCCTTGGTGCCGGTGCTCGCCTCCTGGGCGATCTGGGTGCACACGTTGATAAGGCGGCGCCTTATGCTCTCCTCCTCGACAATGGCGACGTAGTGATCGATATTCTGCGCGGTCGGCGTGAATATCGAAAGCTCCGTAAGGTACTCGAGCCCGCCGGAGGATTCGCTCTTGCCCATCTTTTCGAGCATGTCCATAACGGTAACGACGTCGATGGAGCCGCCCTTGTCCCAAAGCGACTTCATCGCGCTGAATACCTCGCGGTTGCGGATGCTCCAAAAATCCTCGGGATTCAGCTTCTCAAGGGCGACCTCCGCGGTATTCGGCGCAAGGAGCAGGCTCCCCAGCACCGATTTTTCGGCTTCCTCGTTATATGGGATGTTCAACGCTTCTTCGCTCATTTTCAGTTCTCTTCCAGCGCAATTACTTCGACCTTGAATTTAGCGTCCGTCTGCTCGAACATATGGGCGTGCACCTCGGTGACGCCGGTGGTCTTTATGGGCTCCGCAAGGCGGATCTTCTTCTTGTCGATCGAAAGATCGTACTGCTCCTTCAGCGCCTCGGCGATCTCCTTGCCGGTAACGGAGCCGAACAGCTTGCCGTTCTCGCCCGCCTTGGCGTAAACGCGCACGGTAAGATTGCTCATGCCGGAGGCAAGCTCCTTCGCGTTTTTGCGCTGCACATCAACACGGTGCTTCTGAGCCGCCTTCTTGATGTTTGCGGCGTTTATATTGCCCGCGTCGGCAGGCACGGCAAGCTTTTTGGGAATGAGGAAATTGCGCGCGTAACCGTCGCTGACGTTTACGATATCGCCTTCCTTGCCAGTGCCGCTGACGTCCTTGATCAATAATACCTTCATGTTTTTACCGAACCTTTCCCGGCCTGATAAGCCGATCGCTTGTAATGTGAACTGCCGCCCGCAGGCGGTATGAGCTACTCCTTCTTCTCGCCCTCGTCGGGCTTGTCCTCCGAGTCTTTATCCTTTTCATCGCGTATGTAGCCGTACTTCGCGTATTCGTCCGCACGCTGCTCGAGCCGGCTTCGCTCGCTCTCCTGCCTTATGTAATCGAGCACCCTGCGCCGCTTGTGCTGTATCTGCTCGCCGAACCCGATCACCGACAGCAATAAGAGGGAGCTGGGGAAGAGCAGCGCCGCGATAACCCAAAGGAGCACGCGCATTATCTTCGGCGCCTTTGCAAGCCTCAGGATGAACATAAGGTAAGCAAGCCCCTGCACGCTGAACATGGACAGCACTATGAACCCGAGCGTCAGCGCTATCGCCGTCGCCTGTTCCACCTTAAATACGTAAACGAGTATTATGCCCAGAATGAGTATCACGGCGCCGAAGATGCTGCTCGACGGCAGACGCCAGTTGTGGAACTTCGCCATAGGCGCGGGGGGTATGCGGAATACCCTGTGCCAGAGCTTGAACGAGAATATGAGCGCCGCCGCCGAGAATTCCGCGATAAGGAGCACCGATACCATCATGAAGTTCGGCAGCATCTCGGAGAACGAATTCAAGAACTCAAGCGTTTCGGAATAACCGGCAAGCTCCTCGCTGAAAACGGAGGTGAAGCTCGAAACGATCGCATTGTCCCATGCCTCCGCAAGCGCGGAATAGGGCGGTTCACCCTTGAGCATGGGCGCGAGGGCGGCGGAAAGATACGTCCCAAGGCATATGACCGCGGCAAGCGCAAGCAGCGCGTACCTGTGCGGGAGCCGCTTTTTGCCGTAGACCGCAAGAATTATCGGCAGCAGCATGAACATGCCCGCGGAGCAGAACGCTCCGGGATCGGACGCGGTGAACACAAGGCTTCCCGCCGTGAGAGCTATCACCGGGGGGATCATGTAACCGATACCCCAGTAAACGCCCATGAACGCCGCGAGCGCTATGACCGGCAGGATCACAATGCGCGAAAACAGCACAAGCACTAAGCATGCCAGTGTCACAGCTGCGGATATCAATACTTTTGCCCAACTCTTCATGATACGGGATCCTCGGTTATTCGTCAATTGCGACGTTTATGCTTTCCGAAAGGAAAACGGTCTCGAACGTGCCTGTCTTCCAAACGCGGAACGTGAACGAAATACTGCCGATCTCGGCTATATCGAGCCGTTTGAGGTCGGCGTAAAGGAAAGTCACCCCGCTCATCGCGCGGCAGTTCGAGAACACGTCGCAGTAGAATACGGGCTTTATGGATTCGCCGTTCACGGTCACGTTCTCGCAGGTGAGCGTAACGTTCATATCGCCCGTGTTTTCGATAAGGACGATGTAATCGGGTCCGAGCATGCCCCCGTCCTTAAGTCCAACGCCCGTCACGCGAACGCCGTCTGCGTCGAACAGGAGCTCGCCCGTGATCTCGGGCGCAGGCGCGGTTTCATCATAGGCGGAGGTCTTCAGCATGACACGGCGGGAATCAAGCAGCGTCATATGGGTCTCAAGCTCCGCCGCATGGAAGCTCATCTCGACCGAGCGCACGGTCTCGATCCCGGCAAGCTCAAGCTCCTTGGGCTCAAGGTACACGGTCTCACTCTGGGACGTGCCCGCGGGAACGGAAGCATAGAACAGCTCCGTCAGCATAAAGCCGTTAACGATGAGCGCGTTCAACGAAAGCTCGATATCCTTTGCCATGCCGTTGCTGACGGTTATGCACACCCCGGGACCGGATACCGCGTCGAAAACGAGCTCGTCCGCGGTGATGCTGAGCCCGTCCTCATCAACGAGCGCCTGCCGGATGATGGAGGGAGCGGAGGTCGGCGTGGGAGTCGGCTCGTCCGTGACCTCAGGCGGGACGGTTTCCGTCGGCGCGGGGGAGGGCGCTTCCGTCAAAATGGGAGTTTCGCCCGGCTCCTCCGAAGAAACGGGACCGATCGTGCTCCTGCCGCGGCAGCCCAAAGCCCCGAGCATAAGCGCGGCGAACACGAAAGCGAGTATCCGTTTCAATGCATTCCTCATAAAGCACTCCGACAGCCCGATAAAGGCGTATAATTTCTCCTTTATATTATACATATTCAAGCGTCGGTTTTCAATACCGATTATTTTTGCAATAATTGGAAAAAAACGAATGCGCCCGCTTCATTCGGGGCATACTCAAAGTACAAAAGCGAAAGGAGTCAAATCAAATGGAAAGAAACGAAAACTCTCTCACCAACGTCGGCTGCTCCGTGAAGCACTGCCGTTATAACTCGCTGGGCAGGCACTGCGACCTCGACCATATCGAGATCCGCCCCTGCAAGGGCTGCGGCTCGAACGCCCGCCCCGACGACGAAAGCTTCTGCGGAAGCTACGAGGCGAAGTAAAAAAGCGGATCGACAAAAAGGCTTTCCAAAGGCGGGGAAGCCTTTTTTTGATTTCGCGCCAGCGTCAGCCTTCCCCCTAGGGGAAGGGGGACCGACGGCGCAAGCCGTTGGTGGATGAGGGATGCTTCCGATAAACTTATGCTTCCCAACTTCGTAACACTACTGTTACAGCGTGCATACTTACTAGGATATATCTCGCAGGAGCGGTTCCTCGAGCTTAGCATATCGCAGTTCCGCGCCTCTCGCGGCGCGGGCGCCGGACTCCTCGAAATTTGCATGCATTTCTCGTCGTCCTTGCGGGCTCGCTTTGCTCGCCTGTGCGTGCGTCCTAAAAGCTTTCGTGCATCTCGCGTTGCTCGCTTGGCGTGCGTCCTAAAAACTTGAGTGAATCTTGCCTTGCTCACACATTCCAGCCTTCCCCTAGGGGGCAGGGGACCGCTCTTGAACGAGCGGTGGATGAGGGACCTTTCATGCGCCTTCGGGCGCATACCGAACGCGAATGCGTATATCGAAAACGTCTGCGTTTATATCGAAATGCCGCAAGGCGTTATTTCGTTCTTCATCCCGCCCTTTCACACTCCGCACCGTTCCCGCATAGGATAGACCGAAAAGGTCTTTTGCGGAGGGGGATGCTTCTTGAAAATGCTTCGGAGAAAAAAGCCGCGCGCCGCGGGGAAGGAAGGCGAAGGGATAAACGATCTTGCCTCGCTCCCCATGTACGGGGTATGCCGTGTGACGGGCGTTGACGAATGCGCGGTACGCCCTCGGCTCGAGGGGCTCGGCATAACGGAGGGCGCCGAGATAGTGGCGCTGTTCAGCGCACCGTCGGGCGATCCAACGGCGTATTCCGTGCGCGGCGCGGTCGTTGCGTTAAGGCGGAGCGACGCCGAGCGCATACGCGTCAGAGGGAGCGCCGCATGGGAATAAAGTCCGGTCAAAAGAGGGATAAGTCTCCCGCATTCACCGCCGCGCTCGTGGGCAATCCCAACGTGGGCAAAAGCACCGTTTTCAACGCGCTCACCGGGCTCAACCGCCACACCGGCAACTGGACGGGCAAGACCGTCGACCGCGCGGTGGGGCACATGCGCTTGGGCAAAAAGCGCGCCGCGCTCGTCGATCTTCCCGGCTGCTATCAGCTCGAGCCGACTTCTCCGGAGGAGGTCGAAACGCGCGATATACTGCTGAGCCCGGATATCGACTGCGCCGTGATCGTGTGCGACGCCTCGCAGCCGGAGCGAAGCCTTAACATAGCGCTCCAGACGCTCTCCGTAATAGAAAACGCGGTCGTCTGCTTCAATCTGGCGGACGAGGCGCGAAAGAAGGGTATCTCGATCGATACGGAGGCGGTCTCCGAAGCGCTCGGCGTCGACGTTATACTCTCGAGCGCGGCAAAGCGCGAGGGCCTTAAGGAGCTGAAACGCGCCGTGTTCCGCGCGGGGGAGCGGGGCAGGGAAACCCCCGCGGAGCGCCCCGAGATAAGGCCCATGTGGGCGGAGGCGGAACGCATAGCGGAAAAGACCGTCACGAGGGATAAGGACGCATTCGGCGCAAGACAGCTCAGGCTCGACCGTTTTCTTACGGGCAGATTCACCGGCGGCGCGGTGATGCTCCTGCTGCTTGCGCTGGTGTTCTTCATCACGATGGTCGGCGCAAACAAACCGAGCGCCCTGCTTGAAAGGGGCTTCGACAGGCTCCTCGATATCATACGCGGCGCGCTCGCCAATGCGCCTGACTTCGTGACAGGCGCGCTTGCGGAAGGCGGCTTGAAAACGCTGTTCAAGGTGGTTTCGGTGATGCTTCCGCCCATGGCGATATTCTTCCCGCTGTTCACGCTTCTGGAGGATCTCGGGCTCCTGCCGCGCATAGCGTTCAACCTTGACCGCCCCTTCATGAAATGCGGCGGCTGCGGCAAAATGGCGCTGACGTGCTGCATGGGTCTCGGCTGCAACGCCGCGGGCGTCGTCGGCTGCCGAATTATCGAGTCCCCGCGTGAGCGCGCGATAGCGATACTCACCAACTCGCTCATACCCTGCAACGGGCGCTTTCCCGCGCTCACGCTCCTTATCGGGCTCTTCCTCGCCGCGGGCGGCGGCTTCGTTTCGTCGCTTACCGCCGCGCTCTGGCTCACGGCGTTCATACTGATGAGCCTTGCGGCGGTGCTCGGCATTTCAAAGCTCCTTTCGCGCACGGTTTTGAAGGGCAAACCCTCCTCGTTCATACTGGAGCTCCCGCCGTTCAGGAAGCCGCGCGTGGGCGAGGTGATAATTCGTTCGCTCCTCGACAGGACCCTCTTCGTGCTGGGGCGCGCCGCCGCCGCGGCATTCCCCGCCGGGGTGCTTATATGGGTGCTGCTCAGGACAGGCGCGATGGGGCATATCGTCGCCTTCCTCGATCCGATAGGCGCCGTGATGGGCGTCGACGGCGTAATACTCACCGCGTTCCTTCTGGGGCTTCCGGCAAACGAGCTGATACTCCCGCTCGCGCTGATGCTCTACGGCGGCGCGGGAAGCGTATCCGCGGTGCTCACGGCGAACGGCTGGAGCGCGTTCACCGCGTTCCAGGTGCTCGTGCTCATGCTGTTCCATTCGCCCTGCATGACGACGCTCCTTACGGTAAGAAAGGAGACCGGCAGCATAAGGATGATGCTCGCGGCGTTCCTTCTGCCCTCCGCGCTGGGCGTGACGCTGTGCATTGCCGCCAACGCCGTCCGTCAGCTCATATTGCTCATTTAGAACGTTTTTGCCGTCCGCCGCATATCTTACAGCATGGAAGCAAGGTGTGTAAAAAGGAAAAGGCGCTCCGGGCGGGATGCGCGGATACTCATCCTCACAGCGGCAGCCGCTCTTGCCGCCGTCGTTATAGCGGTATTGAGCAGCGCCGTGCGGGAGCCCGTGATGGATGCGGCGTGCGACAGCCTTATGGAGGCGGCTTCGCGCGAGCTGACACTCTCCGCCCAAAATGCGCTTGCGGAGAGCGGAGAGCTCCTTTCCGTAATGAAGACGGGGGAGAAGAGCTTTATAATAACCGCCGACACGGCGAAGCTCAACGCGATCGTGACCGGCATAACCGCGGAGGCGCAGCGCCGCGTCGCCGGTCCGTGCATAGAGGGAGCGTCGGTCCCGCTCGGCACGGCAAGCGGGATAGCGCTCCTTTCGGGCAGAGGTCCCTCCCTGGGGGTGCGCTTCAAGCCGCTTGGCGCGGTCACGGCGCACGTGAGCTCGAGCCTCAGATCGTCCGGCATAAACCAGAGCCTGTTCACCGTAAACGTGACGCTTACCGCGAATCTGAGGGTGCAGCTTGCCGGCGCGTCCGAGACCGTGACGATAAAAAACACCGTTCCGCTGTGCGAAACGGTGGTGGTCGGCGACGTGCCGCAGGTCTATACGAACGTCGCAAACGAGGAGGATATGCTCAACCTCATCCCGACGGACGTTCCTTAACCCGCGTTTTTCCTGAAGAACTCCGCGACCAAAGCGATCGTGTCCGCGTTCACGCCCTCGTCCGTATAGAGCGTATCGACGTGCCCGCCGGGTATCAGCTCCACCCTGGCGCTTTCATCGAGCTCATTCGCATGAGAGTAGACGGAGGAGACCCCGGGCGTGACCGATCCGTCGTCCGCGCCCTGGATTATCAACACGGGCGTATCGCTCGAATTGATGGAGGAAACGGCGCTGTCGTTTACGGCGCCGCCGCCGAAGAGTACCGCCTGCCATATCCAGAGACCGAGGTAATTGAGGTAGCCCGCCTTGCCCAATACGTTTGACGGGCTCGACATGACCGCCTCCATCGCGCTGTTGATGCCGCCGACGGAGACCGCCGCGGATATCCCTTCGCAGTCGTCCAGCATACAGCAAACGCCGTAGCCGCCGCGGCTGTGCCCGAGGAGGCAGACGCTTTCGCAGCCGAAGCCGCCGTTTTCGCCGACGCATTCAAGACACGCCGCGATATCCTCCCTTATCTGGGGAAAGCCGATCTGGTCGCTCCCTTCGCTCTCGCCGCAGCCGGTGGGATCGAAGGTGAACACGTCGAAGCCCTCTTCAAGAAGCGCCCCGACCACGGGGGAATAATCCCCCTGCACGGCGTGAAAGCCGGGGACGATCACGACGAGTATGCCGTTTTTTTCATCGCCCGCGCCGTAATGGTAGCCGGTGAGGACGTTTTTGCCGCTTGCAAACTCCGTCTTTTCACGGGGAAGCTCGGTCTCGCCCGCGTCCGCGTCGTAGCGGGAGAAAAGCGCCCCGTAAACGATGGGCGTCGGCAAAAACGCCGCTATCAAAACGTGAAGCAGTACGACGACGGCAAGTATAATTATGACAGTTTTCTTCTTCATGGCTCGAAAATCCCGTATCTGTATTTGAGTAAAAGCACGCGGCAGACGCTTTCGTCAAGCCTTTCCGTGCTTATCTCTCCGCTTGAGACCGCGCTATCGAGCGAATTGATTATCGTTTCGCACGCCGCCGGATCGTTTCCGCAGAGCACGATATCGCCCCCTGCGAGTATGAATCTCACCGCCGCCTCCTCAAGGGTATAGCGCGAGACCAGCCCGCCCATGCCCATCGCGTCGGTTATCACCACGCCGTCAAAGCCCAATTCGCCGCGAAGTATGCCGGTTATGATGGGCTTTGACATGCTTGCGATATCGTTTTCATCAAGCGCGGGGTAGCTTATGTGCGCCGCCATGATCATATCGGCGCCCGCGTCGATCGCCGCCCTGAACGCCGCAAGATCGTACGCGTAAAGCGCTTCGGCGCTCTTTTTGACGACAGGGGTATGATCGTGCGAATCCTCCTCCGTCGCGCCGTGCCCGGGGAAATGCTTCGCGCAGGCGATGCACCCGCCCGCGTGCAGACCGGCGATCATCGCGCCGCCCGTTGAGGCGACTTCGTTTAAGTCGGAGGAAATGATCCTCGTCCCGAGGAACGTCGAAAGCGGGTCCTCCGAAATATCGAACACCGGCGCAAGGTCCGTGTTAATGCCCGTATCGATAAGCTTTTTGCCTATATCCGTGAACAGCGGCAGGGCTTCGTCCGGTCCGTTCAGATAGTAGGGCGCCTTTATCGCGGGCTCCCAGCCGAACCTTACCACGCCTCCGCCCTCAACGTCAGCGGAATAGAGCCTGCCCGTCTTCGAAGGGCAGCTTTCCTCTATGGCGGCGATCAGCCTTTTGACCGAATCGAAGCCGCCGCTCCCGTCGTTTTTGTCGATGTTTTCCGTTCCGATGAACAGCCCGCCGACGGGGTGCTCGCTCAAAAAGGCGATGAACCCGGGATCCGGCTCGGTCTTGCCGCCGCAGCCGAACATCACGAGCTCGCCTATCTTTTCGGCGTCGGTCATGCCGCCGACGTAACGGAGTATCACCGACTCGATCGGCTCCGCCGTCGGCTCCGGAGTGGGAGCGGCGGTAGGCTCCTCCGTCGGCTCCGGAGTGGGAGCGGCGGTAGGCTCCTCCGTCACGTGAGCCTCCGGCGTTTCATCGGGGACCGCGCCGCTTGGGGAACAGCCCGTCAGCAGGCAAAAACAGAATATGGCGGCAAGGAATGCCGCCGAAATGCGCTTTATCATCTCATCACCCTTTTTCACGGCGCCGTCCTGTAAGACGGCGGCTTGTTATAAACAGCCTGTTTCCATAAGAGCCATCCGAGCGGATACTGCTTTATCCTAAGGCTCGCCTGACCGGTGTATTCATACGGCTCCGAGAAATTGACCATGACGGAGCTTATGAACCCCTCGTAGCCGTTCTCGGTCTTGACGTAATACCATTTGCCTATATGCGTCCACGCGGTGAAATGCGTGTTCTTGGAAAGATACACTATCACGTTGCCCGAGCGTATGCCCGGTTCGGATCTCAAATTGGCGTTCGATTTCGTCTCCCCGTCGACAAGCGTGAATACGCCGTTGTGCGGGGAAGGGAACATGGTGAGCTGAACGTCTTCGAATTTAAGGTACCCCTCGCACCCGTTCCAGAATACCCAGTACCAGCAGGAATCGGTCACGCCGAGTATGTCAACGTGCTCGCCCAGACCCACGTGCCCGATGCAGGGGTACGGGTACAGATCGGAAACTCCGCCGAGCAGCTCCGCGCCCTCCGTGCGGCAGACGCCGTAAGCAAGCACCTCGTACATTATAACGGTCGGGTCGGTATCGTTCGGATCATCCTCAAGTACGTCCACGATATCGAAGCCCGGGAAGTAGAAGCCGATTATATCGGTGTAAAGCCAGCCGTAGTTTTTCGCCATGACTATCGCGCCGGACGCCGAAAGCCCTATGCCGTGCCCGTGCCTCGAATAGATGAGCTTGTAGCCGCCGTCCTCGGTCTCGCGCCCCCAGATAAGGTACATGTTCCTTTTGAACACGTGCTTGTAGGTGGAGTAGCTGTCGCCGCTGCCGTCGATATCGGTAAGGTTTACGTTCTTAAGATCGAAGGACGCGCATTCAAAGGAGTAGGTCTCGTCAACGAAGGTCTCCTCGGGCTCCGCCTCGGGATCTTCGGGATCGACGATCGGTTCGCCGGGGACCTTGACCGTTGCGGTCACGTGCAGCTTTCGCATATCGCGCACGGTGCCGGGGAAGGGCTCGTAGGTGTACACCTCGTCGATCGAAACGACCTCGGTCGTGTCGACTCCCTCCTGCTGACGGATCTTCAAAAGCACAAAGTCGAGGAACCGGCTGTTGTCGCATCCGCCGTCCTCCGTGAAATTGATGAACTCGGATACGTTGAGCTCGTACTCGAACTCAAGCTCGTCAAACCTGCCGTCGTAACCCTCGTCAACTATGGAAAGCCCGCTCCCGAAAACGATGGAGGGCAGCGCGGTCTCGCCGCCGTTGGAGTTGGTCCAGTAGATGGGCTTAAAGCTGTTGTTGCAGGTCATGGCTTTGCCGATCGCTTCGCAGCAGAACGGCAGAGTGGCGATCTTGCTCATGTTGAAGCCGCGGTAGCCCTGGTAAAGCAGGCTCTCCCAACCGTCCTCCTCGTCGTAATCGGCGTGGGAATCAATGAAATACAGCGCGTGCGATTTGGAGGCAAGCGCCATCACGCGGAGCGTTTCCGCGGGGCAGGTCTCCGAAAGCTCGTACCCAACGACGCCGTAGATATAGTAGACCATGTGCAGGCGGTTGACCATGCGGATGACGCCCGAATCGGAGTAGAAACGGAAGTCGCCGAGATACATCTTGTTGAGCGACATGGAGTTCTCGGAATAGGTGAGCTTCGCCCAGCCCGCCGTATAGTTGACGTTCACGCGCTTGAGCTCTATCGAGGGGGCGGTGACGACCTCCTCGTCGGTCGCAAGATCGATCAGCGTTACGGAGCTTGCGTTCGCCACGACCCTGATGGGATGCGGCTGCGCAGCCGTGCCCGAAAGATGCACGCCGTTCGTGAGGTAGTAGTCCGAGCACAGGTCAAGATCCGTATGCGTCGCGTACTTTCCCGTGGAGATCAGCACGCGCATGAAAGTGAAATCCCCGTCGGGAGAGGGGGGAGTGATGACCTTCGGATCCATCTCCTTCATGCCGTAATGGACGGGGCGGTAGAACCCCTTGTGCTCCACGTACCGGCTCGCGTCCTCGGGCTCCGCCTTTTTCGCGCCGGGCAGCGCCGCCGCCGGCAGGCAGAGGGAGATAGCCATCGCCGCCGCAAGAAGCAGCACGAGGAGCTTCTTCGCCTTTCCTGATCTGGAGTGATTTTCGCTCATATCGTTTTTCTTCCTTTTTCGAGTATGATCTTTACCGCCTCCCGCGCGAGCGTTATCCCGAAAACGGACGGGACGAACGGCACCGAGCCGGGAGTGGACCGCCGCATTTCGGGGTCCGGAGCGGCAATGACGGGGGTGACGGGCTCTTCCGCCGACCAGACGACGGTAAGCTTCTTCACGCCCCGCTTTTTGAGTTCGCGCCTCATGACCCTTGCGAGCGGGTCAGTCGAGGTCTTGTAGATATCGCCCGCCCGAACGAGAGTCGGATCGAGCCGATTGCCCGCGCCCATCGATGAGAGCACGGGGATGCTTCTTCTTCCGCATTCGGCGATGAGCGCAAGCTTCGCCGTAACGTTGTCGACCGCGTCGATGACGATATCCGCGTCGTCCGGTATGAGCGCGGCGGCGTTTTCCGCCGTCACGAACCCCGCGACGGGCGTGACCGAGCAGTCGGAGACTTCCTCAAGCTCTGCCTTCATGGCGTCCACCTTGAGCATGCCGATCGTGCTCTTTTTAGCGCAGATCTGGCGGTTAAGGTTGCTTGCCTTGACGCGCGCGCTGTCGACTATCGTGAGCCTTCCCAGCCCGCAGCGGGCAAGCGCCTCACAGGCGTGACCGCCGACTCCGCCCACGCCGAAAACGACGGCGTGCGCGCCTGACAATATGCCCTCCGCGTCTTCGCCGAGGAGCATCGCGGTCCTGAAAAAGCTCTCTTTCATAAGCGTCCCCCAAGGGTGAAATCTCTACATATATATTATAGCCGACTCATCTCCAAAAAACAAGCCCCATGCAAAAACGTTAACAATTTGTTAAGATTTTTGGACGCATGAGAAAAGACGCTTAGGTTTCCCAAGCGTCCTCTAACAAAATATAATCCGATTATTTTTCAAACATGGGGGTGGAAAGGTATTTCGAGCCGCCGTCGGGAAGCAGCACGACTATGTTCTTGCCCGCGTTTTCGGGGCGCTTCGCAAGCTCTATCGCCGCCCACGCCGCCGCGCCGGAGGATATGCCCACGAATATGCCCTCCTTCCTGCAGAGCAGCCTGCCCGTCTCGTAAGCGTCCTCGTCGCGCACGGGTATAATGCCGTCGTAAATGCCTATGTCGAGCGCCTTCGGCACAAAGCCCGCGCCTATGCCCTGTATGCCGTGCGGTCCCGCTACGCCCGCGGAAAGCACGGGGGAGGATGCGGGCTCCACGCCCACCACCGCGATCGCCGGGTTCTTCCCTTTAAGGAAGCGGCCCGTGCCGGTCAGCGTGCCGCCCGTGCCTACTCCGGCAACGAAAATATCCACCCTGCCTTCGGTGTCTTCCCAAATCTCGGGACCGGTCGTGAGTATATGCGCCTCGGGATTCGCGGGGTTCTCGAACTGCGCGGGGATAAAGCTGCCCTCTATCCCGGCGGCAAGCTCATCCGCCTTTTCGATCGCGCCCGTCATGCCGCGCCTTCCCTCGGTAAGCACTATCTTCGCGCCGTAAGCCTCGATGGTCTTGCGCCGCTCGATGCTCATCGAGTCGGGCATTACTATAATGACCTTGTATCCGCGCAGCGCCGCCACCAGCGCGAGCCCTATGCCCGTGTTGCCGGAGGTCGGCTCGATTATCGTCGCGCCGGGCTTAAGCACGCCCCTCTTTTCCGCGTCCCGGATCATGTTCAGCGCGACGCGGTCCTTCACGCTGCCGCCGGGGTTAGCGTATTCGAGCTTCGCGATCAGCTTCGCCCTCAGGCCCTCTTCCCTTTCGATGCGGGGCAGCTCCAGCATCGGGGTG
>JAEEGF010540995.1_pt1 | contig 20840 bp, 18 predicted proteins | sample 9134171 | NCBI WGS metagenome assembly JAEEGF01 (sample SAMN16246542, study PRJNA631951) | gut metagenome | biome: gut microbiome; feature: rumen; material: AP-attached | host: Bos | place: Iran: Karaj | collected 2018-10
CTCGACCATCGTGACGAGGCTCTTGTTGATGCGGCCGAGCACCATCTCGGCGATCTCCATGGTCTCCTCATCGGTGACGCGCAGACCGTTGATAAACTGCGCTTCCTTGCCGACCTTGCCGACCCAGCGGGAAATCTCCTTGCCGCCGCCGTGGACGATGATGGGCTTAAATCCGACAAGCTTCAGCAAAGTCACGTCCTTGATGACATTTTTCTGGAGCTCCGGGTCCACCATGGCGCTTCCGCCGTACTTGACCACGATGATCTTGCGGTTGAATTTCTGGATGTAGGGGAGCGCCTCGATGAGGGTCTCCGCTTTTTTCATGACTTCGTCCATATTTTTATTAAGTGCCATACCGTCTCCTTATCGCCGTTTTTGTCCGGATCAGCTGCGGTAATCCGCATTGATCTTTACATAGTCATAGGTGAGATCGCAGCCCCACGCAGTCGCCTCTTCGCTTCCTTCATGCATATCCACGAATACGGTCACTTCCGGTGCCTTCATGATCTTCACGGCCTGCTCCTCGTCAAAATCCAGTGGTGTGCCGTGATCGAAGACCTGCAATCTCCCCTCGCTGCTCTCAAAGAAAAGCTCCACATCGTTTTGGTCGAAGAGCGCTCCGGAATAGCCCATCGCGCATAAGAAACGGCCAAAATTGGCATCGCATCCGTAGATGGCCGCCTTGGAAAGGTTGGAACCCACGATGGCTCTCGAGAGGGTCCGCGCATCTTCCTTACACTTCGCATTTACCACATGGGCCTCGAAAAGCTTGGTCGCCCCCTCGCCGTCCCCGGCCATGCGTCTTGCCAGGTAGCGGCAGACGGTGAAAAGTGCCCGGGTGAAGAGGTCATACTCCGCGCCCTTCGCGGTGATCGTCTCATTGCCCGCGCAGCCGTTCGCCAGAAGGAGCAGGGTGTCGTTGGTGGAGGTGTCCCCGTCCACGGTGATCATATTGAAGGTATCCTTTACGACCGCGCTCAGCGCTTCCTGCATGAGGGATTTCTCGATGGAAAGGTCCGTGGTCAGGAAGGCCAGCATGGTGCACATATTCGGATGGATCATGCCGGACCCCTTGCTCATGCCGCCGAGGGTGATGGTTTTGCCGCCGATCGCAAAGGTAACGGCGATTTCTTTATTTATCGTATCGGTGGTCATGATGGCCTTGGACGCCGCAGTCCCTGCCTCCTGCGAGGCATCCAGCGTCCGGCTCATCTGTGCGACGCCGGCGGTCAGCTTCTCCACGGGCAGCTGCATTCCGATGACGCCGGTGGATGCCACCGCAACGCTTCCGGCCGGGATCCCCAGCTCCTTTTGCACCGCGTCCGCGGTCGCCTTGCAGGCATCCCAGCCCTCCCGGCCGGTGCAGGCATTGGCGATTCCGGAATTGACGACGATGGCCTGCATCTTGTCCCCGGAGGCCACGATCTGCTGATCCCACTGCACGCAAGCCGCCTTCACCACATTGGAAGTAAAGGTTCCGGCGCAGTCGCAGGGCGCCTCCGATACCACCATCGCCATATCGGTGCGGTCCTTATACTTGATGCCCGCCTCACAGCAGGCGGCTTTGAAGCCCTGTGCGGAGGTGACGCCTCCCTCGATGATCCTGATTTCTTCGCTCATCGTGATCCCTTCCTTTTTCTCCTCCCGGCTCCCGTCGCCGGAGAAGTTTCTTATTTATTGAACGCCGTGATATTGGCCTCATTTAACGTAAAATCATAATAGTTCAGATCCAGGCGCCTGGTCCAGCCGATGCAGTTCCAGAAGGCATTGCCCACATCGTTCGTCGTGAAGGCGATGAGGCTGACCTTGTTGATCTGCTCTTCCTTTAAGACCTGCATGCAGTGAACGACCATGCTCTTGCCGATGCCCATGCGCCGGTAATCCTCGCGCACGCAGACATGGTAGAGACATCCGCGCCTTCCGTCATGCCCGCAGAGGATCGCACCCACGATCTCACCCTCCCCGGAGACCGCCACAACGGAGGATTCCGGGTTGCGCCGCAGGAAACGCGCCACGCCCTCGCGGGAGTCGTCGATGCTTCGGATGCCGAAGCCGTGAATGGTCATCCAGAGCGCCCGCAGGCCGTCGTAGTCTTCGATTGTCATCGCACGTACCGTGAAAGTCTTATCTGCCATAGGATCCTCACATCTTTGTTTTCTCATTTCCAGCACTGTTTCATATAATAACACAATCCGGAAAAATGGCAACCGGAAATTTATTTTTATTCATTATTCCGTCGATTGTATGCATACTTATACATTTTTTACTGAATATATGCAGACCACAGACGAATAATTATTCGTTTTTTTTGTTTTTCCCTATTGCTTTTCCGGATCAAAAGCGTTATATTAGTCGATGTCTGAAGGACCGTACTATTCGGGACACGCTCCCGGACGATATGCGGCCGGCATTTCTTTACCGGTCGGAAGAATGAAAACGAAAACGGAGGAATCTATCATGGCAAAGGAAAAGGTAATTCTGGCCTACTCTGGCGGACTCGACACCACCGCGATCATCCCCTGGCTGAAGGAGAATTTTGATTACGAGGTCATCTGTGTCTGCGTGGACTGCGGACAGGAGGAGGAACTGGACGGTCTGGAGGAGCGCGCGAAGAGCTGCGGCGCTTCCAAGCTCTACATCGAGGATGTCACCGATGAATTCTGTGACAAGTACATCGTCCCCTGCGTGCAAGCCGGCGCCGTCTATGAAAATAAGTACCTGCTGGGCACTTCCATGGCAAGACCTCTGATCGCAAAGCGTCTGGTCGAGATCGCGCGCAAGGAAGGCGCTTCCGCCATCTGCCACGGTGCGACCGGCAAGGGCAATGACCAGATCCGTTTCGAGCTGGGCATCAAGGCTCTGGCTCCCGATCTGAAGATCATCGCTGCCTGGAGAAACGAGAAGTGGACCCTGGATTCCCGTGAGTCCGAGATCAAGTACTGCGAGGCCCACGGCATCCACCTTCCGTTCAAGGCGGATTCCTCCTACAGCCGTGACCGCAACATCTGGCACATCTCCCACGAGGGACTCGAGCTCGAAGATCCCGCAAACGAGCCCAATTACGAGCATCTGCTGGTCCTGGGCGTGACGCCGGAGAAGGCTCCGGACGCGCCCGAATATGTGACCATGACCTTTGAAAAGGGTGTGCCCGTCTCCCTGAACGGAGAAAAGATGAAGGTCTCCGATATCATCCGCAAGCTCAACGTCCTCGGCGGCAAGCACGGCATCGGCATCATCGACATCGTGGAGAACCGCGTGGTCGGCATGAAGAGCCGCGGCGTGTATGAGACCCCGGGCGGCACGATCCTGATGGAGGCACACAACCAGCTCGAGGAGCTGATCCTCGACCGCGATACCTACGCATTCAAGAAGGAGATCGGCGGCAAGTTCGCAAGCCTGGTCTACGAAGGAAAATGGTTCACCCCGCTGCGCGAGGCGGAGCAGGCCTTCATCGAGAAGACGCAGGAATATGTCACCGGCGAAGTGAAGTTCAAGCTCTACAAGGGCAATATCATCAAGGCCGGCACCACCTCTCCTTACTCCCTGTACAACGAGAGCATCGCAAGCTTCACCACCGGCGACCTGTACGACCACCACGACGCGGAGGGCTTCATCAACCTCTTCGGTCTGTCTGCCAAGGTCCGCGCGATGAAGCAGCAGGAGCAGGGCATTGATCCTCTGAAGATCAGCTACTGATGCCGTCGTATGTTCCCATGCTGCTGCTTCTTGTAAACCTCGTCGCCTTCGCGGCGATGGGGCTGGACAAGAAGCGGGCAGTCGATCATAAATGGCGTATTCCGGAAAAAAGGCTGTTCCTCTATGTCCTCCTCGGCGGAGGCATCGGAGGGACAGCCGGTATGTTTTTCTTCCGCCACAAGACGAAGCACTGGTATTTTCGGGTATTTTTCCCGCTGATCACGGTGGCGGAATACGGCGCGCTTCTGACCCTTCTGCTACGCTTTTGACATTTGCTCCCGGGAAGGACTGGATATGCATCTTGCTATCTGTGATGACAATATGGCGGACCGCAAGCAGTTAGAGCGCCTGCTGGACCGGGAATCCGATCGCCGCAAGGGGGAGCAGGGGCTCCTCTATATCGATTCCTACGGCAATCCGGACGCGCTGCTGACGCATCCGATGCAATACGATGCCTTCTTCATCGATATGTGCCACACCCCGGGTGTAAGCGGTCTGCAGGTAGCGGCCGCGCTCACGGAGCGGGGTGTCACGGTCCCCTTTATCATGTGCAGTTCAGGCACCGACTACACGAAGCAGGACATCCCCGGCCACGTGCTGCATCTGCAAAAGCCCATCAAAGTCGCCGATCTGCAGAGCATTCTGGATCAGGCGCAGGAGCTGGCCGATCACGCGGAAAAGCTGATCGAGCTGCGGGAGGACTGGGCTTCGCACTATGTGAAGGAGGCGGATATCCTCTATGCGGTCGGCATCGGCAATCACACGACGGTCACCTTGCGCGGCGGTGAGGTCTACCGCATCTTCGGCGCCCCTTCGCTCCTGTTTGATTTCATGGAAAAAGAGCATCCGACCTTTGTGATGCCCTCTGCGGGGGTGATCCTCAATTGCAGACATATCCGGGAGATCCGGTTTCCGATGCGTGCGGTGATGTCGAACGGGCACACCTTCCTCCTGCATCCCAGGATCCTTCCCTATGTCCGCAAGATCATGAACGAATGTGAAAAACCGTGACGGGAACGCTCCCGCCACGGTTCTTTTTATCCTCTCTGTGCAAGAAGTGCCTCCGCGGTCTGCCCTGCCGTGTCCCGGATATTGGAAGCGATGGTGACGATCACGCCGCCGTCATTGGCATACATGGAGCTGATGCCCCGTGTGTCGAGGATGACGACCTTCGCGCATTGTAATTTTTCCAGGATCAGCTTCTTTACCTGCTCCGCGCGGTCGCGGGCGTTGCAGTGGGAGATCATCAGAACATATTCCGGCGCCTTCGGGAGCACGCGGACGATCTCCTCCGCCATCCGGCCCAGCGCCTTGCGCATGCCGACACACTGCCCTTTTTGCTCGATCACGCCGTGATTCCCGGCCATGATCGGCTTGATGCTCAGCGTGCTCGCGACGAAGGCCTTCACTGCGGACAGGCGTCCGTTTTTGCGAAGCGTATCCAGATTATCCAGCACGAAATAGGTCTGGATTTCGCTGCGAAAGCGTTCGATCTCTTCTACGATCTCTTCAAAGGGAAGTCCCTGCTCCTCGAGCTCCATCAGCTTGAGCGCGATCTGCGTCTCCCCGCAGCTGGCGGATTCGGAGTCCACGACATGGATCTGCTTCTCCCCGTTCTCCTCCAGAAAGAGCTCTCTGCCGAGCACAGCGGAATTGTAGCTTCCGGACAGGTGCGAGGACAGGGTGATCATATAGATGTGCTCCGCATCTCCCAGGCAGGCCTTCCGGTAGGCCTCCGGCGAAGGACAGGCGGATTTCGGACACTCCGGCGAACGCGCCACCTGCTCGAGAAATTCCTTCTGGTCAAAATGCTCATCGTCCATCACCCGGTAGGAATCCCCCACTTCAAGGCTCAGCGGAACGATTTCAAAATGCGGATCGCTACGCAGCTCTTCCGGAAGTTCGCAACAGCTGTCCACAACGATTTTATAACGCATAGATCCCTCCGTAAAACAAACGATACTTCGTGATGTGGTTTTGAAAACTACATGTAATAATATAGCATAATCTCATGTATTTGTACAGATGAGGGGATGCCATGCTTGCACTCGAGATCAAATCCATGAAAATCCTGATGTCGCAGCTTCTGACCGGCGACAGTTTTGACAGCTTTCTCCTGCAGGAAGCCGCTCTGCACACCGCCGTCTCCTACCACATCGACGGGCGCCTGAATCTGGACTTTTATCCGGAAGATGAGCGCGGGGAGGACCTGCACCCCTATGAATTCCAGCCCTGGAGCGAGGCGCGGGAATATCTCTTTTTACTGATCCGCGGGCACAACACCCCCACCGCCTTCCGCTTTGTCCTGCAGCTGAAGCCCGATTCGGCGGAGGCCATGCTGAAAAAGGAGCTGCCGGAGGGTGACTTTTCCGAGGTCCGTTCCCTGGTGATCAACTTAAGCTATGAGAACGGGAAGGCGACCATCACCACGGGGACGTCCTACAATACCTTTGTGATGGACCACACGGCGGACCAGATCTGGGATCGCAATTTCACGAGATTCCTGGGACTCAAGGGCATTCCCTTCGAGCTGCTCTGAGATGCACAAAAAGAATCCACACGGGGCATCCCGCATGGATTCTTTTTCTTTTGGTCGTATGATGGTTATACCTCGGCGATGACTTCGACCTCGCAGAGGACCCCCTTGGGAAGCGTCTTCACCGCGACACAGCTTCTGGCCGGCTTGCCGGTAAAGAAGCGCGCATAGACCTCGTTGAAGGCGGCAAAATCGCCCATGTCCGCAAGGAAACAGGTGGTCTTTACGACCTTCTCATAGGAAGTGCCCGCTGCCTCCAGGATACCGCCCACATTTTTACATGCCGCTTCCGCCTGCTCCTCGATGGTGGTTCCCACCACGGCTCCGGTGGCCGGATCCAGCGGGATCTGACCCGAAGCAAAGAGAAGCCCTCCGGAGATAAAGCCCTGGGTGTAGGGGCCGATAGCGGCGGGTGCCTTGTCCGTAACGATTGCTTTCATAGTATCTCTCCTTTTCCTGTGCAGGTTTTCAGGCCGGATCTTCCTCATCGAACTGCGCGGTGACATAGGAGCCCCGCTCCGTAGTCTCGATGGCGGTGACGGTCCCCTCCCGGCTCAGCAGACGCTTTGTGAAGGGAATGTTGGGAGACATCGCAAGGGAAGGATCCTCGGGGACACCGATGGTATAGTAATAATTGCTGGGGAGGGTTCCCTCGTTCACGATCACGCTCTGTCCGACCACAAGCTTGCCGGGGCGCTCCATCTTGAAAATGATCTCTCTCACGGCCTGTATCTCCTTTCCTGCTATACGGATTATCTTATCATGATTTTTCAAGTTGGCAAATGGTTTCGTCGGTGGTATAATGTGATGGTTTAAAGCATTAAAGTGTCATGCACGGAGGTTTATCATGTTAAAACAATTATCCATTTACGCGGAAAACAAGCGCGGTACCATGGAGGTTCTGACCCGTATCCTCGCGGAGAACGATATCAATATCCTCGGCTCCGTCACCAATGACAGCGCGGAGTACGGGATCATCCGCATGGTCGTCACCGATGCCGCCAAAGCCTGCGACGCCCTGAAGGCCGCCGGCTACATCTGCCGTCTCACCGATGTGCTGGGCGTGGAGATCACCGATGAAGTCGGTAACCTGAACAAGCTCCTGAAAGCCTGCGATGAGAGCAATGTCAACATCGACTATCTGTATCTGTCCTTCAACCGCGAGACCGGCAAGCCGATCATGGTCTTCCATGCGGAGGGACCCCACGAGGTCGAGCTCTGCCTGCAGGCCAAGGGCTTTTCGATGTCCAAGGCGTAGGTCCGGACCGGACCGCAGACTCCCTGCGGGTACGCGGAACTGAACCGGCAGACTCCCTGCGGATACGCGGGGCAGGCACAAAAAGAAATCGGGAAACCCGTTCCTACGGGCTTCCCGTTTTTTCTTTACTCTTCGTCCCAGAAGGGCTCGAAGCAGAGATTGAGATCCACCACACCCTTGATGCCGTCCACACTGCCGTTTGCGGTATATTGCCAGATATCGTAATGATAGGGATAAAAGAGCGTCTCATTGTAGGACGCGTACCACTTGGGAATGCTCTCAAGCTCCTCCACATTGACGAAAAGCAGGCTCATCTCGGTATTGTAATAAATATACGGCCGGTAGCCCGCCTCCTGCACCGTCTTGCAGAAAAGCAGCAAAAGCGCGGTCCGCTCGTCCCTCGAGAGCGCATCCATGCGGGGCGTCGCCCCCTCCACACGCTCCACGTCGATCACCATGGGGAAGTCCCTGCCGTAAGGCTTCGCGCGCTCGATGGCCAGCTCTGCCTCCTCGAGCACCTCCTCCTCGCTGAGCGCCTGGGTAAAGACATAGACGCCGACCGGGATTCCGTTCTCCAGCGCGCCCTTCATATTGTCATCGTAGGTCTCGTCCTCGACCAGCTTGCCGGAGCCGTATCCGCGGTAGATGCTGCGGATCATGGCAAACTCCACGCCGTCCGCCGCCACCTTTTCCCAGTTGATGCTGCCCTGATGCTGGGATACATCGATCCCCTTGTGGGACAGGACCTCTTCCCCGTCCACATAGCGGAACTCTCCGCTGTCCAGCACCTGCACATTCTCCTGCTTCAGCTCGCTCTGCCGCAGTTCAAAGCGGATCGGAACGAAATGAAACTTCCGGTCGCTGACCACGATCACATCCCTGGTATAGAGCGGACGGAGCACTTCCAGGATCGCGACACCGTCCGAGAGCGATGCCTTGATATTCTCAAGAATGCTCCTTCGGCCCTCTTCCACGCCTTCCTCGTAGGCGCGGTCGATCTGTTCCTGCATAAGCCCTTCCGCCTGCGCGAGCTGCTCATCCAGCTGCTGCTGTGAATAGAGCTCCTGCGCATTTTCTCCCGACTCGGCCTGCGTTGCCATGGAGGCGATCTCGGACTGCAGGGTCTTCTCGTACGCCGTGAGCGCCAGATAACCGCCCAGCGACAGGATCAGACAGACCAGGCTCACCCAGAGCGCCACACGCATGGCACCTCCGCCCCTCTTGGCCGGGACGGATGCTGATTTTCTATCACTCATAGTCCTGATCTCAATTCTCGCTTAAGATTTCATCCAGATACTGCTGGGACCTGGTCGCCCGCTCATCCCCCGGGAAAAGTTCGATCACCTGGCGATAGGTGGACGCGGCATTGTCATAATCCTCCATCCGCCGGTAAGCATTCCCCAGATTGAAAAGTGCGTCCACATTCTGCGGATCGTAATAGAAGGCCTTGCTCAGCAGCTCGATGGCCGACTCAAATTCTTCGTTGCGGTACGCGGTATAGCCGTCCTCGTAGTAATTCGTGGAAAGCTGCGGTCCGACGTCATTCAGAAGGGTCTGGTAGAGGGTACGGAACTCCTCGGACATGGATTCGAGCTCCACGGCACCCGAGATCTCCGCCAGAGCTGCCGCCGTCTCATCCGCCGTCGCCCCCTCAAGGTGCGCATTGGCGGCCGCCAGAAGCAGGTTGATATTGCTGATGACACCGCCCTGCCCGTTGTATCCGTCGACGATCTGCTCGAGACCGTCGTTCTGTGTCTTCAGATTCCGGATCTGGTTCTCGAGATCCTGGATCTCGCTGGTCTTGGTATCCAGCACTTCGCCCAGCTCTGTCACCTGCGCCTGATTCGCTTCCGTCACCTTGGAGATCTGCGCGGGCAATACCAGAAAATAGGTGGCAGCCACGCCCAGAATGAGTCCGATGAGGATGTTGATGATCGTGCCGAAGCCGTTGCCGCTCTTAGGCTCGACGACATTTGTGGGCTGGATGATCAGCTCATTGCCGGCCTGATAGCGGACGACATCGTCCTTGGGCTTGCGGAGAAGCGGCTTTTTTTCGGTATCCTCCGGATCCGTAAGCAGATCCAGTTCCCGCAGATAGCGCAGCGCAAGCGTATTGTTGTGATCCACGTCCAGACATTTGCGCAGCTCCCGCTCGGCGCGTTCATACTTTTCCTCCTGAATGAAGATCAGGGCGAGCAGCTGATGCGCGCGCAGAAGCTTCGGATTCATGGAAAGCAGCTTCTTGAGCTGGATCTCGGCCAGATCCACACTGTCCTGCAGACAGTACTGGTAGGCCAGATTGTATTTCCGGATGGACTGATTGATCGTGTCCACGCGGGAAGCATTGTTCTGCAGGAGATTGATATATTCCGTCGCCGGATTCTTCTCCTCGCGGCGGGACTGGCTGACGACCCACTCGCTGAGCGCCGCCGCCGTCTCTCCCAATTCAAAATAGACCAGTCCCAAAAGGTTTCTGGCCTCGATCTGATCCTTGTTCAGTTTCAGGGCTTGCCGCAGACTGGCTACAGCCCCCGTCAGATCCCGCACCTTCGCTTTTTCCAGACCGTCATTGTACAGACGGTTGGACAGGGCAATGATCTGCTTGTAGAGCTTTACATCGGCTCTGCAGTTGGGGCAATAATCGTACTCCGAGAGAAGGCAGCCGCAATGATAACAGTACATGGCTCCTCCTAGTAATTCTGATCAGGATTCTCGCCCACGATGGCTTCTCCCTGTTCCTTCAGCATCTGCATCAGCATATCGGTCGCATCGGTCAGGTCCAGATGATAAACGGCATCCTGCACCTCGCCGATCTCCAGACTCGGATTAAATTTCTTCAGTTCCTCTTCAAAGTTGATCATGTCTCATATGCTCCTTGATCTCTCCGGCCAGATACAGACTGCCGGCGACGTAGATCCGGTCCTCCGGGGCCGCCTCCGCGCGCATCGCGCACAGTGCTTCCCAGGGATCCTCCGTCACCTGCACCCCCATGCCGGGCCAGGAAAAATCATTCAAAACTTCCGATAACTGCGCTCCCGTCGCACTCCGTGCGCAGCGCAGACCCGTCAGCCGCACCCCGGCAAAAAGTCCCGAGCCGGCCAGCGTTCTCAGCATCTCCGGGTAGGCCTTGTCCGCCAGCATTCCGGCCAGCAGCAGCCGCTTTCCCTTACATCCGTCCGCGCGCACCGTCTCTAAAAGTGCGCGGATCCCGTCGATATTGTGCGCTCCGTCCAGGAATACACCGGGGAAGATCTCCTCCATCCGGGCTTCCCAGGTAAAAGCGGACAGCCCGCTCTGCAAAACCCGGTCGGTCAATTCCCCTTCCGGAAGCAACACCTCTGCCGCCGTCACCGCCAGACTCACGTTTTCCACCTGATAAAGAGCGGAAACGGGCACACTAAGACGCTTAGTACCATAATACCGAGTATGTAAAGAAAAATCAATGTTTTTCTGCCCTTTGACCACATCGGAAAAAGACCGGTCCGAAACCGGATATTCCCTGCAGCCAAGGCGCTCTGCCTTCGCGCGGATCACTTCGGAAGCTTCCGGGACCAGATCCGAGTAGACCACCGGCCGGCCGGGGCGCAGAATGCCCGCTTTTTCGGCCGCGATCTGCCCTATGGTATCGCCCAGGTAAGCCATGTGGTCCAGGCCGATCCGGGTCAGTACCGCGAGATCCTTGTCCGGGAGGGCATTGGTCGGATCCAGCCGCCCTCCCATGCCGGTCTCCAGAATGCTGATCTCGGCGCCGCTGCGCTCCAGATAGACCTGATAGACATAGAATAGAAGTTCCGAGAAATTGGGGGTGTAGTCCTCTTCCTCCGAAAGCACCTCCAGCACCCGGTTCAGGCAGGCAAGGAGCTCCTGCTCCACGATCCATTCGTTCCCGCAGACAAAGCGCTCGCGGATATCCGTCAGGTGCGGGGAAGTGAACATGCACACCTTTTTCCCCGCCGCGAGAAAAAGAGAGCGCAAACAGGCACAGACGGAACCCTTTCCGTTTGTGCCTGCCACATGAACGACCGCGCAGCTGCGGCCCGGCTCTCCGAGCCTGCGCCAGATCGCTGTCGTTCGTTCGATCTCATATCCGGAGGTAAAGCGGGGCGCATCCGACAGATACGCCACCGCCTCCTCATAGCTTTGCATCTTTCGCAGTTCCATGGTCTTTAGCCCTGGCTCTGCAGCTGTGAAAGCCGCTTTTCCACCTGTTCCATCATCTGGCGGTAATTGTCCTGCTTGGCTTTCTCTTCCTCCACCTTGCTCGCGGGAGCCTTGGAAAGGAATTTCTCATTGGAGAGCATGCTCTCGGAGCGCTTCAGCTCTCCTTCGAGTCTCGCCTTCTCCTTCGAGAGGCGCTCGATCTCGGCCTTCAGATCCACCAGTTCCTCAAAGGGAATGTACAGCGTCGCGCCGGGGATCACCACGGAAGCCGCATCCTCGCCGATGCCGGACTTGTCCTTCTGGGTGAAGACTTCGCTGGCGAAGGCAAGCGTTGCAAAGAAGAGCTTTCCTTCCTCGAAGATCTTCAGGATATCCTCATTTTCACTGACCACGTGCACCGCCGCCTTGCGGGAAGGAGCGACATTCATCTCGGTACGGATACCGCGGATGCCGCGGACAGCCGCCTTGATGGTCTCGATTGCCTGCTCCTCGGCGGGGAAGCTGCGCGCTTCCTGATAGACCGGCCAGGAGCTGATCATGATGGACTCTTCCTCATCCTGCAGCGTGCAGAAGATCTCCTCGGTGATGAACGGCATGTAGGGATGCAGGAGCTTCAGCGCGTCGATCAGGACCGTGCGAAGCGTCCAAAGTGCAGCGTTCTGGCTCTTCTCATCGTCCGTATTGTACAGACGGGGCTTGACCATCTCGATGTACCAGTCGCAGAACTCTTCCCAGATATAGTCATAGACCTTCTGAACCGCGATGCCGAGCTCGAAGTGGTCCATATTTTCCGTGACATCCTTCACCAGCGTGTTGAGCTTGGACAGGATCCAGCGGTCGGCCGGCTCAAGATCTCCAGCTGCGGGTACGGTCACGCCATGGCCGGATTTCTCCAGTGCGCTCTCCATGTTCATCATGATGAACCGGGACGCGTTCCAGACCTTGTTCGCGAAGTTGCGGCTGTTCTCCACACGCTCATAGTAGAAGCGCATGTCATTGCCGGGCGCATTGCCGGTGATCAGGGTCAGACGAAGTGCGTCGGCGCCGTACTGGTCGATCACCTCGAGGGGATCGATGCCGTTGCCGAGGGATTTACTCATCTTGCGGCCCTGGGAGTCACGCACGAGGCCGTGGAAAAATACGGTCTTGAAGGGCTTTTCTCCCATCTGCTCGTAGCCGGAGAAGATCATGCGGATGACCCAGAAGAAGATGATGTCATATCCGGTGACGAGGACGTCGGTCGGATAGAAATACTTCAGGTCTTCCGTCATCTCGGGCCAGCCGAGGGTCTCAAACGGCCAGAGGGCGGAGGAGAACCAGGTATCGAGCGTATCGGGATCCTGGGTGAAATGATCGTGCCCGCACTTCGGGCAGATCTTGGGCATCTCCTTGGCGACCACCACCTCGCCGCACTTGTCGCAGTAATACGCCGGGATCCGGTGTCCCCACCAGAGCTGACGGGAAATGCACCAGTCGCGGATATTGTCGGTCCAGTTGTAATAGGTCTTCTCCATGCGGTCGGGCACGAGACGGATCTCGCCATCCTTGATCGCCTTGACCGCGGGCCCTATCAGCTCGTCCATGCGCACGAACCACTGCTCCTTCACCAGGGGCTCGATCGTGGTCTTGCAGCGGTCATGGGTGCCGACATTGTGGACATGATCCTCGATCTTAACAAGCAGGCCCTGCTCCTGGAGCTTTGCCACGATGGCCTTTCTCGCCTCGTAGCGGTCCATGCCTGCGAATTCGCCGCCGTTCTCATTGATGGTGGCGTCGTCGTTCAGGATATTGATGACCGGCAGATCGTGACGCTTGCCGACCTCGAAGTCGTTGGGGTCATGCGCGGGCGTGATCTTCACGACACCGGTTCCGAACTCGCGGTCCACGTAGGTGTCGGTGACCACGGGGATCACCCGGTTCATGAGAGGGAGCAGCACCTTACGCCCGTGCAGATGCGTATAGCGCTCATCGTCGGGATGGACCGCCACGGCCGTATCGCCGAGCATGGTCTCCGGACGGGTGGTGGCAAAGGTCAGAAACTCGGTCGTGCTGGGCTCTCCCGTAGCCTCATCGATCAGAGGATACTTGATATGCCAGAAATGGCCGGCCTGCTCCTGGTATTCCACCTCCGCGTCGGAAATGGAGGTATTGCAGACAGGACACCAGTTGATGATGCGGGACCCCTTGTAGATATAGCCCTTCTCATACATCTTCACGAAAACTTCGGTCACGGCCCGGTTGCAGCCTTCATCCATGGTGAAGCGCTCGCGGTCCCAGTCGCAGGAGGAACCGAGCTTTTTCAGCTGGGAGACGATCCTTCCGCCGTACTCCTTCTTCCAGGCCCAGGCTCTCTCCAGGAACTTCTCACGGCCCAGGTCATGCTTGTCGATGCCTTCCTTCTTCAGGGTCTCGATGATCTTGACCTCGGTAGCGATGGAGGCATGGTCGGTGCCGGGCTGCCAGAGGGCATTATATCCCTGCATCCGCTTGAAACGGATCAGGATGTCCTGCATGGTATTGTCCAGCGCATGTCCCATGTGGAGCTGTCCGGTAATATTCGGGGGCGGGATCACGATCGTGAAAGGCGTCTTGCTGTGGTCCACTTCCGCGTGAAAATACTTCTTCTCCAGCCATTTTGCGTAGATCCGGTCCTCGATCCCTTTCGGATCGTAGGTTTTTGCCAATTCCTTGCTCATACTCTCAACCTGCCTTGTCTTTAATTACTTATTTCTAATGAAGTCTAATGAACACGCGGAAAAAAGTCAATACCGGCCGCCGAAAAATGCGGTCTCAGCGCTCACATTTCCAAAAACTCACGCTGTAGGGAGCCAGCTCGCTTCCGCCGCCGAAGTCGTGCGTCTCCCCGGTGATCAGATCCTGCGCCTGTCCGCAGCCCGCGTCAAAATGGGCCGTGAAGGGATGCTCGTCGATATTGACGGCCACCAGCACGCGCTCATGCTCCGACTGTCTCTGGAAGATGCACTGCCGGTTCGTCAGAAGGAGGCTCTTAAAGTCTCCGTAGCAAAGCGCCTCCGACCCGGCTCTGGCCAGCGCCATCGCGCGGATGGTATCCGTCAGACCGTTCCACTCGGGAGCCGGCGTGCAGATGCGAAGCGCCGGGTCCCCGTCCTCCTTGCGCCCTTTCAGTCCCCACTCGCTTCCGTAATACACGCAGGGAATCCCGGGCATTCCAAAGACCAGCCCATAGATGAGCGGAAGATGGTTTTCATTATTTAAAATGCTCGCCGCCCGGGAGACATCATGATTGTCCGCAAAGCTCAGCAGATGTCTTCCTTTGTACAGCGTCCACTGCTCCGGCCCGAACTGGCGCAGCAGGCTGTGCACGATCTCAAAGAGATTGTAGCTGTTGAGCGCGCTGTGCAGTCCCTTGTAGCATTCATAATTCGTCACACTGTGAAGCCCTGCGTTAAAGAAACGGTTATAGTCTCCGTGCAGCGCCTCCCCCAGCAGGAAGAAATCCGCCCGGAGCCCGTCGCAGTGCTCCCGAAGCCTTCGCATGAAGTCATCCGGCAGGCAGTAGGCCACATCCAGGCGCAGTCCGTCGATCTCAAATTCCCGCACCCATCCGTCAATGGCGGAGAAAATATGCTGCACGACCTCCTCATTGCCCAGGTTCAGCTTCACGAGATCATAATTGCCTTCCCAGCCCTCATACCAGAGTCCGTCATTGTAGGCCGAATTCCCGTCGAAGGCGATCCGGGAAAACCAGCTGACATAGGGTGAGTTCTCCCGCTTCTCCAGCACATCCCGGAAGGCCCAGAAGCCACGCCCTACATGGTTGAAGACGCCGTCGAGCACGACGCGGATACCGTTCTCATGGAGCGCGCGGCACACCTGCGCAAAATCTTCATTGGTTCCGAGTCTCGTATCGATCCTGGTGTAATCGCGGGTGTTGTATCCGTGCGTGTCGGATTCGAAGACCGGGGAAAAATAGATCGCGCCGATCCCCAGCTTTTTAAGGTGCGGGATCCAGTCCTCCACCTTCCGGATCCGGTGCTCGGGGATCCCGTCATTCTCGAAGGGAGCCCCGCAAAAGCCCAGCGGATAAATCTGATAGAATACGCTTTCATATGCCCACATAAGCTGTACCTCTCTTTGCGTTGTTTTCTGATACACAGTATCATAATCAGTTTCTCACAAACCATACGAAATGTAAAAAGGAAAACCGGCCCTTTTGGTTTCCATAAAATTTTTGACCGTCTCCGTATCGGATCCCTTCTGCAGAAATTCCTGCAAGTCGGTTCTGACGATCCCTTTCAGTAAACACTGTCTGTAAATGTCGTATTTGCGTGTCATTTTACCCTATATCCACAGAATCCACCTAGTTATCCACATAAGACACTGACGTCACTGTCTGTGTCTTTTTTCGTGTCATAATGAGCATTTCGCCTGCTATAAAATCATTTTGAACTTATGTAAAGGAAACATAAAACAGTTTACATAAGTGCATTAATCGTTTATAAATATCGCCCGTATTCGCATATTATGTCAACTATTCCGATGCGGCGTTTCCGCTCTGCTCTCCTCCCTCTCCCCGCGCAATAAAAAACAAGATCTTGTGCCTTCTTCGTGTGAGGTACAAGATCTTGTCTTCTCAGTTCCATTTTTCCCAGAAGTTCTGTACGGATGAACCCGCGTTTTCCGCCCGGATCACACGGTAGTTTTCCCATCCCACCGGATAGAGCTTGCGGTAGGCGCTCTGCAAAAACCGTTCATCCAGAAGCGCCACCACGCCGAGATCCCGCTCCGTGCGGATCACACGGCCCGCCGCCTGCAGCACCTTGTTCATGCCCGGGAAGCGATAGGCGTAATCAAAACCGCTTCCGCCGTTTTTGTTGAAATAATCCTTCAGAAGCTCCCGCTCAAAGCATACCAGCGGGATTCCGGTTCCCACCACGATCGCTCCGATCAGGCGGTCCTCCTTCAGGTCGATGCCCTCTCCGAAGATCCCGCCGAGAACGCAGAAGCCCAGCACGCTGTGGCTCCCCTCCTCCGTCTCGACCGGCATCCCGAGCAGGCGCTCCCAGGAGGCCGGCTCCCCGTCTTCGGTTGCCTCTGCCTCCTCTTCCATTTCCATGTCCATGTCCGGAAGTCCTTCCCACAGCACTTCCCGGGCGGCGCTTTGCGCTTCCGCATCCTCTCCGGCGGAGAAACGTGCCAGAAAGGCCTCCCGCTCCTCCTCACGCATGGATTCGCCCTGACAGATGCACTCCTGCTCTTCGCTGCAGAACTCCTCCATATAGCAGTCATAGACCGCTTCGAGGAAGCTGTGGGACGGGAAGAAAATCATGTAATTTCCGGGCTTCGGCCTTACGATCTGCGCGATCAGTCCGGCGATGCTGCGGTATTCCTCCCGGCTCCGTCTGGTGTACTTGCTCGTGACATCCTCCGCGATAAACAGACCGCGCCTCTCCGGATCAAAGACCGAATGGGCATAGGCCTCGTAGTCGCTCTCCTCTCCTCCGAGCAGGTTCTTGTAATAACGGATCGGCAGGAAGGTCGCGGAAAAGAGGATACTGCTCTGTCCCATGGCCATACAGCGCTGCAGCTGCTGCCCGGGATGCACGCAGAAGAGCTTGACATAAAAGCGCCCGTCGTCCTCAATCTGCGCATAAGGGATGTATCCCTCGTCCATCTCCTCCGCCATCTCCAGGAAATGGGACACCTCAAAATACAGATTCAGGATCTCCTCCCGGATCGGGAGGGCATGCTCCTCGTGCTCCCCCAGATAGTCGCCTACCACCGCGTAGAACCGCGCAAGGAGGTTCAGCAGATCATCGATGCTCTCCAGTACCCGCTGCCCTTCCGTCTCCCGCTTGAGCGAGAGCAGCTCGCGGCCGATCCGGTCGAGATGATAGACCATTTTCTCCGCGTAGCCCTCATGCACCAGGACGCTCCCGCCGCGGTGCTTTTTCCCCTTTCCGGTCAGGCTGCGGTACAGCGTATCCACACGCTCTGTGCTGAGCGCCTCCACCTCCTCGGCGGTGGGCAGCTCCAGGGCCGCAAGAGGCGTCTCCTCCGCGGCTCCGTCCGTGAGCAGACCGCCTTCCAGCTCGCCCAGCGTCATCTGTCCGGGGATCACATCCTTCGATCTCCCGCGAGCCGCCTCCTCGAGCACCTGACGCTTTAAGCTGCGGGAGAGCTCCGAGACCGCCTCCTTGTAGAGGATGGCACTGTACATCTCGCGCCCGCGCTCCACCAGGTTGTGCGCCTCGTCGATCAGGAAGAAATAGTCCCCGCGGACCCCCTCGGCAAAGAACCGCTTCAGCCTTACGTGGGGATCAAAGAGGTAATTGTAATCACCGATGATGGCATCCGAGAAGAGCGTGGCATCCAGCATCAGCTCAAAGGGACATACCATGTACTTTTCCGCACAGCGCTCGATCGCCTCCCGGGAGATCCGTTCCTCGCCCGTCACCAGCCGGTAAAGTGCCTCGTTGATCCGGTCATAATGACCCTTGGCGCGGGGACAGGCCTCCGGATTGCAGTCCGTCTTCTCCAGCGGGCAGATCTTGTCCTTCGCCGTGAGAACGATCGACTTGAGCCGCAGTCCCTTTTCCCGCAGAAGCTCAAAGGTTTCCTCCGCCACGGTCCGCGTGATCGTCTTGGCCGTCAGGTAGAAAATGCGATCCCCGAGATCCCGGCCGAGGGCCTGCACCGCCGGATACACGGTGGAGAGCGTCTTCCCGACACCGGTCGGCGCTTCCAGATACAGCTTTTTGCGCTCGCGAAGCGTCTGATACACCTGGATCGCCAGTTCCTTCTGGCCCGGGCGATACGGATAGGGAAAGGGAAGTCCCTGGATGGAGGCCTGGCGGGTCCTCCGCCACTCCCATTGCAGATCGGCCCAGCGCCGATACTCCTCCACCAGATCCTCAAACCAGGCGGCCAGCTCCGAAAAAAAGAAATCCGCATAGAAATAGCGGATTTCCTCCGTCTCGATGTTGCAATAAGTAAGGCGGACCTTCACTTCCTCCAGGTTCTCGGCAAGCCCCGTGATATAGGCATAGCATTTGGCCTGGGCCAGATGCTCCGGCACAGGCTCCTTCATTCGGTCCAGACTGCGGTAGGTGCCCTTGATCTCATCGATCGTCACCCCGTCCTTCGTCCGGATGATCCCGTCGGCGCGCCCCTCGATCCAGAGATCGTAATGCTCCCCGCTGACGCAGTGGCGAAGCGTCACCTCCGACTCGTACTCCGGTCCCATGCGCCCCTGGATCATGCGGTGGATCCGGGATCCCTCCTGCATGGCAGACTCGCTGCTGACGCGCCTGCGGTTGTCGATATCCCCGCTGCGCAGCAGAAATTCCACCAGCGAGCGCACCGAAACCCGGATCTCATCCTTATTTTCCGGCTCTATAGGCTCCTGCTTCATATACGGCAAACTCCTTGCAATGGAAGGTCTCTCCATATCCCAGCTGCTTCATAAAATCGCAAAGCAGCGCCCATTTTCCCTCCTGGGACATATTTTCCGGCTCATAGACGGCTCTGCCCTCCAGGTAATCGGCATACTTTCCGTCCAGCAAGATCACCGGATACTCCGACAGATCCGACATGGCCATGGAAAATCGCTGGTAGGAATAGGAGCGCAGGGACGGCCAGGGATTGAATGCGGGCGGCATTCCGGCATACAGGGCGAGGGAAGGGATCTGTCCGTAACAAATCGTCTCCCGCCCCTTCAGATTGTTTTCGTTCACGAAATTGATCAGCTCCGAGAGGTTCTCCGCGCGGCTCTCCGACATGCGCAGCCCCCGCAGGACCTCCACTCCGTCAACAGAATAGTCCGGATGCTGTACCCCGGTGGCCTCGGTGAAGACAAAGGTATAGCCGAAGCCGGTAAACTGCACGGCGCACAGAAGAAGAAAGGCAACCAGCACCGCTTTGACCGGGAAGAGGCGCACCAGCGAAAGCCTCTGCAGCACGGAAGGCTTTGCGCGGTCCGTAAAGACCTCACCGTAGTCCCGCTCCTCCATCTTCAGGAACTTCCAGAGCTCTCCGAAGGCGACGGGCAGGACCAGAAACAGATTGTTCATTGCGGCATACAGACCGTTGTTGCTTCCGATCGGCGTGATCGTAAGCACATACAGTGCCAGAAGGCTCAGCATCCGGTCCAGTGCGCTCGAAGACGGCCACACCAGCCGGATCACCAGCGTAAGGAGCAGGATCACGAGCAAAACCCGCGCCGGAAGACTCATGGAATCATACGAATAGTACAGAGCAGAGGTAAAATGCCGCTCCGGCTCCCCCGCAAAGAGCCAGAAGATTGCGCCGCAGGCGAGTCCGATCGCCAGGAGCTTACTCAGCGCGCCCAGGGTAAATCCCTTCCGGAAAGGCCATACCTTCAGCTTCCCGATCGGATGGGGCAGGAACCGGTAATCCAGAAAGCCCGCCAGGGTGGAGAGGACGACACCGACCACCGCAAAGAAGAAGATCCGCACGAACCAGTAGCCTGCATCCATGTACTCCCGGATCAGCGTAGCGATCATGGAGATTGCCTTGTAATCCGAGGCGGATTCCGTCATTCCCAGCAGCTGGGATATCCCGGTAAAATAGGCCGTCGGTCCGAAGGCGATCCCGAGGAGCAGGAGCATCAGAACGATCGTCCCGGTATAGCCGACCATGAACCAGAGCGTCCGCGTCAGGGTCTTGAGAAGGCTTTCCTTCACCCCTTCAAAATGCGCCGCGATCCCGTAGACCCAGATGACCAGCAGGATGGACAGCTCCGGCAGATTGGAGAAGCGGACAAAGACATTGAGCCCGATGAACATGCCGGCCAGCGTCAGAAACGTCCGACGGTTGGTCGCTATGCCCTGATACAGGAAGATACAGGCGAGCAGCATGCACAGATAGGTCAGGTAATTGTAGAGAAGCGCCGTAGGGCACCAACACAGGTTGATGGAAAAAAAGAGTCCGGCGAACGTGATAACGGGTGGTATCTTAAGTTTGGCGGTGCAGAACCAGTAGGCGATCATCTCCATCAGGCTGATGCAGATCGCCGTATAGAAATTCAGCCCCACCACCGTCTCTCCAAAGGGGAGGAGCGTCAGGAAATGTCCGCTCAGATTCGCCAGGAAGGTCGAGAACATCCACATGCTGTCGACATGATCGGTTCCCATGTAGAGATAGTTCAGGTAATTGTAGCCCGTATCCATCAGATCCCCGCCCACA
>JAEEGF011872201.1_pt1 | contig 20839 bp, 16 predicted proteins | sample 9134171 | NCBI WGS metagenome assembly JAEEGF01 (sample SAMN16246542, study PRJNA631951) | gut metagenome | biome: gut microbiome; feature: rumen; material: AP-attached | host: Bos | place: Iran: Karaj | collected 2018-10
CGGATCAGGTTAATATCGGTGTCATTCACCACTTTTTCGCCGTCGTAGTAGATATTCGCGCTTGACAAGGTGAGCTTGGAGAAGCCCTTCGTGAGCTCTTTTTCGTTTTCGGAAATAATTTCCGCCGCACCGAGAAAATCGCCGTCCTCAAGGCGTGAATAGACGTCCGCCGCAATCGAATCCAGGAACTTGTACGAGTTTCCGGGAATTATGTCGTCGATGCCGCCGAACCACGGCTCGCTGTCCCAGTAATCCCCGTGGCTGTGATGGTGCTCGCCGTAGAGGAACTCGGAGAAAAACTCGGAAAGCGCCACTGAAGAACCGGTTTCGGCTATCACAACGCCAATGATTACCACGGAAACCACCAGCGCCGCCGCCCTGGCAACGAAGGATGCGTGCTTTATCGCAGACCTCTTCACCGCCGCTTTTTCCGCATTTTCCGCGCCTTTCGCGTCTTTGCCGCCGCGCTCCTGGCCGCCTTCGCCTGCCACGGGAACGGTCTCCTGCGCAGCGCCGGCACCCGGATCTCTTACCTCGGCACCCGGATCGACTTCCTCAGCCCCCACGTGAACGAACTCGCCCGCGTCGTCAAAGAACTCCCTTCCCGGAGAAGCGAACTCGGGCGCAGGCTGCGGGTACTCGAAAAGATTCCCCCTTGGGCAGCCGTACTCGTCCCTGCGGTCGCGAACATCCCTGAGAGCGCCTTCACGCGTATATTCGTTTCGGAACGCCTTTTCGTTCATTCTAATCTCCAAAACACCGGTACTTCCCACAAATTCTGGTGCACCGTTGCCAAAGTTTTAACGCTTTTAATCGACCTTTAATCAATTCTTCATATGAAGGTCCAATTGCGGGTACGCGATCTCAATTCCGCTCTCGTCGAAGCACACCTTGATCTCGCGGTTGAGCAGCCTTCTGCCGGCGAAAATGTTCTTCTCGTCAACTTCCGCCTTGAACTTCAGCAGCACGCAGGAGTCGGACAGATCCTCGACGCCCAGGTAGACCACCTCGCCGATAAACACGTCCGCGTTGCGGGTCTTGATCTTCTCGAGGATCGCGGGAATCTTCTTTTCGACCTCTTCGAGGCTGAGCTTGTAGGAGATCCCGACGGTGGAGATCGCCACGGAGCCGTGTTCGGAACGGTTGACGATGTTCTTGATGTCGGAGTTGTTGACGATCTTGAGGTTGCCGCCGGCGTCGCGAATGCCGGTGGTGCGGATGCCGATGGAGTCCACCGTGCCGCGGAAACCGTCAAGCTCGACAATGTCGCCCACGTTGTACTGGTTCTCGAAAAGGATGAACGCGCCGGTGACCAGGTCGGAAACGAGGCTCTCAGCACCGAAGCCGACGATCAGTGCGACAATTCCGACGCCCGCGAAGATCGTTCCGGTGTTCACGCCCGCGATGGCCAAACCCCAGCAGATGCCCGCGATAACGATCGCATATTTGAGCAGGCTCAGAATGACCGTGATTATCGTGCGCGTGCGGTTCTTGAGCTTCGGACTCTTGCTGACCGACTCCAGAATGAGGCGGATAACCTCAAGGATCGCGATCAGGAACGCCACCATAACGGTCAGCTTCAGGATCGTGTAGCCGTCGGTCTGCAGCCTGCCCAGGATCTGGTTGGCGTTCCCGAAGGCGCCGAGGAGCATCGCGGCAACGCCGGTGGTGACCATGATGGCCGCGGCGATGATGATCTTGATGATCCGGTGTTTCATCGACTTCTGTTTCTTGTTAGTATCTTCCATAATTGCCCTCTTTCGCTTCCTTTAGCGCAAAAAACGCGGGAAGCCTTCAAAAATCGGTTCAGCGAGTGATCGCGTCAATATCGCTCTTGGACGAGATGACCATCAGGTGCTCGTCCTCCACAAAAACATAATCCGGCGACGGCATCGGCACAAGCTTGCCGTCTTTTCTGTACGCGAGAATGCTCACGTTGTAGTTGACTCTTACGTTGACCTCGCGGATTGTCTTGCCGATCCACTTCTTCATCGGCCGCACCTCGTAAACGCCCAGGTCCTCGGACAGTTCGATGAAGTCGAAAATGCGGTTGCTGCCGGCGGTGATCGCGATCCTCTCTGCGATGTCGCGCTCCGGGTAGATGACCTGGTCGGCGCCGTTGCGCAGCAGGAATTTGGCCTGAACGTCTTCGTCGGCCTTCGCGATGACCTTGCGCGCGCCGAGGTCCTTCAGCAACGAAGTGATCTGGATACTGTTCTGGAAATCGCCTCCGATGCACACGTAGCAGGCGTCGAACTCGTCGACCCCGAAACTTCTGAGCACCTTTTCGTCGCAGCAGTCGCCCACCTTGGCGCTGACAACGTACGGAAGAAGGTCCTCAAGCACGTCCGAGGATTTGTCGACGATCATCATCTCCACGTCTCTCTGCTTCGCCATGCTGAGGCACAGGTGATGTCCGAACGACCCCATGCCGATCAATAAAAATGATTTCATTTCAAAAACCGTCCTTTCAGAAGGATGAAATTGTTTGACCCGTCTGATTCAAGGCTTTCATGCCTCTATTATACAGGTTCCGGGCGAAAATGTCACTATTTTTCAGGAAAGTTCAAATTCGCGAGCTCCGCAAACAAAGCGTGAATGATCTTCCCGCGTTTAGCCGACCGTAATGTTCTCCATCGGATACGTGACCCTCGGGCGCGCCTTCTTCTCGAGCATCGCAAGGCCGAACGAAACGCTGCCCACGCGGCCCATATACATCAGAAGGATTATAATGACCCTGCTCACCGGCAGAAGTCCGGAAGTAACGCCCGTCGACATTCCGACCGTTCCGATCGCCGAAAACGTCTCGAAAAGGATGTCGCGCGTCGCAACAGGCTGGATTGTTCCGATGATCATCGCGCCGACCACCGCCATCGTAAGGTTCATGAAGAAGATGTACACCGCCTGCCTGAGCGCGCCGTCGCTGAGACTTCTCCCGAAAATGTTCGCGTCCTGCTTGCGTCTGATTCCCGACCACGCGAAAACGAAGATCACGAGGATCGAGGTCGTTTTGATACCGCCCGCGGTCGAACCGGAGTTGCCGCCGATGAACATCAAAAAGTACGTCAGAATTATCGACGGGTCGGAAAGCGACGCTGTGTCTGTCGTGTTGAAGCCGGCAGTTCTCGCGGTCACGGAGCTGAACAGCGCGGTCCATATCCTCTCGCCGACGCCCATTTCCGCGCCTGTCGCGTTTCTCTCAAAAATGAAAAACAAAAGCGCGCCGCCGAAAACGAGCAATACCGTCATAAAGAGGACCGCCTTCGTCTGCAGCTTGTACCTCTTCCACTTGAATTTGTGAACGAGCAGGTCCTCCCACACGAGGAAGCCGAGTCCGCCGATTATGATCAAAAGCATTATTACTATGTTGACAAGCGGGTCCGCGGAGTACTCGGTAAACGAATACGGCGTCCCGTCCCGTCCAAGCAGGTCGAATCCGGCGTTGCAGAACGCGGAAACCGAGTGGAATACCGACAGCCAGATGCCCTTCCCGACACCGAACCTGGGTATGAAGCGTATCGCCAGCAGCGCCGCGCCGACGGTCTCGAAGCCGAGGGTTCCCAGCAGAATCAGCTTTGTGATGCCCAGAATCCCGCCGATGCTGGACGCGTTGATGCTCTCGGTCATGATCTGGCGTTCCTGAAGGCCGACTTTGCGGCGCATCAGCATGAAGAAAAACGTTATGAACGTCATGAAGCCGAGTCCGCCGGTCTGGATCAGAAGCAGAATCACCACCTGGCCGAAAAGCGACCAGTGGGTCGCGGTGTCGTAAACGACGAGTCCCGTCACGCAGGAAGCGGACGCCGACGTGAAAAACGCGTTCAGGAATGGAGTCGCCTGCCCGTCCCTCGCGGAAATGGGCAGCGACAGCAGCACCGCCCCGGCCATGATCATAATCAGAAAGCCGATCGCGATGATCTGCGTGTGCGATAATCTCACGTATACGCGCTTTTTTATTTCTTTTCCGTCGATTTTCCTGGCTTTCATAGATGTCAGCTTTTTTTCTTTGACTCCTTGTCCGGGTGTTTACAGTAAGTGAGCCCTTAATTCTTCGCCGGAGTAAGGCGAGAGATACGCCGGCGCGATGTCGAAAACTGTCTTGCAGCCGGAAGCGCCTTCATTGTGAAGCCTGACCACCGCCCGCGCGAACGCGACGACGGCCGAGGCGGTAAACTCCGGGTTGGAGTCGAGTTTCAAACTGTATTCGATCACGTGCCGGTTCTCGCCGTTCACGCCTGTGACGCCTGTTCTGAACACGAAGCCGCCGTGGGGAATTCCCGCGTGGTCACGCCTGAACTCCTCCTCGGAAATGAAATGCACCGTCGTGTCGTAGTCCGCGAAGTAGTTCGGCATCGTCACGATCTCGCGCTCGATGCGTTCCTTGTCGGCGCCCTCCTCTGCCACCACGAAGCATTCGCGCCTGTGCATCTGCCGCGTCGACAGCGTCGGATTTTCGCCGGATCTGACCCGTTCAAGGGCCTCGGGCACCGGAATCGTGTACTGTTTACCGTTTTTGACGCCCTCAATTCGGCGGATCGCGTCGGAGTGACCCTGACTGACGCCCGGCCCCCAGAAAGTGTACGTCCGCCCCTCGGGAAGGATGCTCTGGGAATAGAGCCGGCTCACCGAGAACATTCCCGGATCCCAGCCCGCTGAAATGAGCGCCACGTGGCCGGTTTCGCGGGCGGCGGCGTCAACGTTGGCAAAGTGTTCGGGAATTCTGGCGTGGGTGTCGAAGCTGTCCACCACGTTGAAGTACCTCGCGTACTCCGGGGTCTGGCGGGGCGTGTCAGTCGCGCTGCCGCCGCAGAGAATCAGCACGTCGATCTCGTCCCTGTGTCCGGCGATCTCCGCCGCGGGGTATACGGGAATTCCTTCGGTGAGTATCTTCACGCTCTCGGGTGGTCTTCTCGTGAACACCGCCACCAGCCTCATGTCCGAATTCTGCTTGAGCGCGCACTCGACGCCTCTTCCCAGATTGCCGTAGCCTGAAATTCCAACTCTTATCATAACTCTTCCGCCTCCGTTTTATATCGCGAACCGCCTCTTCGCGCTCCCGTTTCCTGCCGTATCTATTATATTTTACTACTTTCGCCCGCGTTTTTCCATATATATTTAAAATCGCGAAGCCCGTTCCATATTTCCGATTCCCTGTTCCGTTCCGATTGACCTCCCGCCCTTTTCGTTGTAAAATGAAACCACTCAAACGGAGGCGTTTCATGGGCGCGGCGCGGGAACTCGATCTTGTTATCGAAGCGGGCGACGCTAAATTCGTTGAGTTTAAAACTTTTGCGGTTGACGGCAACTGACGGCCGTTTTTAATACAGTTATTTTTTACCTAAACGGAGGCAAAAATGAAAATCGACAAATCAGTTTTTGACGGCAGGTACGACCTGGACATCTGGATGGATCCGGTCTGGAACGGCGGCCTTGTCGCCTACGAGTCGGTCATGTTCGTCGGCACGAAAGACCGCGTCAGGCTGCTCTACCCCGCGGACGAGATTCTCAGTGTCAGGTCCTTCGACCTCAAGAAGGAATTCGTGAGCGGAAAAGACTACGGCTACGACCGGGAGACCGGCGAGCTGTTCATGCCCGAAGGATCGGAACTGACGTTCATTCCCGAGGACCTCTCCTACCGCAAGAACGAGGAGTTCCCGTTCAGCATGATCACGCTGCGGGACGGCGTGCCATCCGAAACGCGTTTCAGCGAGCACATCTGCCTCAACCAGGTGTTCGTGACGTACACCCACAAGCCCTCGGAGGACGTTTTCGCGCCGCCGGATGAGAGCGCATCCTTCGCGCGCCTTCTCGGTAAACTGGAAAAAGGCGAGAACGCCACGCTGGTCTTCTACGGCGACAGCATCACCTTCGGCGCGTCGGCAACGGATATGCTGGGCTTCGACCCCCACACCCCGATCTGGCCGCTGATGTTCACGCTCAAGCTGGCGAAAATGTACAAATACACGGTCCGCTTCGTAGCTCCCGGCCTTCCGTCCACCGGCGGAGTTCCCGCTGAGCCAGCGGTCTTCGGCACCCGGGGAACGATCACCTATATCAATCCCGCGGTGGGAGGCTGGCGCGCAATCGACGGCATCGAACGTTACGACGAATACGTCCGCCCGTTCATCGGGAAGTACGGCTGCGACTTCTTCCTGCTGGGCTACGGCATGAACGACGGCGGCAACGACACCGCCACCGAAAAGGGTCTCATCAAGCAGCTTGCGGACCTGGTGTACGGCCAGAGCCCGGAGGCTGAGCTTCTCCTTCTCGCCACGATGGTTCCCAACCCCGACTCGGTCAACGGCTGGTACGCGAACCAGCACCTCTACGAGCCTGTATTTTACGAGCTGGCCGCCGAATACACCGCCGCCGGAAAGCACTGCGCCGTGGGGCCGATGACCTCCATGAGCCTCTCGGTTCTTAAAAGGAAGCGTTTCCGCGACTACACCGGCAACAACATCAACCACCCCAACGACTTCATGTCCAGGCTTTACGCCCAGGTGGTGCTGGCGACGGTGACCGGCTGCGGCTGCAGGAACGGCAAGGAATACGGCTGCCTGAGCGGCGGCGACGACGGATACGTTCCCCCCTGCTTTGAAAAGTACGCGGACCTGTCGCGTAAGGATTTTCCGGAAAATTTCCTGTGGGGCATCGCCACGTCGGCGGCGCAAATTGAAGGCGCGGCTTTGGAGGACGGGAAAGGCCTCGAGATATGGGACGTTTTTTCACGCACCCCCGGAAGGACTTTCTGCGGCCAGACGCCCGACCTCGCCTGCGACTACTACCACAAGTACCGTGAACAGCTTGCGATGATGAGGGAACTGGGCTTCAACTCCCACAGGTTCTCGTTCTCGTGGGCGAGAATTCTTCCCGACGGCACCGGCCGGGTCAACCAGAAGGGTCTGGATTTCTACCGCCGCGCCGTGGACCTGATGCTGGAACTGGGTCTCACGCCCAACGCCACGCTCTACCACTGGGACCTTCCGCAGGCGCTGGAGGAGCGCGGGGGCTTCCTGAACCGCGACATCGTGAACTGGTACGGCGAGTACGCGACGCTTCTTTTCGAGACGTTCAAGAATGAAATTCCGCTGTGGGTCACGTTCAACGAACCCATCGCGACCTACGTCGGGTACGCCCTCGGCGCCTTCGCGCCCGGCCGCCGGCTTGAGAAATTCGGCAGGCAGGCCAACCACAACCTGCTGCTCGCCCACGGAGAAGGCGTCAGGCGATTCCGCGACGTTTTCGGCGAAAAGAAGCCCTTCGACCTCTCGCACCCGAACATCGGTCTCGTCGTCGACGTCTGGCACCACCACCCCGCGCGGCCCGGCAACCCCGACGACCTGCGGATCGCGGAGCTCGAGAACGAAAAGACCTACCGTTCCTACATGAACCCGGTCTTCAAGGGCCGCTACACGGACGCGCTCCTTAAATACATGGAAGAGACCGGCAGCATGCCCGACATCCGCCCCGGCGACATGGAGAGCATTGCCGAACCCCTCGATTTCTTCGGCCTCAACTGCTACAACCGGGTCGTCGACAGCGCGGAACCGGCCGCCGTCAAGGAGGCAATTGAATTCCGCGGCGGGAACTTCATGGACAACGGGCAGGAATTCTACCCGAAGGCGGTTTACGACGCCCTTCACAACGTCTGCGAGAACTACCTCCGCGGCATCCCGGTGGTCATCACCGAGAACGGCACCTACAACTGCAACGAATCCCGCGTTCCCGACGAAAACGGCATGCTCCGGGTCCACGACGAGACCCGCATCCGGTACCTCCACGGCTTCCTGGGCTGGCTCAAAAAGGCGATGGCGGAGGGCTTCGACGTGCGCGGCTACAACGTCTGGACGATGCTCGACAACTTCGAGTGGCCGGCGGCTTATTCGATGAAGTTCGGCCTCGTGAATATCGAACCGGGCGCCACCGGGCCGCGGCCGTACGTTCCCAAGGACAGCGCGTACTGGTTCAAGAAGTTTCTTGAATGAGCCCTGATTTCCCGCATTTTTACTGCGTTTTCCGGCGTTTTCCGGCGTTTTCCGGCGTTTTCCGGCATTTTCCGGCGTTCCCCGATATTTCCCGGGGTCGGTTCCCGCGATTTCCCGGAAATGAGTTTTCGCTTGACAAGCCGCCGTCGTTGCCTTACAATCAAATCAGAGATATGAAAAATCATCCCACGGGATTTTCTTTCAAAGAAGGAGACACCATGAAAAAGAATCTTATAAAACTGATTACCGTTCTTGCCGTCCTCGCGCTTCTTTTGTCCGCGTGCGCGCAGAAGCCCGACGACCCGAAGCCGGCGGATACCGCACAGCCCGCAGCGACTGACGTTCCCGCCGACGCCACCGAAGCGCCGGAGGCCACGCCCACCGAAGAGCCGACCGACACCCCCGAACCCACCGACACCCCCGCGCCGACCGCAGCCGCGATCGAACCCGGAACCAACGTAGCCCTCACCGCCGAACTGGAAGTTTCCTCTTCCACCGGCCCCGGACACGTGCAGTGGGGATGGTCCTACGAATACATCAACGACGGCGTGAAGTTCGACACGTCAATTCCGAACCTCGGCTGGACGACGGCGGTGGGTCTGTACCCCGAGCCCGAGGACGCCGAAGTCGAGGAATGGGTCCTTTTCGAGCTTGAAACGTACACCAACGTAAACAAAATGGTCGTGTTCCCGACGATCGACGGCTCCTGCTTCCCTGTCGACTTCCACGTGGAAGTGTCGCTGAACGGGAAGGACTTCACGACGGTCGCGTCCGTTGAGGGCAACGAAAGCGCTGTGAAGAGAAGCTCGAAGGCGATTACCATGGAGTTCGACCCCTGCCTCGTCAAGTACGTGAAGTTCGTCATCACCAGAATGTACGACGTGCCCTCGGGCGCTGACGGCCTGCTCTGCCAGCTCTGCGAGATAGAAGTCTATTCCTGCTGACGGCTTAATTGATAACTGAAAGTCGCGCCGTTCCTCATTTAGTATTACCGGACGGCGCGTTTTTGATAAGGAATGAGGGTTTAATTTCCCGAAAGAATCATTTTACATTCCGCATTTGCCGATTATAATGAAAAGAGGCTGCTTTTATGGAACTCACAAGCAGAGAGAGATTTATACGCACTTTCCAACACCGGGAGATCGACCGGATAGTGATGATCGACGTTCCCTGGGAGGGGACGCTGCGCCGCTGGCACGAGGAGGGACTTCCCGCGGACGTGGAGTGGGAGGATTATTTCGGCTTTGACAGGCGGATAACGTTCTCCATCGACAACTCGCCGCAATTCGAGCCGAAAATCCTCGAGAAGAACGACCGGTACGTAATCCACACCACAAACTGGGGCGCCACGCTGAAATCTTTCAAAGAGCAGGACTCGACGCCTGAATTCCTGGACTGTTTTATTCAAGACCCGGAAAGCTGGGAGATCGCTAAGGCGAGAATGACGCCGGACGACAGCCGGATCAACTGGGAATGGCTTGACAGGCGCTACCAAAAGGCGCGCGCCGCCGGCGAGTACATGGACCTGGCGCTCTGGTTCGGGTTCGACGTGACGCATTCGTGGGCCTCGGGCACCGAGAACATTCTCATCGGGATGTACGAGGACCCGGACTGGATCAAGGACATGTTCGGGCACTATCTGGACGTCCAGCTCGCGCTCTACGACAAAATTCTCGCGAAGGGGTACGTTTTCGACGGCGTTCACTGGCCGGACGACATGGGCTACAAGAACACCACGTTCTTCTCGCTCGACATGTACCGCGAGCTGCTGAAGCCCTTCCAGAAAAAAGCGTGCGACTGGGCGCATGAACACGGCATGTTCGTGGAGCTGCATTCCTGCGGGTACGTGGAACCCTTTATTCCCGACCTGATCGAAATCGGCGTCGACTGCCTCAACCCGATCGAGGTGAAGGCGGGAATGGACCCCGTGCGCATAAAGCAGACCTACGGCGACAGGCTGGCCCTGCGCGGCGGCATCAACGCGGTGCTCTGGAACGACAAAGAAGCGATCCTCGCCGAGCTGGACCGCCTCATTCCCATTCTGAAGGAAAACAGCGGCTACTTCTTCTCCTCCGACCACTCGATCCCAAACTCGGTCAGCTTTGAAAACTTCAGGGCCATTGCGGGAAGGATCCGTGAGCTCGGGAAATACTAAACCGCTTGTTTTTACCTAAAATTAGGGCCGGTTCGCGGCGCGGACCGGCCCATTTTTTCAGCTGTTTTCAGCCTGTTTCTGGAATTATTCCTCAACCTTTTCCTCAACCGGAGCGGGCTCTTCTTCAACCGGAGCAGCCTCAGCTTCGGCCGGAGCGGCTTTCTTCTTCTGGCTCCAGCGGAGGATCACATTCACGATGATGCCCATGATCAGCGCCGTCGCGATGGACGTGATGGATACCTTGCCGAACGTGAAGGCCAGGCCGCCGATGCCGCAGATCAGAATCACCGAAACCGTGAACAGGTTGCAGCTGTCGTTGAGGTCAGCTTTCTGAATCATCTTGAGACCGGAGACCGCGATGAAGCCGTAGAGCGTGATGCAGACGCCGCCCATTACGCAGCCCGGAATCGAGCTCAGGAACGCCATGAACGGAGCCAGGAACGACACCAGAATCGCCAGGCATGCAGCCGCGAAAATCGAAACGATGGAAGCGTTGCCGGTGATGGCGACGCAGCCGATGGATTCACCGTAAGTGGTGTTGGGGCAGCCGCCGAAGAAAGCGCCCGCCATTGAACCGATGCCGTCGCCGAGAAGCGTCCTGTGGAGACCGGGCTCTTCGAGGAGGTCCTTCTCGATGATGGAGGACAGGTTCTTGTGGTCCGCAAGGTGCTCAGCGAAAACAACGAACGCAACCGGAACGTACGCAACCAGCACGGACACGAAGTAGGTCAGGATCTGAGCCTTGTAAAGCACGGGATCGGATGCTTCCTTGACGCCCGCGATCGCATTCTTGATACCTTCAATTCCCTTGAGGAAGCTGAATTGCGGAACCGCGAAGAACGTCTTGATTCCGATGCCGTCGGCGACGAGTTCCTTGAAGGGCGTGAAGTCGATGACCTGAAGCGCCTCGACCTTAAACAGAATTCCGAGGAGCGTGAAGCCGAGAGCCACAACGTAGCCCGCGCCGATACCGATAATGAACGGGATCAGCTTGGCCATCTTTTTGCCGTAGGTCGAGCAGACAATGACCACGACCAGCGTCACGAACGCGCAGAAGAATCCGACGTAGGACTTGAGGTCGCCCGCAGTGTTGCCGGCAGCGCCTCTGACAGCGTCGCCCACCGCGTTTCCTGCAAGGCTGAGACCGATTATCGCAACCGTGGGACCGATGACGACCGCCGGCATAACCTTATCGATCCACTTGGTTCCGACAAGCTTGACGACCAGCGCGAGGACCGCGTAAACGAGACCCGCGAAAATTGCGCCGACGATGAGACCGAGGAATCCGAGCTCTTCGTTGCTCATCGCGAACGCGCCGGAGAACGCCGCGAACATCGAACCGAGGAACGCGAAGGAGGAGCCGAGGAAAACAGGGCTCTTAAACTTCGTGAACAGCAGGTAGACGATCGTGCCGACGCCCGCGCCGAACAGTGCCGCAGACGGTGTCATGTGGCTGCCGGTGACCTGGTTCACAACGCCCGGAACCGCAATGGTTGCCGCCATAATAGCCAGGAGCTGCTGGATCGCGAACACGAGCACGCGGCCCGCCTTCGGTCTGTCCTGGACATCGTAAATTAATTTCATAAAAACCTCCATATCTTGCACACTCTGGTACAAATTAATATCTATCACACGGGAATGTCGTTATTCCCGCCATGACCTTTTTCCGGCCTGTCAGCCGTACAGCTCCACCGCGATCTTGTTCTCGAACGGCGGAATCTTCACCTCGATGTGCTCCGTTTTCGAAGTGGGGACATTCTTCCCGATGTAGTCGCCGCGAATCGGCAGTTCCCTGTGGCCCCTGTCCACCAGCACCACCAGCTGGATCCCCGCCGGCCTTCCCGCGCTCATGACGGCCTCCATCGCCGCCCGCACGGTCCTTCCGGTATAAAGAACGTCGTCAACAAGAATAACGACCTTGCCGTTGACGTCGACTCCGAGAGTTGTAGAGCTGATTCTCGGACTTTCCGACAGTTTGGTAAGGTCGTCTCTATAGAATGTGATATCTGCGCTTCCGACCGGGAGTCGTATCCCTTCGATCGATTCGATGTTTTCGGCGATGATTTCCGCCAGCGGCACTCCCCTTCTTTTGATGCCGACGAGACAAAGATTATCGCACCCGTTATTTCTCTCAATAATCTCGTGCGAAATCCTTTTCAGCGCCCGTTTTACGGCTTCGTCGTTCATCAGAGTGGCTTTGTACGTGCTCAAAACACCGGACCTCCCGTCGTCTGAAATCACTGGTGATATGATACTACTTTTTGCCTCTCTTTGCAAAGGGTTTTGCGCGGTTTTTCCGGTTTTTCGTGAAGTTTTTTTGCGGTTTTTGGGGGTTCGCGCAGGCTTCACGCATGTCCGTTCCTGACCTTCGCGCAGATGTCCGCCACGATGCGCTCGTAGCGTTCCTTGTCCTCCAGGAAGCTTACGCCGTGTTCAGCGTGCGGGAACACAAACCTCTCGCAGAGCGGGTTCAGCTCCGGGAACGGCTCGCTCATCCGGCAGGGAACGTACGAATCCGCCTCGCCGTGAATGACCGTAACCGGAACGCGCGACTTCCTGACGCCGTCCGCCGCCGTGACCTCATCGGGATCGAATCTCCCGAAAACCCTCGCGCCGCAGTAAATCGGCATGTATACCGCGGCCGCCGGCAGACCCATTCCCGCCGCAACCGACTTGATAATGTCCTTCGGCGCGTTGAACGGGCAGTCCGCAACCACCCACCTGACGCTGTCGGGAAGGTCCTCCGCGCAGGCCATCAGCACAGTCGTCGCGCCCATGGATATCCCGAAAAGTATAATCTTGACGTCCGGTCCGAATCTGCCTGTGCAGTATTTCACCCAGTCAACGCAGTCCAGCCGTTCTTTGATTCCGAAGGTTATCGTGTGGCCGCCGCTGGTTCCGTGGGCGCGCTGGTTCACAAGCAGAACGTTGTTGCCCGCTTCAATGAGCGACTTGAGTCCGCCGCTGAAATCCCTGCAGGGCGTCCCCCTGTAGCCGTGAAAGCAGATTGCGAGCGGCGCGTCCTGCGGGTGGTTGACGTACAGCCTTCCGGTCAGCCTCGTGCCGTCCCGGGCGGTCGTCTCCACGCTCTCAAACGGAACCGAAGCAGCCTCAATAATCATGTTCTTCGGAACGTCCCCGTACCTTTTGTAGTTCGCGCCGTCAGGAATGCTCAAGTCGACATTTTGCCCTTTTTTAGGCGAAAAGAACACAATGAAGTACGTGACCGCGGAGAGCGCTGCGAATAATACCGCCGCCGTTCCCGCCGTGATTGCGACGCCTGTTAGAATCTTCACCCAGAGCATAGGATGGATCATCTCTTTTCTTTAACATCAGTTGTCGTTTGTTATTTCCGGAAAATCGCACTTCCCGGCGTGGAAATAAACCGTTTTTCGGGAAATATTTCCCGACAGGTCGACCGCGGAGAGCTCCAGTCTGAAATCCCCTTCGTTGAGGCGGCCGAAGCTGTCAAGCGCGCCGTCCTCCCACTCGAAAGAAACCTCCGCCTTCCCGAACTCATCGGTCGCGGTAAAATCAGTGCTTGGAACCGCACCCGCGGGGCAGTACACGTTGTCGGTCTTTACGTTGATTTCCGGCGGCACCGTGTCCTTCGCGACCACCGTGACCGTGACCGTCTTTTCCGCCACGTTCTTCCTGCTGTCGTGCGCGCGCATCGTCAGCCGGCAGGTAGTCCCCTCCGCCGGAATTCCGTCCTCTTCAAGAGCGACGCCGTCCTCCCAGACGTATTCCACCGGGAAATATGTTTTTTCCGCTTCGTCGTAGGCCTTCGCGTCCAGTTCGACCCTGCTCCCCTTCGGGATGCTGACCGAATCCGGTCCGTCGTAAATGATCTCCGGCGCGTCCCCGATGTCGGATCTCAAATTCAGCTTCAGGCTGTCGATATAAAACGCGCCGCTGCCGCTGTGCCTTCTGACCGCAACCTCGAACGCCCCGAGCAGACCGTTTTCGTCGGCGAGCGCGTAGAGCTCGTTCCCGTTCCTTCTGTAGTCCCTGCCTTCGTCCGTGACCCCGATTCCACTGGCGTAAACGGTGCACGTCATCCAGTTGCCCACGCGTTTGGTCACCTCGTACCGCATCAGATACACGCTCGTGTTCCCGGGAAGCGGAATTCTGATCTCCGGCTTGCTCTCCGCGTCGTCACCGGTCGGCTCCACGAAAATTCTGAAGGAGATCGACTTGAGCGCGTTCACGGCAATGCCCGCGTCTGTGAAATCGAACGTATACCCCACGTTTGAGGACCGGTTTGCCGCGAGAACGTACCCCTCGTATCCCTCGGGAACGCCCTCCTTCGCCGCCTCCTCCGCCGACAGTATCTTCATGTTTTTCGCGCCGTACGCGGAGACCTTCCTCATCGAACTCAGGATCTCGCACTCGCCGAATTCCGAAATCAGCGCGGCCTCTTTTTCCGCGTTTTCCGCCGCATTTCCCGTAAATACGCCGCTTTTAAGCGCAAATACCGCCGCCAAGAGCGCCACCGCGACCGTGAAGGCGACCGCGCGCTTCAAATCAAAACATCTTTTCACAAAAATCTTTTTCATCTCTACGCCCCCTTTCGCCTCACTCCAGAATATTCTTCCTGATCGCCGCGATCTCTTCTTTGGTGACCCCGATGTCGTTCAGGAACGTCTCGGTGTTTTTGTAAATATTGCCCTTCCCGTAATTGCGCAGGTACTCGAGCATTGCCTTCAGGCTGGCCGTCGTCGCGTCCGCGGAGGCCCTGTCGTGAGTCGCGTACACCGAAAAGTGCGACACCTCGTAATCCTTCAGAATGTCTTCCTCGCTGACGCCGGCGATCAGGAACAGGAAGCACGTCAGCGTACCGGTCCTGTCGCGCCCGATCTGACAGTGATAGTAGATCGGATAGTTCTCGGGGTCCGCGAAAACCTTGATTTCCTTCGCGAAATCCTCCTGGTAGTCCGGGTTGTTGATTCCCGTGTCGCCGATGTACAGCGGCGCCTTCACCGCCACGTCCTTGACCTTTTTGCTGAGAATGGAGACCTCCGTCCCGTTCCTCAAATCGATCTCGGTCTTGATTCCGTATTTTTCCAGGAACTCGACCCTGCCCTGCCTCGTGATGCCCTCGATGGCCGCGCCTCTGTAAATGATTCCCTGCTTCACTCGCTTTCCGCCCGCCGCCTTGAAGCCGCCGATGTCGCGCGTATTCGACACTCCGTCGATCCAGATCGTGCGCCTGAAATTCTCGGTTGTGAAGCTGTAAAGCACCGATTCGACGGTCCTGTCCGCGTAAACCGCATAAATCTTGTAGTAGTACGTCTTCCCGGCGAAAAGGTCCGGCACCTCCACGCGCTTCTCGAACGACACGAACGTCGCGACGCCCTCGCCGCCCTCGATTTTAATTTCCTTCGAGAGGCTCACGCCCACGATATAGTAAAGCGCGTCCTCGCACTCCCATTTCAGCGTGACGGGAACGGGCTTGTACTCCTCGCCGCCCCCGGCCCTTCCCGCGGAAGAACCCGGCCCGTTGTAGTTAAGGAAGTACGACCTGAGACTCTCGCCCAGAATCGGCACCTCCGCTCCGTCGCGAACCTCCGCCTGTATCAGCGTTCCTCCCTCGGGAACGTGCCGCGCGCATCCGAAGCAGCCCAGAATCGCGAACACCGCCCCGAGCAGCACGCAAACGCACTTAATTGCAGTTCTTTTTCTATCTCTCATCGCCAGTTTACCTCTGTAAATCTCAATCCGCCGCGTTATTTACCGGCCTTTCTGCCCTCATTTTACCAAAAAACCGCCGGCCTCTTCAAGCGCCGCGGCGCCTCTTTTCGCCCTCCGCGGCCTTTTTTAGCTGTTTATTGCGCGAAAACGCCGCTTCCTTTTCCCGCGCTTTTGTGGTAAAATAGTCTTGTAGCGTAAAGGCAACCGTATAATTCCCGAAAACGGAGGTGAACCGACGTGAATAACGTACAGGCAACACTCGAAAAGCTGAAAAAAAGCCGCCCCGACCTCGACATCCGCGACGTCGAAGCGGAGCGTTTTTCCGCAATGATTTTTAAGGACCGCGACTACCCCGACGGCGACGACGTCCTCAGTATGATTCTTCCCTGCGAAGCCGCCTTCCACGTGAACGCTGGCGGCCGCCGGCGCTTCTGCATCATGACCGAGGAAGGCGATTTTTACCTTGTCGACCCGGTCTCCGAAACGCCCGGAAGCCTCTTCGCCGAACACGCCGAAAAGATTACACTCTAAGCTTCTTTAAAGCGTGAATATCCCGCAAAGCAAAAACAAAACGCGCACCGCGATTCCCGAGGTCCTTCCGGTTCTTTCAAACAGTTCCGGTTTGGCTCCCGCGAAAAGCGATGCGCGTAAATTTTATTCTCATATCTGAAGACGCAGCAAAAGCTTTACGGCCGTCCCGGTCTTCCTCCGGGCCATCCTCCGCCGCCCGGTCCGCCGCCTCCGGGTCCGAACGAGCCGCCTCCGCCGTATACAAGCGAAGTCATCTTCACGGTCTCGGACCACGAACCCGCGGTAACCGTGTACGTTCCGCCCTGCACGATTTCGGGCGTACTCACGACGATCGAGTTGAAATTCTTTTCCGGCGTGAACGACACGAGCACCTTTCCGCTCGAATCCTTCACGGTTATCCCGGTGCCGCCCTTAATAGTGGACTGCGTCGTCAGAAGGATCGTCCCCTGCGTCGAAGACGAACCGAAGTTCTGCGCCATTCCGCTCGACCCTGCGGCAATCACGGTTCCGCCGGTTATGGTTCCCGAATTCTCGTAGTCTATCGCTCCGTTCCCGTTGTTGGTCGGTCCGGACACGTAAACTTCTCCGCCGTTCACGGTCAAAACGCTGTTGCTGTCGACACCGGCGCCGGACGCATTGACCTTAACGTACCCGCCGTTGATCGTCAGCGAGCAGTTCGAGGAATTCCCGCCGTAACCGCCGTATCCGCCATAGCCGCCGTACCCGCCGTAACCTCCGCCTTCTCCGGACGAACCCGCCGAAGCGTTAAACCCGTCGTCGCTTGCAGTCAAGTCGACTCTGCCGCCGTTCACGGTAATTTTTTCGCCCTCAACGCCTTCATAGCTGGCAAGCACGGTGATGTTTCCGCCGTCAACAACGACCTCCGAGTCCGCGTGAATACCGTCGTCTCCGGTGGTTATCGTGAACGTGCCGTCCGTGAACGCGACCGTGGTGTTCGAGTGAATCGCGTCGTCCGCGCACACAAGCACGAACGTTCCGCTGTTAAATACCGCGCCGCCGTCCGCTTTGATGCCCTTAGTGCTGACCGTATCCTGCGAAGTCTGTCCGTAGCTCGAGCCCGGCCTTCCTCCGCCCCGCGGAGTAAACGAGTCGTTTCCGCCGCTTACGCCCTTGTACTCGCCCGCGGTAATGTCAAAAGAACCGCCGTCGATCCTAAGCGTGCCTGAAACGTCTATTCCGTCGCCGTCCGCCTTAAACACGAACGACCCGCTTTCAATATATAAGTTGCCCTTGGCCGTGTCGTCACTGTTGGCGCAGTGAATCGCGTCCTTTCCCGAATCCACCGAGAATGTGCTCTCCGCGATCTTCAAACTGTCCTTCGCCTGGACTCCGTGCCCCGCGGCCGTAACATCAACGACACTTCCGTAGAAGACCACGTCGTCCTTTCCGACAATCCCGTTGCCTTCGGCGCATTTGACCGAAATCTTTCCGCTTCCGTTAAACGAGATGTCATCCTTCGAGAACACCGCCCCGTCAACGTTATTATCGTCAATCTGCACAAAAGCGCCGTCCGACTCAAAAGAGTTCTCCGTTCCGTCCGCGGCGGTAACGATCACCTTGTCCGCCTGCGCCACATAAAACGCCGCAAACCCGGAACACTTCACCGAAACGCCTTCAAGAACGATCCTGACCTTGTCCGACTTGGGCGCGTTCACGACGATCCTGCCGTTGGAAAGCGACCCCTTGAACACGTACGTACCCTCCGCGGTCACGGTAACGACGTCTCCCGACACCTCAACTTTCGAGGTATCCGCCTGCGTCGCGCCGTCCTCCAGCACGACCGTGAACGAACCCGCCTCCGTGTACCCGGAATCCGTGTCTTTTGACGAAAAACCGGTCTCGACGTTTGCCGAAATTTCACCGCCGATGCCCGACTGAGTCCCCGGGTCAGGCGTTGCGGTAGAGCCGCCCCCGAAGCCGTTCCTGATGTACCCCTTTATTAAAGAGCACGCGGAAAGACACACTGCCGACGCAAGCAACAGCGCCACGGCGCAAACTATTCTTTTCGTTTTGATTCTGCTACGCATCACAGTATTTCCGCCTCCCGGTTCCGTTCGAAAACGAATTCAGTCTAAGAGGATATAAAAACCCTCTTGTACGCTCCGATTCTACCGCAAGGCTCTTAAAAAATACCAAACGCATCGCGTGCGTCATTTCGCCGAAATATCCTCTATCAAAATCATCAGCCCGTCCCTCGCATCCAGAAGACTGTTCTTGCATCTCATGTCCACGTCGGCAATCTCCGCGATGATCTCCGCCAGCAGTTTTTTGTTGTAGTTCTGCACCTGCCTGACGTATTTTTTCGCCACGTATTCGTGAATCTTCAGGTTCTCGGCCACCTCGCGGATATTGTAATTCTGCTCGGTCAGCGAGCACGTGTTGTAGAGCGCCTGAAAATGCTTTGCGACCGCCGCGAGCACCACCTGTTCGGGAATTTTGTCCGCCAGTATCGCCCTCAGCATCACCATCGCCTTGTCGCAGTTCTTTTCCGCAATCGCGTCCGTAAGGTCGAACATCCTCGCCTCGGGCGACAGTTCGGTTGCCTCCTGAACGCATTTTTCGTCGATCGTCCCGCCCTGCGGCACAAGCATGCTCAGCCTGTCGACCTCGTTTGTCAGCCTGAAAAGCTCCTTCCCGGCGCCCCTGAAAAGCATCAGAATCGCGCCGGTCGTGATTCCCCGTCCGTTGGCGGCCGCCTTTTTGACAAGCAGCTTGATCACTTCCGACTCCGGCTGGACCGCGCACTCCAGAACAAGCCCGCACGCCTCCGCGACCTTGAAATTCGAATTATTCTTATCGGCCTCCGTCTCGCGGAAGATTACAATGCTGTCTCCGGAAAGTTCCGCCAGAAACGAATAATCTCCGGAACTCTTCGCAGACCCCTTGAATATCCCCGAGTCTCTCACCGTCACGACCTGCGTTTCCGACAAAAGCGGCGACGTCTCCAGCGCCTCTTCAAGAACCGCCGGCGTGATCTTTCCGTCAAGCGCCGTAACCGCGTCCTCGCCGACCCCGGCCATTCCGATCACAATTTTGGTAAAGTTCGACTTGAGATAGTCCTCTTCGCCGTAAAAAAGATATACGTTTTTCAGTTCACTCTGCCGGAGAGTCCTCGCAAGTTCGGTCGCCCCGGTCACACCCTCGCTCTTTTTTGCCATAGCCAAACAAACTCCCTGCCGAACAGATCCACCGACGCGGTAACGCGTATTGCCCCGTCCCTGTCTGTTCTGTAGATATTCCCGGAAGGAACGCCCCCGTCTTCAAGCGTTTCCAGCACCTGTTTCGAAGGGTGCCCGTAGCTGTTCCGGTAACCTACACTAATGATAACATATTTCGGCGAAATCTCCCACAGTATTTTTTCGTCTCCCGACGTTCTCGACCCGTGGTGCGCCAGACAAAAGACGTCCGAGTCCCCAATGAGGCCCCGCTCCTCCAGTTCCAGAAGCTCCTCGTTCTCCGCGTCGCCAGGCAGCACGATGCTCCCCCACGCCCCGCTCAGCGTCACCACAAGCGAGCCGTTGTTCAAATTGTCCGAGTCGAAAAGCGGCTCCGCCAGGTCCATCCTCGCGTACTTCCCGAGGCCGCACGAAAGAAACCCGCTGACCGTCTCCGTCTCCACGCCGAAGCACGCCCCGAGCTGCGCGCAATACGTGTCGAACGAATTGTCGGGCACGAATATCACGTCCGGCCGGTACTCTTTCAGAACGTCCGCAAGCCCTCCGTAGTGGTCCGAATGACCGTGCGAGATCACAATGAACGACAGCTTCCTGACCCCTTCCTTTTTAAGAAGCTTCGCCACGTCCGTGCTCCCGTCCCCGGTGTCCACCAGCCCGCACACCCCGTCCGAAGTCCGCACCAGCGCCGCGCTCCCCTGTCCGACGTCGAAGAACAGCACCTCCGTTTTGGGCAGCGCGCCGAACATGACCGAGACCGCGGCGGCCGCAAAAGCCGCAAAGGGCAGAATCTTCCCTCTGCACCCGGCCACCAGCCACAGCAGCAGGATATAGTAAACGACAAAGAACGCGATTCCCGGCGTCCCGCACTCGACCCTCAGAAACCACGACTGCCCGCCCGCGATCTTCCCCGCGATCCACTCGAGCACGTACGACAGACCCGTCAGCCCTTTAGCCGCCACCCGCATGACCCCCTCCGCGAACGGCAGCCTGTCGAGAAAAAAGAGCGCGTATCCCCCCACGCACAAAGCGCACGCAATCTCCGACGCAAACGCCGATAAAAGAATCCCGCACGGCGAAAATGAGTTAAAAACATACATAAGCACCGGCAAAACGCCCGCGTTGACCGCGATTCCCGGCAGCAGAACCCCCGCAGGCCCCGCTTTCCCCAGCCGCGACCCCCTCAAAACAGGCAGAATTACCGCAATCGACAGCGCCGCCCCGTAGGAGAGCACGAACCCCGTGCCGAACACCGCGAACGGCGGCACCGCGAGCTGAAG
>JAEEGF011671723.1_pt1 | contig 20836 bp, 14 predicted proteins | sample 9134171 | NCBI WGS metagenome assembly JAEEGF01 (sample SAMN16246542, study PRJNA631951) | gut metagenome | biome: gut microbiome; feature: rumen; material: AP-attached | host: Bos | place: Iran: Karaj | collected 2018-10
TGAAACACAGCGATTTGTGCATCAAGGAAATCTCTGAAGAGCTGAACTTCCCCAATCCGTCGTTTTTCTTCAAGTACTTCAAGAAACACACGGGGTTGACCCCGAACCAATATAGGAATAGTTGATTGGCAATCCGCAATTCGGGCGCAGGCTTGGGTTGCGGATTTTTTTATGGGTTAAGCCTACAATGATACGGGGTGGTGGTCGGGGGTGACGGTGGCACGGCCTGCGGGTTGGAAAAACCGAATTGGGGGAAAAGCGCCTGCGGCCTATAGGGGCACGGGATGACAGAACCGAGAAAGAGAAAACAGCGCAATGAGAGAAAACAGAACGGGAATCCCTATCCCTCGCGCCCCGTCCGCGCCAGCGCGGCCGACCCGCCCGACAGGAGTCCGCGCACGGTTACAATCCGAAGCGGCGGCGGGCGTGCCTTTGCGGCGGCGACCCCAGCAGCGGCAGGCACCAGTATAGCCTTGCGGGGAGAGGTGGCAACGATGAGGGGGCGAAACAAGATGCGCTTTAGCGCACCACTAAGGGAACCGCCGGGCGGACGCGCAAGCAGGGGCGCAAAACTAAAGGGGCGCGGCGACCCCCGCTAATAAATTGCGAGGTACGAGAACCGCTTGGGGGTTCGGGGGGCGACAAGAAAGCCCCGAGCGAGCAAGGAGCCACGAAAACGGCTGGCCTTGGAGCCGCAAACGCTCGCTGGAGCCGCGCCAGTGGAGCGCAGCGGAACGCTTGTCGCGGGACAGCGAAGAGCAGCGGCGGTGTCGGGCAAGGGCGGCAACCAAAAAAAGCGCACGAAGCTCAGCATTTTTTTTGATTGACGCTCGACTTGACCCTTGCCAGCACCAAGGCAGCCGCAAGAAGCGGCGACGAAGGGAACACCGATTTCCCCCTCCTGCTGAATTAGGTAGGTTGGGCGTTGGGCAGTAGTGGTTATTTCAACCACTTCCTATACTTGATCCAGACACGGAGCCAGATGCGGGCGATGGCATCAATGGCATCACCGAAAATCATCTTGCTGTACTTGTCGAAGTCCTTACCCCACTCGGTCTGCTCCATGAACTCTTGCATGGTCTGCGTGTTCTTGAAGGTCTCAGGGACGAGGTAGTAGGAGAATAGATAGGAGTATTGCGAGACGGCACTCATGAAATCCCATGTGTTGCCGTTGTCGCCTCCCCAACCGTGGATATACTTCCTTGTGGCCACATCGTTCTCAACGTCCAAGACAAAGGGTGTTGGATTGAGTGGTAGCGGATAGCCATCGGGGTCATAGAAGAAACGGTTGTTGTCCTTGTCAATCTTGTAGGACTTGTTGACCTGGTCTTCCCATTTCTTCTCGATGGCTCCGTGGATGCCCTTCTCGTCAGAGAATGGGCGACTGTCGCAATGCAGCGGCATGTGACAGTCGGCGACATAGTGGCTGAGAATGAAGAATCGCATTGCGATGTGGTTCCCTGTCGTGGCAATGGGACAGCCCCTATCCTCGCGGTGCAGCATCTTGAAGTTGTCAACGATGCTGTGGGAAATGGATTCGCAGCGGTCAGCGCAGTTGCCGCTGTCGAATGCATAGGGCTTGTTGAAAAACGGTGAGGACTTGCGCATCTTCTCGTAGATGGTATGGGTAGAAGGCAACTTGCCAAAAGTGGTATAGGGGCCTTCATCCGAAGGATGGTACTTGACAATGTGGCTGGTGCTCATGTCTTTGAACACCTCATCGGGGTACCAGGCACCTTGTATGACGAAGTCACGATAGTTTTTGAACCATCTGACCAAGGCTTTTGCTTCCTTGCGGACATCTTCACTGACACCTTTGATAACGGATTGGTCTTCGGTGGTGGCGATGACTTCCAATCGTTTGATAGCCATAAATGCTATCCATGCGTGTGAGTATTTCTTCATAGTATTGCTGTATTGATGCCTCAAAGATAGTAAAAGTTTTTGAGATAGCAGTAGAGTCAGCCGCTGGCGGGGTTTTTGCCCGGTTAAAGCTTCAGCTGTGGGTAAGGCGCGACGGCCTTTCATTAGATTTCCTTAGAAGTATTGACTTTCAAATCAACGGGTGGCCGCCCTGGGCATGTGTCGTTTCTTTTAGTTGGCAGTTAGGAGTTGATAGTTAGGAGTTATTTCGTACTAACGTGCTAACGTACCAACGAGGGTTGAGAAACGACTCTTGCACAGGGCGATTGAGAAGTGGTAGCAGGCCGTCGTGCGGGGCTGGGCGGTGTTGTCGACGAGCAGAGTGGTCTCCCGCAGGAACGAGGACAGCCACCCTGCTCGGCGGCATTACCGCACAGCTTTGGGGAGGCAGGGTAAAAGCCCAAGCAATGCAAAAACCATGACAGCGGCGGCTTGGTCGGTAGAGGTTAATAATGGGAGCTATAGGACAGATGGGACTTATAGAGAAAGGTTGGTGCCCTCATACGGGGTGCGGCTGCTGGTATTGGCCGCGGAGAGGCACCCACAGGCGTTTTTGGGTGGGTGACGGGCGACCGACTGCGGCGGGTGTGGCTTATTCTTACAACAAAGCATTGAGGCGGTGATGTAGCCAGCGACCTGACGACGGACTGTAGCGGAGCGAGCAGACAACAGCGGAGTTTACGGAGCTATTGTCTGCCCGTCGGAGCGGAAGGTAGTTGTCAGGGCGCGAACCCTCAGTAAGAGCTAAGGGAGTTCGTTTGCGTTGGCAACGCCTGTGAGTGACCGTAGCGGCGAATGGCAGCAGCTTGGGTTTGTGCGGCTGACGGGACAAACACGATGTGGAGCACCTCGACGAGGCCTGAAGGATTGGGGTAGGCAGCGCGTGCCGCGTTAGTGGAGCGATGGACACAGTGAGGTACGAGCCGTGTCCGTCGCGGAACGGTAGCGGCTGAAGCACTGCCGGACACAAGACAAAGGCTTCGGCGGGGTGCGGAACACCTTGGCGGGGATGGGATAGGTGGAACTCCTTGACGGGGATTTGAGATGTCCTCCACTCTATCGTTATTTGTACTAACGTGCTAACGTGCTAACGACCTGTAGGAATGTTATGCCACCATCAAGATGGCGGCGAGTGAAGCGAGGCCTTCGGAGAGGTGGCGGAGCCAATGGCCATCGGTGAGTTTGTGCTCAACGATGTAGTCGAGGAGGCGGGTGCGCCACTCCTTGCTTTGGAGCAGTACCCACAGGTCTTCGTCGAAGCTGGCACAGCTGACGTTCTCTTTCAACCAGGCACGAGAAGGTGTTATGTTTTTATCGGCCTCTGATTTAAGCTGCAGGTGCCAAAAGCCATCGGTGGACAGGTGCCAAAAGGGATTGGAAATGTCTGTCGGCTTGTCGAACTGGGACTGACGGGTGTACTGGAGCATCAGAGACTGATAGCGTTCCTCCAGCCATTCATTCAGCGCGAAGCGGTTGTTGGTGAACACACCCGAATCTATACCATCAATCAGTGCAAGCATTAGGACGGGCTTGGCCACAATGACTTCGCCACGGATTTTCGCCTGGCGGATGCTCATAATCCTGTCTGTGTAGTGCGCGTAGCACTGAGTGTAATTGTAGTATTTGAGGGTGTGATTCATTAATACAGGATTTGTTTTATCAAGTCATCGAGTAGATGGCAAGGTGTGTTTCGATTCTCTTTTGGAAATCTTCGAGATAACCATTCTTCACTGAATTATCAATAAATAATACCTCTTTGTCGATATTGAGATTAGGTGCAAGTTCTTTTATTCTCTTCATCATTGCAACTTTCTCTTTGTCTCCAAAATGATATAATACAACAAGTCGATTATCAATATTTTCAAATAAATACTTAAAATATGCAGTATCGCTTCTGCCTAAAGAACACCCATAAATAATAATATAATCTGAACTGAAAAAGAATGGACGACATTGTGCATCAACCATTTTGGCTGCCGCAATGAATCTTTTATCAGGCTGCTTCCATAGGCCAAATCCGTAACTGCCCATCGTATCTTTATATAAAAACTCATGCTCTTTGCAAACCTTCATACATCTATCAATACCCAATTTGATTTTTACATCATCTTCCAAAATTTGCGGTCTCAATTCGCCATGAACTCTAGACAGTTTAACATAGTCGAAAAGCAGCTTTTGCAGTACCACATTTGGAGTATAGTTGAAACAACACACCGCCTCGATTTCAAAACAAGCTTGCCATGTTTTAATCAACATAGGGATAAATCCATTGCCACTAGAGGCATATTGTCCCACAACATAGTCTTGAAGAGCGAGGGTTAATGATCGATGATCGTTTTTGAACTCCGCAGTTTCCTCCTGAAAACTAGAATTATCTATCGTGGTTTCACAAAGATGGATGGAATACAAATACAACAATTCCTCTAAATCGCTCCATTTATCTTTGTCTTCCTCATGCTTTTCAGCAATCCATTGAGCCAACTTTGACTCTTTAGAAAGACTTCTGAAAATATCGCTTTCTATAAACTGCGAATATTTCGTTCTGAATCCACAAGCTACATCAAATCCGTTTCCAATATATACGACACACTTGTTATTCATTTCTTTGTTGGGTTAATTGTATCATATTCTTCTCTCGTAATCGGTGTCTCTGGATCAATGACCAGAATTTCATCATAAGTCAAGCCATAAAGCTGATAGACTTCACGGTCAATCTCAATTTCCAATGCAGAGGTATCTGCCAGTGGATTTGAATACTTGGCTTTTATAATTGTTGATGCTAGACTTGCCAATTCTTGATTTGTTTTTTCATCTGGAATAGCTATTGGTAATTTTTTAAGATGAGTAAGCTTTACTTGTGGAAACACTCTTCCAGATTCTTGAACAATCTTGTTATATTGGAACCTAATATATTGAGAATTGAATATTGCAAGAGCAGCTAATAGGCTAATTTGATTTTCATACTCTTCTCTAATCCACGCACATTGAATTGTGTTACGGAACCAAATATAGTTGTTGTCTATGGTTGCAATTAGACAGGGTGCTGTTTGCCGCCAAATTATCTTTTCTTTTCGCGAAAAAGCTTCTTTATTGAAACTAACTTGTTCGTTAGATTTCAATATCGTTTTATAATCAAGATTAAAGAATTCATCTGTAGATTGTGACTTATAATAGCGATTGATTAGTTTTCCATACCATACAGGATGGCTATTATGAAAATAATTACCATTTTCATTAAATAAACGCTCGTATAAATCATTTCCCCCTTTGTTTTTTAGGCCAATATTACTTCTATGGTATTGAATACCAGCATCACGGATATCAAAAACATCGTCGAAAAATAGGGTGTCGGTTTTATCGGATGGCATAAAATTCAAATCCTCAAATTTTTGTATTTCTGCCATACTAACCGAGCTATATCCAATTGATTCAAAATGGAATCTAGTTAGATTAGTTGCGTCATAATAGTTATAACCACCATCATTCGGTGCGTTCTGAATTATTGAAATACAAACTGGAACTACGGCATTTTCAAAAACACCCATTCCAAGGTTAACAATTCTTTCAACATTGAAGTTTATGATGAATGATCGAATATCTTTATATCGTGGTTGACTTAAAAACGTGTTCGGAGTAATATAGCACAAGAATCCATTTAAGTTCAATATGCTAATACCTTCTCCTATAAACATCTTATATATATCTGCATAATTCTTAACTAATCCCTTGAATTTCTTTTTATATATTTCAATGATATTATCAATATTTGCACCATAAGGTGGATTCCCTATTACAATATCAAATCCTCCTTTAGAAAATACATCATGGAACCAGGTGTGCCAAAGGAAGAATTGGTCATTTCCAGATAGGTCGATATTACCAAAATCAACTTTAATTCCTCTATCATGGATTTGCCTTCTGATGGTAGAGGATATTTCTTTCTTTATCGCTTTCTTTTTATCAGGATTAAAGCACTCATAATAAGAATTTGTCAAATCTTCCAACTCTTTCTGCTCGTTTCCAAATTCTTCAGCGAATAATGTTGCTTGTATTCCGATTTCTTCATCAACAATCTTTTCTGGAAGTAATTTCGAAAGGTCAACGCCCTTGTATTGCTCCAAAAGCGAATTGCCTTGCATGATTTTGAAATCAAGGTTTGGCAAGGCTTGCGGGGACTCCTCATCAACGATGAGCGAAAGCCAAAAACGAAGGCGAGCAATGTCAACGGCACCACGCTCAATATCCACACCGTAGATGTTTTGTTGGATAATGTGCTTCTTGATTTCCGCTGCATGATGTTGGTCGATGCCTTCCAATGCTGTACGACAGAGGAACAACTCCTTCAACAAACCCATAGGGAAAGCTCCCGAACCAATGGCAGGGTCGCAAATCTTCACGTCTTTCAGCAGTTGGTCAGTGTTTTCGGGCATATGCTCCTGGATTTGGTGCGTGGTCACAAACTGACGGACAGCCTCTTTGGTTGGCTCATCCTCAATGTCTGTCTGCAAATAGGCAATAAGGCTCTCGCGGCACATATAGCTTACAATTTCTTTGGGTGTGTAGAAAGCGCCTTTATCCTTATTGTCCTCCAGCAGGTTCTCGAAGATACGCCCCAGCATTTCGGGGTCAACGCCTACCTCGGCATCATCGGGGTCGTTCTCGTCGATGGTGAAGTTGTAGGAAGCGAAAAAGTCAAGTAAATCTTGCATGTATTTGGCGGGAAGCGGGAATTCCGTTTCATCTGCCGCTTCTCGTTCAAATAGACCTCCATTCAGATATGGAACCTTAAACTTAGAAGTCCACGAAATATCATCTTTTCGTTCGGTATTCAGGTCATTGAAGAGTGGCTCCAGAACATCATCAACGAAGTGATTTTGGTCCTTGCAATTCGCAAAGAGGTTTTGTATGAACTCGGCATCACCGTTGCCCCATACGTCATGAACCCCTACGCCGAGCCAACCTTTCTTTTGGAGGAACTGAAGGAATACGAGTCTGCCCATCAGTTTCTTCACATAGTCGCGTATGGATTTCTCTGGGTTGGGGAAATTGGCGAACTGATTCATAATAAATGTGCACGGCTTACCTTCGAGACGCTCTTCCCACTTGTTGGCTACTTTCACCATTCGTTTGCCAGTGATGTAGAAGATGATATTCTCGTACTGTTTCTTGTAACCATCAAAGAACATATCGCTGACGGCATCCACGGAGAAGGCCTTTGTCAGGTCTTTCAGCGAAAGTTCACTATCGCGTAATTGTTCAAACTGTTGGATAGCGGTACGGCTGCGATGGCCTTCTCCCAAAAGATAGGTAAAACGTTTAGTGTCGGTGGATTCCTTTTGGTAACAACCATCCTCAGCAAACTTCCATGACTCGCTAACGTACGAGAAACGCAACACGCTTTCGTTCTTGCGGAAGCAGAACATAAAGGCTCCAGCGTTGCCGTTGTTGCGCCAAGCGGTAAGCAGCATATCGCGGATGCCTCGACGGTTACGTTCTATATCGACGCTTTCGGACAGTTCCACTTCATAAATGGCTATGGTCTGCTCGTCGCTCAGCGTGATGGTGCCTAACCAAAGGGCTTGCTTGGCAAATGGGCTGCTCGTAGAAACCGCCGAAGGCGTATTCCAGAACTTGACTTTGCTTCCAAAGATGTCGTGCAGCAGCAGCTGCCAGTTTTTACGGTTGTATCTCGATTCAATAACTTCCTTGTAATTCATGGGGCGTTTTATTTATTGGAAACTCTCTGACAAAATGATTGTGGCGGCAGTTTCTTCCTCTGCCTGTTGGGTATCGCGATAATAAGCGTTGTAGCGATTGGCCATATCAAGAACCTGCTTCAAGGCTTCGTCAAAGCCCATTTTTGCTTTGCTTCCACCTTTTCGCTGAAGGTCTTTTTGGATGCGTTGCAACCGCTTGGCAATATTGGTGATGGTGCCTCGTTCGACCAACTCTTTCAGTTGTGCTAATTTCAGCCGAGTGTCGCCATCTTCAATATGGGGCAACATACTATTGATGAGGCTGACCGCTGTGGTCACCTGAGCACCAAGGTTGCTGCGCTGGTTTTGATTGGACTCTTCCTCATGCAGCTCTTCTTCCTTGGTTGCCATGAAGGTTAGGAGTGCCTTCTCCACATGATCGTGGTGTTGCTTAATCCTTGGCACTGGTTTCTCTTCGGGGTTGGCCTTGAAGTAGTTCAATGCGTCTAATACAGACAACTCACGTGACTGCTCATCGTTCACCAAATAGAAGACTTTGCGGAAGTTGGTCTTAAGGAATAACAACGTGTCACTTGAAAGTGTAACACCTTCTACCTGGCGCGGCTCACGACCTGTGCGACTGCGTAGCGACAGTTTTTCAATTCGCTTGTATTCCTTACGATTGTGTTGGTACAAGCTGCGTAATTCCTCGTAGAAGGGCAATTCCAAGTTGCGGTCTTCTTGCTCTTTCTTCAAGCCCTCTGAGAAGAGCTTATCAAGGTCGCGATCGATGATTTCCTCTGTGGAATAAATCTGGTTGTCTTCGCCAAAGGTGGTGTGGAAGGTCTGAATCTTACTCAGTGCGATTTGGTTCAGCTTGATTTGTTTGTTGCCTTGACGGGAAGGATAGAAAACGTAGTTGTAAATCGTGTCGGATGTGGAGCCGATACGGTTTACACGGCCAATGCGCTGCATCAGACGGGTACTGTTCCAAGGGGTATCGTAGTTTATGATGATGTTGGAGCGATGTAAGTTTACACCTTCGGCCAATACATCGGAAGTCAAGATAATGTTGTAGTCGTTTTTCTTTTGTTTCCAGTTGGCATCGAAGTTCTCGCGGATGGTCTTAAACAACTGGCTGCGGTTATGGGCTGAAATCACCAAGACATCCTTACGGTTGATACGACGTGCCAGATATTCAATAGTATCTACAGCCTCAGAAAACACCACTACTTTTCCTTCAGGGTTTCGGTCTTGCTTGAAAAGCTCGTGTTTCAGAAGGTCATCAAACTTGGCAAACTTGGAGTCGTCGTCATCGTCGATGCACTCCCATTGCAACCACATCTCATCCAACAATTGTTGGTCCTTAAGGAGCATTTCAATGTACTCCGGCTTGAAGTCATCCCTTTTAAAAACGGCGTTCTTCGGATTGTCTTCGGCCTTTTGGTTCAGCTTCTCTTCGATTTCGTCGTCCGTCAAGCCATCATCATACATTTTGTTGATGTCCATGTCGGGTGCGATGAAAATCCTGTCTTTTTCCCACATGCTTATCAGGTTTTGGTTGGCCTGACGGAAATTGTCCACAGAAATCTTGAAGGCATAGAAGCTGCTTTCCAGACGCTTCACAAGGCCGTTTTTACGAATGCCAGCCAAGCTGCGGCTGATAAGCTCCGCATTGTCGTAGAGACCGTTGGAAACTTCTGGTTTCAAGTAGGCAATGGCCTGATAACGGGCATAGGTCAGCTTCTTGTCCAAGGTTTGCATGGCCTCCTCAAAAAGGTTAGCAAGATGGTCATTTAGCTCGTATTCCTTTTTGATGGGTTTGGCCACCTTGGGGAAGCCGTGAATGTCTTTGTTGTATCGGGCGACACTTTCGATGTCCGTCCTGGTACGTCTCACGGTGAGGGGCTTGATTACTTTGTCGCGCACACGTTCTGCCAGCTTCTTGAATTGTGCAAGGTCGAAGTTCGCTTGCTGACGCATCTTTCGGAACTCAACAACGAGAGGCGAGAAAAACGCAGTCAGGTTGGGTACGCCATCGATGGTGCAATGACGCGGGTCTTGGAACATCAAGATTTGATAGTACAGGTCTGCAGGAGAATTGTTCATCGGTGTGGCCGAAATCAGCATCACTTTTTTCTTGTAGCCAGGGATGTTGCCTGTCTCGACGCGAGGCATCTTGCAGATTTCCTGTAGCTGTTGGAATGCGCCAGTGGTATGGTTGCGGAACTTGTGGGCTTCGTCAACCAGCACAAGGTCATATTCGTCGGCATTCCAATAATCAAGATTATCACCATCAAGAACCTTATTCAGACTCCCATTGCTCACAAATTTGGCATATTGGTCAATTCCAAAGTCCTTGAAAGTTGTCTTCCAGTTTTGCTCCACCGCAGGCGGATAGACTACGAGAATCTTCGTACTGTCATACCCGTTTTCGATAAGGAATTTCTTTGCTATCATTGTAGCAACGACAGTTTTACCAAGACCCACGACATCAGCGAGGAAGAAGCCATCGTATCTTATCAGTTTCTGATAACCTTCAATGGCGGCATCCATTTGGTATTCAAACTTGTCGTATTTATCAGGAATATCGAAAGGGTTGTCCTGGTCGATGGCCAACACACGGTCGGAGAAATACTCCATCAGCATCTTGATGTATAGCTCGTAAGGCGTGACATCACCCTTCAGATAGGTCTTGTCAAGCGTGGCTTGATAGTCTGTGGCATCAATTGGCACACCTTCTGCCTCTTGCCAAAGAAGCTCAAATTCTTGTTTGGCAAAATCCACATCATCAAATTGGGTCAGCTTGACATTGAACTCATACTGTTTGTCTTCACCAATACCCAATCCGTTTCCGCTCAGGTTGCTGCTGCCTGTGATGGCCGCTCCGAAAGTGTGTTGGTTGTAGTTGTCAGGATAAAGGATATAGAACTTGGCATGGATCTTCTTCGAAGGATGTGCACGAAGCTCCAACTTGCCATCAATCATATCCTGCACCATTTGGAGCATACCATCCTCCACTTGTTTGGTGTAGTTCGATTGTTCGATGTCTTGTTTCAGTAGACGCAAGCACTCTTCCTTTACTTGTTCCTCGGCACCAAAAAAGAGTTCTCCTCTTTGGTGAGCATGAGCAATGTATTTATCCACATCGATGCCGATGAGAATACGTACTTTGTTGATATTATCAAGAAACGGGCGCAATGTGAAATAACCTGATGCCCGAAGGAAACCAACTACAGCATCAAGATTCTTGATTTGAGGATTATTGCTCAGCGTACCTTCAAATTCTTGAATGAGGGTGTTGCCATTACGATTAGTGAAGAAGTTGGTACTCATGATGCTTTAGGTGTTAGGCGCTTTGCCTTTCATAGCATCACAAAAAGAATCCGTGGGCCCTGTCTAGGATGGAGGTTCGGCAAAACCTTTACTACGAACAAGAAAGCCCACGGGAAACCGCAGGCGTTCTGCTTTCTTGCGTAGTAAGTTTGAAATTTGCCGATTTCCATCCTACTTGAAAAGCGAAAACGCTTTGTATCTATATGTTATTTAATCAGTTATCTTCTCTGTCTATTTATCCTTTTTAGGTTCGCTTTCGTAATTATGCGAGAGCGAAGGGTTATTGAGGGCAAAATTAGGAAAAATATCAATAAAAAAGGAAAGAATGAAAAAATCCCATGCACCGAAGGGGCACATGGGATGGGTGATAAATGATGGTGGATAAAGCAATTACAAGAACCAAAGGTTGTTTTGTTGGGAAGGCATCATGCCACCTTGGAAATGCGAGACGATTTCCGCGAGCATTTCGGGGTATTTGATTGTGACAGGAAGATGCTGCTGCTTGACCGACTTCCAATAGATGCGGCTGAATTGATAGACTTGTTCGATAAGCTCGGCCACAACCTGCGTGTCGATGGGTTGGCCACCGTTTGTTGGACACTCTATCTTTATCTTGACCGGGAAGGGATAGCCGTCACGAGGATTGAAAACGCAGTTTTCATAACGAGTGTTGTTGCAAAGCAAGTAGGAGCTGTTGCCCAGGTTGACATAAGTGCCGCTATACGGCATTAATCCATTGAACTCATCTGTTGCAGACACGAAAAGCAAGAAATCTTCGGATTCCGACTTGCCTATGGTGACTACATAAACAGGAATATCGACATCCAGTCTTTGCAGCGTTTGTTCAATCTCAAAGAACTCTCTTTTGTTCATTGGCTTATAATAGTGGATAATGAGACGCTCGGGCTTGTCGTTGACATTGGTAAAGTTGATTATGGCGTTCTCGATGGAGCCTGCCAGCTCCTTCAGCTCGTCCTTCTGGAAGAACTCAAAGGAATTGAAAGCACCTGTGTTGTCGAATGAGAACGCGGAGCCAATGTATTGTGTGTTGGTTTCAAGGTTGCGGAAGGCTCCCACGCCAACTATCAACTCGTTTTGCTTTTGAGCTGCCAAACGCCAGGGTGTTCCTTTTAGTTTTGCATTGATAGCAATGGCCATGTTCTGCAAAGAATAGGCAAAGGTTTTATACGACTCACCATTCTTATTGAAATGCGTTTCATCGTATTTGATAGCTTGCAGCATCTTGTCGGTCTCGATGCACTGGGATTCTATTTGATATCGCAACAGTTTTTGCTTGACCTGATAATACACATCATGAGAAGCACGATTCGTTGCATGTTTTCCGATGGGTGTGAGATAAAGGGCAACATACTTGCAGTTGGTCTCAATATTAGGAGCGTTTGCCGTAAGAAACTCGTCAAGCTCCTCCACAATTTTATCTTTGTCGTGGATTTGTAGATTGAATTCTGAAAAAGAGAACTCTTTGCCGATGTATTTTTTCAGGCCATTAAAGAAGTTCTTATAGTCTTTTCGGAAGTAGCGAAGCAGATTGCGAGCGGTCTCGATGTCTTCTTCTGGGAAAATGGATATTATCTGAATGTTTGTATAGGGGGTGGGCAAATATGGACCATTGTTCAGCCCGATCTGAGGATTGTAATTCAGTTTGTTATTTCCAAATATCAATTGTTTACTATCTGAAGAAGTGTGTCCGATTTGCAAAGGATTGACCCAAGAGAAGCCGTTTCGGTCAATGTCAAGGATTGAGCGGAAGTCTTCGTCGTCAAGATACTGCTTATAGAATCTATTGATTTTTTCATAGTATCTGTCGTATTTATTAACGGGTTTGGCAAACGAAAGATACTGGTCGTTGTCGGATTCGGGATCATTGTCCATGTCCAGACCCAAGAAAGAAATCAAGTCTCGATTAAGAACGGGGTATGCTTTGGAAGAATCGAAGTCTTGCAGATTTGAAAGAAACTCATATCTATCAATTATAAGATTCTTGTCTTTCCGATATAATACCCAATTAAACAAGCTTGTCGATGGCTGGTTTTCTGAAAACGGGTCATCAACGCTATCAAGAATTTGCTGAACCGATGTGTTGTACACTTTCGCCGGGCGATTGTATGACAGAATCAGCTGGGGGCGATGATTGAAATGGTCGTAATCAATCTTGACTATATATCGGTCAAATATGGCGTATTTGGAATTCTTGTTGCCGTTGTTGTTGAATTTCCACACTTCGCAATCTTGGGTAATACCATTTGGTTTTACCGAGAGACCGCAACAACGAAAGTAGTGAGCTAACTTGCGCGTGTAGAAGCGTTTGGCAAAATAGTAGTTGTCTGGGTTGGATAGGTTGACTTTGATGGGGTGGAAACCTTGTGCAGGTACATCATAGGTGGTGTAAACCTGGTCGCAGGGTGACAACTCGGGGTAAGTCTCGCACAGTTCCACAGGACAAGTCTGTCTTGTCAGCTTGTAGGCTGGCGTTACTTTGATTGATTGCGTCGCGAAATAGATGTCGCGGGGTTTGACCTCAAATCTGAAGGCCAAGGCGTTGATGAAAAGTCCTCCTTTTCGGTTAGGTGTTGCCATAGTTGAATGGTTGTTGATGGTTAATGAATAATACAAGGTTATACAGGTGCATTAAAAAACTTTGATGCCCACAGCTTGTTTTTTGCCCAAAAAATTGAGTTGAGAGGCTTCGCTCGTTCAAAAAGCCCCAGTCGAACCTTGTTTGGCAAAAGTACAAATAATTCTTGATACTGCATAGATATTTATCGTTGTTTATTAGAAAAAGATATTAACTACAGACATTGTTGTTGATATATTCCGCAACTCTTTGTTGTAGAATTAAATAGCACACAAAGCAATGTTGATAAATGACAAAAGCCCCACGATTAATGGGGCCTTTGTTGACAAAAAACAATATGGAGGGTCAGCGTTTAAGGTATTTATTCTGTGCTTCGTGCAGAATTAATCCCTGTTCTCTGAACTTTGCGATGGTTTTCTCTGCGGTTTTTGGACGGATGCCGATGAGCTGCGCAACGGAAAGATAGGTGCTTCGGTCGAACTGCGCAGGCAAGGCATCGAAGAACCGCTGCCGAAGCTGTGTGGACTGTTGCATGGGATTGAGTGGTGTGTCCTTGGGAAATTCCTGAAACACGCGGGAAGCGTGTTGGATAAGCACACGAATGATAGCGACAGCCGTGTTGAAGTCATCATCTTCACACATCAGCGGATTGGGCACCTCGCCAAACTCGTGGATGCGAAGGACAGAAAGAATCATCGCAATGCGGTATGTGATGAGACCGAGCCGCCGCACGGAGGCAAGGAAGTCGTAGCCCAAAATCTTGACATATCCGTTTTGTATCTCTTGGAACAACTCATGGAATTGCTGTCGCTGCGAAGCAGTGACGCAAAACATCAAAGAGGGGCTTTCCAAGAGAATCTGGTAAAGATTATAGTAATCCTTGCCGAGTTGTCGGAAGTAGTCGTCGATGGGTGTCTGGTCTTGATGGGCAAAGACATCGTGCCACTCCAAATCGACATTGAGACAATAGAAGATGAAACGGCTGAAAAGGCCGTTCTCTGCATCAGGGATGAGGCTTTGGATTTGGCGCGGAGTGCCGGACAAGAGTGCTGAAAGACGAGGCTTCTTGATTTCGGTGTATTCATCATCCTTGACACGACTATAGGTGATGGTTTCGTGGTGAAAAGCTTTACGAAAGCCATCGGAGTAGTTGCCGTAGTCGGACTTGAAGGCATTGACCAAGGTGTCGCCTTCGGTCTCAAACATGATGCCTGTCTCGCCGTTGTCCTTCAAAGTCTTATAGAACTTGGTGGAGCTGGTGTTGGCGGGGATGAAAAGGACTCGGCGGGGTGGCTTTTGCGGTGGCTCGCAACCCTCCTTGTTGCGGGCATACTCAGACAAGCGGCTTTGGTAATCGGCCATTTCTGCCTCATATATGGCGGCAAGGCGGTCGTGGACAGGCTGGACGATGTGACGGCATAGCGACAGACGGCCTTTGCCAGCTGAAGCCTGAGCGGTGACGAACAAGAAGAGATTGGGAAAGACTTCGCGGTCGTCGTAGAGTCCGTACACATTGGGCATGCAAGCGGAAACAACGGCAAGGGTGCCAAGGATGAGCATGTCGGCATCCTGAGGTGAGTTTGCCTTAGCTACCACTTGACGTAGGAACAAGGGAAGCGATTCGCTGACCTTGTCGGAGAAGGTGGGCATGGCAATCTGTTCAAGGGTGTCGGTCATATCCTCCGTTTCCCCCGTTTCCTCCAAATCCTCTACGGAGGAAATAGAGGATTTGGGGGATATGGAGGAAGCTGCACCTGGTTCAGAAGAGGAGAGCATAGACTCCCCCGGCCTACGGCCACCCCCTCTCAGAGGGGGACGGATTCCGTGCTGCTGGGCGATGTGGAACAAGGAGCGGGGCGTAATGCCCGAGCCACGGGAGTGAAGACAAGCGGAGTATTGCTTGTCGGCTTCTGCTTGGTCGTAGTCCGCGTTGAAGCGGCTGAGACGGAGGAAGAAGTCGCGGCCATCTTCGCCCAAGGCTTCGACGAGGGCAAAGCCGATGTCGCGCCAACATTCATAGCCAGCAGTGATGTCGATGGCGGAGGCTTCGACCTGTTCAACAAGGGACTGGATGTCGGCAGCCAAATCATTGGTAGGAATGAAATTGGCTGACGATGCCTGCTGGGGAGCGGGGTTTGTCGTTTTCTCTTTGTTGAGAAAATCGCCCGGGTTAAACTTTTTCTTTGCCATGGCCATGAAGGTATTCAGGGTTGATATATGCGTGAGGGTCGTATGGCAAGAAACAGGCGCGAGAAACATCGCTTCCTGACTTGTCGATTTGAACGCCGTAGCCTTGCAAAATATGTTCGGCCACTGCTTCGAAGAATTCACCATGGGTGTATTCTGAGAGGTCAACAGGGATAATCCATTTGAGGCCATCTCCAGAAGGACTGCGGAAGAGAAGCTGGGTGTCGAAATACTCGTCGAAGAGCAGCTTCTGACGCAGATCATCGGGGTCAGGCAAGTGGTCGAAGTCAATGCACATCAAGCCCGAGTGTTGAACGAGGGCATTGGCGTTGCGCTTGGTGAATATGCCGGAGAAGCAGCAATAGTCGAAGCAATTCGACTTGAAGCGCTTCGCTTGGTTTTTGTCCGTAATGGCACGAAGGTCGGCGGTACGCTTTTGAGCGGGTTTGCCGATGATGTAGAGATAGGCCTCAAACAAGGTGATGGACTTGTAAGGCACGGTGCTGGTGACGGGGGCACGGAAGAAGGAAAACAATGGTGCCGAAGAAGGGCAGACACATGGGTCAGCCCCTACGGGTTCGGGGGTGATGTTCGTGATTTCGTTATCCGTGCTTTCGTGCTTACGAAGGTGTAGGTCTTCTACCAGCTTGGCAAGGAGGTCGTCACCTGTGAGGTGGTAGTGTTGCTCGGCGAAGGTGAAGGCATCGCCGTCGGGGATGGTGCCAGAGGTGTCGTGATGACGGGCGCACTCATCGGAGGTCGAGTCTTCAGGATTGGATTTCTCAATCCAGATGTGGAGGTTGGACTCGCCGTTGGCGAAGGGGTTGCGGCATAAGCCGCAATCCCTACCAACGAGGTGAAGCACCGTTTCATTCGGATAGTACACACGCAGGATGTGCGCATAGATGCCAAGACCGTAGTGGGTGGCATTCAGGATGTCAATCTTCATTATCATGGTGCTTGGGGGTTTTGTGCGTGTAGTTGATGCTCAGGATTTTCTCGATGTCCTGACGACGGTAGTAGATCTTGTTGTTGATGCGTGAATACGGCAAGGTGCCGTTGCTACGCAGTGTTTGGAGAGTGCGGCAACTGATGTGGAGTGCTTGCATCACATCCTGGTTGTCGAGCCAATCTTTCAAGCCATTTGTCGAACCTTCGCTAATTGGGATAACGAGGTTGGGATATGAGTCCAGAATGGCTTGAATGCAAGGGCACTGGCGAAGGGTGCACCAAACTTGGTTGTTGGGGTCAGCTGCCATCTCGGCGATGATTTGACCAATCAGTTTCGGCTCACTCATTTCAGGCCTCCTTTCTTGGCTTGGAAATCACGAAGGGCTTGGGCACGGACTTGCACCAAGGTTTGATGCTGGTCGGCAAGCAGCCACTGGTCGATTTCAGACTTGAGGAACTGGAGCTTCTTCCCTTTCTTATGATAAGGGATGATGTGCTGACCTATCCAACCATAGACGGTTTGCTTGGCCGGGCGGTCGGGCAGGTAAGCGCATAGTTCCTCCAAGTTGAACCACTGGTCAGCGGGTTCAACTGCGACTTGTTGTTTTGTCTGAAGCAAGGACTTCATTTCCTTGACTTCGTTGATGAGCGCGGCGACCGCCTGGGGTAGCTGCTCAAATGTGAGGTTTTGCAAATTTTCAGTTTGCATGGTTTCAAATTATTGAAGTGAATAATTTGAGGCTCCGCAGCTGCCCAAGAGCCTCTTTTTTGGGCAGTTGCTTGGGGCAAAGGTAGATTATATGCAACTGATTATTAGGCGATTTCCACTCTACGTAGAGTGAGCGTAGAGCGTAGAGTGGTTTGAGTTACAACAAACAAAAAAAGCCATCACTTCGTGGTGGCAATAATTAATTAGAAATAAAAATAGAGATTTAGAGTGTAGAGTGGATATTATGACATCAAATAGGCAAAATGTTCAATGTCTGCTTTTGTTTTCTTTGGTACTTTTTGAATTCTCAAATTTTCAGAACCAAAATGCTTTCCAGAAGCATCCACGAAACATGCATCAACTACTTTCCACAAGCTGGTTCCATTAGGAATATCCAAAACCTTGTGCACATTCATGAGCAGTTTGAAGAGATAGTATAAATCACTCTTGTTACCTACCCAAGGAATGGGAGTTGAAACTGGTACACCCGAAAACAGATGCTTAAACTCAGTGATGGGAAGGTCTTTGGATAAGGCACCATGTGTCTTAAGTCCAGCAAACAATTTATTGATGTTATCGCTTTCTGCTTGCAGTTTGGTATAACGGAAAGCCAAAATTACCTCTGGTGAAGTACCTTTTTTCTTTGGCTTTTTCTCAACAACAGGGACATCGATGTGGACGATTTCCTTGATGCCTACCTTGCTCGGCAACCTCTTCTGGAGGACTTGCACAAAGAAGTTGTCAATGCTTTCTTGCTTGTCCTCTTCGATGTATTCGATGAAATGCCGCTGGAACTCCATATAACAGCGTATGAGTGCCAGAATCAGATAGTGGAAAACGAAAGTGGATTCATTCAACTGAAGTGTGTTGGAATAGTCCTTTGTGATTAAAAAGGCCTCCAAATCAAGATTGTTTCTGTTGACCACATCTTTGATTTCCGATAAATAGGAACAGATTGACTCGTACAACTTCTTTCTGATGAATAGCACTCTATTTTGTGACATGTGCTCATCGTCACGAAACAACTCGTTCAATTTAGTGGCGATGGCGTTGTCGATGGAGCGTTTAAGATATTTAACTTTTGTGGAGACGAACGGAGCATCAAAAGTGATTTGATAGTGCGCGTCAAATTCTTCCTCAACGGGGGATAATTGGCGAAGGGCTGGCTTGTAATAGTCTTCGCCGCGCTTGTCAGGGCGCAAGGGGTTCTTGTCAGAATACAGGATGTCTTCGATGGCTTTCATCATTGATTCTCCTCCTCAGTTTTCAAGTTGTCAATAGTGATTACTTTCGTGGTCTTCTCCTTCTTCTCGTCCACGACCTTGGCATAGACTTGGGTGGTCTTGACATTGGTGTGGCCGAGCATCTTGCTGACGGTGTAGATGTCGGTGCCGCCAGCGAGCTGCAAAGTGGCATAGGTGTGACGGAAGCAATGGAAAGTGATGTGGCGGGTGATGCCTGCGGCCTCAATCCAACGCTTAAGGGGTTTGGAAATCCAAGAAGGGTCAGGAAGGTCGGGGAAGACGAGCTGCTTGGGCTTACCTGGCTTGCCGCACAGCTGAAGGGCTTGCTCTGAAATGGGCATGTATTCAACGCCCTTGGTCTTCTGCTGGGTGAAATTGAGACGATAGCCGCTGCCCTCCTTTTGGATTTCGCCCCATGTGAGTTTCTGGATGTCGCAATGGCGAAGGCCTGTAAGGGCTGAGAAGAGAGCGGCGCGTTTCATCGTGGGCTGGTCGCATGGCGTTTCAGCAAGGGTGTTCAACTCTTCCAAAGTAAGATGCTCGCGACGGCGCTCTTCACTGGTGATGCCCTTGGTGGCAGCTGCGATGTCGGTCATCAGATAGCCATCGACGAAGGCCATCTTTAACGCTGCCTTGAAGATGCTGAAATAGGTGGAAGCGGTATTGATGGAAACGGTGCCCGACTTGTTGCCACCTTGCGGAGCGGTGATCATGAACTGCCGGAAGCTCTCAATGGTCTTGGGATTGATTTCGGAGAAGGGCCAGGGATTGCCCTCTCTGAAGATTCCCAGCAGCACCCCGACACGCTTCCAGTTGACGATGATGGATTGGGAACTCTTGGCGTGTGCCTTGGTATTGACCTGGTTGAAATACTCAATGAAATCGCATTTCATCTTCTGGTTCAACTCGCTTTGCTCAGCCTCGATGTCGGTGAAGAGGTCGGCATTGTCGTATTCATGCTGGCGGAGCTTGCGCACTTCATCGGCATAGATGCAAGCCATCGTATCGGCTTCGCTCTTGCATTGGATGATACCATTGGCATCGCGCTTTGGCTTGTATGAGGTGGAATCCTCAGTGGTTCGCGCCGTGCGGGACTTGTCCCAAATGGGCGTGGTGATGGTGCGATTCAGGGCTTCGATGACTCGCTTGGTCTTGCCGTTTTCAAAGACGGGGTAGCTTTCCAAAATGAGATACCACTCCTTGCGGTAATCAGACTTGCGCAGCTTGACGGTGCATTTTGTTTTGACGAGCTTCTTTTTCATGACTTGACGGATTTGAAGAGTTTGTCGATTTCAACCTTGGGGACATAGACATAGTTGCCACGCTGACACGAGGGGATGCTCTGCTTGCGGATGGCCTTATAGACGGTGGACTCGCTTACGCCGTAAATTTCGGTAATCTGGCCGATGGTGTAGCAGTCGGATTCATCGAACTTGTAGGAGGCAGGAGTAACAGGCAACTCTTTTGGCTGCTCCTCGATGAGGGGGAACGAGGCTTCGAGATGGGCACGACTGATACGGGTGAGACGTTGACCCATGTTGATGGCGGGGATGGTGCCGTTGTTGATGAGGCGATAGAGGGAGTTGCGCGAAATGCCAAACAGGGCTACAGCCTCGGCAACGGAGATATAAGGACGGTCATCCGGAATCTTCGAGGCTTTCTCTTTGCGCTTCTGTTCGTTTTTCTCATCGCGTTTCTTAATGCGGTATGCTGCACAGGTGCAGTTGCGTGAGCAATACCAAGAAGAGACGGTCTTTGCATAGAAAAGGGTGCCGCAGACCTTGCATTTGCGCTGGATTTTGTATTTACTTGCTGGCATAATATCGCTTGTTTTTATCGGTTTTTAGTAATCATAAGTACAAATAAGTTGCACTTTATCACTCTTTAAGTCATGTTGCAAATATGTTGCAAATATACAATAAAAATCCGATATACAAGCATAAATATCGAAAAAAATGAGAAAATAAAAAAGGTGTAACTTGTTGGGTTACACCTTTTTGTTTGTTTTTGCTTATTGTTGGCGGTTAGTTTTATTTTACCTCCTCAAAGTCCGCATCCGTGACAGTGTCATCACCGCCATTGTTCTGCGGGCCTTGGTTCGGGTTGCCGCCTTGGAAGCCGCCGCCCATGTTGTTCGGGTCGAAGCCGCCTTGCGGGCCGCCTTGGGCACCGGCGTTCTTGTACATCTCCTCGC
>JAEEGF011004978.1_pt1 | contig 20835 bp, 21 predicted proteins | sample 9134171 | NCBI WGS metagenome assembly JAEEGF01 (sample SAMN16246542, study PRJNA631951) | gut metagenome | biome: gut microbiome; feature: rumen; material: AP-attached | host: Bos | place: Iran: Karaj | collected 2018-10
GCAATCTTTTCGTCAAGTGTTTTTTATACCCAACTTACCACCTGGAAATTTGCAAACCGATTGCAAGTAAAACTTGCACTAGCTCTGAGGAGAAGAAAAGTTGCAATAGATTTGAGAATTCGTATTAATAAGGAGATGATAAAATGTGTAATTTACATAGAAATAATAACAATGCAAAAGAAAGGATTTACGTTTCCAACATAACCGCGGACGAAGTTATGCTATTTGATGATGTCATAAGAGATCATCCCGACTATAAAAATAATCCTCTTCACCATCTTATATGTGATAAGGGATACAAAAGAGGAAATCCAACAGAATTTCAGGTAGGGTTTATTGTAACCGAACAACAGTTACGGCAGATAAAAGAAAATGGATACTGTGAAGTTATCTGTACAAATCGTTATGGCCGTTGAAAGTTATAAATAATTTCTGCGTCCGAAAGTTCATTGGTATCACGATAGCAGAAACTTATAGAATCATCTTTTTGGCCCATTTTTTCAAACAGTGTTTTTCGAAGTAAACGTGTTTTTGCTGTATTAAACGGAGTCCTATGCATCTGTGTGCCATCCGACTTTTTGCCGTTTCGGCGAGCTTTAAAGCAACAAAAACCACTACCGTTTTCCTTATCTCGGATATTTACAGCGTTCATAATATATGTACGCATTGTAGTGGGATGCTCCGTAAATGCAGAAGGACATGCATTGTTTAAAGCATTGTAAATACAATATTCAGGATATTTTCCCTTTTTATTACCATTTACACCAAAAAAAGCCAATGCTTTTTCTTTGTGACTAAAACCATACGCGTTAGCACGAACAACCAGTATACGTTTAACATCTGCCATATCTATAAACGTTAGCTCAACGCCATAGTAACGAGTTCCTTTGTTCAAAGCACGTAAATCTTCAAAAACAACTGCATAATTATGCCCATCAAAATCATTCATAGCAAAAGCGGTAATATACCAATCTTGCGCCCGAAGACTATCTGCTAATGCTTTTATGTTATTTAACGCTAATGCCATTAGTCCCCCTATTGTTTATTCGCCATGATATTAACGGCGAATTCTTTTTTATGTTATACTCTTACTGCAACTAAATAAAAAGCACCGGTACGCCCTCGCAAAGCTGCCGATGCTTCCACCAACGGTGCGTTAACACCATCAAAATCTATAAGAGAATTCTATCATGGTAGTTCTCTAAAAACAATAGAAAATTTGATGGTCTGTTAAGTGCACCCCAAAATCAAGGAGGTGCTATTTTTAATGGCCAAAGATAAGAAGCCACTTAATCCGCTCAGGAGGCTGACTTTTGAGGAGCGTGTCATTATAGAAGATAGGCTCAACCACAAAAAGTCTCTTACCGAAATTTCCACCGAGCTGAAACGTAACGTATCCAGTATCGGTAGAGAAATCAAGAAGCACTCATCATCTTCAAAATCCCAGAAGAATGACTGTGCTGTACGTAATACCTGCAGACGAAAAAATGTCTGTGGTAATAAGACCTGCAAATATATCTGCGCTCATTGTCCAAGGAAGATCGTATGTAAACGTTATTGTCCGGGCTACGAATCAACCATATGTCCCAAGTTGATCAAACCACCTTACGTCTGTAATGGATGTCCTAAAAAGCCGTTCTGTGAAAACGATAAACAGTTTTATTCAGCCAAACAGGCCAATGAGGAGGCTATTACCTTACGCCATGAAAGTAACGCCGGTTTTGATCTTACCGGAGAACAGTTTAAGGCCATAGACGAAATGGTATCCCCGATGCTTCAAAACGGCTGCTCTGTCTATCACACCGCCAGAACGCTCGGAGACGCTCTTTTTGTAAGTGAAGCTACTCTTTATCGCTTGGTTGATAAAGGCGAGCTTACAGCCCGTAACATAGACCTCCGGCGTAAAGTAAAACTCCATCCTCGTAAAAAACGCCTTATGAAGAACGAACAGGGTCTTACCATTCGTAAGATCGGTAGGACATGGAAGGATTACCTCGAATATATCTCCGACCACGAAGATATATGTGTCGTTCAGATGGACTGTGTCGAAGGATGTGAAACGTCTAAACATGTGTTACTCACCCTTCACTGGACTGACATAGGTTTGCAGATAGCACGTATTATGACAGCTGAGACAGCCGAAAATGTAGTCATGGTCCTTGATAAGATGGAGGTCTTGCTCGGAACGGAGGCTTTTACTCAGCTGCTCCCCGTAATACTAACCGATAACGGAGCGGAGTTTTCCGACATAGATGGAATGGAACGTTCGTACTATGATCCTCAGGTAAAAAGGACACGTGTCTTTTTCTGTGAACCCAACCGTGCTAATGAAAAAGGTTCCTGTGAAAACAATCACCGCTTAATACGTTATATCATACCTAAGGGCACGGATCTCGATCAGTTTACGCAGGAAGATATCGACCACTGTATGAGCCATGTAAGCTCGTATAAGCGTAAGAAGATGATGGGTATGTCGCCTATCTCCATCGTAAAACAGGTTTTCCCGGAACACTTTTTACCCGCACTTGGCTTAAACGAGATTCCGCCGGAAGAAGTGATCCTTCTCCCGGCGCTCTTACATCTTAAGAGAGACGAAAACGGTAATTACGTAAAGTCTGAATAACAGGTAAAACACGTATTCTCAAAGTGATTGCAACCGCTCAAACGAAGTTGCAATAGCTCTGAAAGGTCGGCTAACAGACCTTATTTTGTTGTGTTTTAAAACAGATAAAATCTCATAAATTCGAAATTTTAACTCATATAATCATCAAAAAATCCACTCAAAGCGAAGAGCAAACCGCTTAACGAGTGGATTTTCGTCCGTTTTAACGATCGCAAGCGGTTACTTGCAATCGGTCTGAAAACTTACCACGTAATTATGTAATAACCTGCTCCTTTTAATGCGCTATTTTGCCATTGCTTTCCCGGCACAAATATCATTCAACAATATCATAGATCATCTTCGGTGCGTCAACATGTGTCTTTGAGAATGTATAAGCACCGTAAAGGCGCTCGGTAGCGACTTTGATCTTTTCGGAGTCGTTGCCGTAAAGAGTGGCTATCGTTTCACCCTTCCGAACAGTGTCTCCGGTCTTCTTCTTAATGATTATGCCCACTCCCGGATCTATCACGTCTTCCTTTTTCTCGCGTCCCGCGCCGAGAATAAGTGAAGCGATACCGACCTCGTCAGCTCTTATACTTCCCACAAATCCGTCTTCGGGTGCGGGTACATCCGTTACTATAGAGCCAAGCTTAAAGAGAGAGGTATCATAGACAACTTTTTCGTCACCGCCCTGAGCCTTAACGAACATGGCAAATCTCTCGAGTGCTTTACCCGAAGTAACTGTCTCTTCGAGCATCCTACGCGCCTCAGAAGGAGACGAAGCCTTTCCTGCACCGAATACCATGTAGGAAGCAAGTGTGTAAACGACTTCCATGAGTTTCTCATCGCCGTGACCCTTGAGAGCATCGATCGCTTCAATAACCTCAAGTGCGTTACCGACAGCCGTTCCGAGCGGGTCGTTCATATCCGTGATGACAGCAAATGTCTTGCGTCCGGCGTTGTTGCCTATATCAACCATTCGACGTGCGAGCTCTCTTGCACTGTCAACTGTCTTCATAAAAGCACCGGAACCGGCTTTGACATCAAGCACGATAACATCTGCGCCCGCTGCCAGCTTTTTACTCATGATGCTTGCCGCGATAAGCGGTATGCTCGATACAGTCGCGGTAACGTCACGAAGCGCATAAAGCTTTTTATCGGCAGGAGCAAGGTTCGCCGTCTGGCCGGCGACCGCGACTCCTATCGTATTGACATTATTAAAGAAAGTTTCTTTGGAAAGAGCGGTATTAAACCCAGGGATGCTCTCAAGCTTGTCGATGGTACCGCCGGTATGGCCGAGTCCTCTGCCGGACATCTTGGCTACGGGGATCCCGAGAGTCGCTACCATGGGTGCTATGATGAGCGTTGTCTTGTCTCCCACACCACCCGAGCTGTGCTTGTCGACATTCACTCCTTTGATAGCGGAAAGATCGAGCATTTCACCGCTTTTTGCCATAAGCAGCGTCAGCTCAGTAGTTTCTTCGACGTCCATCCCGTTTATCGCGATGGCCATAAGAAGCGCCGACGCCTGATAATCGGGTATCGAGCCGTTAGTGTAGCCATCCACAAAAAACGCGATCTCTTCCTTTGAGAGCTTTTCTCCGAGTCTCTTTTTGTCGATGATGTCATACATTCTCATAGCAGTCTCCTCCTTATATCCGTCTTATTATCGTTGTCTGTCACATATCCGTGTTACCAAAACTCTGTTTATACTGCCGACACAGGGGTAGTCCGCGCGGGATCATTTAACGAGCGAGCCCAGATAATAAAAGTCCTTGCACTCGTCTATATGAACTCTTACTATCTCGCCGAAAAGTGATCTCTTGCCTTCAAAATGCACGAGCAGGTTGTTTCCGAGCCTTCCCGTAAGGGCTGTTACCGCACCGTCATCAACCTCTGAGACATCACCCGGGCGAGTCTCACCGTTATCGCCTGTATGGCCGACTGTCTCGACAAGAACATCCCGGTCTGTGCCGGTGAGCCTTGACGCATTGGCAGCACTTGATCTTGCGATCACCTTAAGCAGTCTGTCAAAGCGTTCTTTAACAACATCCTCCGGAACTTGATCGGGGAAAGCGGCAGCGGGAGTTCCGGTGCGCTTTGAGTATATAAACGTAAAAGCACTGTCAAACGAAACCTCTTCGCAGACATCGAGCGTCTCCTTAAAGTCTTCCTCCGTCTCGCCGGGGAATCCGACTATGATATCTGTCGTGATCGCAATATCGGGCATCGCCGCACGAAGCTTGCGTACCAGTGTAAGAAAGTCTTCCTTCGTGTAGTGGCGGTTCATCTTCTTTAAAAGCCTGCTGCTGCCGCTCTGAAGAGGTAAATGTATATGCCTGCAGATCGTTTCTTTGCGGCTCATAACGTCTATAATATCGTCCGAAAGATCCTTCGGATGCGATGTCATGAATCTAAGTCTTTTGATCCCCTTTATATCCGAGAGTCTGTCAAGCAGAGCGGCAAAAGTAATGCCCTCATCAAGACCCTTGCCGTAGGAATTGACATTCTGCCCGAGCAGCATGATCTCCTTAACGCCTCTTGAAGCGAGATCTTCAACCTCGCGGATTATGTCACAGCTCTTTCTGCTCCTCTCACGGCCGCGTACATAAGGAACGATACAATAAGTACAGAAATTGTCACACCCGTACATGATGTTAACACCCGCACGGAATGTGCTGTCGTACCTGACGGGCAGATCTTCGACTATCCCTGTTGCTTCCTTCTGCACGTCGATCACGTGGGTTTTAAGGGACGGTTTCTTTTCCTTTGCTTTTCTGTTTATGAGCAGAGTGTAAAGCAGCTCGGCAATCTTATAACTGTTGTGTGTTCCGAAGATTATGTCGATGAAGCTGTAGCTCTTCTTCATCTTTTCGACCTCATCGGGTTCCTGCATCATGCATCCGCAGATTCCGATGACCATCGATGGATTCTTTTCTTTCTTGATCTTACCGACATATCCGATCCGGCCGTAGACACGTGTGCTTGCATTCTCACGTACCGTACAGGTGTTGTAGAGTACAAGATCCGCTTTTTCATCGTCTACACGCTCGTAACCAATGCTCTCAAGGACTCCCGCCAGCTTTTCGGAGTCACGGAAGTTCATCTGACAGCCGAACGTTGAGATATGATAAGTCAGTTTTTTTTCTTCCGACAAAAGCCCTGACTCAATAAGCATTTCCCTGCATCTTTCAATGTAAAAGAGCTGTCGCTCCGGCTCGCTTACGGGAGCTTCTGAAGGGCTTATAATCACCTGATCATCCAACATAATTAAAATTCCTCACTATACTTTTTCCGAACCCACAATCAAATATGCTGATTCGTTAATACGGGATATTATCTTCTCATACACTTTGAGTCCGTCAACTGCTGCGGATGTGATCCCGCCTGCATACCCGGCTCCTTCGCCGCAGGGATAAAGCCCTTTAAGGCCTTTCGCACAGAACGTTTCCTCGTCTCTTAGGATCCGTATGGGCGAAGAAGTACGGCTCTCAACCGCGAGCATGATAGCATCTTCTCCCGCGAAGCCCTTGATGGTCCTGTCAAAGGCCGGAAGTGCTTCCCTGAGCGGATCCGTGATGAGGGTCGGGAGTACTTTGGTTAGATCACAGGCCTCAGCGCTGCCCCTCGTATTCGGTTTACGCCTGTCAAGGCTCACGGTCTCTCTGCCCTCAAGAAAATCTGTTACGTAGCAGGCCGGTATCCTGCCGCCGCATGCGTCAAAAGCCGCTTTCTCAAGCTTCTCCTGAAACTTCATGCCGGCAAGGACGTCGTCTCCTGTAAGATCACTCTCCCTGATCTCAACAACGATCGCAGAGTTGGCCGTCGCCTCGTCACGCGCGCTGTAGCTCATACCGTTGACACAGAGCATGCCTTCCTGTGAAGACGCGTTCACCACGACGCCTCCCGGACACATACAGAACGAATAAACACCGCGTCCTTCGCCGGTCTTATATGTGAGCTTGTAATCGGCAGCCGGGTACTTTGCAAAGTCCGCACCATACATAGCACGTGAGATAAGCTCCTGCGGGTGTTCCACTCTCACACCCATCGCAAAGGCCTTTCTCTCCATCTCGATGCCCTTCGAAAGAAGCATCCTGACTGTATCGCGGGCACTGTGACCCGTCGCGAGAACTATCGTGTCACACTCTATCCTTTCGGAGCCGTTCACAACAGCCGCCGTGACAGTACCGTCTTTTTCTTCGAAGCCGGTAAAAGTGCTGTTAAACCTCACTTCTCCGCCCAGTTCCCCGACTCTTTCCCTAAGAGCCTTTACAATACCTCGAAGCTTGTCGGTCCCGATGTGCGGCTTATTGATATACCTGATGGAAGGATCTGCCCCGAACTCAACAAGTATGTCGAATACATGAGCGATCCTGCCGAAATTGTCATGTATCATGGTGTTGAGTTTGCCGTCGGAAAATGTCCCGGCACCACCTTCACCGAACTGAACGTTAGAGTCGGGACGAAGCTTCCCTGTTCTGAAGAATTCTTCGACATCGACGGTTCTCTTATCAACGTCACAGCCGCGTTCAAGAACTATCGGCCGCAGTCCTGCCTGTGCCAGCTTGTATGCGCAGATCATTCCTGCCGGCCCGAATCCGACTATGACGGGTCTCTTTACAGTACCGGAAGAGTACCTCTCGCCCGGATCCTCATAAACAACCGGTTTAACTATGCACGCATTTTTGATCCTGCATCTTTTTAAGAACTTCTCCTCGTTTGCTACATCGATATCGACACCGTAAACGTAGCGGATATCGTCCTTTTTACGTGCATCAAGAGAAAGCTTTCTGAGAACCGCGCCCCGTAATACTCCGGGGTCAACCCGCAGCTTACCCGCCACGACGCTTTTGAGAGCTTCGATATCGATCTTCTCTTTTTCAGTAAAAGATATCCGAATCAATTGTACCTCCGGCTGAATACGTTCCGGCTCTGAGTCCGGTGATCCAAGCAAAAGTCAGGTTATTGCCACCGCATGCGAAATCCGCATCCAGGGCTTCACCTGTTATATAAAGGCCTTTTAAACGCTTATGTTCAAGGGTTGCGGGTATAACCTCATCGAGTCTTACACCGCCGCTTGTTACCTGTGAATTTTCAAATCCCATTGTGCCCGTAACGTGGATCGTGAGCCCGCAGAGCATGTCTATCACGTGTCCGGCCATCTTAAATCCGTCGTCAACCGAAGGCTTAAGCTCCGGATCGATGTGCAGATGAAGCATGGCAGCATATACGAGCTTTCTGTTGGCGATACCGGTGAGCAGCTCCTCAATAGTATATCCGCCTTCGACAAGCCTCTCCCAGATACTTTTGAGCATTACTTCCCTGTCTCGCTGCGAAAGAACTGCCACCCTGATGCTGACATTCTTTTTTTCATCAAGTGCCCGTGCGGCCAACCCCGAGCAGTTCATCACAGGTATACCGCTCAGTCCTTTCTTGCTGAAAATGATCTCCCCGTGTTCAAAAAACACTTCCGTCCCGTCAACCATGAGATGAACGTCGGCATAATGCCTGACACCGTCAATTACCTTGGACTGCTTAAAATCTGTCGTGAGTCCTACAAGAGAAGGATAAAGAGCGGTGATCCCGACTCCGAGTTTCTTTAAAAGCCTGAAAGACGATCCATCAGTACCGAGGTCGGGCCTTGATGCCCCGCCGGCACTCATGATCAGCTTCCTGCATGAAAACATGTTATTGACAACATACCCACCGTTTCGTTCCGTAATGTCCGTAACGTCACAATCGCAGATAATATCACAGCCCGTAGCCAGTGCGACACTCACAAGAGTGTCCCTGACAGTCGATGCCTGAAGCGAAGCAGGGTAAAAGTAGCCGTTCTTTTCATGGATGAATATCCCGATAGACTCAAAGAATCTGACAAGCGTCTCAAAGGGTATGCTCTTAAAGATCTTGCATGCAAGCTCTCTGTCGCGTCCGTGAACTATGCTCCCGACATCTTCCCTGTTTGAGACGATGTTGCACTTGCCGTTGCCCGTGACTGTGATCTTCTTTCCGGGCTTAGAAAGCTTTTCAAGTATCAGTACATTCGAACCGTTACGCGCGGCACAGATACCGGCAGTCAGACCGGACGCGCCGGCTCCGACAATGATGATATCGTAATTCTTCATAGGACCTCCCATCCGACTGAGAAACACGACGGCTGCCTTACTTTAGCAGCCTCAGTTTAACAAATATCTTACAGATCCTGTTGCCCATCGGCAGCTTCGAGAGTTCCTCGCGACCGACACCCTTAAGGACGATAAGGATCACAAAATACACAGGAATACATACAACTATGGCAACAACCGAGCTTACCGAAACATACAGTCCCGTCTTTACGAGCAGCTGATAAACCACCCTTCCGAACAGTCCCATAATAAGTGAAGATAAGAGCGGAAGCACGAATGTCTTTTTTAACTCCTGCCTGTAGCCGATCTCTTTGCTGAGTGCTCTGTAATTAAGAACACAAACGACGAGCGCATAAAGGATGTTGCAGATCATGAGCGCATATTCATCAAGTTCTGTAAAATAAAGAAGTGAGAATAACAGTGGAATATGTATTACAAGCGAAAGCGCCGAATGGATCACAGGCAGCTTAAGTCTGTTTATACCCTGGAGGACACCGTTTGTGAGTGTCGAGTAGGCAAACACCACAACAGCCACTCCGCCCCAGACAAGTATCTTAGCGGCGAGCTCTCCGTCACTTTTAAAGAAGAGTTTCATGATAGGCCCGGCAAAGAACGAAAGTCCGGCAGCGGCAGGTATCGCGATCATCATGTTGAGTTTCACGGTGCTGCCTGTCTTCTCTTTTACACCGTCTATATCCTTAGAAGTAAAAGCACTGCTCAGGACCGGAACTATAGAGACACCGAAGGCCGAAGCTATAGCAACAGGCATATTGTAAAGCCACTTATATTTATTGGCATAAGCTTCAAAAAGAACGGCACGGCTCGATTCCGTAACACCCTTGCCGCCAAGGATGCGACCGAACATAAAATCGTCTGTGATACCGCTCAGCTGATAAATGGTCTGACTGAGTATTATGGGCACCATAGTGGCGATAAGAAGCTTTAGAAGTGACTTGTAGGGAGTAACGGTATCGACAGCTGCGACATCAGTGTCTTCCTTTGAATCCTTCCTGCGTCTCACAAAGAAGAAGACGATCAGAAATATAAGGCCCGCAACAGCACCCGCAAGCGTACCCATCGTACCGCCCGCGGCACCCAAGGAAGCCTTTGAATAATCCGAAACAGCTTTGATAAAGAAAACAGCACTGACAACGCTGATAACGGCATTGACGATCTGCTCAACAACCTGTGAAACGGCTGTGGGGACCATATTCTTTCTTCCCTGGAACAGGCCTCTGATAACACCCATACAAGAGAAGACAAATATCGTGGGAGAAAGCACCTTAAGAGGCAGCGCCGCCGAAGGATAACCCATGGCGGAAGCGATAGGGTCCGCAAAGATAACAAGAATAATCGAGACAACAAGACCCGCAAGCGAGGAGAACAAAAGTCCCACTTTAAAAACTCTTTTGCCGTCGACAAATCTGCCCTGCGCACTAAGGGCAGAGATGATCTTTGAGATCGCAACGGGGATACTGTACGTAGAAACAAGCAGGGCGATGTTGTAAACTTCGTACGCCGTGCTGTAATAGCCCATGCCTTCACTTCCGACGATGTTCGTGAGCGGAATGCGATACAGCATGCCTATAAACCTTGTGACGATCCCCGCAACGGCAAGTATCAGTCCCTGGGTCAGATAATTGTTCTTCTTGCTCATTTTTTCATCCAATTCATTCGATCACTATCTTACTGAGGCGATGGTTCGGGAAGACAGATATAAACGTTCTTCCGGGATTGATGCTGAGAACCTCACCCGCTTCGTCATAATAACACATGAACCTGTTCTTCTCATTCTTCTTCCATGTGATCGGAACAGCTTTGCCGCCGGTGATATAGTAACCCTCACCCGACGAATCCTCGATGTCCATGTCCTGGTAACCGTTCTCGTCCTTGTTCCACTCCTTGACGAGCTGAATGATCAGATTGTCAAAGGTGAGCGGCGTCTCGGTATTCCTGTCGATATGAACATCATCGAACTGGTATCTGGTGTACTTACCCGAAGCCGCATCATAAACGAAATACGGTGACATGTAATCCGAGTAATTAAGTCTCACGAGGCTGGCGCCTGTGCCGCCCGTGGGAACAACGGTTTCCTCATTGAAAACAAAATGGTTGGACGTAAAGTCTTCGCTATGATCGGTCCTGAAGCCTGACTTTTCAACACCCTTTATGATACCGTCAAGAGAAGCGAAAGCGTTGTGCGGTGCCTTGATCTCCTTGTCTCTGTAGAATACGGTGTCACCGATGGCGTACGTACCCTCAAGATGATCGAGCTTCAGCTTCTTGATCTTCTTTGTCGCATATGTGGTCTCACCGAAATGCACGAAGATCGCGTCGTACTCGTCTGCAAAGCTTGCAAAGTAATGTCTTGCGCTGCGTACGGATCCTATCCTGTCCTTGCATGATGACTCATCCGTAAGGCCCTCAAAGATGCCCATAAGCCTTGTGATACCGCCTTCTGCGAGAGCTTCGTAGAGGATCTTCGCATCACCTATACCGCTCTGCGGATTGGCGACACCGATATTATTGAACATGATTGCGTATGGTCTTTTGGCAGCCACTTCTTCGGGAATCCATGTACCGTCGATAACACTGATCACTTCACCTTCGTGCGAAGGATCCGCGGGCTCAGGTTCGGGAGTCGGAGTGGGAGTCGGATCCACAGGCTCCGGTGTGGGTGTCGGCACTTCGGTCGGAATGGGTGTGGGCGAAATGTCACTCTCTAAAACAGTGGAAACGGGAGTTTCGGGCTCCTGTCCCGAGGGCAGAAAAACAATCAGACATACAACACCCGCAACAACGACCACGCTTGCCGCGATCGTCATGATAAGGTGGCTTTTAACGAATTCGATAATGTTGCCAAAAAAGTCTTTCATCTCGTGATCCCCGCACTTTCAAGAATTTCTTTTTGAATCTTTTCCATAACGGCTCTTTCATCATCATTCATATGATCGTATCCCAGAAGATGAAGCAGGCTGTGAACGATCAGGAAGTCAAACTCCCTGAGAGGTGCATGACCGTACTCTTCCGCCTGTGAAAAGACCCTCTGGGCACAGATCACGATATCACCGAGCATGATCGCGCCTGTCTCGGGATCGAGATATGCTCCCGGATCCTTCTCGACATACGAAAAATCAAGCGGTGCATCGTAATCAACCAGGGGGAAGGAAAGACAATCCGTGGTTGAATCTATATCGCGGAAACGCTTATTAAGTTCAGCCACATATTCCTGATCGGCGATACAGACATCAAGCTGGGCTTCGTAAGGCACCTTAAGTTGCCTGAGTGCTGCTTCGATGATCTTCTTTGCCTGGGTCCTGGGCTGAAAAGGAAACTTTACGCTGCTTTCGATATCAATCGTTAACCTGATAATAATCACCTCCGGCGGCTATCATGTAGTCTTTAATGCTATTGACCTCATCGGACGAGAATCCGGAATATCTGAGGAAGTTCTGTGTGTTTCGTACTTTAATGGTGTTCCTTACAACTCCTGCCCACGAAAGATCGACGTCTTCTCCCGTACTTCTGATCTTTTCTTTATTCTTCATGACGTAGTCGTAGGTGTTGATCATATCGTTGACAAGCATAACGATACCGGTCTCACGCATGATCGGAAATTCTATCTTTTTGACTGCCATCTGGGCAAGAGGCTTAAGAAGGTAATCAGGTACACTGTACTTGCCGGCAAGGATATCGAGATACTCGGATCCGAGTATCTTGCTCGCATCATGAATTATACCAAGTGCGTAGGCAATCTCAGTATCACATGAGATAGCTCCTGCAGCACCCGAAGACAGACGTGCAAGTGCAAGACTGTGTTCATAGACGTAAGGGTTATCAAGCTTGACCCTGACAAGGTACATAAACTCTTCCTTGCAGATGTCCGAGATCGTCATGACACTCTTCCTGTCGGTGACAGCGGAAAGCTTGTCCTGAAGCTCGTAGTTTTCATTGTAAACACGTGAAAGACGTTCCTCGAGCTTTTCGTAGTCCTCACGAAGAACGTAGTCATCAAGGTTGACACTCTCCGTGTCTGCCTGTCCTTTTTCGGTAAACATGAATGAATCCGAATCCTCAAGATCTGTGGAAGAAACAGCATCGGCGGGGATCGTGAACCTGATGGCAGAAGTACCGGCAAAACCTTTGCCGAGAAGCATAACAAGGAATCTGACACCTATAAGCGAGATGATACCGAACAGAAGCACAAACAGATGGTAAAGATTCAGGATATCATCGATAACGAAATCACACTCGATAAGAAGAACTATCGCGTAGAACACGATAACTATCAGTGCCGAGTACAGACTGTTCTTGAGTGTGAAAACACTTCTGGCAAAAAGAGTCACGGCAAAGATGAAAAGAATAGTCCCGACGGAAGGTATGACCGTAAACTCGGGGAAAAGCGCGGCATAGACATAGAGCATAAAAAGCGTGAGCGATGAAAGCGTGAAATTAAAGCACCCGGAAAACAGCGCTAAAAGCACGATGATCGCACACGAAACGATCTCCACATTACCGCAGTGGAGAAGGAAAAGACAGATCGAAGGTATAAGCATTAAAGCGAGTCTTGAAGAAGGGACACGCAGGATGTTCTCTTTATTTACATCGATATAGTAGATGAGCAGGAACCCAATGCTCAAAACAAAAGCACAACCGTAGATACAGTTCCTGACAGTGAGGATTTCAGCACCCGAAACATAAAGCCCCACTACGGTAGCGCACAAAAGCGAAGCAATAAGAAGAAAAGATATGTGTTTAAGCCTGTTTGTGATCACGGAACCTGTTCTGTCCTTTTGATCTGTTCTTTGCGGCATCGTTTTCCCTCTTTTCGTATTTTTCATAAGCTTCGACAATCTTCTGAACCAGCGGATGTCTGACGACGTCACGGCTTGTCAGATGAGCAAAGCCTATCCCCTCGATGTCTCTCAAAACCTTCATGGCTATATCGAGACCGCTCACTGCGGGCGGGGCAAGATCTTTCTGGGTAGGATCGCCCGTGATGATGGCTTTCGAACCGAAACCTATCCTTGTAAGGAACATCTTCATCTGGGCGGGCGTGGTGTTCTGTGCCTCGTCGAGGATGATAAAAGCGTTGTCAAGCGTCCTGCCACGCATATATGCAAGAGGCGCTACTTCGATCAGGCCCTTATCGGCATTGCGCTGATAGCTCTCGGCGCCCATGATCTGATAGAGCGCGTCATACAGAGGACGAAGGTAGGGATCGATCTTGCTCTGAAGATCTCCGGGAAGGAACCCGAGCTTCTCTCCCGCTTCGATCGCGGGTCTGGTAAGTATGATCCTTGAGACGTCACCCTTCTTAAAGGCCGTGATCGCCATCGCCATGGCGAGGTAAGTCTTGCCTGTTCCGGCCGGTCCGAGTCCGAAGACGATCATGTTGTCCCTGATCTTGTCAATGTACTCCTTCTGGCCGACAGTCTTGGGCTTGATGGGCTTTCCGGCAAGCGTAAAGCAGATCAGCTCTTTGTCGATCTCACTCACGAGCCCTTCTTTGTCTTCCATGAGAAGAGCAAGTGTGTATGAGACCTTCTGTTCGTCAATGGTGTTGCCGTTCTGCGCAAGCGCAGAAAGCTGCTCGAGCGCACGTGCGGCTTTTGTAACGGCCGACTCGCTCCCGATCACCTTGACACTTTCACCGCGGACTACAACATCAACAGAAAGTGCTTTCTCGATCACCTTCAAGTGTGAGTCGAACTGTCCGAAGACATTCGACATATGTGTGCCCGGTATATTAATGATCTTTTCGATCGATTCCATACAAGAATAACTCCCCGACAGAGAAAATGAAGACATAAACAGCAATATCTGCCTGTTCATGTTTTGTTATCATTATATTACTTAAGGCGTTAAAATTCAATATTTTCGCTGACCGCATTATCATAATCCGGCAGAACACCTGCACCGGATCAGCGAGAAAACTGTTGATGGCATGAAAAAAGAGCATGGTAAAAACCATGCTCTGATCACAAAACGGCTTACTTAAATTTTCTCTTACGTGCAGCCTCAGACTTCTTCTTACGTCTAACGCTGGGCTTCTCGTAATGCTCTCTCTTGCGAATCTCCTGCTGGATACCTGCCTTAGCGCAATTTCTCTTGAATCTGCGAAGAGCACTGTCCAGTGTCTCGTTTTCTTTAACTATTACGTTCGACATAGCCTCACACCTAACCTCCCTCCGGTTATGAATTGTGCATAAAAGTGATGGCTATTCCTAAAAGCACAGAAACATTATATCACATAAATCCCGTGCGTCAAGTAAAATCGCATCTCATCACAAATTAAGCGTTTCAAGTGTCAGATACGGAGCGATCCGACAAATGTTATTACTGTAAAAATTCACATATCTTATTGTACAAACTGTTCGGATCGAACGAAATGTGATCGCGGATATCGTTCGGACTTCCATGAGATAGGAATTCGTCAGGAAGCGAAAGGTTTAAGAACTTCCCTTTGAAACCCGAGCCGAGGATCATATCAGCGACCGCTTCTCCGAATCCGCCACGTTTAACGTTTTCTTCGCAGGTGATCAAAGCTCCTCCCCTGCCGGCGGCAGACAGCACCGTTTCTTTATCTATGGGACTTACAAAACGAACATTCACAAGTCCGGCTTTAATACCTTTTTCTTTTTCAAGACGGTCAAGTATCTCGTCCATAACCTTGACCATCCTGCCAACGGCAAATACAGTTACGTCAGAGATATCACGGATGATCTCGGACTTTCCGTACTCAACCGGAGCATCAAAATTCTCGAGCTTTTGGGTTGCTTTGTGTCTGGGGTACCTGATGGCCACAGGTCCGTCGTGCCTGAAAGCGAACTCAAGGAACTTCTTTAATTCCGCACCGTTCTTCGGTGCCATCACAGTAAGACCCGGTATCGAGGACAGGTACGAAAGATCGAATATACCCTGATGCGTTTCGCCGTCTCTTCCGACGATCCCGGCTCTGTCTACGGCAAACACAACAGGCAGCCGGTTAAGCGCCACGTCGTGAAGGATCTGGTCGTACGAGCGCTGGAGGAATGTGGAATATACAGCGACCACAGGTCTCATCCCGACTTTTGCCATTCCTGCGGCAAAAGTAACAGCATGCTCTTCCGAGATCCCCACGTCAAAGAATCTTCCGGGAAAATAATCCCTGAAACGCGAGAGACCGGTCCCGTCCGACATGGCGGCACAGACAGCAACGATACGGTCATTCTTCTTGGCCTCTTCTATAACGGCATCCGCAAACACATCCGTATATGTAACAACACCGTTGTTTTCCTTTTTGCGTCCGGTCTTTTTGATAAAAGGCTCAACACCGTGGAACATCCTCGGGTTGACCTCGGCGGGTCTGTAACCCTTGCCTTTCTTGGTGACTACATGAACGAGCACAGGATTCCTGCTCTTACCGGCTGCTTCAAAAGCCTCAAGCATGAGCGGAATGTTATGCCCGTCAATGGGACCGATGTATGTTATACCCATGTTCTCAAAGAACATGCCTTTTACAAACAGACTCTTGATCGAGTTCTTGGAATTCCTGATCTTGTCAACCAGCTCGTCACCGATCACCGGGATCGAAGAAAGTCCTTTTTCAACAGATGACTTGACCGAATTGTAGCCCGAACCGGTCCTGAGCTTACCGAGATATGCAGCCATACCGCCGACATTCTCGGAGATCGACATCTTGTTGTCATTTAAAACAATAATCATGTTGGACTTAAAACGTCCAGCATTATTGAGTGCCTCATAGGCCATTCCGCCGCTTAAAGCACCGTCTCCGATCAGAGCGACGACCCTGTAATCCTCGCCCATCAGATCGCGAGCCTTGACCATTCCGTCCGCTATAGATATCGAAGTCGAGCTGTGACCCGTATTGAACGCATCACAGTCGCTTTCGGATGTCTTGGGGAAGCCCGAAAGACCTCCGAACGAACGAAGAGTCTCGAACCTGTCCTTGCGCCCCGTGAGGATCTTGTGTGTATATGACTGATGTCCCACATCAAAGATCAGCTTGTCCTTAGGCAGATCAAGAAAAAGATGAAGCGCCATCGTCAGCTCCACAACTCCGAGGTTGGAAGCGAGGTGCCCGCCCGTAACGCTCACATTGTTGACGAGGAAGCTTCTGATCTCGCGCGCAAGCTCCTTATAATCTGCGGGATCGACCTTTTTTATGTCACCCGCTTCGTTTATCGTATCAAGGATACTCATATCAATGTACCTTCCAATATCTTAAATCATAAAAAGTTTATCAAAGAGGTTTTCGAAGGCAGTCTTGTCTCCGGGCAAAACCTCAAGTTTGCTCTTCATCTCACCGTACAGCTCGCCGATCCTCTCTTTGGCAGCGTCAAGACCAAACAGTGAAACAAAAGTCGCCTTGTTGTTCTTTTCATCGCTTCCGATGTCTTTACCGAGTTCTTCAAAAGAAGCCGTCACATCGAGGACATCATCCCTGATTTGGAATGCAAGTCCCATGAGCCTTCCTATATCACCAAGAAGCGAAACAGCGGACTCGTCTGCTCCTGCAAGGATAGCACCGCAACAAAGAGCCGCCTCAAAAAGTTTTGAGGTCTTCAGCTCGCAAAGTGTGGCAAGCATCTCGCGGTCGGGCACACGCTCATCACCGAAGCCCTCGACATCAAGTACCTGTCCTCCGATCATACCGAACGCCCCGGCATTCGTAAACAGTACCCTTGCCGCATGCATGAAATTACGCATGTTGTCCATATAGTAATCGGGTTTGTTCTTCTCAAGCTCTTCTCCGGCACGCGTGATCAGTTCCATCGAGTAATTAAGTAGCGCGTCTCCTGTAAGTATGCCCATGGCATGCCCATAACGCTTATGTGTCGTCAAGGCACCTCTTCTGAACTCGTCATTATCCATGGCCGGAAGGTCATCGTGAACGAGTGAATAACCGTGGATACACTCTATAGCGCATGCAAAAGGATGTGCAGTATACTTCTCAAGTTCCCTGTCATCGGAGAAGAGTCTGAAGCTCTCTATGAGCATGATGGCACGCAGCCTCTTGCCTCCTCCGAGCACACTGTATCTCATCGCTTCGCTCAAAAGTCCGTATCCCTCACTCGCGGCGGGCAGGCACTTTTCGAGCATTTCTTCTATCGTCTGCAGATCTGTCACTGTAATACCTCGAAATATTATTTGTCAGAGCTGTCGAGAACCTTAAGTTCTTTTTCTACTCTGTCTATCTTCTCGGAGCACTCCTTGATGAGAGTAACTCCCTTTTTGTACTTCTCAAAGGAATCTTCAAGGCTTTCGGCAGGATCTTCCATCTCACCGATCAGCTTCTCTATCTCCTCGAAGTAATTATTTATACTTTTTTCTTCTTTTTTCTCTTTTGTCTGTGCCATATAAATCCTCTTCTGTCTTTAAACCAAATAAACTTCAACTGTCAGACCGCCAATCCGGTCCATAACTTTTACAATTTAATTGTTTTCAGCTTTTATCTGTACTCGTATCGGACACAACAGCGCTCACAGTTCCGTCACTGACACGAAGCGAGATGTTTTGTCCTGCCTTAAACTGATGTGCCTTTGATAGATTCCTGCCCTTCTCATCCGTTACGTAAGAAAAACCCTTTTCAAGCATCCCGAGCGGCGAGCGGGCCTTTAAAAGCTCCGTGACTCTTTGAAGCCTTTGCAGGGTATTGCTCCTCTTTGACTCAAATACCTGCTTCACTCTGCCGTCAAGTCCGTCAAGTCTCATGCGCATGTTATCGAGCACTCTTGAAGGATCATGCGAAGCAACTTTTGCTTTCAGCGCTTCATGCCTGTGTCTCACGAGCATTACCCTGTCATTCATCACCCTGCCGAGCCTCATCCGTAAAAGATCAAGCTTCTCATCAACCATTGACAGATCAAACACAGCGAGCTGAGCTGCGGCAGTCGGAGTGGGAACACGGACATCTGCGGCGAGATCTATAAGCGTTGTGTCCGTTTCATGTCCGATCGCGCTGATTACGGGTACAGGGCAATCCGCCACGGCTCTGACTATCCTTTCATCATTGAAGCAGAACAGATCCTCGTAGGAACCTCCGCCTCTGGCGATAATGATCACGTCAGGTTCTTCAGGCAGCAGTCTCATGAGCGCTTTGCAGACAGATTCGGGTGCGTCGGCTCCCTGAACGACCGCAGGTGAAAGTACGAGCTGTGCGAACGGATTTCGTGACCTCGCAATCCTCATGATATCCTGAAGTGCGGCAGCGGTACGTGCCGTAACAACTCCGATCTTCTTTGCGAAGGCGGGGATCTCCTTCTTCCGGTCCGGATCAAAAAGCCCTTCGGCCGAAAGCTTGGCTTTGAGTCGCTCGAACTCTTCATAGAGAGCTCCGAGGCCCTCCTGAGCGATCCTGTCGGCATACATCATGTACTTGCCGTCACGCTCATAGACGCTGATCTGTCCCGAGACTACTACGCTCATTCCGTCTTTTAATACAAAAGAAAGACCGGCACGCCTGCCGGCAAACATGGCACATGCAAGCTGTCCGCCCTTATCTTTGAGCGTAAAATAAATATGACCCGCGTCGGAGTATTTACAATTTGAGACCTCTCCGTTTATGCTGACATATCGAAGAGGACCGTTCGTATCGAAGATCCTCTTTATGTACGCATTTATCTGAGAGACTGTGTAGACTTTATTGCTCGTGTTTGTCATTTTCCTGTTTTTCTTTGATAAGACTCGAGAGAATACCGTTTACAAATCCGTAGGACGACTCGTTACATCCGTACTCCTTGGCAAGCTCAACGGCCTCGTTGACAGCAACTTTGTCGGGTACAGCCTCGTCGTATAGGATCTCAAAAGCAGCAAGACGAAGGATATTAAGGTCCATCCTGCCGATACGCGAGAGCTTCCAGCCCTTAGCAACACGTGAAATGATACTATCGATAGCACCGAGCTTGTCAACGACCAAAACATAACGATCCATGATCTCTTTGGACGTCTTTTCGTCTTCGATCTCGGCAAATAACGACAGATAAAGACCGTTCTGTTCGTCGATCTCGTCCTTCTCGTGGAACTCGCGCATATAAAGCATCTTGATAAGATGGTCTCTTAATTCTCTTCTTTTAAGAGGCGGCTTGCCAACCGACTCCTGTTCAATGCTGTTTGTCATGGTACACCTCAAATATACTTGTAAATAGTTCAGACAATGATCTCAACAACGTGGATATTGACTGCTACGACCTTAAGTCCGGTCATATTCTCGATTGCTGTCTTAACCTTGTCCTGGATCTGACTTGTAACATCGGGGATCCTGAAACCGTACCTGATGTTGATAAACAATTCTGCGGTAACCTCATCACCGTCAATAGCGATCCTGACGCCCTTTGAACTGTTCTTGATACCAAGCTTGCCGACGATCTCGTTGGTGATGTTGCCGGCCATCGAATCCACTCCGTCAACCTCCGAAGCTGCAAGACCGCTAATGGTAGCTACCACATCATCCGAAATCTTGATCTGGCTTTCCGATACGAAATCATTGTCTTTGTCTGCTTTATTCATCAGAAATCTCCTTCACTCTACAATCACTGTATGAAAGATATTTTATCATGGTTATATCTTTTTGAAAAGCACGTGTTTTTGTTCGTAACATAATATCTCGCAGAGTTGCTTTCCGATACGTCATGTTAGACTTCAAATTAATAAATTATTTCTAAAAAACTCACAAAAATCCTCGAATTACTTGAATGATTTTAATATTTGTGGTATACTATGCATTAAGAAATAGGATCGTTTATTCAACCGATCGGAAAGGAGGTCGAATGAATAACAGTTTAAGCCCGATCACCGATTTAAAGAATGAATTCGAGCTCCTTATCAAGATGCTCGACAAGATCGAGATCGATAAGTGCGAAGAGGCGTTCAACAGTCTTTTCGAACGTTCGTTACCCTACTACATCGATGAACAGATCAGTTATGCGTACGACCTTTTCCTTATCTACGATCTTGACAATTCCGCCGCGATCCTCAAAAACGTTATCAGACATCTGAATTTTTATTGTCAATAAGACGAACCCATGGGGACGGGGGTTGTGGTGGTCCCTTGGGGACGGGGGTTGGTGGACCATTGGTGTTCATGGTCCACAACCCCCGTCC
>JAEEGF011580922.1_pt1 | contig 20833 bp, 6 predicted proteins | sample 9134171 | NCBI WGS metagenome assembly JAEEGF01 (sample SAMN16246542, study PRJNA631951) | gut metagenome | biome: gut microbiome; feature: rumen; material: AP-attached | host: Bos | place: Iran: Karaj | collected 2018-10
CTGATTTTCCACGGAGAAAAGGTTTTGATGGAATCACGTACAGATAGCGATCGATGGGCTTTCATAGGCGGAGGATTATTTCTTACAGAAACACTGATGGAATGCGTTATCAGAGAAACAAAGGAAGAAACGGGGATAGAACTGCAAGAACAAGATATTGTGTTCAAAAAGCTATTCGATGATCCTTCAATTATCATAGAATACCCAGACGGCAATATTATAAGAAGCATGATGGCAGTATACCAGACAGAACTAAAAGAAGCTCCTACACTACAATGTAGCGAAGAGTCAAAGGAACTAAAGTTCTTCACGCCTGATGAATTAAAAACATTAAGTGTGGTGGAGACTCACATACCTATTTTGGAAGAATTCTTTCCAGAAGTATCCAAATAAAGGGGGTATAATTAGGTTACGAAACGAAACTAAAAAGTTACGTTTCGTAACCTTTTCTATTGCCAAAAATTAACGCGGTTCATATAATGTGCACATCAGAGTCGACACTGATAAGGAGCAGAGGTAATGGACAAGACAGATGAGAAGATCATAGACCTAATAAAAGGAAATGCTCGTATGAGCTACAAGGAAATTGGTGATTCTATTGGAATGTCACGAGTGGCTGCCAAAAAAAGGATGGATAAACTTGAAAAAGAGGGTATCATCTGTGGCTACAACACATATGTAAAGCGCAGCAATGACGTAATCATGTTTGCGGATATTATCACCAAGCCTGGATGTTTTGACAGTGTTTGCGATTACATCGGAACCAGGACAGCATATATCAGGCAGATTTTCACTACTCGCAAAGAAAATCAGATTCTTTTTGTGGCCGTATCTGATTCAGCCCAAAACCTCAAGTATTTAATGGAGAGGATTGATAAGGACTGTAGAGGCAAATTGGAGGAATTCCATTGCCGACAGATCCAGGACGTCCTCAAAGATGTATACGGAGGAATTAAATATGAACGCAGATCAGAGTCAGACACTTTCGCAAATAATACACCAGATAACGGGGAACAGCATTCATGAGAAGAAACAGAAAGGTGGAAAGTTCTATTTCAGAATTTACCTGACATCAAAGCTAAGTGAGACCCCAATAGAGGCACTGGACCTCAGCGTTAGAGCATATAACAGCTTGAAGAGAGCCGGCTATGGAACTATTGGAGAACTGGCTGAGGCAATTGCTTCAGGAACAGATATAAGCAAGATAAGGAATTGCGGTGTTAAGAGCCGTAGAGAAATAATGGAAAAACTCTGTTTATATCAGTATAGCGTGCTGTCAGAGGAGAGGAAGAGTCAATATATCCAGGAAGTTGTACAGCTTAATGAGAGGGCACACTAAAGACAGAAGAGCAGAAACAAAGAATTAGGCATGCTGAGCCTGGAGAATAATGGATTATGCTTCAGATAATAGCCGGAACAGATGTTTGTATATCAAGGGAGGATTATAGCCCTAATAGCGTGGTAGTCTAGAACCACAAGGTAAAGCAGGATAAAGTTTTTTTGCCAAAACAGAAAAATAGAGGGGGCCAAGCAACTGCAGTTAACATTTATCCAAAAGCCCCCAGGCTTTACCGTTATAGTAAGATAACGCACATTTAACCTTACGACGTAGCTGAGGACTATTGGAACGATAATCATTAAGGAGGAAACGAACATGACAGGACCTTTTGATAGACTATTTGGAAACGGACCATTTGATTTAAACCATGATGGAAAGATAGACCCTGCTGAGACGGCTTTTATAAACGATACTTTCTATGAGGAGAATCATCTTACTTCAGCGAGAAGCTATGAATATGAAGAAGAGGGCGATCCTTTTGACGAGATTGAGTTGGCAGGCCTTGATCGAGATGATCTGGAATTCATGGATGAAGATGAGCGCAGAGAAGCACTTGAAGACGCCGGACTCGATCCTGATGATTTTGATGATGAATTCTGATTCATTATTCTTTTATCCATGATTCTTTCTACGGAGAAACCGGTGATAATCGGAGATGAGTCAATGCGGGTATATAAGAAAGGGGATTACGGGAATGAAGGAATTTATTATAGAGAACGGTATAGTAGTTGATGACATTGACAGTATTATGAATGGCCTTGCGGACATAGGCAATCCGGCAGTCGCTGATCCGGAAACTATTAGAAAATTCATTACAAGTGAAAAATCCACCAAATTTTATATAGATAAAAAATGCACCGCAAAGATGCAACCGGATCGAGATACGGTATATCTTTGGCTGGATACCGGTTTGGTGAATGACTACGGTAATCCAATAATGATCTCGCTGCTAAGAGATAGCTATGGCGTATACAGCGGCCACTATTTCGGCACTATGGATACTTTGGCCAAAAATATAAAGAGTTTTTTTCCCAGGAATGCAAAAGACATAAGCCGTAACCTGAACAATCTTAAGAACAAATATCAGAACAAGATTGCGGAAAGAGAGCATGTTCACATCGGGGATGAAAAACAATACCTTGTTAAACTGTGTAACGGTGAGGCCGGCCAGACAGAGATAGAGACCATCATCAGTAAGCTCGACATAGATTTCTGGGATCCGGTGATTGAGCCCGCAGAAGAGTTTGAAGAAATCATGGAAAAAGAACTATCTGATTCAGTGCCGGATATGTCCCTCCGCGAAGAGGAGATTACCATTGGAATTCTTTTAGATGCTTTAGATGCCCGTCAGGCCTACATAAATGAGCTTTTAGATGAACTCAAGAAATTACATGAAGACAAGGCCAAGCTCCGGGAATTGGAAGAGCACAATAAGGAACTTGAGCAGACTCTCGTAGATATAAGAAAATACAACGAAGAGCACAGCATTAAGGAGGAGAACCCTACGCCCGCTCAGAATGGCCACGATCTTTTGGGAAGAAGAGGAAAGATCCTTGTTCTCGGAGCTTCTGCACTGGATACCAAGGTCATGAACGGAATCGCTAAGCTCTACGGCTTTAAGAAGGACGACTTTGACTACGAGCTTGATTATTCAAAGCTTGTCAGCTTCGCCGGAAGATGCAACAAACTTGAAAGCTACTCCGCTGTAATCCTTGGCGCCTGCCCCCACAAAGTCCAGAACCTTGGCGACTGGTCAAGCTTCATCGATAAGTGCAAGAACATGGATAGCATGCCCATAGCCATTGACGCCAGAAGCAAGGTCGGCGAACTCAAGGTTACGAAAGAATCTTTCAGGAATGCCTTGTTAGAAATCTGTAAGAAGTTGGCATAAACGGACTCTGGGGTCGGGGGGTGTTGGCCCATTGTCGCGCTATGGACCCCATGGCCCAAAATGCCAGCCTGGGACTTATTTTTTTATCTTCTTGCAAAGCCTTTTCGATTGTGATATTTTAATATGGCTGTGACGTTCTGTCACAATTTCAATTCCAATCAGGAAAGGCTATGCACTTCATGCATATGCTTATTTTCAATGAATTAGGGTTTTGAAGTAATAAAGAGAGGAGCATATGTGTATGCAGGAAGAAAAAGTAGCTAAAGAAAAGCTATCTCCATTGTATTCTGAATTTGCCTATGATGACGCCTTCAGAACAATGGAAACGGAGTGCGATGACATAGTAATTCCGTTTGTTAATTATTTTTACAATGAAAGCTATGATAAAACAGCTGTCATTACGAGAATGAGAAATGAGCATTTCATCGAAAACCAGGACAAGTCCGATGAAAAGAGGATAACAGATTCTCATTTTTCAATAACCTATAAAGGAGTAAGCAAGAAGTACCATTGGGAATGTGAGAGCCGCAAATATGACGGATCAATGTTGGTGAAGCTTTTTGAGTATGACTCGCAGATTGCCGTTGACGGCAGTCGTGTAAGAGGTTCAGTGCTTCGGGTGAGTTTCCCCAATACCGGGCTTCTGCTACTGAGAAAAACAGAAAAGATTCCGGATAAGGCGACCATCATCATTGACACTCCGGGTGGCGCAGTGGAGTATAATGCAATAATTGCAAAAGTATCAGATTTTACGATTGATAGTATTTTTGAGAACAGGTTGTATCTGTTGATTCCGTTTTACATTTTTAATTATGAGAAGCACTTTAAGGCTATCAATACTGATTCATCCAGGACAGAAGAACTTGCAGAAGTCTATCGAACAATAATTGCCAGGCTGGATAAAGAGCTGAATTCAAGCAACTTGTCAGCATATTCCTACGGTGTTATCATAAGGTTAACACACAAGGTACTGTACAAACTTACTATGAAACATAAAGCTGTTCAGGAGAAAGTAGGTGGTGTTATGGGCGGAAAAGTTCTAGATTTGCCGGAAGTACGATTATACCATCAGGGCGTTGAAGAAGGCGAAAGACAAGGTGAAAAGAAGGGCCTTAAGAAAGGGCTTAAGCAGGGCCTGACAAAGGGCTTACAGCAGGGCGAGGCAGAACGTAAGAAATTAAAATCTGAGAATGATGAGCTTCGCAGAGAGATAGAAGAGTTAAAGGCTAAATTGAAATAAGTAGGAAGTCATGGGGCTGGTTCAAAAATGAATCAGCCCCCTTACATATAATTGAAAAGGAAAGAATAAAAGAGATGGTAAAAAAGATAATCAGAGACCAGTTCTTTTTACAACAAAAATCAGTGCCTGCCAGCTCAGCACGAGCATAACCGCTTACCGAACCACCAGGAGGGGTACCCTTAAGAGAATGCGTATTATGACGCACAAAGTGTCTGTACTAAAGAATGAATTAGTATTGCAACGAAGAAGGAGAGAAAGGATTAATGCTTTTGGGACCTGATGTAGCAGAGGGAACAAGAGTGGGAAAAAGAATCTATATAGGCTTAAGACATAAAACATCACGCACATAATATGCAAGATTCCGAACGAGCTTATAAGTTCCTCCACAGTTGGCGGATACCCATGTCTGCGGGTATAATTTCCGACAAATTCTGCGATTTGTGATTCAAGTTTTTCCATTTGTGAAATCCCCTTTAATACATATTTATAGTAAAAAAATTAAAGCATTACGTTTCATAAAACCATTATGAAAGATTTATGGCAAAAAACTCCCCCACCCCTCATGAGTGAGGGGCAGGGGAGTTGAAGTGCCGCAGGCACTTTTTTGTTGAAAACTCATAACAAATTTATTGATTTTTGGTAAAAATTCTATAAACAAATTCTAACAAAAGTGTTAGAATTATGTTTCGTATGGGATATTATTGAACGATAAACATAAGGAGGAAGTGTTATGGCAATTAAGCGATTTATTTCTATCGCGCTTGCTGGATTGATGGTTGTGACATCAATTAACGTCGGAGGAATTCAGGCGTTTGCAAGTGAAGCTGATCTGGATAGTATCACTATCACAGAGTCAGCAGATGAGTCAAACTTTGAGAGCGAAGATGTTCTTGAAGATTTGACCGTGGAAGAACAGCAGCCTGATGAAACTGCTGAAGATTCAGAAATCGTTGTCGAGGAAGATGAGGATGCTATAGAAGAAGCGTCTGATAATACCCTTGACGAAGAAAATGAGACGGTTTCAGTGAAATTTAACGCAAACGGTGGTCGCTTCGAAAACGAAGAGGAGACTCTGGAACTTTTTATCAAAAAGGGAGGAGTGCTGTCTGAGACTATAGATCTGCCCATAAAGGACGGATTTAAGTTTGATGGATGGTTTCTTGATGAAGAACTCACCAGGGAAGTAGACCTTGCAGAGTATGCGTTTACGGAAAATGCCGTTCTTTTTGCAAAGTGGCAGGAACTTGCTACTGAGGAAGATGGAGAGGGTGCTCAGTTTGCAGAAACTGTGTGGACCATTCTTGATGCAAATGGCGGTGTATTTCCTGACGGAAAGACTACGGCTAATGTTACATGGGAGACTAAATATCTGAATGAAGAAAAGTTTAAGCCTACTCATGAAACTAAGATTTTTATTGGCTGGTTTGCTGAACCTGAATGTAAAACTGCACTTTCAGATACCTATAATATTTATAATCTGAAAGAATATCCTGAACAGGGAACTACTGTTTATGCCGGATGGTCCGATTATTATACTGTTACATATGTATTTGGTACAGAAACAGGAACTGACCCAATTAAAAATTCAGGATACTTTTGGGATACATCTGACTATAGTAATAAAAAGAGAGTTAGAAAATTAGAGTATAAGGTGCCTCAGGGGGATACCTTAAATAAATATCGTCCTTCATCTTCATATATAAGGAATACTGATCTTCACTATTCCTATGACAATATGTATCTTGATGAAGACAGAACACAAAAAGTTTATTCTTTATACAGCTATAAACCTACACAGGATACTACTCTTTATGCAGGTTACACAAATAATAGTTATATAGTAACCCTTCATTCAATTGATCCTAAAGGCTATTTTGTAAATGACAGATATGAATGGGAGGAAAACGACGAAGGAAAGTACGAAACTATGACGTACAGGGCCTATAAGACTTCTACCATTTATATAAATGTTAGTGAGAATTATGTTCGCAATGAAGATCCAAGAATGGCTGTAGAGCAGCTTTATTTTGATAAGGAATGTAAAAATCCTTTTCCAAAAGATGACTATGGCTATTATAGATATAAATTTGAAGAAGATACCGATCTATACATAAAGTGGGCTGCAACAAATAAGGTTGTAACCTTTGACCTTAATAGTTCCACCGGTTATTTCCAAATATGGAATTCTTCTTTAAGTAAGTATGAAAATTCGAAAGAATCCAAGAAGATTGGTACTGACGGTACTGAACGCTACTACAATCTTAATCAAGTATGCAATACTGATCTTCATTACAAGTTCCTTGGATGGAGTAAGAATAAGAGCGCAACAGCTGCAGATGAGGGATTTGAGTGTGAAAGTGAAGGTGGATCATCGAATTTTTATGCAACATTTACTTCAGATACTACTCTGTATGCAGTTTGGGATAAAAATGCATATAAAGTAGCTACTTTTGATGCCGGCGAAGGAACCTTCAAGGTATACGAAAATGGTGACTACGTATGGAAGAGTAAGCAATCTTATCGTACTAAAGAAGACGGCAGGCTGGATGATTATCCCTATGATGCCGAACCTAATGATCCAAAAAAGATATTTGCAGGATGGTATGACGGATCTACCAGAGTCGAATCTTTATATAGCTATGTTATAGCTAAGGACACTACATTTACAGCGCGTTATGCTACAGCGTATACAGTCACATTGAATGCCAATGGTGGTTACTTCTATGACTACAGCACTGAGCAGAATGTGCCTAAGCAGGTAAGAAGGGTTGCTGCAGGAGATAAAGTATATTTAGAAACCCCAAAGAATGATAACGATGTTACCTTTGGCGGATGGTACGCAGATGAAAAGTTCACTACGCTGTTAGGTTATTCGTTTACGCCAACCGGTGATACAGAAGTATATGCAAAGTGGCTCAACAACTATAAGGTTACTTTTGATTGCGGTGACGGAAAGATAGGAAGTGAATCAAGCGTATCTTTCTCAGCTGTAGAAGGAAGGACTTTCGGATCAAATAATTCCTTACCTTCAAATCCTGTTCCAAATGATTCATCAAAAGTATTCCAGGCGTGGTACAGTGATGCAGATTGTACACCGGCTAACAGACTTACCTCAAATGATATTCTTGAATACGTAGTAAACGGCAATGTGACATTCTACGCAAAGTATGTCAATGCCTATACCGTTACATTTGATGTTGGTACAAACGGCGGTTCTTTTGTTTCTAAGAGTGGATCTGAATATTCTGTAAAGGTTGCTCAGGGAGAGGCTATAAGAAGCAAGGCTCCGACAGTAAAGTCTACAGAAACAAAGGTATTCAAAGGCTGGTTCACAGCAGCAGAGGGCGGAGAAGAAGTTAAAAATATTTATAGTAAAGCTGTAGAAAGCGATATGAAACTGTATGCACAGTTCATAGAGTGCTATGTGCTTACATTCCATGCTAATCAGGATGGTGCTCTTCTCGACGGAGGTGTATCTGAAGTAAAGGTTCTCGTTACAAAGGGTACTGCTTTTAGGTACGGAAGTTCAGAGGAAGAAAAAGATAGTCTTTTCCAGGGACCCAAGGTGGATACTACTAATGTAAAAACAGGGAATATCCCATTTTACTACAATGGAAAAGAAAATGTGGGCTGGACAACAAAAGCAGATGGAACCGGAGATACATATGTATTTGGAAGGTACAACCATAGCTGCTATCTTGAGAACGGATCTTATTACAACTTCAATATGTATGGCTTTATTCCTACCAATGATATGGATTTCTACGTTAAGTGGGGAGAGCCTGTAAATGTTATCTGGGATCCGAACGGTGGAACATTTAAGAGCGAATCATCTTATGATGAAACGTATGGAAAACTCAATAGTAAAGGTCAGAGAGTTATAACTGTTCCCAAGGGAGTAAGATTTACAATGCTTAGCAAGCCTTCTGAGTATATGATGGATACAATCCCTGAGGGAATGACCGGTTGTTCCTTCTATTATACAGATAAAGATGGTAAGGATTACATAGCTTCGGATTATGTTATTAACAGCACACTGACAGTTTACGCAAAGTGGTATAAGTCAGGCAGTGGAATCAGTACAGAAAGAAAGAAGATCACTTTCCATGCCGGAGAAGGTTATTTTGGAAGTGTAACCAGTAAGGTCACCGAAGGCAGCTATACTTTGAATTCAAAGAGTTATACTTCAACTCCGAGTATTGATGACCCCACAAGAGCATTTCTTGGATGGTATAAAGACGAAAAGCTTACTGTCAGATATCCTGAAGATCAGCATTATGATGTGGGAAGTTATTACATCGTATTGAAACAGGATGTAACAGATCTTTATGCTAAGTATGGACCTACAGCTACAGTAACTCTTGATGCAAATGGCGGATACTTTGATGCTGATGACAGCAGAACCAAAGATCCCAGCGAGAATCTTCGAGAAATTACTCTTTTGAAAGCAAAACCGGAAGCATCAGGTTACGGTATACGAATATCAAACTATAACAAGAGAATCAGACGTGACGGAGATAAGATTTTTGCCGGATGGTACTACAACCCGGAGTGCACTGAAGATAAAAAGGCTACTATTGTCTCAGACGGCTCATATGAATACTTTATTCCGGAAAAAAATACAACACTATATGCAAAGTGGATTGACTATGAACTTCCAACGAGCATAAAGATAAAGGGTGCAAAGGATTATTCCATTTCAATAGGAGATAAGTTTAAACTGGATGCGGTCATTGCTCCTGAATCTGTTGCAAAAACACAGGATGTACACTGGTTTTTGTCTAGCACTACATCCTATGACAGCAAGCAGATTAAGGCTAATCCTTACTATATCAGGCCTATAGTTCTTTCAACTGATGGACATGTTACCGCCCAAGCTGCAGGAACTGTTACTGTATATGCAGAGGTAAACGGTGTAAGGTCTGAAACTGTAAGAATATATGTATCCGCAGGTGATGTTGAGACCTCTATTACAGTATCATCTTCCAATGTTGAACTTGAGGTGGGAGATACTGCAGATATTACTGCATCGGTTACTCCCGCATCAAAAGCAAGTTCAGTAAAGTGGACTTCCGGAAATACCAAGGTTGCAACCGTAGATCCTGCTACCGGATCAAGCACCAGAATTACAGCAGTTTCTGCCGGAAAAGCAACGATTAAAGCTACGGTTGACGGTAAGACAGCGCAGGTTAATGTAACAGTAACCGAAAAGCTTCTTCCGATTGAACTTAGTCCCAGCACTATGTCTCTTACAGCAAGTGAGGGCGTTACAGGTACAATCAGCGCAACCCTTGCAAAGGATTTCAAGGGAAAGACAGTCCTTTGGTCAAGCTCCGATACTGAGACGGCTACAGTTACAGCAGATACAAATGACAGTACAAAGGCTGTTGTTGATCCCGCTGATGATATTGATGAAGAGAAAGAAGTTACTATTACAGCTACTATTGAAGGAACTGACAAAGCGGCTGAATGTAAGGTTACAGTAAGACCTGTAGGAAAGGCAAAGGAACCTGTAGCAGATGTGGCTTCAGAGAGCGTTGTTAAGAAAAATACTCTTGTAAACCTTGTTACAGAAACACCGGATGCTGACATCTTCTATACAACAGATGGAACAACCGAGCCTTCAACCAAGGCCGACGAAAAGACTATGCTGTATTCTGATGCCATCAGAATTACAGAGGATGTTACTATCAAGGCTATAGCTGTTAAGGAAGGACTTAAGCCAAGTAAGGTTGTTACCTTCAAGTATACTGTTGATAAGGACTGGGGCGATATAGGTGAGACTGCACAGAAGGATATCTTTGAGGATAAATTCGAAAATGTTCCTTCCGGAGTATGGTTCCTTATCGATGGAAAGAAGTATGAGAATGCAGGAGATACTGAATTTGCCATCAATTATAATGGTGACAAGCTTACATTCAGTGATAAGATCCTTGTTTTCAATAATACAAGAAAGCTGATTGAAAACAGAGACTATACCGTAACATATGCAAATAACGTAAATGCTGGGGATGTAAAGGCAGCTAAGACTCCTTCCTTTACAATTAAAGGAATGGGAACCTTTAACAGCGCAGCTAAATTTACTTTTGCAATTACTCCCGAGGATATAAACAATGCAGCAATCACATCCGAGAAAGTTGTAACAGTTGTATCCGGAAAGACTAAGCTTTCAGTAACAAAGCCTGTTGTAACTTACAGCGGAAAGAAGCTTTCAGCAGGTAAGGACTATGATCTATCCTACAGCGCTGATGCAGCTACAGTTCTTAATGATCCTGAAAAGACATATACTATAAGTATTGTCGGCAAGGGAAATTTTGAAGGAACTATTGCGGATGCAGTTACTGTCAAGACACTTAAGAAAGACGCTACAGTCGTTCAGGTAAGTAAGCTTAAGGTTGACAGCAAGAAGCTTAATACAACCTATGACAAGAATAATACTGTAGATGTTGCAAAGGCATTTGAGGACGGAACCGCAACTGTTAAGGACGGAAAGACCGCTCTTGTTTACGGCAAAGACTATACAGTAGTTCCCGGTGAAGATAACACATCAGCCGGAAAGCACAGCTTTGTAGTAAAGGGTATCGAGAAGGCAGAACTTGCAGAGGGCGAAAAGAACTACATCGGCGAGAAGACCGGTACTTATGAGATCAAGGGTACTGCAATCAATAAGGTTAAATTTGAGGGCTTCAAATCATCTGTAGAATATACAGGAAAGGCATTTGAACTTAAAGATTTCGGTGGCGATAAGCTCGTTGATAAGTCTACCGGCGCTACACTTGTAAAGGATACAGATTATGAAGTCGAATACAGCAATACCGGAGTAGTTGGTAAGTTCAATGTAGTTTATACCGGTAAGGCAGGATATACAGGCACAGCTAAGAAGGTGGTTACCGTTAAGGCTCGCAAAGCTACAGGACTTACTATCACTGTAAATGACGGAAATGATGTTACCTTCGTTAAGTCAGGGGCTAAGCCGGAGGTTACAGTTAAGCTTGGTGATACAGAACTTCTTAAGGGGGTTGATTACTCTGTAAAATATAAGAACAATGCAAAGGTATTGTCAAAGAATGCCGGAAAGGGTGCTCCTACTGTTACCGTTAAAGGTATCGGAAACTATGCAGGAACAACTGCAACTCAGACATTTACAATTGTTCAGGCTGATGTGAGTCAGGTGAGTGTAGTTGCAAAAGATGTTGTTTATAAAGGAAACGGAAAAGCCGGATATGCTTTATCCAAGCCTCAGCTTATGGATGACGGAAAAGCTGTTTCTGCAGGAAAAGATATCAACAAGCTTTCCAAGGATCCTTATGAATATACATATCTTGCACAGACTAAGCTTGATGACGGAACACTAAGAGCTGCAGGAGATACCGTAAAGAAAGAGGATAAGATTCCTGCAGGCACTACAATTGAAGTAAGAGTAAAAGTTACCTGCCCTGCAAACAGCACATATAAGTCAGCTGAAGGCGGCACATGGCTTACAGGCTATTACAGAATAGCTTCAAGTGATATTTCCAAGGCCAAGATCACTGACAAGAACGGAAAGACTCTTACAATGACTGTTAACAACGGAGAGCCTGTAAAGATTACAAAGTCTGACATAAAGGTTACCGTTGGCTCAGGAAAGAAGGCAGTAGTACTTAAAGACAGTGATTACGATATTGTTTCCATCACAAATAATACCGGAGTTGGTAATGCAACAATTACAATTCGCGGTAAAGGAAACTACGGCGGCACTAAGAGCCAGTCAGTCAAGATTACTGCCAAAGGCATGAAATAAGTCACTGGGGATAAGCCACAGGGACGGTTCTAATGGTATATTTGGCAAATAACTAATTATAGGATGTCCATTCGGAATACAATTTCCGGGTGGGCATCCTTTTTTCTGTAAATTTTATAAAAGCTTAATAAGTTGTCACTCTTTATAATGATAAAATTATTCTACCTAAGTGTTGAATAAATGTTAATGGAGCTGGCTGATATCGAGTGAACAGTAACAGAAAAAGGAGGAAGCGTTATGGTAATGAAGCGATTTCTAGCGATTGCTCTTGCAGGTCTTATGGTGGTTACCTCAGCAGGTACCGGGAATATCAAGGCCTATGCAAAAAGCGATGACCCGGACGTCATTTCAATTTCTGAATCAGTGGAGGAAGAGTCTGCTGAAGATGAGATTGCGGACGCTCTCGGCGATATCCTGATTGAAGAAGATTTTACCGTTAAGGAAAATAGCGAAGACACCACAGCCGAAGAAGCAGCAAACGAGGAGGCTGCAGCTGAAGAGGCTGTGGAAGAAGCTGCAGAAGAAGCAGAGGTGGCTTCTGACATTGAGGTAGAGGATCAGAAGGCTGCTACGGATGCTCTTTATCTGAATGCCAATGGTGGAAAATTCCCTGACGGAAAGACAGTAATAGAGGCTGACATATGGGATTACTCTTGGCTAAACAGGGAAGATTATATTCCCTTAAAGGACGGTAAGGTTTTCTGTGGCTGGTACGCAGAAGAAGCATGTACTACATGTCTTTCCTCAGATTATGATATGTACTGCCTTAAGGAGCAGCCGGCAGGCGGAACCACTATTTATGCCAAGTACTCCGATTACTGGACAGTAACTGTGGAGTATGGAACAGAAAATGGAACCGACCCCATAAAGAATATGGGCTATCTTTGGGATACCGAGAATGAAGTAAAGATAAAGAGCTATGACCTGAAAGTTGCAAAGGGGTTCAGTATCTATACAGTCTATAATTCTGCAAATTATCTCAACGGTTATATCCGTAATGAAGACTATTCCTATGAAAGTGACTGGAACTGGTATTCCGATTTCGAAAGACAGAATAAAATGCAGTATTCGGATTCATTCATTCCCACCGGTAATACCACTATTTATGCGGGGTTTAGAAAGTATTATCATCTGATCACTGTTCACGCGGGTAAAGACGGTTATTTTACAAGACAGGTAAATGACTTAGATGAAAAAGTCGGTGAGTATCAGACTACCATTTTAAGAATAGCGGATTACGGGCAGGAATCTGATACTTATTCGGTATACAAGAGCAGTTTGGAGTATTATCTTTACAATAAAGACATTAGAAAGACCATAAAAGGCTACTATTTTGATGAGTCTTTAAAAAATGCACTGGAGTTTAGCGAATATGGAGAGTCTGCTCCTTTCTCTAAAGATGTCACCGATATTTATGTCGAATGGGAGAGCACAAAGACGGCCATTACATTTGACACAAATGCGGATAACAAAGCTTACATAAGGCATTGGAATTCCAATAAAGGTGATTATGAGAAAGTCACTAAGTTGGAATTACTCAATTACGGCGACGATTATTATGACATAGGAGAAGTTATAAGTGACGACCTTCATTGGAAATTCCTTGGATGGAGTCAGAATAAGGATGCCACAACACCTGAGGTTGAACAATCCTATGAAGGAGTTCGGTTGTCAGGCATAGATAGTACCAAGGATTACACCTTCTATGCTGTATGGGATAAGGATGCTAATCTTGTTGCCACTTTTGACGCCGGTGAAGAGGGATATTTTGAGTATGAAGAAGACGGCGAAACAAAGCGGACGGACAAGATGTACAAATCCGTAGAAGTGTGGTCGGAAGGATACGGTTATATAGACGTTTATAACTATAAGCCTTTGTGTAAAGATTCCAAAAAGGTCTTCGAGCAATATTCGGTAGAAGGCAAGGGATTAGGAAATAATTATTCCTATAAGATGACAAAGGATACTACCTTTACCGCTACTTATGTGAAGCCTTTTACTGTGACTTTGGATGCTAATGCGGAAAAAGGCGGCTATTTTGTAGACGATGATGGCAAACACGTAGCTACAAAGACATTATATGGAACAGGAGTAATTGGCCTTTACATTCCTGAGCCTGAAAATGATGGTGACTATTCTTTTGACAAATGGTATGAGGATTCTGATAGGAAAATCCCTGCCTACGTGGATTATTCCAGATTCTATCCGGAAAAAGATATTGTCCTTTACGGCGATTGGTCAAAGAACTGCACTATAACCTTTGATCCGGGAGAAGGAACCTTAAGCGGAACCGCTTCCTTTAAGAGACCGGAGGGCGAAACAATAGGAGATTACTGGTTTGATCCTCCTACAGCAACTCCCGGAGATTCCAGCAAGGTTTTTGTTGCGTGGTTTACTGATAAAAATTTTGCAGAATCAAGCAGAGTTAAGACAAGTGAAATTAAAGACTTAATTGTAAAAGGCGATACTACTTTCTACGCAAAATATGCCACAGCTTATGATGTTACCTTTGACGTAGGAACGAAGGGAGCATTTGTCAATAAGTCCGGAACAACCTGGACTGTAAAGGTTCCTGAGGGTGAATCTCTTGGTTCAAGAGTTCCCACTGTTAAGTCAACGGATGAGAATGTTTTCCGGGGATGGTTTACCGAAGCCACAGGCGGAACAAAGATTGAAAACCTCTATGATTATAAGGTTACGAAAACAGCAACGCTCTATGGACAGTATACAGATTGTTATGTAATAACCTTTAATGCAAACATGGAGGGAGCTACTCTTGACGGAAGTAAAAATCCTGTAAAGGTTTGCGTTCCAAAGGGACAGCCCTACAGCTATTATACGGAGGGCAAAGAAAAGGCATATTCCTATGCTCCTTATCTGGATTATGAAGGAGTAGACACTAAAGGAAAGATTCCTTTTATAACCAGGAATGGATACGGATCCCTTGCTTGGACCACCAGTAAAGACGGGACCGGAGATAAATGGTATTTCTCAGAATATAGTGTATACAGGGTGGATTCAGAGGGGAAAGAGTACTACTTTGGCAACAAAGGATTTGTTCCCACAGATAATATGGAGTTTTGGGCTGTGTGGTCCGATACTGTAACCGTGACCTTTGATGCCGGAACATACACCTTTAACAAAGAGGACACTGAGGACGGCTACTATGGAGAACGCTCTGCTGATGGCCACAAGCTCGTGCTGAAAGTACCCAGCGGTATCTTTTTCTACGATATCAACACACCTTACTCATCGTATATAGATGATGCACCGGAAAAAATGTATTGCAGTTTTTCCTATGATAAAAATGGAAAGGAAATATCCGGTAATACAAAGATAACAAAAGATACAGTAGTTACAGCAAAATGGGAAAAGTACGAGGAAAGCGGAGAATCTCAGGAGAGGGATAGGAAGACAGTTAAGCTCCGTGCAGGAGAAGGTTATTTTGGAAGACTTGATTATCAGTATCCGATTATTACCAGCAGTTATACTGTTGGAACAGACGTGTATTCGTTATCAATACCGAATATAGATGACCCCGACAGAGCCTTCAATGGATGGTATATGGACAGTGCATGTACTAAACTTTATCCGGGGGCACAGGTATACTCAGATGGCAGCTGGCTTGTAACCTTTACCTCTGAGGTGACTGATCTGTATGCAGGATATGGTCCTGCAATATCCGTTGTACTTGATGCTAACGGCGGATTCTTTGAGACGGAATCTTATGGCATTACTGTAGATCCCGGAGAGGACATCCGTTCCAATACTTATTACACCTTAAAGCCAAAGGTTTCCGGCGAGGGATTTTCACTGTCCGGTTACAGCAACCTTATCAGGCATGACGGCGATGTGGTATTTGGCGGCTGGGCTATAAAGAATGACAAGGGAGAACTGGAAGATCTGACCCTCACAAATACAGCATGGCAGAAAGATTACTATAAGCCTACTGTCCCGGGACAGACAATTTATGCTAAGTGGTCTCCTTATGAAAAACCTGAGTCACTTACTCTGTCACCTTCTACGCTGACTCTTAAGAGAGATGATACAGGAGCACTTTCACTAAAAACTGTTCCGGCTACATTAGGAAAGACCCAGGATATTTTCTGGAGTATTGAACATGACTACGACTCATCCTCATCCTCTGAGAAGTCAAGCGGGCAGGTTATTGAACTATCCTCAGACGGTACTGTTAAGGCATTAAATCCCGGAACTGTTCTAGTTTACGCTGAATGTAACGGAGTCAGATCCAACGTGGCAACCGTTACCGTTACAGAAGGGCAGGTAACTCCCGCAATTACTATTGACCCTCTTGAATACAATCTGGTAAAAGATGAAGTTATTACCGTAACAGCATCGGTAGTGCCTTCATCTCAGGCAGAAAATGTTGAATGGACATCCAGCAAGACGTCAGTTGCTGTAATTGAAGGAAGTAACAAGGGCTCATCTGTACAGATCAAGGCTGTTGGAAAAGGTACTGCAAAGATCACAGCCAAAATTCCTAAGGCAACAGCAACACTTACAGTCAACGTAACTGAGCCGGAGAAGCCACTTACTCTTGATAAATCCGAGATTCTTATGACAGGTAAGGCCGGCAATACGGCAACTCTTACTGCAGCTCTTGCCGGTGTTGAGCCTAAGGATCTTTTATGGGCAAGCGCAGATACCACAAAGCTTTCGGTTACAGCGGGAGCTGAAGATCCAAGAGTTGCTACGCTGGAAGTAGTATCAGATGTAAAAGAGAAAACAGAAATTAGTGTAACAGCAAGTATACAGGGAAGAAGCGATATTGCAGCGCAGACTTGTGTTGTAACCTTAAGTCCTGTTGAGGCAGCAGATGCTCCTTTGGCAGATCCGATGTCTGATGAGGAGGGTAAAGCTCTTAAGGTTAAGAAGGGAGAAAACGTAACTCTCACAACCTCAACAGTAGACTCAAAGATTTTCTATACAGATGATGGGCAGACGGTGCCTTCCGTTGACGCTGAAGGAAATGCAGTAGCGCCTACAAAGGAATATACAGATGCCTTCACTATTACACAGGACACAGAAATCCGGGCAATTACCTATAAGAAGGGAATGAATCCCAGTGAAGTAAAGAAGTTCTCATATACCATCGATAAGGATAACTGGGGCGATATTAATAACATGCCCACAAACTTTAAAAAGGCAGTAATGGATAAATATGAAAATGATTCCAACGAAGTGCCTTCAGGAGTCTGGGTTGTCTTTGGATCTGAGGACGGCGCTTATACAATAGTAGACGATCTGGGAGCTACAACCCTAAGCACAGGAATAGTCAAGCCTTACACAGCTGAAAAGGTTACCTTCAGCGATGAGATCAATGTATTCCACAATACAAGACAGCTCATTGAGAGCAGGGATTACACTCTGACCTACAAGAACAATGTGGCTGCAACTGATAGCGGCGCCACAGTAATTCTTAAGGGTAAAGGGGGCTACAGCAGTAACGCGACATTTACCTTTGGAATAGAGGCTGAAGATATTAATAACGCAGTTATAACCACAGAGAAGGTAGTCCCCGTAAAGGCCGGAAAGAAGAAGCTTAGTTCTGTTAAGCCCACTGTAACATACAACGGCAAGAAACTGACTCAGGGTACGGACTATACACTCAACTATTTCAAGGGAGAAACAGTTGATTCTTCCATGGCCACAAGTGGCACAGAAGTTCTTGCAACACCAGGAGACATATATACTATTCAGGTTGAGGCAGTATCCGGAGGTAACTTCAGGGATACTATGACTGAAAATGTTCAGGTAAGAGTCATTAATCCTAAAGAAGTAGTTACTGCAGACAAGCTCAAAGTTTCTGACAGTAAGACCGGCAAGGCGATTTCCTATACATATGACGGAAATGCCGTTGACCTTGTAAAGAAGCTTGATAACTCCGGTGACAAACAGGCAGATTGGAAAGTAGTTGATAATAAGAAAAATGTGCTGGTTTATGACAAAGACTTTACTGTAAAGCCGGTAAAGGGCGATGATCTTACTTCTGCAGGAACCCACAGCTTTGTAATTGCAGCAAAGCTTAAGAGTGAATCAGAACCGGAGGATCCTAGTGCCATTGAGTATGTGGGTGAGAAGACTTTTGCCTTTGAGATAACAGGAACGAACTTTAAGAATGTCAAGGTGGCAGGACTTGCCACAACTGCTGAATATAAGGGCGGTGCATTAGATCTTTCCGATCTCTACAAGGAAGACGCAGCATGTAAGAGAAATGGCTGGAATGCAGTCACTCTTTATGCTAATGACGGAACTGTTCTTAAGGAGAGCACCGATGAGGGAGCAACAGGTGATTATCTTGTTTCTATGGATAACACCGGCGTTATCGGTTCGTTCAACATCACATTTACGGGAGTTAACAAGTGTACAGGCACCATCAAAAAGACCATCAAAGTAAATGCAGCAAGCTTGGCTGACAAGAAGCTTAAAGCAAGAAATCTAAAGCTGAAGGTGAAATTTACCACAGTAGCAACCTATACCAAGGCAGGTGCAAAACCTCCGGTAACGGCAGCGTTGGTAGACAATAAAGATAATGTGGTAGCAGAGCTTTCCGAGAATATCGACTACACAGTGGCTTACAAGAACAACACCAAACAGGGCACAGATGTAGCATATGTGACATTAAAGGGCATGGGCAACTACACAGGAACCAGCGGTAAGACATATTTTACCATCGAAAAGGCAGGAGTATCCCAGGTTCAGGTTATTGCAAAGGATGTTGTCTATAATCCTTCCAAGTCCGGCAAATCCGCTTACTACAGAATTTCGGCCAAGCTGTCGGATGAGGGCAAGACTCTGACTTCCGGCAAGGAGATTAAGTTTAACAAGAGTGATTTAAAGTATACCTATTTTGTTGACACAACTCTTGAAGACGGAACGGTAAGAGCTCAGGGCACCGAGATCGACAAGAAGTGCAAGGATAAGATTCCTGCAGGAACTGTCATAAAGGTATCCATCCCTGTAACTGCAACTGCTACAGGACCTTACTCTCAGGATGTCAGTGAAGTTGTAGGGTATTATAGAGTAGTTGAGAAGGATATTTCAAAAGTTACAGTGACAGTCAAGAATGGCAGTGAGTATAAGCTTTACGTTAATAACGGCGAAGCTGTCAAGCTCACCAAGTCTGATCTTGAAGTAAAGGAAAAAGGGACCGGTTATATCTTGCAGCCTGAAGACTATGATATTGTATCCTTCACCGATAACAACAAGGTAGGAACGGCCAAACTTACCATCGCCGGAAAAGGCAAATACGGAAATACCAAGACCCAGAATATCAAGATTAAGGCAAAGAGCCTTAAATAAGTCATTGGGGACGGTTCTAAATGACTCATAATTGAAAAATGAGGATGTCCATCCGAAAGGGTGGACATCCTTTTAAGTTGCATGTTTTATGCCCAATTATTCTTTCTTAATAAATTATTAATACAGTGTTTATCGGTATAATGATAAAATTAATCTACATTAACGGCAGAAAGATATGGGCTTTCTGCGCCCTAAAATACTATATATTCCCGGAATCTTTCTTCGTGAATATATGTGTTATGAAAAGGAGGAATAATATGGTTGTTAAACGATTTTTGGCAATCACGCTTGCAGGGTTATTGGCGGTAACTTCAATAAACGCCGGAGGCATCTCTGCCTATGCAAGTGAAAACGAGCAGGAAGCTCTTTCTATTTCGGATTATATCGAGGAAGAACCGGCCGAAAATGTATCATGGGCCGAAGAAGATGCAGATGACATTGCCATTGAAGAGAATAATGTCAATTCTGATGCGTCTGAGGAAGCGGTTGAAATTGAAGATATCGCGGTGGGAGAAGTCACCGTTACTTTTGATGCCAATGGCGGCTTTTTTACAGATGGAGAAGTGATAAAAAATATAACTACCGACGAAAGCGGCAGGCTGACACAGGATATTATTGTTCCCATTTATGACGGTTTCAGATTCCTGGGATGGTTTGCCGATAAAGAGCTGACAAAGGCAGTAGATATATACACTGCCGAGTTTACAGAGAATGCTGTTCTTTATGCCGGCTGGCAGGACCTTACAACAGGTTACCAACAAGAGGTTGATAACCTTAAGGAAGATATTGTTACTGTCACTTTTGAGCCCAATGGTGGAATATTCGTCTATTATGTCTGGGATCAGGATACCCAGACATCTACAAGAACAGTTTATGATGGAAACATACAGGAGAGTACTTTTAAAGGATTTAAGCAGAATTTTTATCCTTCAGGTGCATATAATAAAGACCTCCACAAGCGGTTTCTGGGGTGGGGAACTTCAGCTGATTCTAAAGAGGTTAAATATCCTGCAAAAGTAGATTATTCAAGTACAGATCCTCATTATGCATACTTTGAGGACTCTTTTGATGAGGATACTACTCTTTATGCAATATGGGATGATGATTACTACAGTGTAATTACATTTGATGCTACAGATAACGGAACCTTTATATACTATGGTGATGAGTTAAGTGAAGATTATAATAAGAAAGTTAGTATAGGCGATTATAAAGCTATTAAGAGTTCCGGAAAAATAATGAGCTCTCCATCGAATCCTG